>Ga0335071_10006362_pt1 | contig 12193 bp, 11 predicted proteins | sample Lox_Sample_15_FD_206724 | JGI IMG/M metagenome (GOLD analysis project Ga0335071, IMG submission 206724) | Soil microbial communities from Loxahatchee National Wildlife Refuge, Florida, United States - Lox_Sample_1.5 | ecosystem: Environmental > Terrestrial > Soil > Wetlands | place: USA...
TGATGTCCCCCTCGACGACCTGGATCCGGTCCTCCAGGAACGGATCGGCGGCGCTCAGTTCGGCCACCCGCCGCTCCGCGAGCGCGGCGAACTTGGGCTGCACCAGGCAGATTGCGGAACTGTCAACGCGTTTGAGGATGCCCGGCAGTAACGCGCTGCCGAGAAAGCCGGGGAATCCCGTCATCATTACGGTCATCGCTGCACCTCTCTAGTCGGGTCTGTGCGGTGTCACCGGCTTTCCCAGTGGTTCCGGTGAACGAACTCCGCAACGTCGCGACGCACCCGCAGGTAGGGCAGCGACACCACGGGGTGACCGAGCCGGACGGCAAAGGCGACCTTCAGCTCGCCGGGAACGGCGAGTAGTTGTTTGACCGCCTCTTCGACCGTGGGATTGCTCAGGACCGAAAGGACCTGAAAGCCGAGTCCGAGCGATTGCGCCATCAGCCACATGTTCTGCAGCACACAGCCCAGGCTCATCATCCCCAGCACGTCCCCCTCGGAGGCGGGGGCCCGCCTCGTGGTGTCGTACAGCACGATCAACAGGACCGGGCAATCGGGCATCAACCGATGCAAGGGGATCGCCTCGCCCCCCTTTCCCATGCGCGCCAGGTCACCCATCCACGCCGGGAGCGCGCCGGCGAAAAGACCAACCTCCTTGCGGCGCAACTCTTCTTCGGAGAAAGAGAGCAGTTGCAGGTGCTCGCGCAGGAATTCCTCGGAGAGCTGAACCGGTATCGCGCCGATCTCGTCAAGCACCTTCTGGTCGTCGACGACGACGATCTCGAAGTTCTGCATGTTGTGAGCAGTGGGACTCCACCGCGCGGCTTCCAGGACCTGCAGCAGGTCGCGTGCGGAGATCGGGCGGCCGCCGTCGAACGGGACCCGCAGGGATTGTCTTTTCTCGATGAGGTTGAGCAAGTCGTTCATCTGCCCTCTCCTGGGCCACCAGGTGTGAACTCGTCGCCCGACTGACGTTATCGATGGAGGGGCGTTGTTGAGATGGGTCTTTTGACCCGCCATGGCCGCCATAAGTCCTCGGCTCACACCGATAGGCGTAAGGCCTGCGTGGTGGGAACATGGGTCTGTGACTGCGACCTCGCTGGCCTGGGACGTGGTGTCCATTGACATGCCGGACAAGCCGGAGGGTGTCAACGTCGTCATCGGCCAGGCACACTTCGTCAAAACGGTCGAAGACCTGCACGAGGCCCTGGTGGGGGTGAGCGCGTCGCTGCGGTTCGGGCTGGCCTTCTGTGAGGCCTCCGGGCCGCGACTGGTTCGCCGCACCGGCAACGACACCGAGTTGATCGAACTCGCGACTCGCGCCGCGCTGACCATCGCCGCCGGGCACAGTTTCGTGATCTTCCTGCGCGACGGGTTTCCCGTCAACGTCCTCAACCCGGTGAAGGCGGTTCCCGAAGTCTGCGGAATCTACTGCGCCACAGCCAATCCGGTCGATGTCGTCGTCGCGGTGACTCCGCGCGGTCGCGGCATCATCGGGGTGATCGACGGACAGACTCCCCTCGGAGTGGAGACCGACAGCGACGTGGCGCAGCGACACAAGCTACTGCGTGCGATCGGCTACAAGCTATGACGGGCGGCCTCCGGGATCACTGCGTGCCATAAATCGCCTCGATGTCGTTGGCGAACCGCGACGCCACCACGTCGCGCTTCACCTTCAGCGTCGGGGTCAACTCGCCGGTGAGCACGGTGAAGTCGACCGGCAGGATGCGGAATTTGCGGATCGATTCCGCATGCGACACAGCCTGATTGGCCCGCTTGACTGCCTGATCGATCTCGGCGACCAGGTCCGGATCGTCGATCAGGTCCGCGACGGAGGCGGTGGCCTCCTTGCCGTGGTGCTGCTTCCACACCTCGAAGCCTTCGGGGTCTATCGCGATCAGTGCGCCCACGAACGGCCTGTTATCTCCGACCGCCATCGCCTGACTGATCAGCGGGTGGGCGCGCAGCTGATCCTCCAGCCCGGCCGGAGCGACGTTCTTGCCGGCCGCGGTCACGATGATCTCCTTCTTGCGGCCGATGATCGACAAGAATCCGTCGTCGTCCACCGATCCGAGGTCACCGCTGTGGAACCAGCCGTTGACGATCGCCTCCTGTGTGGCGGTGTCGTTATGCCAGTAGCCGTTGAACACCACACCGCCGCGCAGCAGCACCTCGCCGTCGTTGGCGATCGCCATGCTGTTGCCCGGCAACAGCCTTCCCACCGTGCCGACCCGCTCCTCACCGACGCGGTTGACCGTGATCGCGGAGCTCGTCTCGGTCAGGCCGTAGCCTTCGTAGACCGTGAGTCCGGCGCCCCGGTAGAAGTGGCACAGCCGCTGGCCCAGCGGGGCTCCCCCGGAGACTGCCGCATGGCAGTTGCCGCCCAACGCAGCGCGGAGCTTGCGGTACACCAGCCCGTCGAACAGGGCATGCCGGACCTGTAGCAGCCGGCCGGGGCCTCCGGTGTCCAGAGCCGTGCTCCACTCGATGGCCGTACGGGCGGCGAGCTCGAAAATCGGGCCGCGGTGACTATCTCGGGCACTCAACTCCGCTGCGTTGTACACCTTTTCGAATACCCGGGGCACCGACACCACCACCGTGGGCTTGAAGACGGCGAGCGTGGGCACCAGGTTCTTGATGTCACTCGTGTAGCCAATCGTGACCTTGTTGGCGAACGCCGACATCGACAGCGAACGCGCCAGCACATGGGCGAGCGGCAGGAAGACCAGCAACCGTTCGCCCTCGCGCAACAGCGTCGGGAAGCACGCTGCGGCGCCGCGCGTCTCGTACAGCAGGTTGGAGTGCGTCAGTTGGCAGCCCTTCGGACGGCCGGTGGTGCCCGACGTGTAGATCAGCGTGGCGGGATCGGCGGGCCGCAGCCCCGCAAGCCGCTCGTCGAGCCGGCCGACGTCCACCGCCTTGCCCGCCTCGGCCAGCTCGTCGAGCGCAGCCGGGCCGTTTGACTCGAGATGCAAGATCCTGCGCAGATTCGGCAGCTCGGCGCTGAGTTCCTTGACCAGTTGGCCGTGCGCGTCGGTCTCGGTGATCACCACGACAGCGCCGGAGTCCTCCAGCACCCAGCGCACCTGCTCGGGCGATGACGTGTCGTAGATCGGGACGGTGAGTGCGCCGACGGACAGGATCGCGTAATCGAGGATGACCCACTCGTAGCGGGTGGCCGACAGGATCGCGACCCGGTCACCGGCCTGCACACCCTCCGCGATCAGGCCGAGCGCGGTGGCACGGATCTGCTGGGCGGCCTCCGCGCAGGTCACGTCGGTCCACATACCGTCGACGAGGCGCTGAAAGATCACATGATCGGGGTTGTCCCGTTCATGGGAGTACACACTGCTGACGATGCTGTCGTGGTCTCCGACGGTGAAGCTTGCCGCGACGCTGAATTCACGCATGATCTTAAGACGCTAACCGCCTTGACGGTGGGCTTCCTAGTGGTCGAAAGTCCCGGCCTCGAGAGTCCATTGGCGGCTGATCACACCGCGAGCGACCATGTCGACGTCGCGATCAGGTCGCCCCGCTCCAGCGCGTCGGCGCGATGCTCGTGGACCTGCGCGTACTCGGGTGTCATCACCATGTCGATGAAAGCCTGCGGGGTCGGGTACTCGACGATGAGAATCGCGTCCCACCAGGGCCGCTCCCCTTCGCCGATCACGACGGCGGGCGCGGTGCCGGCGTAGCGGACCGTGGCGCCGACGCGTTCGAGGTGCGGCGCGACTTCCCGCCCGTACCGCTGGTAGGACTCCAGACCGCCTGACGTTTTGAACTTCAGCAGGTTGACCATCAGCACCGGCGTGTCCGCCGGGCGTGCGGTGAGCGCGGCGAACTGTTCCGCGGTGGGCCCCAACGTTGTGCTCACGTGAATCTCCTTGTTAATTGCTACTTCTGGACGGCCGTGCCCACCCGCTTGCGCAGGAACGGGACGACGAACCCGGCAACCCGGTCGGGTTGCTCGAGCCACGCCCAGTGACCGACACCGGGCAACGTTTCCACTTGCGCGCGCGGGAACACGCGACGCTGACGCTCGGCCTGCTCGACCGGGATATAGACGTCCGCGGCGCCGAACACCACCAGCGTGTCGGGGTCGAGGTCGCGTAGGGGTGCGACGAGCGCGTTCATGTCGTCTGGCCGCGTGGAGCGGTACAGCCGCAGCACGGCGCGCTTCGTCCCGGCCGGGAGAAGATGTTCGACGATCCGGTTCGCCCATTGCGCGGGCAGGCCCGGGTTGTCGTGCCGGATCACCAGGCGCGCCACGCGGCGGGAGGTGGCGCGCATGAACAACTCGCCGGCAACGGGAGTACGCCAGACCCGGGCCATCCGGTGCCACTTGTAGTCGAGCAGCACCCCGGTGTTGATCAAGGTGACGCTGGCGACCTTTTCGGGATGGGCCGCGGCCCAGGTCAGCGCGATGGGTCCGCCGAAGTCGTGGGCGACCAGGTGCACCCTCTCGAGGCCCAGCCGGTCGATGACCCCACCGACATGCGCGGCGTAAGCGGCGAGGGTGTATTCCTGGTCCGGGTCTTTATCCGCCGCGCCGAACCCGGGCAGATCCGGTGCGACGACGGGGGCGAACTCCGCGATGAGCTTCATCAGCGGTTCCCAGTCACTGCCGGCGTCCGGGTTGCCGTGTACGAAGACGACGGCCTCTTCGGCCCGGCCGGTGCCGCCGATCAGCACCGGTGACCGGACGCCGTTGACCACGACCTGTCGCACCTCGAATCCGGTCACCTCTGTATCTCCGTTACCTCGGCGTCCATACGCCGCCGGTAGGCGTCACGAGTGCCCATGTCAGCTTCGGCCATGATGTTGTCCGCCCGCAGCGCCCGCTTGATCCGGTCGGCGATGGCCGGCGGGCTTCCGGCGACCAGGCGGGCGATCGGCCCGATTTCCCGCGGGACGAACACCTCCTCGCGTCCATGGCGGAGGGCCTCGACGATCGCGTCGGCGACCGCTTCGGGGCCGACGATCCTTGTGCCCCTGGCCTTTCCGAAGCCACTGATCATGTCGGTGCGGATCAGGCCGGGCATCACGATAGTGGTGCGAAGCCCCGTGCCGCGGGTCTCGGCCCGAATCGCCCGGGTGAACCCGACGACGGCATGTTTGGTGCCCGCGTACGTGGCACCGCCGGCGGTCGCGATCTGCCCTGCCGACGACGCCAAATTCACGATGTGGCCGTGGCCTCGGGGGACGAACCGCCGCAGTGCCAACCGGGTTCCGGTGAGCACGCCGCCGATGTTGATCTCCACCATCCGTTGAGTGTCGCGGGGATCTTCATCGATGAACAGACCGATCGGGGCGACGCCGGCGTTGTTGACGAGCGCGTCAAGGGGTCCGCTGCGTTGTTCCGCCTCAGCAAGGAACGCTTCGAAGCTCTGCGGGTCTCGCACGTCGAGCGGCAGGCCATCGGCCCCCTCACCCAACTCGTCGGCGACCGCTGCCACCAAGGCGCCGTCGATGTCACCGATGACTACCGCCATGCCCGCGCGCAGGCAGGCCTCGGCGGTGGCGCGGCCGATGCCGCGGGCCCCGCCGGTGATGGCGACGCGGAAAGCCATGTGCTTTCTCCTTATCCAAAGTCGCTGTTGTTCACGATGACTCCAACGATCCATCACTGGCCGGCCCGACGTCTTGACACTTCGCGACAGGCTTTTGACACTTCAAGACACGACCACCGGCCCTTGACATGGTGTCGCCATCCGCTGAAGGGTCAACCACATGTCCGTGGTTCGCGGGACCGCGCTCTCCAACTACCCAAGCCTGGTCGCCGAGCTGGGCGGCGACCCCGCGATCCTGCTGCGTGCGGCGGGCATCCGGCAGCAGGATGCCGGCAACTACGACGCGTTCATTCCCTACCTTGCGGCGATACGCGCGATCGAGTCGGCCGCCCAGACCACGGACACGCCGGACTTCGGGCGACGCCTGGCACAACGGCAGGGCATCGAGATCCTGGGTCCGGTCGGAGTGGCGGCCCGCACCGCCGCCACAGTGGCGGACGCCCTGGGTATCTTCGGCACCTACATGGCGGCCTACAGTCCGGTGATCGCTATCCGCGTCACGCCACTGACCGACCCGCGCCTGTCCTTCCTGACCGTCGAGTTCCTCCTGGACAGCGCGCCGCCACACCCGCAGACGACGGAACTCTCACTGGGCGTTTCGCTACGGGTGTTTCGCCTGCTCATGGGCGCCGACTACACCCCGCTGAAGGTGCACCTGCCCCACGAACCGCTCACGCCGAGAGCCGATTACGTGCGGTATTTCGGATGCACGCCCGAGTTCGCGGCGCGGGCAGCGGGCTTCACGGTACGCACCGCCGACCTGAGCCGCCCATTGCACCGCGATGACGTCGCCCACAAGGCCGTCGTCGACTATCTGAACGGCATCACCCCGCACGACGCCGGGATCGTCGAGTCGGTGCGGATTATCGTTCGTCAGTTGCTACCCACCGGGGCGGCGACACTCGACGTCGTCGCCGGTCAGTTCAATGTGCACCCGAAAACACTGCAGCGCAGGCTCGCCGAGGAGGACACCACGTTCGCCGCCTTGGTCGATCAAGTCCGTAGGGACGCCGCCGAGCGCTACCTGCGCAGCACCGCCATCAGCCTCACCCACCTGGCCCGGGAACTGGGTTACGCGGAGCAAAGCGTGCTGACTCGCTCGTGCAAACGCTGGTTCGGAACGGGCCCGGCCGCATACCGCAACAGAACTCGCGCGCCGGCAATGGCGCGGGCCTGAGGGCCCACGAGCGACCGCCTATAGACCGACCGCCCGCTCCAGATCCTTCAGCGACGTTTCCAGATGCCCGAGCACCCGCTGTAGGTGCGGCACGCTCCGGCGGCATCCGACGAGACCGAAGTCGAGGCTGTCGGCGCCACTAGTCAAGGTGATGTTGAGCGCCTGCCCGTTGAGCGCGATCGACATCGGGTAATTGCCGTCCAGCCGGGCACCGTTGCAATACAAGGGCTCCCGCGCGCCGGGCACGTTCGAGATGCAGACATTGAACGGAGGCGGGGTGGCCTCCGTGACGCCGGGCAGGCTGTTGACCACGGCGGGGCTCAGCAGCAGCATCGACAACGCCATAGCCTGAGCGCGGGGAAGCTGCGACATCACCTTTTTGTTCTGCCGCATCGAGGATCCAATGGCCTGCAGACGCTGCGCGGGGTCATCGAGGTGCGTCCCCAGGGTGCACAACACCGCTCCAACCATGTTGCCGCCCACGGAGTCGCCGTCGTTGCGCAAACTCACCGGGACCATCGCGACCAGGGGCCTGTCCGGGAGCGCGTCGTAATCGTCGAGATACGCGCGCAGCGCCCCAGAGCACATCGCGAGAACCACGTCGTTGACGCTCACCCCGGCCGCGCTCTTGACCGCCTTGATCCGGTCCAGCGGCCACGACTGCGCAGCGCACCTCCGCGCTCCCCCAATCGGCACGTTCAACATGGTGCGCGGCGCCCCGAACGGCAGCGTGAGTTGCTGTTCCATCAGCGCCAGGCGCGCCAATCGTAGGGCCGACGGGGCCGCTTCCCCAACGGATCCCAGCAGTCCGGTCATGCTTTGCAGCAACCCGCGGCGGGGACGATCCGGGCCCTCGACCGCCGGCGCCGGCGACCAGGGCGCACGGAAGCTCGCATCGCTGGGGTCCGTGGTCAATGACTGCTGCAGAAGCGCAAGCCCGGATACACCGTCGACGAGCGCGTGGTGCATCTTGGTGTAAACCGCGAAGCGTCCGTCCTTGAGGCCCTCGATCACGTGTGTTTCCCACAGCGGACGGTGTCGATCCAGGAGATTGCCGTGCAGCCGTGAGGTCAGCTCCAACAGCTCGCGGACCCGTCCCGGCGCCGGCAGGGCAGATCGACGCACGTGGTAGCCGAGGTCGACGTCGTCGCCCGACGACCACGCGACGTTCGCGAGGCCACCCCGAAAAGCCTTGGGACGCTTACGGAATATCGACGCCACGTCATCGCACCGCAGCATCGCCTCGTGGATGTCCCGTGCGAAAGTGGGTCCCGCGTCGGCGGGCGGAGTGAACAGCTGTAGCGCGCCAACGTGCAGCGGGTGCTCGCGCTTCTCGGCGGACAAGAATAGCGAGTCCAAAGGTGCCATCAGTTCCATGAGCTTGTCCTTCGTAATCCGTTGGGGCAGTCACGCGGTCAGAGCGGGCTCGAGCGCGTCGGCGGGCGACGAGGCTGCGAAGAAGAGGTTCTCGTCTTCGACAGGACCCTCGCGCAGCGTCTTGTAGTCGGCGCGGTAGTCCATGCAGGTGCGCCACGGGCCTTCGGCCCCCTGACGGGGGAACTGGTCGGCCGATCGCTTGACGTAGCCCGCGGCGACTTCCAGCAACGGCCGGGTCGGCATGGATCCCGGCAGCCGCGGGTAGCAGATGGTGGCGCCGTGCGCGTCCATGTGGGCCAACAGCCGGCAGAAGTGCTCGCATATCAGCCCGACCTTGAGCGTCCAGGAAGAGTTGGTGTAGCCGAACACGTAGGCGAAGTTGGGGACGTCGCTCAGCAGGAAGCCCTTGAACGCCACCTTTTCGGGCAGGTCGACGGGCACGCCGTCCACCGAGAGGCTGATGCCGCCGAAGGCAAGCAGGTTCAGGCCCGTCGCGGTGACGATGATGTCGGCTTCCAGTTCACGCCCGGACCGCAGCCGGATCCCCCGCTCGGTGAACGTGTCGATCCGGTCGGTGACAACCGAGGCCCGGCCGTCGCGGATGGCCTTGAACATGTCGGCGTCGGGCACCGCGCACAGCCGCTGGTCCCACGGGTTGTAGGCCGGCTTGAAGTGCTCGTCGACCGGATACCCGGCCGGAAGTTGCCTGGCGTTGAGGTGGCGGATCAGCCGCCGGGCGGCACGCGGGTACTGCTGGCACAGCCGCCAGACCAACCGTTGCTTGGCGACGTTCTTCCGCCGGGTGATGGCGTACGCGCGGTCCCGCCCGACCAGTTTGGGCAGGGTGTTGGCGATGCGGTCCTCCGACGGCACCGGCACGATGTAGGTCGGCGAGCGCTGCAGCATCGTCACGTGCCCGGCCGTCTCGGCCATCGCCGGCACCAGCGTGACGGCGGTCGCGCCACTGCCGATGATGACCACCGTCTTGCCGCGGTAGTCCAGGTCGTCCGGCCAGTGCTGCGGGTGGACGATTTGACCCGTGAACCGCTCCCTCCCCGGAAATTCCGGGGTGAACCCCTCGTCGTAGCGGTAGTAGCCACTGGCGCAGAAGAACCACCCGCAGCTCATGGTGACGTGTTCGCCGGTGTCTTGCCCAGGATTAAAGCGTTCGACCTCGACGAGCCAGCGGGCATCCCTGGTGGACCAGGCCGCGCCGATCACCTTGTGCTGGAACCGGATCGACTGGCGAATGCCGTTCTCGGCCACCGTCTCGCGCAGGTAGGCCATGATGGAGCCCGCGCTGGCGATGGCCTTGTCGTCCTCCCAGGCCTTGAATTCGTAGCTGAAGGTGTGCAGGTCCGAGTCCGATCGAATTCCCGGGTAGCGGAACAGGTCCCACGTCCCGCCGATCTCGTCGCGGGCCTCCAGGATCGCGAACGTCTTGCCCGGCTGCATCGTCCGCAGGTAGTAGGCGGCACCGATGCCCGAGATGCCGGCCCCGACGATCAACACGTCGACGTGCTCGATGCTGCTGGTGTTCATGGCCGTTTCCTTCTGCTGTCGGAGGCGGTGGCTTACCGCTGCACCCACTGTGCGGCAGCGCGGGGGTCTGAGTATTGACACCAGAGGACAGCTTTTTGACAATCGAGGACGGCTTGGCGCGGGCGTCACACCGGCCACATCAGTTTCGGTCCGGAAGCACTAGTCCTTGTGCCCGCCTTGCCGCGACAACCTCAGGGCACACCTTCCCACCGGCGCGACTCGTGGGGCGCACGTGACCATGCGCCGTGCTGGCGGCGGCGCGCCTACAGCAGGTCCGTGATGGTCTTGAGGCCAGCGTCGTAGAGCACGCCAGGCAGCATCCCGCCGTCGTGTTCGATGGTGGTGCCGTTGATGAAGTCGGCGTCTCCGCTCGCGAGGAAGACGCAGACGCGGCCCACCTCCGCCGGCTTCCCCGCTCGGCGCAACGGGACGGCGGCGAAGTACTTTTCGCCGGTCGGATCGTCCTTCGGCAGGACAAACGACCGGAAGTTCTCGGTCATCGTCGGGCCCAGTGCGATGCAGTTGACCCGCACCTTCGGCCCCCACTCCTCGGCCAGCGACCGGGTCAGCTGGTTGAGCCCGCTCTTGGCCGCACCGTAGGAGACCAGCGTCGGCGACCCCGCGGGGTGCCCCGCGCCGCTGGAGATGTTGATGACGCAGCCCGCGCCGTCCTGCGTGCGCATCTGCCGGTACGTGCGGATCGCGAACCAGAGCGGGCTGATGAGGTTCATCTGCACCGCGTACGCGTGGAACAGCGCCGTGCGCTCATAGTCGTCGTCACTCGGCGGCGCACCCTGAATGCGTTGCACGAGTTCGGGAATGCTTTCGGCGTGTGGTGCCGGCACCGTGCCGCCGGCGTTGTTCACCAGGATGTCGATGCGCCCGTGGGCGGCCACGACGTCGGCGACGAACGAGTCGATCGAGCGGTAATCGCCTTGGTCGCAAACCTTTTGGTGGGCGCGCGCGGCCCAGTCGCCGTCGACCCCCGGGATGGCGTCCAGCGGCGAACGGGAACAACCGATGACCGTGGCGCCCGCGCGCAGCAATTCGTGGGCGATGCCGACGCCCACACCGCGGCTGGTTCCCGTCACGATCGCGATCTTGCCGTCGAGGGCGCCCATCGTCAGGCCTTCCTATGCGTCGTTGACAGTGACTGTCAGCGGGTCATACTGTGCCATTTCAGCCGGTGGTGTGTAAAGCGTGCGCTTGGGAGGCCAGATGAACATTCGTGTCATCCAATGGGCGACAGGAGGTGTCGGCAAGGCCGCCATCGAATGCGTGCTGAATCATCCGCAGCTCGAGCTCGCCGGATGCTGGGTGCACAGCGCGAGCAAGGACGGCGCCGACGTGGGTGACATCATCGGAGCTTCCCCGCTCGGCGTCGCGGCCACCGCCAACGCCGACGAGGTGCTGGCCCTCGACGCGGACTGCGTCGTGTACAGCCCGCTGGTCCCCAACGACGAAGAGGTCATCGCGATCTTGCGGTCCGGCAAGAACGTGGTCACCCCGGTCGGCTGGGTGTACCCGGACCCCGGCAACCCGCGCCACAAGGCCGTCGCCGATGCGGCACTCGAGGGCGGGGTGACGCTGCACGGTTCGGGAATCCACCCCGGCGGCATCACCGAGCGATTCCCGCTGATGCTGTCGTCGCTGTCGTCGGCGGTCACGCACTTGCGCGCCGAGGAGTTCTCCGACATCCGCACCTACAACGCCCCGGACGTCGTGCGCCACATCATGGGATTCGGCGGCGCCCCCCAGGACGCCATGCAAGGTCCCATGGCCGGCCTGCTCGAGGCGGGCTTCAAGCAGTCGGTGCGAATGATCGCCGACCACATGGGATTTCGCATCGAGCCGAATATCAGGACCGTCCAGGACGTCGCGGTGGCGACCTCCGACATCGACTACGCACCGTTCCCCATCACCAGCGGAACCGTCGCCGCGCGCAGGTTCCGCTGGCAGGCCCTCGTCGACGGCGAACCGGTCATCACCGCGGCGGTCAACTGGCTGATGGGCGAGGAAAACCTCGAGCCGGCCTGGAATTTCGGTGGGCGCGGCGAACGCTTCGAAGTGGAGATCACCGGCGACCCCACCGTGAGCCTCACCTTCAAGGGTCTGCAACCCGAGACGATCGCCGAAGGGCTGGTGAAGAATCCCGGCGTGGTCGCCACGGCCAACCACTGCGTCAACGCCATTCCCGATGTCTGCGCCGCCGAACCGGGCATCAAGACCTATCTGGACCTGCCGTTGTTCGCGGGTCGCCCGGCCCCCGATCTTGCGGTGGCGACACCATGACCGTCCTGGGCGACGTGTCGTTCTGCCACCTCGTCATCGGCGTGACCGACATGGATCGCGCGCTGGCGTTCTACCGCGGCGTGCTGGGCATGGACGTCGTGTTCGACACCCTGATCTCCGGAGAGCCTTTCGACGCGGCGCTGCACACGAAGAGAAAGCAGGAAGGCCGGGTGGTGGGCGGCCTGCTCGGCGGGCTGATGGTCGAGTTGCTCTCACTGGGAGGTCCACCCACAGC
>Ga0335071_10006364_pt1 | contig 12193 bp, 24 predicted proteins | sample Lox_Sample_15_FD_206724 | JGI IMG/M metagenome (GOLD analysis project Ga0335071, IMG submission 206724) | Soil microbial communities from Loxahatchee National Wildlife Refuge, Florida, United States - Lox_Sample_1.5 | ecosystem: Environmental > Terrestrial > Soil > Wetlands | place: USA...
CTTATATGAAAGTTAGGACTAATTTTAATCCAACTTTTGTATCAGAAGATGGAAGAACTGGAATAGTTCCTTTATATAATAAAGAAGGTGCTGATATTGCTAATCTTCCTTTAGTTAGAGAGAATGTAAATTTCCTAGTAGCATATAAGGGTAAGGAAACATTACAGAATCCAGTTGAAAGCTTTAAACTTTTAATAGCTAGAATGGATGATCTAATGAAAACCTTTAATAATCGTGAAGATTGGGTAATTTTGGCTATGCTTACAAATGAATATGATGTAATAGCTAAATACTGGCAGGATGGTAAAGGTGTAATTCCTGAAAAGTTATATATTAGCGGACAATTAAGAGACATCTCAAACTACTATTATGCTTTCAAGAATTTACAAATCATACCTAAAAGTATTACACCAACCCCAACAACAAAATAAGGTTTTCTATTTATGAAAGTATTTGAGCAACCTAGTTTTACAAGATTTACGGAATTGAATTATTTAAAAAATGCTTTCAGGAAAGCTCCCAAACAGGTTGCTGGTTCACCAGAAGCGTTTGAAGGTCTTGTGGCTGAATTTTTAGATACGGCCACAGGACAGACTTATACTTGTTCTGAGATAGCTCAGAACTACAAATATAAAAAATTTTTGGTTAAGCTTTTAGATGGAAAAGTTGTAACCATAATAAATGATAATGATAAATTCATTATTAAGGAGTAATTTATGGATATGATGATTAAGAAAGAGAAGCTACTTGCTATTCTTAAAGAGAATAGAGGTAAGCATCGAGGCATTTTTGATAAGGCTGTTGATGGCTTTAGACAGAAGTCAATCGAAGCTCTTGAGAAAAAGATTGAAAAGATAAAGAAGGGTAAACTTGAAAATGTCATGATTAATTTCCCTATTCCAGAAGATCACACTATTGACTACGATAGAGTAATTAGAATGATTGAACTCACGGAAGAGGAAGTTATCAAACTTACCGAAGATGAAAGTAGAATGTATTTAATGGACGACTGGGCTTGGAAGCGTCAGTGGTCTGCTTCTAACTCTATGTATACTGATACTAGGATGGCTTAAAATGGCTAGGACTTTTAAAGAAAAGTGTGTTAATTGTGGTTTGTATATGAATGAGGAAGAGGCAATTTTTTGTACTGACTGCGGAGAAGGTCCTCATTGCTTTAGTTGCTCACAAGATCACGTCTGTCCTTTAAAAGAAAAAAAACCTGCAAGGAAGAGAGTATAGCTCAACGGATAGAGCATCAGTCTACGAAACTGGAGATTGCGCGTTCGAATCGCGCTACTCTCATATGTTAATCACAAATAAAGTAATATTATTGCATGGGCTTTTTACTAAGCAGTATAAAGTCTCAAGAATGAATTCGCGCAAGAGAAAAAATGAAACATACATAGGAATTCTTGGAAGAGAAAAGAATAGAGATCCTCATAAATTTTCTATTATTCCAAATTATGAATTAGAAGATTTTTTACACAATTACTTAACTAGCGCCGTAGATATATAAAAAGGGAGTTTTATGATTGTACCACTACAAAATTATCTAGTTATCGAACAAGAAGCAAATGAACCAAAGATGGTAAATGGTATTTGGGTTCCAGAACAACAAAGACCTGAAAAGCAATTTGAAGGAACTATAATAGCAAAAGGAGCTTATGTAAAAGATCCTGATTTACAGATAGGCGCTAAAATAGCTCTTAATGCTTATGGAACAGTAATACGAAGAAAAGAAACGAAAATTATTAATGGTGAAAAACATCTAAAAGAATATGTCTTAGTTAGAGAAATTGATATCATAGCTATTCTAAAAGATGATCCTTCAATTATAGCAGGTAAGATACAGCCTTCTATTGATGGCGTTCAGGATTACATGGAATAATTCTTTACAAAAATCAAAAAGTATAGTATAATATCTCATAAGGAGAATTAGCAAATGGCTATTTTTAATTTTGGGAGAACTATGACCGAAAAGGAGAACAAAATCTCAAGGAGAGTCTTCTGGATCGTGTTCGGAGTTTCTGCCGCAATTTTTTATGGTTTCTCAATTTTCTATTTTGGTCTTTCCAAGACTCCTTCATGGTTCTCTTGGATCTATGATGGAATAATCTTTGTCAACTTTACCTACTTTTTATTGCGAACAGTTCCTCATATAAAGGCAGTCAACAAGAGAATTAAAGCAATCAGAAAGCAGATGGAAGAAGACGAGAGAAGACGAGCTTTCCGTATTTATCACGGAAATGAAACAGAGAATTAAATGCTGTGCCCAAATGAAAAATGTAATCGTAACATGGTCAAACGGGACGAGGGTGATAAATGGGTAGAATACTTTTGCCCAAAATGTTACTCTTTAAGAACTGTTTTGAAGGTTGACCCGAATGCCACGGGTCCTTTCTATGATCAAACGGGGTCATAGGCAAGTGGTCAAGCCAGGAGTCTTTTAAACTTCTATGCCTAGGTTCGAATCCTAGTGGCCTCATGGAGAAAATATGAGTATGGATGGAATATTTACAGTAGCGTTCATAACACTTTGTTTAATATCAATAGTAGAAACTTCTGTTTTAGGCTATATTTTTTTGAACTATAAGTTAATTAAGATAAAGAAGGAATAAATGGAAAAAGGTAAGGCTAAAGTAGGGCATAACGTAAAAACTAAATTTAACTACTGCAAGTGTGGTGGTGATGTTAGAGTTACTATGAAATTTAAGAATGGAAAGTTAACTCCAGAGGCAGAGTGTGAGATTTGTCATAAAACTGCTAGATATCCAAAACTATTGAAATGAAAAAGAAAGTAGAAATAGAAATTTCTCCAGCTCTATTGGATGAAGCAACTCAAGCAATTTTAAGAGAGAATAGAACTCTCAAGAAAAAGCTTGAAAGCAAAGAGTCTGAAATGCGAAAGTTAAAGAAATTTATTGATGAGAGAACAATAAAAGATCAAGAAAAACTTCGTGTTGTAGAAAATCTTCTTAATGCTTTAGAAGAAGCTAGAGAAGTTATTTATAAACCAGATGTAGATTTTACGGAAGAATATAGTATATAAATACTTTGTCCTGTAGTGTAAGGGTAACACGGAAGTCTTTGGAACTTCCTTTCTGGGTTCGAATCCTAGCAGGACAATCTTTGAGGTATCGCCAAGCGGTAAGGCATTGGTCTCTGGAACCAATATTCGGAGGTTCGAATCCTTCTACCTCAGCAATGACAAGAAAAGAATTCAATGAAGTTCTAACTATTATGATAGGTAATAGAAGAGAGAGATTTCTTCTATTTTGTGAGATGATCTGGGAAATGATTTCCAGACCTTTTAGGAGAAAGTAATGGCGGCAAAAAGATTTTTAATGATAGGAACTCTCAAAGAAATATACGACAAAGTTGAAGAACTGAACAAAGCTGGAAAAAATGCTATTGTTCATTATGGACCTTACAAAAGGGATCTTACTGTAGAAGAAGGTCATCCAGAATTTGATATTGAAGGTCCAGATGAAACTATAACTCCAGCTCAAGTATATGAAGCATTAATCACTCAAATGAAAGATTAAAATATGGGGGTGTAACTCAGCAGGATAGTAGTAACTGCCTTCTAAGCAGTAAGTCGCCCGTTCGAATCGGGCCACCCCTAGATATGACTATAAGAGAATTCATAAGAATAAATGAAATAAGAGATCTTTTCTCTAGAGGAGAGAAAGTAGTAAATGATTTCTCTAGAGGTCAAGGATCATCTTACGCACTTTTTATTAATGATGGAATGTATAGTTTAGAGCATGAAAAAGAGAATGAATATAGACGAGTTTCTGAAAAATAAAAATCTGAAAGACCCTAAAGTCTTAGCAGATTGTTTTTTTGGGCTTATGCAATTTTATAAAGAAGAAGGAGGATTGCCTGACTACCTAGCTATACTTAAATCCTCGGTAGTCTTAGCGAAGCCATTTGCTGGAAAAGAAGAGTTACAGGATTACGAAATAGATAAATACTCTAGAATTGTAACAGCAATAGTTGATGGCTTTTATTCACTAAAAAATTGAAGAAGATTTTTATATTAGAAGATAATCCAGAAAGGATGAAGTTCTTCAATAGATTCTTTTCTATTGAAAAATATATGATAATCCATTCTGACAATGTAGAAGAAGCAAAAGTAAAGTATGATGCCTTTGCTCCATTTGATCTTATCTTTTTAGATCATGATCTAGGTGGAGATGTATATGTAGATTCAGAGGAGAAGAATACAGGTAATCAATTTGCTAAATGGCTCTGTCAATCTAAAAGCTTAAAAGACACGCCAATAATAATTCATTCTCTGAACTATTATGGGGTTCAGAATATGAAGCGCTTTTTGCCAAAAGCACTTGAGATTCCTTTCCCTATTTTGATGGATGATCTTCAAAAGAAGAAGATGGTGATAGAATGAAAGAGTATTTTCGGTATTTTGATTATGTTGTAAAACATAAGTGGTATGTGTTTTTAGCTTGTGTAGAGCAGGGTATTCCTTGGAGGGGATTAATTCATGATTTGAGTAAATTTACTCCTTCTGAATTCTTTCCTTACGCAAGAATGTTCTATGGAAATACAAAGCCAGTTCGTGACGCTACAGGATACTATAAACCTTACGACACTGGAAATACAGAGTTTGAAATTGCGTGGTTAAAACACGTAAGTAGAAATAGACACCACTGGCAGTATTGGATATTACCTTATGATAAAGATGACAAAACATCTGACAAATATCAGAAAATTTTTGATATGCCAGAAGTTTACGCTAAAGAAATGGTATGTGATTGGATCGGCGCGGGTCGCGCGCAGAAATCCAAGTCCAATGCTCTTGAATGGTATTGGGCTCACAAGACAAAACTGGATCTCAGTGAGCGAACAATGGGATATATTGAAAAGTTACTTACCAAGATCTTTGGAAAGAATTGATACTCTCAATATGATATTTAAAAATCCTCAATTAGCAAAATCATATGCTCATTTTAGAATAAATCCAAGAAGATTAACTTGTATTACTTGCCACGACCAGTTTGGTTGCCCATGCGCGTATGATGCGTATAATACAGATGGCGATTGTTTAATGATGAAATAATGAAAATTTTTTATTGGATTCTTAAAATATTTTTCTTTTTGTTTCTTGGAATTTCTATATTGTTTCAGTTAATAACTGGCTCTATGCTTTTGTTATTAGATAAAATGGAAAAGTAATGGCTGATAGTAAAAATTTAGAAAAAGTTGCAGAAGGAATAAAAATATTCCTTCTAGAGAAAAATAAAAGATATGGAAATTCGGCTTTAGAACCGCTAGTAATCTTTACCAAGCATAAGAAAGGTGATAGAGCAGTAGATGGGATTCTTGAGCGTCTTGATGATAAACTAATGCGTATTAAAAATGCAGATAGTTTAAAAAAGAATGATACAGCAGATATAATAGGATATTTAATACTACTTTGCGCAGCACTGGGTTGGGAAGATTTTACAGACTTACTTGATTAGTATGAACTATAGAATAGAAACATTGGCAAGAATAAATCTAAATGCTCGCTTTGTTGCTTTCAGTCAAAGAGGTGGCGTATGGATTAATGCAAATGATAAAAGATTAATTTTATGGTTTAAATCTACTATTCGCCATCCAATATCAAGAAAAATAATTGACTACTTTGATAATACAGCTAGCTCTTTTCAAAATTGGTCTGATAGAATTTAGATAATCTCTTTTTCCTCCATTTTAGCCCTTGTTTACTCCGTATATAGATACAGAGCAAACAGGGGCTTTTTTATTTTGTAAAGTTAAAGGTAAGGTGTATGCTAGAAAAGATTGACTCAAACAAGTATAAATTTAATGTCAGACAAGTCGAGTATGAAGTTTTTTTTGCTGACGATGGGCAAATAGAGATTTATGAGGTTAAGAATCCCGGAAAAACGGGATTCGTTTTTAGCGATAAGAAGAAATTCGTAGTATTCATTAATATGCTAACCGATGTAGCAGATAGAATGACAGAGCTTTTCGGAGAAAATGATGAAAGTAACTAGAGTAATAGAACAAGTCCTGTATGAAAAAGAAAAGAAAGAATACAAGGGACTAAATGTTTATTACAAGACAGACATTATTATTAAAGAAACAGAAGAAGATTTAGAGCAAATGAATCAGCAGGAGCAACCAGCTCCACAAGAACCAGTAGCTCCTGAAATGCAGCAAGCTATGCAACAACCAATGGGACAGCAAATGGGTCAACAACCAATGGGAATGGGGCAGGAAATACCAGCTGAGCAAATCCCCCTTCCTCCGGGTGCTAATGAAAGCACTATGTATGAGGAAACATTCGCCGCTCAAAATCAAGGAAAAGTTAAAGTTTCTCCAGATAGTGTAGATAATATACAAAGTCTTGAGGATTTACTTGATTTCTTAGCAAATAAGAATACTAAAAAAGGTCCTATCCTAAATGATGTAGCTGTAGAAATCATTATGAATATGGCTACCCAAGGACCTCAATCTATTCAAGACATTATCAGCAAAGATGACAGAATACTAGTGACCGTTGACTATGGTAAAGATTTGGATAATTCGGTCGGTTTTAAGGCTCTTAAAGCGGAGGGCACAAATACTCTCTCGCTTGTAATGAAGAAGGATAATAAGGTCATTCCTGGACCTTTTAACATTCAGGAATTTAATAAGCAAGTCGTTTTTTTCAGAAATTCAGTGTTAAGTGACTAAATGGAAGAAGTAGTAATAGAAAAAGAAGAGCTTAAAAAAGCTAAGAAGTATTTTGATGAAGATTGCTTTCGCAAAACCTTAGAAGATTATAAGAAAAGTCTTGTCTATAGGGATTCGAAGGTAGTTATCAAAGATGAGAAGCTTGAGTATTCACTTGTAAAGCAGGTGGAAAAAATAGTCAACGCTATCATTATTGTCTATCGTTATTATATTTTTGAAGATTATGAGGATTTAAGACAGCACGCACTAAATGCGTGCTTTTCTAATTTCTTAAAGTTCGATCCTAGTAAGGGAACTGCTTTCAATTACTATAGTATTATTTCCAAGATAAGCCTTCTTAACTATACAGACCGAAAACAGAAACATAGAAACCATAAAAATATAGACGATCAGATTGATTTGGAAGCGAAGGATACTTTGAATTACGATTTATTTTTTGATGAATTAGAAAATACATTATTTGCGATTGTTGATGAAAATTTTATAGGCACGAAGCGAAAGAAATATGTTAAAATCGCTTCTGTAATTTTAGATTATTTGAGAAAGACAAAGAAGTTCGTTGGAAAAAGTGACTTATATGCGTGGGGCAGATCTTTAGGAATTAAGAATAATGAAATAAGAGATTTTGTGAACGATATGGGGAATTTTAACAAGGAACTTTTCGAGGGTATTAAATGAGTGATGGCGATTTAATCGATAAGATGCTAACAGAGCTTGACGAGAAAAACTTATCGAAGAATGATAAAAAAGCACTGGAAAAAACTAGGAAAGATTTAGAGATAGACGTTCAAGATATAGATAATATAGCAGAGAATCTTGTTGTTATGACTTCTTCTGATAGAGAAAAAGCAGACAAGATTTTTGAGATGTTTTTTACCTCTATAGGACTTGACAAAGACCACTCCCAAGCGTCCAAAGAAGCATTAACTAAAGCCTTGGAATTAAAGATTGAGGCAAGTAAGAATTTAATTGAGCTTTTGAAAATAAAAACAAAGGCACAGGAAATGAAGACAAACATTGGATTTGTCATCAATTCTGTGCCCGGAAAGAAGGCTGGATTAAATATCGATTCTATGCGAAAAGGTTCTAAGAACTCTTAATTGTAGTAGAAAATCATGCTATAGAAATTTCCCTTTTTCTTCTTAATGACATTTCTACTAAAGGGAACTAAATACCACGAATATTCTCTATCTGGCTCTCCCAGAGATTCTGGAAGTTGTCTATGGGATACTATTATCCCATCTAATTTCATGAGATCAAGATTCTTTTGAAACAAGAATCTAAGGTTCGTTATCCTCTGCTGAGGAATGAGCGCATTCATAGCGTAAGTTTTGACTTTGCGAACTTCTATATTGATCTTCATAATTAATTATACACATAAATTCGCTTTTCGTCAACGCATTTCATGGCCCGCTTTTCCACGCTTTGGGCCATAAGGTATTCTATCTCTCCACTTATCCTCATCATAAACTATATCTAAAAGCAAATCCATAACAACAGGACTCTTTCTTTCCCAAACTTCTGCTAAGTAAAGATAATCTTCTAGATAAGCAATTGCCGAAGTAAAAGTAAAGTTTTCTGATTCTTCTGCCGCTTTTTTATATTGTATGAGTAGAAGCTTAGCTCTTGCGATAGCTATATTCCATCTTTCATCTATAGTCATACATATATATAAGGAATAATATGAATAATGAAGAGAAAAAGTTTGTAGATTCTATTGAGAAGAAGATAAAGATTTATTCTATACACACAAATATAGATGAAGCTCTAGATAAGTATTCAGACCATATATTAGAAACTCAATATAATGATGGCTCAACAGAACAAATAGACGCTGGAATAGAAAGATGGCTTTGCTCTAAATCTCCTTATTATTTTATTGATAAATATGGATGGATTAAACTTCCAAATGTAGGTATAATTCCTTTTAATCTATATTATTTTCAAGAAAATATCCTTAAAGATTTACTTAGTTTTCAAAAAGTAGTTTGTGAGAAAACTCGTCAGTGCGGTCTTTCAACTTTGTTCTCTCTATATTGCTTATGGAGACTTCTATTTAAAGAATCTGAGGATATAGATGTTGTATCTTTAAAGCAAACTAAAGCTCAAAACTTTGTAGAGAAGATGGATACAACTCTTGATTTTTTACCTCAATTTTTAAAGATAAGAAAAACAAAAGATAACGAACAAGCACTAGCTTTTGAAAATGGTAGCAAGATTGTATCTGAAAGCCAGTCAGAAAATGCTGGCCGTTCTGATACTCTTTCTTTATTAGTTCTTGATGAGGCAGCTCACTACAAATCAGAAAAAATGATTCGTGGAATTGTAGCCGCCGCTCAACCTACTCTTTCAAGAACTAACGGACAATTTATAGTTCTTTCAACTCCTAATAAAACTTCTGGTCCTGGAGCATATTATTACGAACAGGTAAATCAGGCAAGAATGAATATGGAACATAACACCAAGCTAGTAACTGTTGACTGGTGGGAAGTTCCTGATGCTAAAGAAATTGAAGGTCCTAAAAAGGGATACAATCAAATTCTTCATAGCTATATTGAAAAAGAATACTATATCAACCCAGAAGTTAGAGAAGCTGCTACTAAGTTCTTTGGTCCTATTGCTGATGAACAATGGAGGGATAATCCTTGGCTTAAGAAACAGCACGATGACTTGGGCGATGTTCTTTACAAGCAAGAAATTCTACACAACTTTATTGTTGGTGGAAATGCTGTATTTGATGAAATGATTCTTAAGAGAGTAGAGCAGAGAGTTAAAGAGCCTATTCAAATAGGATATCTGGGAAAGCTTAGAGCTGACAATGTTTGGATTTGGAAAAAACCTGAACCCGGACACCGATACATAATGGGAGTAGATATAGCATCTGGAACAGGAGATGAAACTTCTTCTTTCCAGATTTTGGATGCTTCTACTTACGAACAGATGTGCGAATATAAAGGAATGATGGCTACTAAGAATTTTGGTATGCTAGTTAAAAATGCCGCTTCTTACTATAATCAAGCATTTATTGTAATAGAATGTAACAGCATTGGTGAAGCTGTATTTAATGAAGTTTATTATCATGATACAGAACCATACAATAATGTCTTTAAACAGCAAAAAACCAAAAATAACATCACTCGTATGACAGGATGGATTACAGACACCAAAACAAGAAAACTCCTTACTAATGAATTTGTAGATTGGTTCTCTGTAGATAGTTTATTTGAAGAACTTAAAGTATATTCCAAGCGTTTATATCTTGAAATGACTACTTGGATTTGGGATGGAGTAAAGCCAGTTCACGATTCTGGAGCTACGGATGATGCTATAATGGCTTTTGCTTTAGCTCTTTATTTAAGAGGAAAAGCTGTTACTGCTGGAGAAAGTTTCCTGATTAACGAAAAAGGCGAATTTTTGGAGTATGAGCAGAGTAAAGATACTAATACTGGACAGGTGATAGACAAAAATAAGTTCGATGTTGTCACTTCCGAAGAAAGAGATTTTGATGAAGATGATAGTATCTTCAAAAGACGCTATGGTGTGAGTAAGGCACAATACGAATGGTTAATAAAGTAGGTTTAAAGCTTTTTCTGGAAGAATTCTTCGATGGAATTAAAAACTCATCTAGCGGTGGTGAATATAAAGAAATTTATGTTAACCCAACTCCTTCTGAAATGGATGAAGTGGCAGAAAGAGTTAATCCAGATAGAAATTTTGGCTGGGACAATGCTTGGATGAAAACTCAGCAAGTAGAAGATAGATATGTAAGATTTACTGCTACTCCAAATAAAAAAGTTTATGTATTTAGTCCTTGGATTTTACATGAAAGTTTGGATGGAAAATTTGGAGTTAATGAAAATAAAGATGTTTTTATTCATGGAATTGCTAGAAAAATTAATGATAAATGGATCGCAGTTGAAATGCATAACATTGAATGGATTTTTAGACAAAGGATTAAAGAACAAGAGAGAAAAAAAGAATATGAAAATACTGATTGGTCTTGGTTAGATAAATATATTTTGACTACGCCTTTGTATAAAAAAATAATTTCAAGACTTAAGTCTAACCCAAATGATCCAGAATTTAAGAGTAGGTTCGAATGAGACTAACTGATTTATTTGAAAGCAATGAAGAAATTGACTTTCAAGATTACATTAATAGATTACCCGTAGAAATAGTAGAAGCTTTAAAACGAGCGAGACAAAATCCTCGTTGGCATCCAGAGGGATCAGTTTATACTCATACCAAGATGGTTTTTGATCAAGCCAAACACAAAGGAAAAGATTTTGCAATAGCAGCAATTTTTCATGATTTAGGTAAGCTTGATACTGAAAGCACCAATGAAACTGGAATACATCACTACGGACATGAAAAGGCTTCTATAAAATACCTTGATAAGTATCTGCATTTATTTCCTTTCGAGAATAAGCAACTGATTTATGATATAGTTGGCGAGCATATGAGAGCCGCTCATTACGCAGAAAATCAAATGCGTCCAGAAAAGATGAAGGCTTTTGAGGCTCACCCTCATTTTAAAGAACTTAAGGATTTCCATGTGATGGATATCAATAGAAAGACAAAATACTAATGTTGTATACAAACAAACATAATCTAAAAATCATTAAAAGAATGAGAGCTGTAGCTGACAAAGAACATCCTGCTGACAGACAGGAAAAAGTTATGGCAAGGGATTTGTCTGGTATTTCTCGCGGTGGAGAGAAGGAAAGAAGTCATAGAAAAATGGTTGGAAATATAGCCAGAAAAAATACAGATGCTAGATATGATGCAATAAGTAAGGCTCATGAGCGAATTGAAAAGCTATATAAGAAGCATTTTGATAAGGTTGATAATAGGAGAATTTAAATGCCTTTAGTTAATGGTAAAGAAATAGAGATAAGACCAGGACAACCAGAAGCTATACAGCAAAAGATTGATATAATTCCTTCTTTAAGACCTGATCTTAAATCAGAAATTCCTGTAAAGGATCAGAAGGACTTAGATTTTACTTATAATCAGTTCTCCATGTTTGAGAAGGAGTCTGCCGAGACTGCCGATAGAAAAGTTCGCTACGCTTATTATCGAGAAATGGATAAGATGGAATTCGTCCATCGAGCTTTGGAAATTGTTTCTGACGATAGCACACAGAAAAATAATGAAGGAAATGCTATCAAAATTTATTCTGATGATGAGGAAACTAAGAAAATTCTTGAAGAGCTTTTCTATGAAAGACTTGATATAAATAATGAGCTTTGGTCTGTAGTTTACGAAACTTGTAAGATGGGAGATAACTTCTACGAAGTAATTGTAGATGATTATAAGAAACCAAAGAAGATCGTTTATCTTCGTTATCTTGAACCAACGAAAGTTGAGCGAGTAGAAGAAAATGGTCGTCTTTCACACTTCGTTTATAAGAGATATAGTTCAGAGCTTGAAACATTAACTTCTGCTATATCTACATTAAAGCGTGAAGAGGATATAGTTTACAAGC
>Ga0335071_10006366_pt1 | contig 12192 bp, 10 predicted proteins | sample Lox_Sample_15_FD_206724 | JGI IMG/M metagenome (GOLD analysis project Ga0335071, IMG submission 206724) | Soil microbial communities from Loxahatchee National Wildlife Refuge, Florida, United States - Lox_Sample_1.5 | ecosystem: Environmental > Terrestrial > Soil > Wetlands | place: USA...
CGACCGACGTTTTCGTTCGCGGAAGCTGGATACTTTCTCAAGCAGTCCTTGCCGCTTTGCGCCACATCGTTAGCTATCCTGCTATACACTCAGGCTAACTGCCTGATCCTGGGAGCCGCTCGCGGAGAAACCGATGCAGGTCTTTATGGAGCGGCGATCAGGTTGAGCCAGGTGTTCTATCAGCCGATTTGGCTCTACTTCGGCGCCATGGCACCAGCGTTGATGCAATGTTGGGCGCAGTCGCCGGAAAGGGCGCGCGCTTTACTTGCAACTTCGGTACGTTTAACCGCGATCCTGAGCATTGGTTTCGGAATCGTAGCGGCGAGGACTGGCCCGTGGCTGATGGCTAGAGTCTTCGGGAAGCCGTTCAGCGGATCCGGCCAGGCATTCGAAATCATGATCTGGACCGGCGTCGTGATGGCGATCGGCCACAACTGGGGCGAGCTCGCGGTCGCGGCCAGGAAGAATCGGCTTCTGCTTCAGTCGACCTTTGTAGGTGCCTCGGTCAATCTGGCAGTGTGCGTGATGACCGTCTCGCGAATGGGTATTCGAGGTGCGGCACTTAGCAACCTTACTGCTGAAATCGCAGTTCATGTTGTCTTGATCTCCTCGTTTGGTTGGCAAATGGGGTTCAGGCTTCTCGAATCTGTCCTGAAGCCCATACTTGCGGGGGCGGGTGCTTACGCAATGTCGTTCACCTTCTCCGGGGCATCTCCGCTTCTGGGTGGATTGCTGACTGCCGGCTCATTTGTTGCGCTGTTGTTTCTTCTTGGGGAAGTCTCAATCCAGGATCTGAGGCGTCTGCGCGAGTTTCTACCCCAAGGTAAGACCGCGGCCGAGGCCTGCTCCTTACAATAGACCGAATCAGATGGACGCAAGATCAAACTCGGTGGGAGCTGTTGTAGTTACCTTCAATCGCAAGAACTTTCTGGAACGGGTTCTCGATTCCCTGCTGGCGCAATCCCGGCCTGTCGACCATATCTACGTCATAGACAATGCTTCGACTGATGGGAGTGCGGAGTACCTATCGTCGCTGAACAATCCAAGAATATCTGTCCGGCGTCTTCCCACTAATACCGGCGGCGCAGGCGGATTCTCCTGCGGCATGAAATGGGCGTTTGATGCGGGGCACGAATGGATTTGGATGATGGACGATGACGTCGCGCAAACCGCGCGATGCCTCGAAATGCTCTTAACCGCTAACACTACTGCTCGAATCCTACTCCCGTTAGCAAGGGCATTCGATGATGGAAGACATTTGGCCGGGCTTGCGACACGCCTAAACCTGACATCCCCATTTACTCCTGGCTTCAGACTTAAGATTGCGGCACGCCTTTATCCAACGATCGAAAGCATGCCCGCCGTAGTAAGAATTGAAGATCTGAGCTTCGAGGGCCCTTTGATTCACAGATCCGTGCCCGAGACCGTTGGATTTCCGAGAGCTGAGTTCTTTATTTCGTACGACGACACCGAATACGGGATCCGAGCAGCGAAATCACACCTTGGTCCAATTGTGCTGGTGAGAGACGCAGTAATGAAACGATTGAACGACGCGTCGTCAGTCTCACCGCTATGGCGAAGTTACTATCAGTGCAGGAACGACCTGATTGTCAGGACTGGTCGTTGGGCACATCCGCTCATGCGGATTCGAGTCCGCTCGATGTTTGTGCTTCGCACGATTCTCGGCCGTCTTACGGGAAAGGAACCTCTGAAAACGACTCGCGTTCGAATCCACGCGTTTTTCGACTCGCTTCCCGGCAGGCCGTTGATCAATCGTTATCTTCCTGATTCGATTGTGACGCCCGAACATTGAGGTTCAATGAGCGCCCTTAAGAGCGTCCGACATGACGTGAAAGCGACATGGCATCATGGCTGGCCTTACTTTCAACATCGATACCTGCATAGGCTGCCGTCACCTGACAGCTATGAAACCAACACTCCGATGGAGGGTCAGCTGGAAGTTCATCTATTGACTTGTGCGCGCGACTTTCAGATGGCGGTATGGGCTGCCCTGAATCTGACGGTGGTTTCGAGGAACAAGCTTCCGCTTGTAATCCATGAGGACGGCACTCTGTCGCGACGGATGCTGGCCATCTTTCGCCGCTATTTCCCCAAAGCGCGGATCGTGACCGCCGGTGAAGCAACCGCGGCTTCCGAGGCAGCGTATTCCAGGTATCCATGCCTGTTGTCTCTGCGCAGGCGGCTAAAGCCGTTCTGGAAATTGACCGATTTCGCTCTGTTTTGCAAAGCGCCGCGATTTATCATCCTCGACTCCGATCAGCTGTTTTTTTCTACCCCACACGAGCTGCTGCGCGGTCCTGCACAGGCTCCATATCTGTTCCTGCGCGACCTGGTGTCCACATATTCCGTGCCGTTAGCCTGCGAACCATGGCAGCTTGCGCCTCGAGTCGCATGTGGACTTGGAAACGTGGACAAGAGGAGGCTGAATTTCGAGAGGATGGAATCGTTCCTCCGCGCCGGTACGGTCGATATCGAGCGTTGCGATATGTGGATAGAGCAGACGCTCTGGGCACTGGAATGCGCCTGCTCGGGAGTCGAGTATCTCCCGGAAAGCTATGCGATCGCGTTAGGCCCAGGCTGGGAAGGGAAAAGGGCGAAGCACTACATCGGGCCTTCACGCGACTACTTTTTTTCCGAGGGGATACCGGTTGTGGAGAGAATGCTGCGCGAGGAAGGATCGGAGAGTCAAGTTGTCGCGGAAACATTGGTCTGAACGGGGCAGCCCTGCAGAAGGGAAAGGTCTTCTTCTTAACCAATGTTTATGAGTTTCCTTCGCGGTAGACAACTCACGACGCCCGACGCGCGGCCCATTCACACAGATGCAGGGGGAGCGGTTGCGGTTTGTGCTCTCTTGGACCGCCAGGGATGGAAATCCTGCCTTTGGACCCTCGTCAGCTTCTATGGGTTCGCCCAGTGCAAGCATCCTCTTGTGGTTTACGACGATGGGCCGCTATCAACATCGTCACACAAGGCGATTCTGCGGCTGTTTCCTAATGCGTCGATCATCGACAGACGATGTGCGGACTTAGTCATTCCTCGCGCCCTGGCAGATTATCCAAACTGTGTGCGCCTCAGGCAGACGGCTCAGTGGGCCCGCCGCATAATTGACCTTCCACTGCTGTGCGGTGCGAAACGGATTCTGATGCTGGACGACGACGTGCTGTTTTTCAAGTATCCGGAGAAGTTGCTTGTTCGGCTCGCAAGTGGAGAGGCAGGCGAGTTTGTATCTGGTCGTGCAATGGACAACCCCTGTGCGCATTCTCCTGACCAGGTATTCGAACGGTTCGGCGTCCATATCAATGAGTGGGTAAGCAGAGGTGTCATGCTCGCGGATGTCTCGGAGTTCCCGTACGGGCCGCTGGATCATTGGCTGGATGGGCTCGAAAGAGACAGTCGTTCATGGGGAGAGCAGGCGTTGTGGACCATGTACGCAGATAACAACAGAAGTGCCTTCGTGGGGCGGGAAAACGACGTAAAGGCCTCTCCTGACTTGGAGCTGGAATCTGTCTCAAAGCGCTACCTTGCGCGGGATCGGGGGACCAGTTACGGCGAGGGCGCTATGCGTGTCAGGGAAGAGCTGCTGAGCCGGGGAGTATTCGAGAGATAGGGTATGACCAAGAGCGTGACATTTGCTCACGGCGGGTTCGCCAGAGTGGGAGGCATCGAGACATTTACCGCCGATCTGGCCTTGGCTCTGAGTGAGCGGCGGCTTCAGACCGAGCTGATTTGCTGGAGTGGGACCGGAGATCGCGAGAATCCCGCGCTAGCTCGGCTCGCCCGGTCGGGTGTGAGAATCTCTCGCACCAACTGGCGATGGGGTTGCCGTTTAGGCTGGCCCGACAAACTTATGGTTCGACATCAATGGAAGCGCTTCGTCGCTTCCGATCTCCTGGTATTTGGCAAACTGCTGCATCCAGATGCTCACCGGCGCCTGCTGCCGCTCAGAAAGAGAATGATTCTTATCACACCCTATCGACCGTCGGAGATGTGGAGAGAACAACGCCCGAGCGATGACCTTCTGAATTCCCTCGAATCGGTGATCGTCCAGGCGCAGGCATTCGAAGCGGACTTAAGAGAATTTGGGTATCGGGGAAGAGTGTTTATCCTTCCGTTGCCACCACCGGAACCAGGCAGGGTGCCGCCTTGGCCGGTGACCTCAACCTTGCAGGTCGGGTTCCTCGGGCGACTTGTTCCCGACAAGAACCTAGACTACTTAATCGCTTCTTTTGCTTGTCTGCGGGAGTTGGGAGTTACAGCGGAGCTGAATATTTTTGGGCATGGACCGGAGTTAGATGCCCTGCAATCGGTGGCAAATCGGAGAGGGCTTGCCGGTCAAGTCCACTTTCGTGGAAACCAAAATCACGCCGAAATTAACAGAGCAATTGATTCTTGTCATTTGTTCGCCTTCACATCAAGAACCGAAGGGTTGCCAATCGGGTTACTGGAGATCCTTTCTCGGGGAAGGCCGGTGTTGGGCACACCCGTTGGCGCTTTTCCCGAAGTTCTATTCAAGCCGCTTGGGTCCGTGGCTCCCCTGGACAATCCGAAGGCTTTTGCTACAGCGATGAAGGCGCTGGCGGAGGCTCTCTTGAGAGGCGAAATCACTCCGCAACTCGTACAAGAGGCGTACGGAAGACGATTTCCCCGAGCCCAGGTGATTGATGAATACATGCGAATCTTTTCAGATTCCGCTTCGCCAGCCGGTGCTTGCGAAGAACAGGTTGCTTGCGCGCTGTGATGCGGGCAGAATCTTGGGACCGTCGACTCAATCCGCTTCAAAAGAATTCGCCAGTGTCGAAGAACGCTGTTGGGAGACTTACATGCGCTCGTTCGTTGTAATCGCTACAAAGGGCCGCCCACACGTGGTGTGTCAGGCGCTGAATTTTCTACGAGTTCAAACACGACCACCAGACTTTACGGTCGTGGTGGGAACTGCAGAGAGCGACATCGAGGAGATTCGAGACCATTCTCTGCTCCAGCCTGGAATCGGTTGCGCGGTGATTTCGCATCGTGTTGGGCTCACGCCGCAAAAGAATTGCGGGTTGGAGATATTGGCTGCTCGGGGTCTTCTGGATGCGGGGAAAGGAAGGTTCTTCTGTGCGTTCTTTGACGACGATTTTCTGGTCGCGCCCGACTGGCTCGAAGCTACCGAGAGCCGCCTGAGAAAAGGCGATGTTGTGGGCCTCACAGGACGTGTCTTGGCCGATGGCGCCAGCACTGAGACTGGGCTGACAGCGCAACAAGCCGAGGCATTTATTTCTTCAGCGAACGATCCGGCCGAATCCGAGTTTGAAGCCGGCTGCTTATACGGCTGCAATATGGCTTTTGTTGACAAGGTCGTAACCCGAACCAGATTCGACGAGAACCTGGCTCTCCAGGGCTGGCTGGATGATGCAGAATACTCACACCAGGCAAAGCAAATTGGGAAACTCATCTATTTCCCCGGCGCCAAGGGGGTGCATCTGGCTGAAACATCGCGCGGAGGATCGCGCGGCGTGAAATTCGGTTACTCTCAGGTAGCCAATCCAATCTATCTGTCACAGAAGGGAGCGATGTCGGTCGCGAACGCCCTTCGTCTCATTGCGCTCGGGCTGACTTCAAACTCGGTTCATTCACTGTCGAAGCGGGCGCGGATCGATTATCCAGGACGCTTGCTTGGCAATCTGTACGCCTTGGGCGATCTCTTGACGTTTCGCAGTGACCCGATGAGGGTTGTGCAGGTTTAGGCGATATGATTTGGCTCTCCCTGACGGTCCTCATTGCCGCGATCGTGATCTCGTGCTCGTTGTTGCGCAGCCAGCGGGGCGACGCAATTGGGATTCCGCTCATTGTGATCGGGACATTTACATTTCTTTACGTAGTTCAGCCTCTGCAGCTTATCTGGAGCGGCACATACAAGTTATTCTTATCGGACTGGCAGATGTCCGAGGCGCTTCTCGTGCCGGCGCTCATGCTGGTGTTCTTCATTTGGGGATGGTTGCGTCCTTCGACGAGATCGCCGCGGACTGCGCACGCGCCTTGGGATCGGCGGAGAATGTGGAAGTGGGGATTTGCAGCCGCCTGGATTGGGTTGATTCTGTATGCCGTCTTTGTGGCGCGATCCGGTGGCTTCGCGGCCGCTTACAGCGAAACGCACGGCAAAGCCATGGCCTGGGATAAGAACACTGCCTATCTCTACGATGGGCCATGGTTGATTTTGAGCGGGTCGACGCTGATGTTCATGGGCAGTCCAATCTTCAAGAAGACAAACTGGCGGGTTGCAGCGCCATATGTGTTCCTCTCTGGATTTCTTCTCCAGGCGATTTTAGGGGGCGGCCGAGGGGCTCTGTTTGGCGCGGTTGCGACAGTCTTTGCGGGCACTTCCATTGCTCAGCAAAGGAAGGTTAGTTTTTCGCGAGCTGCGCTGCTCCTGCTGCCCGTAGGTATCGCGGTGGTGCTGATGGTGGGCTACAGGGGCATTCTGCATCTGGGCAAGGACGATACGGAACAAGTTCCATCCATCGACTCGGCCTACAACGAGACGGCTGGAGTGAGCGAATACGACGCGGAACACGACACGTCCGGTCAAGAGTTCCTTTTTCACGCGGTTCAACTGAGCACTGTCGATCAAACAGGAAAGCTGGACTACGGTTTAAGCTGGATTGAGTTCCTCGTCATCAATCCCATTCCCCGGCTTCTTTGGCCGGAAAAATCCTATCCGCCGACCGGCGGAGTTACGCTGGCAGATATTAGGGAGCACACTTCGCTGGCGATAGCTCCCGGAGCGGCGTGCGGAATCGTAGCCGATCTTTACGCCCGTTTTCATCTGTTCTCTGCGCTCTTTTTCTTTGTGCTCGGCTTCGGTCTGCGTCGACTGTTCATCGCGGCGCGAAACCTGAGTTCGCCCATAGCGGCCGTTGGGTACGTTATGCTTTACGCCGCAAGCCTCAATATGTTTGCGCAGGGCTTTGGCGCATGCTTTGTGCCTTTCGGGTATTCAATGATCCCGGTGTTCCTCTATTCCTGGACGGCGCGTGAAGCACGCTGGAAGGCAAAGGGGAACCGGCGCGAACTCACTCTGCGTCCGTTAGGAGTGATGCAACCGCAAGAACCGGGCGTGCGCGGGAACCGATGATCGTCGTTGCACAGCTAGGCGCGCGTATGCATTACGCGGTGCCCGCGATTCTGGCGCGTTCCGGTTTCCTCGAGCGCTTTTATACAGATATTTACACGCCTCGCTTACCCGAGCCGTTGCGAAGATTGGCCAGTCTTATCGGGCCATCGCCGCTGAAAAGACTGCTTGGGCGCGCTTCTGATGAAATTCCTGCTGACAAGACGATTTCATTCCCGATCATGGGCATGGAGTATCGTCGCCGGCGGCACTTTGCCGGCTCCAGGGGGTCTACAACCGCGATTGATCTGTGGGCGGGAGCAGAGTTTTGCCGTCGAGTCATTCGGCAAGGACTGGGAAAGGCCAAGTTCGTTTACACCTACAACTCGGCAGGCCTCGAACTGATGGAGCACGCGCGATCGCGGGGGTTGTTTCCGATCACCGAGCAGACCTTTGCTCCGGAAGCAATCTACCAGGAGATCCTCCGGCGAGAGGAAGAGATACAACAGGGATGGGGTATTTCGCCGGCCAGAAACCCTCTCACTCCGGCGTACGAGGAGAGAGAGAAGATGGAGTGGTCTGCTGCGGCACTGATTCTGTGCGGCTCTGACTTCGTTCGCGATGGCATCCGAAAAATGGGCGGCCCCGTTGAGCGCTGCCGTGTTGTGCCGTACGGAGTTCGCCCCGCGCCTCCGACCGCACCCAGGGATAGCCCGCATGATCCGGTTCGCGTGTTGACAGTGGGAACGGTCGGGTTGCGAAAGGGGGCACCTTATGTCGCGGAGGCTGCTCGAATTCTGGATCGCAGAGCGACCTTTCGCTGGGCTGGCCCCCTCGACTTAAGCCCGCATGCTCGGAAACTGTTAGCGGAGCGGGTCACGTTGCTCGGCGCCGTGCCCCGATCCGATATCCATCGTCAGTTTGCCTGGGCGGATGTATTTCTCTTACCAACGTTGTGCGAGGGCTCGGCGACAGTCTGCTACGAAGCGCATTCACGAGGCTTGCCGGTGATAACGACCCCGAATGCAGGCAGTGTTATTCGCGACGGCGTAGATGGTTTTATCGTGCCGATTCGTGACGCGGCAGCCATCGCGGACCAAGTCGAGCGCCTCGCGAGCCAGCGAGATCTCTGGGCTGAAATGTCGGCAAACGCGCAGGCTCGCGCCGCTGAGTATTCATTCGAGCGATACGGTGAACGGCTCGTCGGCGCTCTCATGGATGCCGGGTTGACAGCAAATTAGCGGAGTAACGGGATGACTTCAGTCGCAATCATTCACAATCATCCCATCCACTACCAGCACCTTCTGTTTTGCGAGCTCGCGAAGCGAGGACTCGACTTCGAGTTGCTCCTGGTTGCGGCATTCAGCACCAACCGGCTCGAAGCGCCGGTTCCCGAAGACTCAGAATATGCGTGCTCCATCGGAGATGCTGGATCGTACGAAGGCGCGCGGCCGGCAAAGACCGCACGGTTCATTTGGCGCTCTCTCAATCGAATTCGCCCCTCAATCGTTATCATCTCCGGATATTGCGACGCCGCCGCGTGGACAGCATGGTTTTGGGCGAGCTTGCACGGAGTGAAGAAGATCCTCTGGTCCGAGTCCAACGTGTTCGACCACCCACGCCACGTATGGAGGGAATTGCCGAAGCGGGTTTTCGTGAAGGGCTGCGATTGCGCTCACGTATACGGGACCTCGAGCCGCGAGTATCTGGAAAGGCTAGGAATGCCGCGAACCAGTATTCGAACCAAGCGAGCCGTTGTCGATACCGCACTCTTTCTCAATGCCCCCGAAACGAAGACAAGACGCGCATGCGACGCCATCAGGCTGCTGTATTGCGGAAGGCTTTCTCAGGAAAAGAACCTCTCGTCTCTGATTCGTGCCTTGGCAGGCGTTCGTCAGAACAAGGACTCACCACGCTTGCGCCTGATGCTGATTGGCTCTGGTCCCTTGGAAGAAGCATTGCGCCTTCAAGTTGAAAATCTAGGAATTGCTTCGATCGTGGATTTCATGGGCTGGAGAAGGCAGGCTGATTTGCCGCAGTTCTTCCGCGATTCTGATGTTCTCATCCTTCCGAGCGCGAGTGAGCAATGGGGTCTCGTAGTGAATGAAGCGATGCTGTCAGGCCTGCCAGTCGCTGTCTCAGAGCAGTGCGGCTGTGCTGTAGATTTGGTCAAACCGGAAAATGGATGGGTCTTTTCTCCTTATGATGAGGCTGGGTTGACGGCACTCCTTGAGAAGATCGCTGACACTCCGAGGCAAGTTCTTGAAGAGATGGGACGCGTAGGGAGATCGCTGGCAGCTGAGTACAGTGTTGAAAACTGTTCGAAAGCGACCATGGAAATGGTAAACGGCATCTTGCTGGTCTCCGGCAGTCATGGCCTTCCCGTCAACGCAGGAAGCTGAGAAATGAACAGTGAGAAGCGGAGCGCTGTCGCCGATGCTTTGCCTATCACGTCTCCTTGAATCGCAATGGGGTACGCCGGATGACTGAGAGACGGGGTATTGCCGCGATCGGTAACAGCGAGGATCTCCTCACTTGGAGCGGCACTCCTTATTACCTGCTTCATGCAGGCCTGCAGGAAACGTTCCTGACGTGCGGGCTAGACCTGCGGATCGCGAACCTCGCCAGATTACGGGCGGTTTGGCAGGCGAGTCGGCTTTTCCACGGAGAAAGGCCGCGAGGATTTCAATATAGTGCGGGCTTCGCCGATCTGCTGGGGAGACGGACCCTTGCGGAATGCCGCAAGACGGGATTGCAGGAAATCGTCAGCCACTATCAGGCCCTTCCGGCGAGATATCTGATAGAAAACGCGATCAAGATCTCCTTTTATATTGATGCGACGCTTCAGGATCTGTTTGAAACCCAAGGGGCGCTGTCATGGCTGAACCGGACAGTCGCCGAGGAGGCGATCGACAGAGAGATCGACAATTATTCCGTCGCAGAGCGTGTCGTAACCATGTCCTCGTGGGTCCGCGCCAGGCTGAAGAGCAGTTATGGAGTGGCAGAAGAGCGGATCTTCACCGTTCTGCCAGGCGCCAACCTTCCTGAAAGGGAAGTGAAATCCAGGCTCCGCGAGATCGAATCGTCGACTGTAATTGAACGATTTGCCCGCGACCGCAAGCTGCGCATAGGCTTCACGGGAAAGGATTGGCAAAGGAAGGGGCTCGCAAGGCTCCTAACAGGGGTGGACCTCCTGAATCGTATGGATGTTCCGACTGAGCTTGTTGTCATTGGAAGCATTCCGCGCCACTATCGAAGTCGTTCAAATGTGAGCGCGGCGGGCTTTATCGACAAATCCAAAGATCTGGGTCGATTTATTGACACCATAGCCAGTTGTGACCTTGGCTGCGCACCAAGTCACGAAGAACCCATGGGTATCGCCCCGTTGGAATATCTGAGGCTAGGGGTACCGGTGGTATGCACAGCCGCAGGTGGACTGATCGATATTTGCAAAGCCGCTGGATCGGCATCGATGCTTCTGGAAAAGGACGCCTCACCCGAGCATATCGCGCTGGCTATCGAGGGGCTTGTGAAGAGTCCGGATAGCCTCAGAAAGATGCGGGCCTCGGCATGGGAACGGAAGGAGTATTTCAGCTGGCAAAGGGCGGTGACTGAACTGCAGCGGGTGTGGGAATCGGGAACTGAATTTCCATCCAGCCATTTTCGCCGGAACGCGACAAGCAAGACTGAGATCTATCAGGATGCCTGATCGGCAACCTAGTGTCGGTTTAGTGGTGCCCTGGGTCTCTCGCGCCTCCAGCGGTCTGCTTGATGCTGTGCGTAGCCAGACACTTGAAATGGCCAGGCAGGATCACTACCTGCCATCAGTGATTGGACTCGACAAAGAGGACTCTCAGGCGGACCGGCAATCGTGGGGCAAAATCGAGATTCAGGCACTGCGGGTGCGAGGGCCGCGTGCCTTTGGATACGCTCCTGGAATGTCAAAGATCCTAATGCACCAGAATCCCGATCTTCTCCACGTTCACGGCCTTTGGATGTACACGTCGGTGGCTGCACTTCGCTGGGCACGCAGGGGCAAACCCTACATTGTGAGTCCACACGGCATGCTGGATCCTTGGGCGTTGAGGAATTCCAGGTTAAAGAAGCGCATTAGTGCGGTTCTCTACGAGGATCGTCACTTGCGGGGCGCTGCCTGCGTGCATGCGCTGAATGACGCTGAGGCTAGAGCTATTCGGGCCTATGGGCTCAAAAACCCCATTTGTATCATCCCAAACGGGATCGAGTTACCAATCGAAACCACTGTCAATTACAACAAAAAGGATAGATACCTTCTGTATCTCGGACGATTGCATCCGAAGAAGGGCCTGCGCATGCTGATCAAAGCTTGGTCGCGAATCCGAAAGACAGCCGCAGAGGGAGGCTGGCAGCTCAAAATCGCTGGCTGGGATCAACATGGACATCAATCCGCGCTCCAGGCACTTACTGAGAGATGCCATGCAACTTCGAGCATCAGTTTTGTTGGTCCGAGATTTGGAGAAGCCAAAGCCCGGTTATTTCAAGAGGCGTCGGCGTTTATTCTGCCCAGCCTGAGTGAAGGGCTTCCAATGTCCGTTTTGGAAGCCTGGTCATGGCGGTTACCCGTGGTGATTACCCCGAACTGCAACCTGCCCGAGGGCGTGAAAGCTGGAGCCGCAATCGCGGCTGAGCCGGACGTGGAAGGTATTACGGAAGCGCTTCTTCAAGTGATGTCGATGAACGCCTGTCAGCTTGATGCTATTGGGGCAAGGGGCCGCCGGCTTGTTGAGCAACAGTTCCAGTGGCCGCACATTGTTGAGCAAATGGTTCGCGTCTACGACTGGGTCTTAGGCTTCGGCTCCCAGCCTGCCTGTGTCGCCACCTGACAACTATGCAATTGCCCGATCTATCCTTATATGACAACTCCTGGTATTCACCGGGGAGGGGCAAGTTCGTCAGAGCCCTATGGCTTTTCTTTGGCTTGCCAGTGTTGAAGTGCCAATTCCTTCCTTTCTCCTCTGTTCGGCGATTTATCCTGCGTTCCTTCGGCGCCACGATCTGCCGGGGCGTCGTCTTGAAGCCGGGCATACACGTGAAGTACCCCT
>Ga0335071_10006369_pt1 | contig 12190 bp, 8 predicted proteins | sample Lox_Sample_15_FD_206724 | JGI IMG/M metagenome (GOLD analysis project Ga0335071, IMG submission 206724) | Soil microbial communities from Loxahatchee National Wildlife Refuge, Florida, United States - Lox_Sample_1.5 | ecosystem: Environmental > Terrestrial > Soil > Wetlands | place: USA: Florida...
ACCAGCGATGAATACGCCCGCCAGTTCCGTCTGGAAGCTGTCATCCTGGCGAACCTGCGCCACACAAACCTGCCACGTGTTACCGATCATTTCGTCATTGGTGAGCAGGGTCAGTACCTAATCATGGATTACATCGAGGGGGAAGACCTGCGCCAGCGCATGGAACGCGTCGGCTCGATCACCGAAGAAGACGCTATCCTGGTGGGCGCGGCGATGTGCGACGCCCTGCAATACCTGCATACCCGAAAACCCTCCATCATTCACCGGGATGTAAAACCCGGGAATGTTCGCATCGCCCCGGATGGACATATCTACCTGGTCGACTTTGGATTGGCCAAACTGGTCAAAGGCAGCCAGGCAACCACCACGGGCGCGCGGGCCATGACGCCCGGCTATTCGCCGCCTGAACAATATGGCACCGCCCGCACCGACCCGCGGACGGACATCTATTCCCTTGGGGCGACTCTGTACGCCGCGCTGACCGGCGTCATTCCCGAAGACGCCCTGGCGCGCGCCATGGACAACGTCGAACTGACGCCCCTGCGCAAGCGCAATCCAAAGATCTCGCGCCGGCTGGCCAACGCCGTCGAAAAGGCCATGGCCATCCACCCGGAAGAGCGCTTTCAAACAGCCGACGAATTCAAGCAGGCGCTGGTTTCCTCCAACGTCAAGACCCAAAGGCTGGAAGGCGAATTCGTCGTCGATCCTCCGCCCCAGGAAGGCAAAGAAGAAGAAAACCTGTCCAAGGAATTGCCTCCCGAGGAAGCGAATCCTTCCATTTCCCATCCTCCCTCCAGGCCGCGCAGGAAAAAGGGCTGGAGCAGGAATTGGTGGGTTTTCACCTCGTTCTCGCTGCTGGCGATTCTGGCTGCCATCCTGGTCGTCATTTTCTGGCCGCGGTCGGCGAGCCCGCTTCCCACAACGCCAATCACGTCAACACCGCTTTTTGGCAACTTCCGATCGACCGCAACATCAACGAAGGTCATCGATACGGCGACACTCATCCCGCGGCCAAGCCTGACTCCCACCCATACCCTGATCGCGCCCCTTCTGCCTTCCCTGACATCCACCCCCACGCCGACGGCCGGGCCGACCAGCACTCCCTTTGGCGGTAACGGCGGCCAGATAGCCTTCGCCTCGGACCGGACCGGCATACCCCAGATTTTCCTGGTGAATCCGGACGGCAACAACCTGATCCAGATTACACACATCTCAGGCGGGGCGTGCCAACCGGATTGGTCACCCGACGGACTGCACATCGTCTTCATTTCTCCATGCCCGGGCCGGCTGGATAATTATCCCGGTGCGAAGTTGTACATTATCAACGTAGACGGAGGCGGATTGGTGCAACTGCCTTCGGTAGGTCTCGGCGATTTCGACCCGGCCTGGTCGCCGGATGGCAAGAGCATTGCATTCACGGTCATCTCTTCCACGCAGGAAAAGCTCGACCAAATCTATTTGATGAGATTGCCGAATTATCAGGTCATGCAATTGACCACAAAGTCGGCCGACCTCACCATGCCAGATTGGTCGCACCAGCCCGCCTGGTCGCCGGATGGGTCGAAGATCGCTTACTCCGCCCACAGCCTTCTCACCGATGCCCAACAGATCTGGGTCATGAACAGCGACGGGAATCAGCAAACCCGCCTGGTTCGCAGGGACCCGTCATACTGGGAATTCCTGCCGACCTGGTCGCCGGATGGAAAAACGATCCTGTTCAGCGAAACAAAGGGAGCCCAGTCGTTGGGATGGTTGATGTCCTACGATTTTCAAAACCGGGAGACGGCCGAAGCCATTTATTTCCGCACCGGTGCCTACGCCAACCACGCCGATTATTCCCCGGATGGGCAGTGGATCGTTGTCGAGGGCCTCGATGTATCCCAGCAGAAGAACAAGGCGTTTTCAATTTTCCTGATGGCCGCGGCCCCCGGAAACTATCCCACCTTCCTGGTTGGCGATTCCCAGACAAACTTCGGTCCGGCCTGGCGGCCATGACCGGTCAGGTCTGAGGAGATTATGAAAATGCCCCGAAATCGATTTCGGGGCATTTTATTTATGGCGTCGGGGTATCGGTAACCACCGTGTCCGTCGGGACCGGCATGGGGGTATCCGTCGGGGCAGGCGTGGGGCTATCGGTTGGAACGGCCGTAGCCGTCGGAGTGTTGGTCGGTGTTGGGGTTGGGGTCGGCACGACCAGGTTCAGGTGGATGCGTTTTTCGGCGGAGCCATTGTCGCCTTGCATGCTGAGCCGCAGGGTGATCTGGCCATCCGGAACCCCGGTCAGGTCCCAGGCATACACCTGGGTGGGCGAAGTGACCGGGGTATTGATGTCGCCCATCAGCAGAGACCAGGTACCCGGATCGCTGCCAGGCCCCCATTCCAGCCGCCAGGAGCGGAAGCCGCCGGTCGCATTTGCCACGATGCTGATGTTCAGCGGGTTTTGGGCGATCGTCTGGCCGTCCTCCAATCCGGCAAACTGCAGTTGCGGGCGCGGGTCGCTGGCGGCGCACTTCCGGCCGGGGACGAAGAAGATGTCATTGAATCCCATGCTGTGGGCCCACTGTTTCCCCTCGTCGCTCCCGCTGATCCAGCTCTGAACGTTGCCATCGGTCACATTGATGGCCAGCCGGTCTTTCGTGAAATCCGAACAATCCGGGGAGGACTCCAGGTTCGTCCAGGTGTCCACCTGAATCTGGCGCCACAGGTCGCCATCCGGCGATATTGGGGGTTGGCCGGCGGCAAAATATTCCTCGCGGTGGCTCGGGCACCAGGAGGAGGGTTGGGTACCCGAGACCGTGCAAATCGTGTGCTGTTCGATCCCGGCCGGCTTGACGAATGCCGTGGGGTGGCCGCTGGTCAGTTCGGGGACGGCAAAGGTCATGAACTGGGCCCAGATCGGGCCGGCGCCGGACACGCCCGTGGTATTTTCCATCGGGGTATAATCGGCGTTTCCCACCCAGACTCCCACTGCCAGGTCGGGGGTAAAGCCGAGGGTCCAGTTGTCACGCGAGTCGTTCGAGGTGCCGGTCTTGACGGCCGCCTGGAATGGCAGGTTCAAGACCGAGTTGACCCCATAGGTGGGAATGCGGGCCGCGTTGTCCGACAGGATGGATTCCATCAGGAAGACGTGCTGGGGATTGAGGACCTGTTCCCCGGCCGGCGGCTGGTACTGGTAGACCGTCTTTCCCTGGAAATCGACGATCTTCAAAATCGACACGGGCGGCACCTTCAAGCCGCCGTTCGCGATGACAGCGTACCCGCCGGTCATGTCGAGCAGGCTTACCTCTCCGCCTCCCAGGGTGAGCGAAAGACCGTAATCATCCCGGGTCAGGCTGGTGATGCCCACCCGTTTGGCCATGGCAATCAGGCCATTATCCCCGTATACGCCGACGAATTGCAGCGTCTTGACCGCCGGGACGTTGTACGAATTTGCCAGCGCCACCCGCACGGTCAGCGGCCCGTGGAATTTATGGTCGAAGTTGGTCGGTACGTACTTGGGATTCGGGTCGTTCGGCAGGCCGGAAGGCGGGAATTCGGTGGGCACATCCCAGATCAGCGTGGCAGGCGTCCAACCCTTTTCGAATGCCGCCAGGTAAGTAAAGGGCTTGATCGACGAGCCCGGCTGGCGGGTCGGGCTGACGGCCATGTTGATCTGCCCGGCGTTGGCTTCATTGTAAAAATCCGGCGAGCCGACCATGGCCAGGATCTCACCCGTGGATGGCTTGATCGCCACCAGGGCGCCGTCGGTGACATGCTTGGGGGCCAGGGCGGCGACCTGGGTCGTGACGGCCTGCTGGGCGAAGTCCTCCAAATCCGGGTCGAGGGTCGTATAAACGGTGAAGCCGGATCGGTAGATCGTCTGGGCGTCGAAACGCGCCTCCAGCTGCGAGCGGATGTACTGCACCCAGTGCGGGTACCGCATGGAGGCGGTCGGCGGGCTGAACGTCTGGTTCTGGACCTCTTGGATGGCCGCCGCCGCCCCTGCCCCGTCGACGCAGACCGGCTCGGTGGCGTTGCTGACGGCGATGCAATGACGCTCCTGGCTCAATGCCAGCATATCCATCACGACGCTCTGGTCACGCGCCAGGGTCGCATCCCGGTTGGTATAGATGTCGTACACCGAAGGCGCCTGCGGTAAGCCGGCCAGGAAGGCCGCCTCGCCCAACGTCAGCTGGCTGGCGCTCTTATTGAAATAGCTTTCCGCAGCCGCTTCCACACCGTAGGACAGGTTGCCGTAATAGATTTCGTTCAAGTAAAGCTCGAGGATCTGATCCTTGCTGTAACGCCGTTCGATTTCGACCGCCAGGAGAGCCTCGCGCACCTTCCGCATGTAAGTGCGCTGGTCCCGCTCCTGGGGGGTGAACAACAAGGCCCGCGCCAGTTGCTGGGTGATCGTCGAGGCTCCCGAAACCGTCTCGCCGCTGGTCAGATTTTGCCAGAACGCCCGGCCGATCGCCAGCGGGTCGAATCCGCCGTGGGTGTAGAAATCCTTGTCCTCCGTGGAGATGGTCGCCGCAACGAGGTTAGGGGAAATATCCTTCAACTGAACATAGGTCCGCCGGCCGGCATTCGGGTCGTTGATCTCATAGAGCAGGTCGCCGTTGCGGTCCAGGATGCGGGTGGTCTCGAACTGGGAGGCGCGTTGCTGCAAATCGCTGACGCTCGGCAGGCTGGCCGCAATCGAGTAGTACTCGTAAATGGCGGCCGCCGCCATGACCAGGAGCAGCGCCGCGACCGCAAAGACGAACAGGATGGAAGTGCGCAGCAGGCAGCCGCCCAACCTGGACCAGTCGAACGAGCGGCGGCGGGGAGATGGGACGCGCGCCCGCCGGTTCGGACTGCGCTTCATCGGGCCGGTGGTATTTCCGAAAGCAGAGGGGGTCACCCGGGTCGCTCCCAGGTCCACCTCCTCGACGCGCTTCGGGAGCGGCAGGCCATTTTCGTCGATTTCGATGCGCCGGACGGCCCGCTTGGTGGCCCCACTCTCGATGGGCGGATCGGGGCGTGTCTCCGCCTCGGAGTTGACCAGGCGGTTGAATTTTCGGGTTGGATCTTCGGGATCGGGCATGGACTTCCTCATGGAGTAGGCACGAGCCCACTCCGGCGAAAGGCAAAGAATTATTTATTCTAGCACAAAACCTTTGACCTCCTGAGGAAACGACCGTATACTCTATGCATGCGTGAATGGACTCTCAGCCCCGGCGATCCGCTGGCCCTGACCCTGGCTGCGGATTTCCGCCTGTGCACCCCCGACTACTTCGACGATCAAATCTGGGAGCTCGAACCGGGCGGAGGCGATCCGCCCGCCCTCGCCCTGCGGACCACCTTCGGCCTGCGCGCCCGCTCGATGCGCATCTTTCCCCGGTTCAGCCTGGGCGCCGAGGCCGCATCCGACCCGGCCGCTTTTCCCCTCCCGCCGCGCCTGCGGCGTTTCTTCCCGAATTTCCTCTTGCTGGATTTCTCTCCCCTGCCCGGAATCGACGTGCTCGCGGAATACTGGATCCCCGATTCACATTCCGCCGCCGGCCGTTTCACGATCACCAACCGGGGGGCGGAATCCGTCTCGCTCCTGATGGAATTATGCGGGCAACTGGCTCCCCTGGAAGGCCAACCCCTGGCTGCGGCCGTCATCCAATCCGTTAACACCCTGGCCGGGCGTACCTCCGGGCTGGCCCCGGTCGTCTTCCTCACCGGCGGACCCCAGGCCGGGCCGGGCCCCTATCCTTCCCTGACCCTCGACCTGGCCCTGGCGGCCGGCGGCTCACGCACCCTTACCTGGGGCGAGGCGGCCCTGAGCGACCCGTCGGATTCCTTCGAGGCCGCCCGCCGGGCCGCGGCGCGTCCCTGGGAAGCCGAGCTGACGCGCATCGAGATGATCAACACGACCCAAACCATGGAGATCCGCACCGGCGACCCCGACTGGGACGCGGCGCTGGCCCTCAGCCAGACAGCCGCCCTCCGCCTGTTCTTCGCCGCCGGAGGCCACCAACCCTTCCCATCCTTCGTCATGGCACGCCAACCCGACCAGGGCCGCTCCAACCGGGGTGATGGCAGCGATTATCCACCTCTTTGGAACGGCCAGCCTGCCCTCGAAGCCTACTATCTGGCCGGTCTCCTGCCGGGCGCTCCCGAGCTGGCCGCCGGCCTGCTGCGCAACTTTCTGGCCACCCAGACCGACGATGGCTGGGTGGATTGGAAACCCGGCCTGGCCGGTCAACGCGGCCGCTGGCTGGCGACTCCCCTGCTTGCCAGCCTGGCCTGGAAGACCTTTCGGCTCACCCAGGACCTGGATTTCCTGAAGGAGGTCCAGCCCGGCTTGAAGGCCTTCCTGGAGGTCTGGTATGACAAGCAACACGACCGTGACCATGACGGTTTCCCCGAATGGGACAATCCCGCCCAGACCGGTTACGAGGACAACCCGGCCTTCACCGTCTGGCAGGCCGGCGGCCAGGGGGCGGAAATCTCAGCCGTCGAAAGCCCGACGCTGGCCGCTATGCTCGTTCGTGAAACCCAATCCCTGGCGGAGATCGCCCGGGCGCTTGGCCAGGCCAGGGAGGGCGAGCAGTTCGATCTGAAAGCCGACGGCCTGCGCGTCCTGGCGGAGGAATGCTGGGAGCCCAACACGGTCTTCTATCATAACCGGGACCGGGATACCCATCGCAGCCAGCCCGGGAAAGTCCTCGGGACCCAGACCGGGCCCGGCCGCATGGCGCTCAGCCAGTTCCTGCGCCTGCCCAGCCGCTTGCTAATCCGGGTGGAAATGGAAGGCCAGACCGCCCGGCGACCGGAAGCGGCCATCTACGGCCAGATGGGGGACGCCCCGCGCACCGAGAATCTGGAGCGCATGGACTTCCAGTGGGGCACCAGCCTGGCCGTGGCCACCAGCCGCAAGCTCTACACCCGGCTGAACGAGGTCGAGATCAGCGGCGTGGAGCCGGGGGACCGGGTTTCCGTCCATTTGATGGATTGCACTGCCGAAGACATCACCCTGCTCCTGCCTCTCTGGGGTGGAATTCCCAACCCGCGCCGCGCCCGCACCCTGGTCAGCCGGACCGTTTTTGCCGCCGACCGCTTTGGCCGTCCATTCGGCCTTCCAGCCTGCCCCGGCTCCTCGGGCGATTCCGGGAGCGACCCGATCTGCCAGGCCGTCCACTTGCCCTGGAATACCCTGATCGGCGAGGGCCTGCTCGCTTACGGGCTGCGCGACGAAGCCGCCCAGCTGACCGCTCGCCTGATGTCGGCAGTCATCCAGAACCTAAAAAAGGGACATGCCTTCGCCCGCGCCTACCACGCCGAGAGCGGAGCCCCGATCGGGGAGCGCAATCCGCTCCACGGGCTGGCGCCACTCGGGCTTTTCCTGGCTGTGCTGGGGGTGGAGATCCAGTCCCCCACGCGCCTGGTCCTGAGCGGGAAGAACCCATTTCCCTGGCCAGTTACGGTAAAATATAGAGGCCTGACGGTCACCCGCCAGGTGGACCAGAGCGTGGTCGTCTTCCCCGATGGGCAGACTCTCACCTTGAACGACCCGACCGACGCGGTCGTATCGGCAGGCTGATAAGGAGGCACGATGGAACGTCCCCCAATCCGTTTTCTCATGACTGCCATCGTCCAGGAACAGGATGTAGACGTGGCCGAGCGCGCCCTGGCGCTCCTCGATGTGCCGATCACTCACCTGGCCAGCACCGGCGGTTTCCTGGGTCGACGGAATGCCACTCTGATGATCGGCATTCCCGAGGGGGCGGAGGAAAAGGTCCTGGCGGCCCTGCGCCAATCCTGCCGGCAGCGTGTGGAATACCTGGCCATTCCTCTGGAAGGTTCGCCCCTGCCCCTGCCGACCCCGGTGCCGGTCACCGTGGGAGGTGCGAAGGTCTTTGCCATCCCGGTCGAACGATACGAGGAGATCTAGCCATGAAACTGATCCTTGCCATCGTACGCGATTCAGACGCCGACCCCGTAACCCAGGCGCTCACCTCCGCCGAATTCCGCGTGACGCGCGTCGCCTCCACGGGCGGACTGTTACGCCGGGGCATGACCACCCTGTTGATCGGCCTGGAGGCCGAACAAGTCGAATCTGCCATCCAGCTCCTGCATAAAACCTGCAAACCCGCCTCGGGCAGCGAAAAACGAGCCACCATCTTCGTGATCCCGGTCGAGCGGTTCGAACAAATCTAGGGCGCAGCCGCCAGGCAGTCCACGCACCCATCCCAGCCTTTCGAAATCACAAGGGGTTTCCATGAACGTTTGCCGTCCGGCAACACGCCGCTCCCGCCTAAATCGAAGGCTGGCCCGCTTTTTACACTCCTCTCCCCCACCCGGCCACGAAAAGCCAGCCAGGCGGGTCGGAGAATACGATCTTCCCTTCGCACATGAATTGACCCGCCAGGAGGGTTCATGGATGCACTAGAAGCAATCCACAAGCGCCGCAGCGTGCGGAAGTTCACCGGCGAGCCGATTCCGCGCGAACACCTGGAGGCGATCGTCGATGCCGCCCGGCTGGCCGCCACGGGTAGCAACCGGCAGCCCTGGGATTTCATCGTCGTCACCAACAAGGAAATGATTCACAAGCTTACCGTCGTCGGGAAATGGATGGAGAAAGCCGGGGCGATCATTGCCGTGGTGCTCGATCCCTACTCGCGCTGGTGGCTGGAGGATGGCGCGGCGGCGGTGGAGAACATGCTCATCGCCAGCACCGCCCTGGGGTATGGCTCCTGCTGGGTGGAAGGGGACGCCCTGCCTTTCGAAGCGGAATTCAAAACCCTGTTGGGCATTCCCAAGGGGAAGAAACTGCTCACCCTCGTCCCGATCGGCGTCCCGGTGGACTGGCCGACGATGGAAAAGCGCCCACTGGAGAGCGTCCTGCACTGGCAGGTATATTGATCCGAAAAGGACCTGGTCCATCAAGAAGAACCGGGTCCTTGTTCTATTCCAGCACGAAATTGTCGATCAGCCTGGTCTTCCCAAAATACACCGCCATCGAGAGCAACGTTTTCCCCCTCACCACATCCAGCTCCTCCAGCGAATCGTAGTCCGCACAAGAGACGTACTGCAGCTTCGCCAACGGCTCGGCAGCGATCGTATCTTTCACGATCCGCCGCAGGGCCTCGGCCTTGCGCTCGCCTTTGCCATGGGCCGCTTTGGCTGCGCCCAAGGCCCGGGAGAGCACCGTGGCAGCCCGGCGCTCCTCAGGATTCAGGTAGACGTTCCGGCTGGACATGGCCAGCCCATCCGGCTCGCGGACGATGGGGCAGACCACGATCTCGATCGGGAAGTTCAGGTCGAGGACCATGCGGCGGATGACAGCCGCCTGCTGGGCATCCTTCTGGCCAAAATAGGCCTTGTCCGGGTCGACGACATTGAACAATTTGCTGACGACGGTCGTCACGCCCCGGAAATGGGTCGGCCGGACGGCGCCTTCCAGCCCTTTGGTCAGCCCTTCGACCTCCACCCAGGTCTGGTAGCCTGCGGGATACATGATCTCCGGAGTGGGCGTCCAGACCAGGTTCACGCCGGCCCCCTCCAGCAAGGCCAGGTCACGAGGCAGGTCGCGCGGGTATTTTGCCAAGTCCTCGGTCGGGCCGAACTGGGTGGGGTTGACGAAGATGCTGGCGACGACGCTCGCGCATTCGCTTTTCGCCCGCTCGGCCAGGGAAATGTGCCCGGCGTGCAGGTAGCCCATGGTCGGGACGAAGCCGACCGGCCCCGGCAGTTCCTTCCGGGCAAGGCGAAACTCAGCAAGGGTGGTGACAGTTTTCATAACGCCTCCTCCTAGGGACAGCGCGGGTCCGGGCGGGCCGGCGAGGTTCCCCCGAATGCTTCGTAGACCGGGATGCCGTCCCAACTGGACGGGATGGGCAGCCCGAGCGCCCAGGCCGCCGTGGCGGCCGTATCCGTGGTATTGACCGGCACACTTAGCTCGCCGGGGACCACGCCCGGGCCGCTGACGACCCACGGGATGGTCATGTCGAGCGGCGTTCCGGTGTAATGCCCCATGCCATGGCCACCATGATCGGCGGTGACGATGACCAGCGTTTCACTTCGCAGGCCTTTGTCGTCCAGCGCCTTCAACAGCTCGGCCAGCGCCCCGTCCGCCTGGCGCAAAACATCCCAGTACTGTTTGGACGGCCAGCCGTAGACTTCGCCCATGGCATCCGGCGTGGGAAAATGGATGAACAACACGCCGAAATCGTTCGGAAAATTCTCCAGGATCTTCTGGGTGATGACCACGTCCCGGTCATTGATGTAAGTAAACGAATCGACGCTGGCCGGATCGGTCACCTGGATCAGTTTCTTTTTCCCGACCACCATATCCGTCTGCAGTCCGGCGGCATGCGCCAGGTCGAACAGGCTGGGGCCCTTGGCATAGCCCTTGGCCGGGAGGTAATCGTCCCAGGTGACGCCGTGCTTGGCCGGGCACAGCCCGGTCAGCATGGAAGCGTGGGCCGGCAGGGTCGCGCTCGGCTTGATCGTCTGGGCGTTCAGGGTGTACGCCCCGCTCTTCATTAGGGCCAGCAGGTTGGGCATCGGGGCGATGGCAACGGCATCGGCCCGCAGGCCATCCAGGCTGAGGATCAAGACCCGCTTCGCCAGCGGCGCGGGGGTCGGGGTGAGCGTCGGCGAGGACGTTTCGGTCGGGACCGGGGACTGGGTCGGGGTTCCCGCGGCCGTCGAAACCGGGGCCGGCGTCGCCGGGGCGGAGGCGGGCGAGCAGGCATTGAAGAAAATTACCGCCAGGAGTAGCAGGCCGATCGTTCTGGTGCGGGAGCCGGTCATCAGGGGTCCTTTCAAAAATTCCTACTTGACTTTTATTTAAATTTTATTACACTAATCATTAGGAGGATATAAAAAATGGCAAATCTCAATCGTGTACAGCTCATCGGACGACTCGGCAAGGATCCTGAAGGCCGGTTCACACCAACCGGGAAACAGGTCTCCCACTTCAGCTTGGCGGTCAGCAACCGCTGGAAGTCGGCGGAAGGCGAGACCAAGGAATCCACCGAATGGGTCAACATCGAAGCCTGGGGACGGCTGGGTGAAATCTGCCAGCAGTACCTTCACAAGGGCAGCCTCGTGTTCCTGGAAGGCCGCCTAAAGACCGATAAGTACGAGGACAAGGGCGGCGAGACCAAATATTACACCAAGGTGGTGGCCCTGTCCATGCAGATGCTCGACCGCAAGCCGGAGGAAGAGCCAGTCGGGGCCGTGGAGGAGGAAGTTCCCGAGTACGAAGCCTGAGATTCCCCCGAACAAAAATGGACACGGATCTGTTGATCCGTGTCCATTGCATTTAAAGGCGATCTCTTCAGGCCTTCAGGCCTTCCAACTGTCCGACCATCCCGGCCAGCACGTCGAAGCCGCCCTGCCAGAAGGCTTCCGAGCGGATGTCGATGCCCGCCTCGGCCAGGATCGCCGCCGGGGCCTCGGAGCCGCCCGCAGCCAGGATCTTCAGGTAGCGCGGTTTGAAGGAATCCCCCTCCGCCTTGAATTGCTTGTAGAGCGAGAGGACCAGCAGTTGCCCGAAGGCATAGGCGTAGACGTAGAACGGGGTGTGGTAGATGTGCGGGATGGAAACCCATTCCCATTTGAACTCGTCGCTCAGCTCGACCGAATCCCCGAATTGGTCTTTCAGGTTTTCGAAATAGGCCGCCGAAAGCTCTTCCACGGAAGCGTTCTGCGCCACCATTTCGTGGGCCTGTTTTTCGAACAGGGCGAAATAAGCCTGGCGCAGGATGGTCGCATAGGCATCGTCCATCTGGCGAAAGAGCATGTCGCGCCGGACAGACTCGTCCTTCTCACCGGCCAGCAACCGGTCGACCAGCATCATCTCGCCAAAGGTGGAGGCCGTCTCGGCCAGCGGCAGGGACGAGTGATAGGTAAAGGTGCTGTGCCCGGCCGCCAGCATCGAATGGATGGCGTGGCCGAGCTCGTGGGCCATGGTGGCCACGTCGTCGGCGTGGCCCTGGAAGTTGAGTTTGACCCAGGGCGTCATCCCCGGGATGACGCTGGCGCAGAATGCCCCGGCCTGCTTGCCCTTACGGACCTCACTGTCGAGGTGGTTTTCGTCCGGAACCCGCCTGGCCAGTTTTCCGACCTGCGGGTCGAAGGCGTCGAACGAATCGAAAACCATCCTGGCCGCCTGGTCGAAGGTGTAGGCCTTGTCAGACTTGACCAGCGGGGCATAGATGTCGTAACG
>Ga0335071_10006370_pt1 | contig 12189 bp, 10 predicted proteins | sample Lox_Sample_15_FD_206724 | JGI IMG/M metagenome (GOLD analysis project Ga0335071, IMG submission 206724) | Soil microbial communities from Loxahatchee National Wildlife Refuge, Florida, United States - Lox_Sample_1.5 | ecosystem: Environmental > Terrestrial > Soil > Wetlands | place: USA...
TCTTCTTGCTGCTGACATTACGGTTGGTGATGGAAAGAATGGAGCAAAGGCGGGAATGGCGCCTCTGCTCCTCATTGTCAATCTACACCGGCAAAACGCCGGCTCTGTTATCAAGGAGAAGATGATGGAGCATACGGACCGGGTTGAGCCGGCGGCGGTGGACTAGGAGCGGGACCTGTGCCTGCCTGCACCTGTACCTTATGTTCGGGTACCCATTTACCATTTACGTATTGACCGGGAACGACTACCCATGTCCCCCCTTGAGACTGACTGTGATATTCCGTTGGCGGTGGCGGTGGGGGTGCTGCGTAGGTTCGTCTCGCGGGTGCAGAACCGGGAATCTGATTACCCTTGGCATACATGCATTGCTGATACGCAATATCGTATCGCCTCTGGAGTTGGTACTCAGAGTTCGCGCCGGCGTTACTGCCCATGGCGGTTCCGCCGAGGAGACCCGCTCCACCGCCGATGGCAGCGCCAGCACCCGCGGCGGCCGAGTTGCCTCCTGTGGCGGCGCCAATGGCTAACCCCATCGCAGCCCCGACAGCTGTTCCCACTATTGCTCCTGTGGCCGTATTCTTGTTAGCGGTTTCGCTGGGTGATGCTCCGCCGATGGACTGCTGGGCCCACTGGCGGCACACGGCGTCATCCGCCATGAATACCTCGAAGGGTTTTCCCGGACCCGGAAGCACTGCGACGGTCGGACCTGTGGGCATGGTAGCGCATCCTGAGAGCATTGCGAGAGAACAGATAAGCAGCAAACCTCGTTTCCAGTTCATCGTGTTGTATCCTCCTTTCCCGATTGTGGAGGCGGTGTAGGGATCACTTGCTGCCATCCACCCGGGCAACTGCCGACGTAAGGGTAATAACCTTGAGGGTTCTGACAGTAGTACCAATAGGTCGGCTGTGGTTCGCTCGGGGCGGGAAGTTGATTATCCGGATACGCCGAGTACGGATAGGCGTAAGGATAAGAGTACGGATAGGAATAGTAGGGATAGCCGTAGTAGGGGTAACCCCATCCCCACCAGGGATAGCCGTACCAGCCATAGTATCCCCACCACGGTCCGCCGCCATACCAGCCATAATAACCCCAGGGGCGGTAGCCATACCATCCGTAAGGGCGATAATAGCCGCCATACCAGCCATACCCCCGGTACCCGTAGTGGCCGCCGCCGTAATAGCCTCCGTGGTAGGCTCCCCCGTAATAGGCGCCTCCACGATACGAACCACCGGAATATCCCCCGTGGTATCCGCCTCCGGAATAGCCACCGGCATGACCTCCCCCGCCGTGTCCACCACCGGCAGCGTTAGCCACTCCTGAGAAAAGCAGAATCGACAAAAAAATCGCCGATAAAACACAAGCATTAAGCTTCATCTGGTTATCGTTCCTTCTCTTCAAAGGATAAACCCCAGGGATGTGCATGTCAACAGCACTATCCCGCAAGAAAACCCTTGATACCCATCGACAACCATCAGCACAAACCATGCCAGATGTACTGCCCTGGTTGCAGGTGAGTTCTGTCTGTCATTCTCTTAAATTTCGCCTGCTTGGGACATGAGCAGCCGATGCGGGAGTCGCGGGATTCCGGCTGTAGCGACATTACTGTCGAACAAGTATTTATCATTTCGACATTTATGGCATGGTGTGGCGAGAAGCGCTCACATCGTTGTGGTAACTTCTGCTTTTATGGCCATTGTTTTTCAGCCGCGTCGGCGTTAGAGTATGACGAAAATAGAAATGGCAAAAGGAGGTTCCCTCATGAAATTGTGCACAGGTGCCCTCGTAGTTATGACGACCCTGCTGCTGGCCGGGATTGCCTGCGGCGCTGACGAGCAAATGCTGAGGACGGAAAAGGAAAAGACGAGCTATGCGATAGGCGCGCAGACAGGCGCCGATATGCGCCATTTCGGCGTGGATGTTGATCCCGACCTTGTGGCGAGGGGCTTCCGGGATGCCTATTCAGGCAGGCAGCTTCTTCTCAACGACCAGCAGATGTCGGAAACAATCGGTAATATCAGCAGAACGATCTCTGCAAGGGGCAACGAGATGATGAAGCAGGATGCGGAGAAGAACAAAAAAGAAGGTGAGGCGTTTCTCGCCCAGAACATGCGGAAGGAAGGAGTGAAAACCTTGTCTGACGGTTTGCAATACAAGGTGCTCAGGGAGGGCACTGGTGCCGCCCCCAGAGTGACGGATACTGCTACGGTGAATTATCGTGGTACCTTTATCGATGGCACCGAGTTTGACAGCTCGTATCGCAGAGGACAACCATTTACGTTCCAGGTGAATAAGATGATAAAGGGATGGGTTGAGGCTTTGCCAATGATGAGGGTCGGCTCAAAATGGCAGCTCTTCATACCGCCCCAGCTTGCTTACGGCGAACAGGGAGCGCCCCCGGCGATAGGTCCAAACGCCACACTCATTTACGAAGTGGAGCTGCTTTCAATCAAATAGAAGGCTGGACAGCTAGTCGGCTAGCAAGCCTAGAAGCTAGTCAGCTAGTCAGCTTTCAGGCTTGCCAGCCTGTGAACCCCTCAGCTTGCTAGCTTGCCGGCTAACCAGTATACTATATCCTCCATGAAGCAGATTGTTATCGGCACCGCAGGCCACATAGACCACGGGAAAACAGCGCTGGTCAAAGCACTCACCGGCATTGACTGTGACAGGCTCAAAGAAGAAAAAGAACGGGGCATAACCATCGAACTCGGGTTTGCCCACTACCGTTTCGGGGATGATCTCCTCGCAGGCATTGTCGATGTCCCAGGGCACGAGCGCTTTGTCAAGCACATGGTAGCGGGCGCGTGGGGTATCGACATGGTACTCTTTGTAGTCGCGGCCGATGAATCGGTGATGCCGCAGACGAGGGAGCATCTCGATATCTGTGAACTGCTGGGCATCAAGAGAGGCATTGTCGCCATCACCAAAAAAGACCTCGTGGAGCCTGACATGGTGGAGCTGGTCAAGGAGGAGATAACCGATCTCGTCAAAGGTCGATTTCTCGAAGGCACGCCGATCGTAGCTGTTTCATCGACCACGGGTGAAAACATCGACCTCCTCAAAGAACAGATCCGAAAAGTAGCTGATGAAATCCAGGAGCGCTCCAAAGCCGGCATCTTCAGATTGCCTGTTGACCGGGTCTTTACGATCAAGGGTTTCGGCACCATCATCACCGGCACCTGTATATCCGGCCAGGTGCATGTGGGTGAGGAGGTAGAAATCTACCCGACGGGAAGAAGGGCGAGAATAAGAAACCTGCAGGCCTACCATGAAGATGCGAGCGAGGCATCTGCCGGGCAGCGGGTGGCGCTTAACTTACAGGGGGTGGAGAAGCAGGAGATTGAGCGGGGAACGCTCATCGGCAGGCCGGAAAGCCTGATGCTGACCAGTCGCATTGACGCAACATTCCGGTATCTCAAGCTCCCGTTCAAAGGTATAAAGAACGGGAGCATTCTTCGTTTCCATGTCGCGACGACACAAGTGGAAGCCCGGCTTATCCTTCTCGACCGAAAGAGTATAGAGCCCGGAGAGGAGGTATTCGCGCAGTTCATATTCATGGAACCGGTAGTTTTGCTGCCAGGAGACCGATTCATCCTGCGGGGATCGTATAGCGTGCAGACGCTCGGCGGAGGCACTGTTCTTGACGTCATGCCCAGGAGACACGCTAGAAAGACAGGCGAGCTTGAAAGGACTCACGCTCTGCTCCGCGAAAGCAGTCTCGTCGAACGGGGCGAGTACCATATTCTGAAGGGAGCTTACGAAGGTATACGCAAAGAGACACTGGCCGTGCTGCTGGGGACCGAGGAAAAGGCCATTGAAAAAGCGATTGCCGAATTGGCCCAGAACCGGAAGGCAAGCCTGATCGGTAGAACGCTCGTCCACTCGACGTATTTCTCAGATTACAAAACCAGGCTGCAAGCTCTCCTTGCGGACTTTTACGCGAAGAACCCTCTCAAGGTCGGCATCTCAAAAGAAGAACTTCGGACCAGGCTGCCCAAGGTTGAATCTCACGTATTCCAGGTTGCCCTTGAGGAGCTCAGCAAAGCGGGTCAGCTGGAGCTGGAGAAGGACAAGGTGCTTTTGAAGGGGGTAACCCGGACGGCTGACAAGTCAGTCCAACAGGGAGAGGAACAGATCCTGAAAAAACTTCAGAGGTCTGGGCTGACTCCTCCGATCTTGGGCGAATTGGCAGCCGATCTGAATCTGAAGGAATCCAATCTTCGCGACATGCTCGGAAAACTTGCGCACGAAGGCAAAGTGGCAAGGATCAAGGGTGACATGTACTTTGATGCGGACGTGATTGAATCGCTGAAAAAGAAGGTAATTGATCATCTGGAGAAGCACAAGGAGATGATGCCTTCTGATTTCAAGAATATGACGGGTGTTTCCAGAAAGTATATGATTCCGCTGCTTGAGTACTTTGACGAAACAAGGCTGACGATACGCAGCGGCGATAAACGCCTGCTCCGCACCGCGTAATTTCGGGTTGAATTTCACGCCTATCTTCGTTACCCTTCGCCGGCATCTCGCTCGACGTACTCCAGTACGCCTTCGCTCGTGCCAGCTCGGAGCGCCTCGATATCCATCGAAATTCAACCCGAAATTAGCAGTCAGACCTTATTAATCTCATTTATTATGACGGGCAGTCTCCAGCTTTATGACACAGCGCCAATTCTGACCATACTAATTCACCTCGCGAGAGTGTTGCGCTCCGCGCAGCGGATCGGGGTTGACCGGCTGTGGCGTTATGTCACACAGGCGGTCAAGAGATAAACTATCCGCAGTTATCATCAGTTGCCTTTATCCGCTCTTATCTGTGGCGAAAATGATTCTGAGTTTTTGGTGCTAATCGAAGTCGGAATAGATCTCGCCGAAGCGGAGGCCGGCGATGGTTTTACCCAGGTAGTCCTGTCTTAATCCAGTTTTTGTCTTTTCGAAATCCTGAGCCTTTACCCCATTGACGAGCGCCAGGTATGCTTCACAAAAGGCGGCGAGATGGTCAACTGCCTGGACCAGTTCGCCGTCGCGAGGGTTGTACCGGTCCTCGTTGTATCGGGCACTTATCTCGTCACTCGTTGTCTCCTGCAGTCTGTTTTCAAGTGTCACCACGCTCTTGAATTCGATCTCGGTGAACATCCTCATCTCTCTGTGCCACTCTTCCTGTATCAGACTGTAGACCTCTTCTTCCATGCGTTCCTTCTCGTATTCTTTGATGAGGCTGTCCAGTCCGCCGACCGATTTCTTTACCGGGTGGACAATGTCGCGCGTCAGCACCTCAGGGAGGTCATGAAAGAGCCCCGTGAAGTAGTTGTTGTAGCACCGCTGGGGGCATGCCTTGATTTCGAGCGAGAGAAGATATGACAGTATAGCGACGATGAGCATATGGCCCAGCACGGAGGTTTCAGGCACTCTCCGGAGATGGCTCCACCTGAGCTGGAAACGCAGCTGTCCGCACAGATCCGCAAAATTCTGGAGCCTCGTATAAAGGGCAAGCTGCTGGGATCCCTTGAGGTCATAATACTTTTCCTGCTTGCCCTCGAGCGATTTGCGGATCCCCTCGATCTCATACCCGCGCGGGTTTGCCCGCTCGATAATGTCGAACTCCCATTTTGTGGCATAAAAGTGAGCGGCGCTCAAAATCCTCTTATTCACGTTTTCGTGAGCATCTGCAAAGTAGGATTGAAATCTCGCGCAGATGTCCTCTCCCAGCGGCAGCATGATGGGGGCAAGCTGCTCGAAGACCCACCTGTTTAACTGTTCGTACTTGCTCTGATCTTCCCGGATGCGGTGAAAGATCTGGGGCTTGAGATCTGTCACGATGATGCGCTGCAGAAATTCGAAGAGGCCCCCTTCAATGATCTCTATCCAGTTGAACTCCGGGTTATCTTCTTCAAACTTGCCGAGGATAAAGGAAATGACCATCTTATGGGCCTGTTTATCCAGTTCACGCAATTCCACGGGGCGGATCTTGTCATTCCAGCGCTGCATGCTGGCTGCATCGTGGATCTTGAGAATCAGGGCCTTTCTGATCATAGTGCAGTTTCTCCTTGATCACTTCTTTCGGAGCGCGTTATTATCAAGCTGCCTTTTCAATCATAGCAGTGCCCGCGCAAAAGAACAACACAGGAGAAGAAGTAGAAGAATGCAGGACGAACCGCTGATGGCAGGAGAGGAAGAAAGGAAGACCCATTTCCGCAATGTCATATTCATTTCCTTTTCACAGTTTGGAACAGCGGTGGGCTTCAATTTCGTTTACGTGTTCCTGCCCTTCTATGTCTCGGCAATAAGCCCTTACTCCACAAGGGACACGCTGCTGTGGCTGGGAGCCATCATGGGTTCTACGGGCCTCTGTCTGGCGTTTACGGCTCCGGGCTGGGGCTCTCTCAGCCACAAGTTCAGCCCGAAGTGGCTCTATCTCGCCGGCGTGCTTCCTCAAGGCGTGTTGATGTTGCTGATGGGTTTCTTTCCGAACCTGCACGTTCTGTTGATCCTCAGAATCCTGCAGGGAGGCTTCGGAGGCGTTTCTACCGCAGGTCTCATTATTGTTTCAATTTCATCATCCCCGAAGAACAGAGCCTTTCATTTCGGGGTGTTCCAGTCCTCGCTCACGCTGGGCCAGCTTCTTGGTCCGCCTGCCGGGAGCTTCGCAGTGGGGTTGTTCGGGTATCAATGGGCGTTTGTGAGTGCCTCATTAATGTTATTTGCAGCCTCGCTATTTTGCTACTTTTTTGTGACGAGTCTGAAGCCATTACCCGCAGAGATGAAATCCTCAATGCGGTCCTCGCTCGATAGCCGCACCATGACGGGCTGGGCCTTGTGCCTGGTGGCAACCATCCACCTCGTCTACTTGCCTACTGTTTTCCCGCTCATTTTTCAGAAATTCGGATTGGATAAAACCACCGGGCTCAAAATGGCGGGTCTGGTGGTCATGCTGTATACGTGCACGTCGATGATAGGTACCTACCTGTGGAGCTTCCTGTCCCGTCGTACGGGCGCAAAAAAAATGATCAACTTCTTGCTCGTGTGCGGAGTCGCACTTCCTCTTGTCCTCATAGTTGTACAAGAGATAAGGTCATTCACCCTTGTTGTCATGCTGGAGTTGGGTATGGTCGCCGCGATTATTCCACTCACCATATCCGTATTTGCAGCCGAGCCGAAAGGCAATGTCATTGGTTTTATCAACGCGGCCAGGTTTGTGGGCATGGCAGTGGGGCCCTTTCTGGCTACATCACTCCTTGCCTTTGCAAACACATCGACGCTCTATCTTTCCGTGAGCGGCATCACCCTTGCGATATATCTGGCATCCAGGGCTTTCTTAAAGTAACGATATCAGCCTGCATTCAGCTCTTTTCGGCCCGTTGTGGTGCCGTTTCGTTGGCTTGGTTGGCTTGCTCGCAAATTTTTTCTTGACAAAGACATCTCCGTACAATAAAAAAGTGGGTAATGTCATATACTGAACATCGTTCCAAATATGGAATGAAATATCGATCCGCTTTCTCCATTGACCAACATTCTGCATATCGCGCTATGGAAAGGTGATTGTATATAATTGAAGTTCAGGTTAAGCAAGAAGGAATCCAACGAAATGAAGAAGATCTATCGCAGAGAGGGCGGCAGGAATCCTACAGCCAGGAGCGGATCTGGTACGGAACGAATGCAGGCCAATTCTCTCGTGAGAGGCTTGCTTGTCCTGGAATGTTTCAGTCCCCATAAGGATAACTTCACCCTGGCCGAACTCTCAAGGCTCATCGAGATTCCAAAATCGAGTCTTCACAGGGTAGTGAAGACTCTCTCACAGATGAACTATCTCAGGTATGAAGAGCAGTCCAAACACTACTATCTCGGGACGCGGGTGCTCTCGCTCGGCTTTTCGGTACTGCAGAGCATGGAGCTGCGCGAGATTGCGAGACCCTGCCTTGAAAAGCTTTCGAGAGAATGCAACAAGACCGTGAACCTGGCCGTCTTCGACAGGAACGAGATGGTGTATGTGGAAAGGGTCAGGGTTCCCGGCATCAGGGTTTACAATGTCGGCGTCGGCAACAGGATTCCGCTGTGGAGCACAGCGGTGGGGAGAGCCGTCCTGGCTCACCTTGATCAACAAAAACTGGGGGACGTCCTCAAAGAACTTAAAGCCTCCCCTGAGTTCAACGGTGATAGAGAAAGTCTGAAGAAGATAATTGATAGTGTGAGGAGGGATGGTTTCGCCACAAGCGATCAGGAACATCAGCGGGGGATTATCGCCATAGCAGTGCCGGTTTTCTCTTCCACGGGAGTGGTTTGTGCGGTGAACCTCGTTGGCGAACCCGAGGATGTTTCTATGGAAAACCTGAAAAGAGAGTACGCGCCCAAGTTGATGAAAGTGGGGAAGGAGTTGTCGCTCGCGTTGGGGTACCGCGAAGAGAGTGACTATTCCGCCAAAATATCGTGAGCAGCAGAAGGACATTTGCGACACACAGTGCGGACGTGGTCATTCTGGGAGGCGGTGGTGCTGCAGCGCTGGCAGCATTGGCGGCCCGGGAATCGGGTGCGACCGTCGCCTTGATTACCAAGGAGTCCTCTTTAGTCGGTGGCGCAACCATTATGTCGGCAGGTGGAACGAGCGCTCCCTACACTGAGAAGGATAGTCCTGATACATTTCTCGCAGATATCCTGAAGACAGGCGGGGGTCTGAACAATCCACGGCTCGTGCGAATAGTCGCTGATGGAGGTGTGCCCGCAGTACTGAATCTAGAGAAGTACGGGTATCTTCTGGATCGAAAAGATGCGAACACCCTGCGCACGATCAAGCAGGGGGAGGGTCATGCATATCCGCGAGGAATGCTCGACAGGCGTGAAGCACTCGGCTTCTGCCACGCGCTGGGAAGAGCGCTCATGAGAAATGATATCCGGCTCTTCACCGAAATGATTGTTGCAAGGCTGCTGGTTAAAGATGGCCGGGTTGTCGGAGCGCTCGCATTCAGCCTTGTCACCGGCGACTACGTCGCATTCAGCGCAAAATCGGTGATCCTCGCCACAGGGGGTTTAGGTGCTCTCTATAAGCTCACTACTAACTCTGCAATATTGACAGGCGACGGTTACGCAATGGCATTTGATGTGGGGGCTGAGCTTATCGATATGGAGATGGTGCAGTTTTTCCCGATCAATTTTCCCTACCCGCCCACAAGAAAAGGGAAGATGCTCGCCGTGTGCTCGCACTTCGGTTCCGGGGTCAAACTCTACAATGGGCTGGGCGAGAGATACATGGCGAACTACGATCCGGAGAGGCTGGAGTTTACAACGAGGGATATAGCTGCTCGCGCAAATTTCATGGAAATTAAGCAGGGTCGGGGCACAAAGAATGGTGCAATCATCGTCGATCCTCGAGATCATGACCCGAATATTTTGCAGAGATTTAAGACGTCCGTTCCGCACATTTACGCGATGTTTAGAGAAGTATACGGGGAGAAAGTGGCCGAATGGCAGGAACCGTTCGAGGCGATTCCGAGCCAGCATTTTTTCATGGGCGGCGTCAGGATAGACGAAGAGTGCAAGACAACTATTCCAGGCCTCTTTGCCGTCGGCGAAGTCTCGGGCGGCATGCACGGTGCCAACCGCCTCAGCGGTACCGCCTTAACGGAAATATTTGTCTTTGGTCCGCTTGTCGGAAAAATAGCGGCTCTCGACGCCAGAGGCGGAGACCTGATACCGTTTGATCGCCCGGATGTTGAGCGGGAGATCGACCGATTGGAAGAAGGGGTTGCTCACGGCAGAGGCAGTGCCAGGCCGTTTGAATTGAAGGATGCAATTCAGTCACTGGTCTGGGATAAGCTCGGTCCGGTACGGGAAGAGGCGGAGATGAAAGAGGCTGTTGCTCAGTTGGAGAGCATCCGGAGAACTGCATCCGAACAGATGGCGGTCAGAGATCAAAGCCGCACGTATAACCGGGACAGAATGGAGGCCATCGAAGTTCCTTTCATGATAGCAACCGCGCTTCTTATGGTGCGCTCCGCACTGCTGCGCGAGGAGAGTCGCGGAGGGCATTATCGTTCGGATTTTCCGCTGCAGGATGACAATAAGTGGTTGAGAAATGTGGTGGTCATGAAGGGCAGAAGCGGCGATGCAGTTGTTGAAGCCAGAGAAAGAGTAAGATAGCGCGGGAGGAAGGAAAACTGACGGGATGAACGTGAAGTGCGATATATACCGGTTCGATCCTGAATCCGGTGCAAAGGAAAGATACGAGACCTACTTACTCGAAGCGGAACCCCTGGAGACAGTGCTGGATATACTGATACGGATATATCGCAATTCTCAGCCGTCTTTGAGTTTCAGGTTCGCGTGCGGAGTCGTAAAGTGCGGTGAATGCGCAGTCACCGTCAATGGGATACCCTGCCTTGCGTGTGATAAGAAGATAGAACCGGAAATGAAGATCGACCCCTTGCCGCAGCTTCCTGTGATCAAAGACCTTGTCATTGACCGGCGAAAGGCATTCGAGCAGATATTCAAGATTCTGCCGGAACTTGCGCGAAAGTTGGATACAAGCCGGCGATGGCAATCGGTCACGCCTGAGACTGCTGATCGCTATGTCCAGCTTACACGCTGCTTCGAATGTCTGATGTGCCAGTCTGCGTGCCCTGTATTCGGCATGATGCCGGAGAAATTTGCAGGACCTTTGGGGATGCTCTGGCTTGCACAGATGTCGCTCGATCCCAAGAGCCAGGCTGCCGTGGAGCCCTACGCCGGGCCCGCTCTGGAAATGTGCACGAGGTGCGGCGCCTGTTCCGATGTGTGCCCGTGCTCGGAAAAGATACTGGATCTGGCAATTGAGACGTTGGAGAAACGATAAGAACAAAATTTTATCGCAGATGAACGCGGATAACAGCAATGAGAGACGTTCGCCGATGAATATACCTGTGCCCAGCATTGTGATAAAGCGTCAATGCTGTTCACATCCCATCGCTTCGCCACTACCCCAGAAAGGAGATAAGAGATGAAAATCAGTCGAGTCGAGATAATCCCGGTAGACATTCCTTACAAGATACCCTTCCGCGTTTCCTACGGAGCGGTAACATCAGGCAGTCAGATCATCTTCAGGATAATGACAGACGAGGGAATCGACGGTGTCGGGAGCGCCATCGGCATGGGTAAGATCGGCCTGACTCGCGAAAGCGCGATGGCACAGATGAAAAGCATCGCCTCAGGTTTTCTACTGGGGCAAGATCCGCTCAACACAGAAGCCATCCTCAGCCGACTGGACGTTTTGCTCCCCGGCGGCTGGAGAGTAAAGGCGCACATAGATTATGCGCTCTACGATCTCAAGGGCAAGATATTGAACGTTCCCGTTTACCAATTGCTCGGCGGCCTCAGCCGCGAGAAGATACCTCTCGAGATAATTCTGATGATGGACGAACCCGAGGTCCAGGCCAGGATGGCGACCGAGTTTCTCGCTGCCGGATTTCACAGCATCAAAATGCACGTGGGCGGCGACCTGAAACTCGCAGTGAAGAGATTCAAGGCTGTTCGCGAGGCTGTCGGGCCCGACGTCCAGATTGCAGTGGATATGGCCAGCCTGAGAGGAACCGTGTGCCACTATAATGCCCACGACGCCCTGCGTGTGATTGAGGCTCTGGACGAGTACGATCTTCACTACGCGGAGCAGCCGGTGACAACGCCAGACATAGCCGGCTTCAAGTACATAAAGAGCCACACGAAAGTTCCCCTTGCGGCTGATGCGAGTGCGGAGTCCGTCGGCGAAGCTTACGACATGATTAAAGAGGATGGAGCCGATATCTTCCATACACTCATGGGAAGGATTGGAGGCATCAGGAAATCCGTTATCTACACGAACCTCGTCGATGCTGCGGCCCTTGATTATGCAGTCTGCGTCTTGGGTAACGGCATTGAGCATGCAGCAGGTGCTCACTTTGCTGTATCGCGCGTGAAGAGAGAGAAAATCCTGGATGAGCTCAGTCTGATCTTTTATCTTTACGGAGGGACTGAAACAAAGGATATCACCACAGACGTCACCAAAGAAATAAGCGGCAAGGTCGAGAAGGGCTATTTGTATCCGCCGAAAGGGCCGGGCTTGGGCGTTGAACTCAACCATGAGATGCTCAAGCGGTACGCACCGTCGGACGTGCACACGATCGTGGTGGAGTAGATCGGTCAGGAGTAAGCAGTCAGCAGTGTGAAGATAAAATCGTGTGAATGGAAAC
>Ga0335071_10006372_pt1 | contig 12183 bp, 13 predicted proteins | sample Lox_Sample_15_FD_206724 | JGI IMG/M metagenome (GOLD analysis project Ga0335071, IMG submission 206724) | Soil microbial communities from Loxahatchee National Wildlife Refuge, Florida, United States - Lox_Sample_1.5 | ecosystem: Environmental > Terrestrial > Soil > Wetlands | place: USA...
CGAGCTGCACGAGCGGCCCATCCATCAGCTGCTCAAACAGTTCCAGCACCTGCGCAAAGCTCAGCTCGCAGCGCAGATGCAGGCGGTGGTCCGCCCGCAACAGGCCGCTCTCGCACGCCTGGCAGAGGCCCTTGTGCATCTCCTCCAATCCCTCGACGCGCGAGCTGGCATACACGTCCCCGATCGCCAGCGCGTCGAACACGGTGGTGATGCCGGCGGCCGCGATCTGCGCGTCGTGCGCCATGACGGCCGCGCGGCCCGGCCATTTCACGCCGGGCCGGGGCGCAAAATGCTTTTCGAGGTTATCAGTGTGCAGTTCCACCAGCCCCGGCGTGAGGTAGTCGCCGTCGAGATCGATGGCCCCGGGCGCCGTGCTCCGGCCGGGTTCGACCGCGGCGATCTTCCCGTTGGCGATCACAACGCTGCCAGCGAACTCGCGGTCGCGGGTGATGACGCGCGCGTTGGTAAAGATCGTCTCCATCAGGCCGCCGCCCTCGCGAGCACCGTCATGTCGAACCGGCGGGTTCCAACCTGGGCCGCGAAATCCTGGTCATGGAAGATGCCCACCATCGCGGCACCGCGGCGGCGCGCGTCCTGGATGAGGCTCGCAACCCGCGCCCGGTTGTCGGCGTCGAGGGCTGCGGTCGGCTCATCGAGCAGCAGGACCGGGTAGTCGACGGCAAAGCCGCGCGCGATGTTGACGCGCTGCTGCTCGCCGCCGGAGAACGTCTGCGGGGCGAGCGACCACAGCCGCTCGGGGATGGCCAGGCGGTCGAGCAATTCGCGCGCCCGTGCGCGCGCGGCCTCGGCGGCGGTGCCGATCCGGCGCAGCGGCTCGGCCACGATGTCGAGCGCCGGCACGCGCGGGACGACGCGCAGGAACTGGCTCACGTAGCCGATGGTGCGACGGCGCATGTCGAGGATGGTCTGATGATGCGCCGTGACCACGTCGACCATGCGGCCGTCGTGGCGCACGCGGACCTGCCCGCCCTGCGGCTTGTAGTTGCCGTAAAGACAACGCAGGAGGGTCGATTTGCCGGCACCGGACGGCCCGGCGAGCACCACGCACTCGCCCGAGCCGACCGTAAGGTCGAGACCGCGCAGCACGGGAATGACCAGGCCGCCCTGGTTGTGGAGGCGAAAGCTCTTGTCGAGGCCGCGGACGTCGATGAGGGATGACATGCTCAAATCTGCAGGACGGAGGAAACGAGGAGCTGCGTATAGGGATGCTGCGGGTCGTCGAGCACCTGGTCGGTGAGGCCGAGTTCGACCGCCTCGCCGCCGCGCATGACCATCAGCCGGTCGGCCAGCAGCCGCGCCACCGCGAGGTCGTGCGTCACCAGGACCGCCGCGAGATGCAGCTCGGACACCAGGGTGCGCAGGAGGTCGAGCAGACGGGCCTGCACCGAGACGTCGAGCCCGCCGGTGGGCTCGTCCATGAACACGAGGCGGGGCTGCGTGACCAGGTTGCGCGCGATCTGCAGGCGCTGCTGCATACCGCCGGAGAAGGTCTGTGGCAGGTCGTCGATGCGCGCGACATCGACCTCGAGGCGCTTCAGCCAGTCGGTCGCGGCCGCGCGGATGTCGCCGTAATGACGGGCCCCCACGGCCATCAGGCGCTCGCCGACATTGGCCCCGGCGCTGACGCCGAACCTGAGGCCGTCGCGCGGGTTCTGGTGGATGACGCCCCAATCCGTGCGCATCAGCCGCCGCCGCTCCGGCTCGGGAATGCCGTACAGGTTCGCCTGGCTTCCGTCGCGGCGCTGGAACAGGACCTCGCCGTCGTCGGGCTCGAGCTGGCCCGAGATGCAGTGGAGCAAGGTCGTCTTGCCGGCCCCGGACTCGCCGACCACGGCCAGCACCTCGCCCGGCCACAGCTCGAAGGTCACGTCGCGGCAGGCCACGTTGGAACCGTAGCGCTTGCCGACGCCGCGCACCGACAGGATCGGTGCGGCGAGGCTTGGCGCCGGCCCGCCGTCTCTCTCGAATGCCGTGACGTGCGGGTTCATTCTGCGGCTTTCCCCTGCGACGCCTGGCGGCGGCCGCAATAGTCGGTGTCGGAGCAGACGAACATGCGCCCGCCCTTGTCGTCGGTGATCACCTCGTCGAGGAAGCTCTCGCCCGACCCGCACAGCGCGCAGGTGGTGGTCCAGCTCTCGATCCGGAACGGGTGGTCCTCGAAATCGAGGCTCTTCACCGACGTATAGGGCGGCACGGCGTAGATGCGCTTCTCGCGGCCGGCGCCGAACAGCATCAAGGCAGGGCAGCCGTCCATCTTGGGGTTGTCGAATTTCGGGATCGGCGACGGCCGCATCAGATACCGGTCGTTGACGATCACCGGATAGTCATAGGCGGTGGCGATATGGCCGTAGCGTGCGACGTCTTCATAGAGGCGCACATGCATCACTGCATAGTCCGAATAGGCATGCATGCGCCGCGTCTCGGCCTCGCGCGGCTCGAGCCAGCGCAAGGGCTCCGGGATCGGCACCTGAAAGACGATGATCTGGTCCTCGCGCAGCGGCGTCTCCGGAATGCGGTGCCGGGTCTGCACGATCGTCGCCTCTTCGGTGCGCGTGGTCGTGCGCACGCCGGTCGTGCGCGCAAAAAAGCGCCGGATCGACACCGCGTTGGTGGTGTCGTCCGCACCCTGGTCGATCACCTTCAGCGTATCGTCGGCGCCGATGATGCTCGCGGTCACCTGGATTCCGCCCGTGCCCCAGCCGTAAGGCAGCGGCATCTCGCGGCTGCCAAACGGCACCTGGTATCCCGGGATCGCCACCGCCTTGAGCACCGACCGGCGGATCATCCGCTTCGTCTGCTCGTCCAGATACGCGAAGTTGTAGCCGTCTGTCATTGCGCGCTCTCGCTCTCGGCCGGCTCCGCCGCCGCCCCCTGCGCGGTTCCAGCCCGGATACGTCTCAGGACGTTGAGCTCGGCCTGGAAGTCGACATAGTGCGGCAGCTTCAGGTGCTGCACGAAGCCCGAGGCCTCGACGCTGTCGGAGTGATAGAGGACGAACTCCTGGTCCTGCGCCGGGGCGGCGATCTCCTCGCCGAGCTCGCTCGCCCGCAACGCGCGGTCGACCAGCGCCATGGACATGGCCTTGCGCTCGGCCTCGCCGAACACGAGGCCGTAGCCGCGCGTGAAGCGCGCAGGCTCGGTCGCCGAGCCCTTGAACTGGTTCACCATCTCGCATTCGGTGACGGTGATCTCGCCGATCGTGATCGGGAAGCCGAGCTCCTCCGGCTCGATTTCGACCGCGACGTCGCAGGTCCGGATCTCGCCGGCGAACGGATGGTTGCGGCCGTAGCCGCGCTGGGTCGAGTAGCCGAGGCTCAGCAGGAAGCCTTCGTCGCCGCGCGCCAGGTTCTGCAGGCGCAAGGCGCGCGGGGCCGGAAACTCGAGCGGCTCGCGCGTAAGATCGGGCGGGGACGCCTCGTCGCGCCTCTCGCGCTCGATCAGGTCTTCGGCGTTGAGGAACTCGAGCACGCGCGGAATGGCCGCCTCGACACCGTCCGTGGGCCGGGCCGACGCCGGTTTGTCCGAGACCGGTCGCGGCTCCGCCAGGCCGAAATCGAGCAGCCGGTGCGTGTAGTCGAAGGTGCCGCCGAGTACCTGGCCGCCCGGCAGGTCCTTGAACGTCGCCGAGATGCGGCGGCGCACCAGCGCCTCGCCGGTCTCGATCGGCCGCGATTCGGCGAGCCGCGGCAGGGTCGTGCGGTAGGCGCGCAGCAGGAAGATGGCTTCGACCAGGTCGCCGCGCGCCTGCTTGATCGCCAGCGCCGCCAGCTCGCGGTCGTAGATCGACCCTTCGGTCATCACGCGGTCGACCGCCAGCGACAGCTGCTGGCTGATCTGGTCCAACGCGAGCTCCGGCACATCAGGGTTGCCGCGCCGGTTGCGCGCCAGCAGGTCGTGCGCCGCATCGATCGCCGCCTCGCCGCCTTTGACTGCCACGTACATGCGCGTCTCCTACAGGTCGACGATCGTCGTCCGCGGAACGGCCGCAAGGCGCCGGCCGCAGACGAACACGAGATCGATGCCGAGCGGGAACAGCGGCGCCAATTCGGCGCGGGCCCGCCAGAACTCCGGGCCGATGCCGTCGAGGCGCAGCCGCGCGCTCCCCTTCAGGCCGGGCCCGCGAAGAACGACGCCGGGCTCCGCCGCCAGTCCGGAAACCGCCGCGACCAGGGTGGTGGAGCGGTCCGGGAACTCGGTGGTGCCAAGGTCGAAGCTTCCCAACGGCGGGAGGCTTGCGGGATCCCCCGCGAAGGCGAAGCGCGACTCCTTGGGGTCGTCGACCAGCGCCACGCCGCAATGAAAGCGCAGATACGCCGAGGCGCCCCGAACCGCCCCGTCCAGCCAGACGGGGGTCTCGAAATCGAGCAGGGTCAGCGCCAGGGCAGCCGCCGCATCGGGCAGCCCCGACTCGTTCGCCGCCAGCAGGTCAGCGGGAAGCTCGACGATGCGGCCGGGATGCGCGGTTGCGTCCAGGATCAGCCGGAAACAGCGTTGCGCGTCCGCGACCGGGTCGCGGAAGCCCGCGCCGACGTCGCTGAGATCGAGCGGACTCATGCGCCTACGCTCCTATCGGAGCTACGGCGCACGAGACTCGCCCGCCGAAGCTTTAGCGAAGGCCGGGTCACGCGCCCTGCTCCCGCACCAGGGTGAAGAAATCGACCTTGGTCGCCGCGATCTCGGCCGCCCGCTCCCGCCGGGCGGCGTTGAGCCGCCCTTCGATGGGCCCGATCACCGCGGCTTCGATCTCGGCATGACGGGCCGGATCCTGCAGCAGCGCATCGAACACCGCCGCGAGCTCCGCGTGCCGGATGTCGCGCCCGGCGACGAACGACAACCCGACGACCCGGCGCGCGGGAGTCTCTACCCGCACCGCACAGCGCGTCATCGTCATCTCGCCGAGGTTGAAGGCAGCCCCCGTGCCGCCCGCGCGCCCGCGGACCAGCACGAGGCCGGTCTCGGGCCGGCGCACATGCGTATAGGCCGGCCGCGCGTCCAGCCCTTGCCAGGCGGCTTCCAGATCCCCGCGCGCGGCGCGCGCCAGGACCCCCATCCAGCGGCGGCGCTGGGCAGGCTCGGCGTGGGGGGCGCTTGCATCGGGCATCCGGCGCTCCGAAACTGTGTCTTCGAAAGTTATCTAGACAACTAGATCAATTTCGGGCACCGTACGCGAAATCGGCCGCGCGAGTAAAGCGGAAATGCGTGATGATTTTTTGACGAGCCTCGACAACCAGGCGCCGCTGGCTCCGCTGCGCGAAGGCGGCCGCGCGATGTGGCGCCAGATCGAGGACACCCTGGTCGCCGAGATCGCGCGCGGCGTCTATCCGGCCGAATCGCAACTGCCGACGGAGAAGGAGCTCGCCGAGCGGTTCGATGTGAACCGCCACACCGTGCGCCGGGCGCTCGCCGCCCTCGCCCAGCGTGGGCTGCTCCTGGTCGAGCAGGGCCGCGGCAGCTTCGTCGTGCGCGATGCGATCGATTACGCGCTCGGCCCGCATACCCGCTTCAGCGAGAACCTCCTGCGCGCGGGCAAGGAGCCGGCGCACGAGCTGCTGCGCGCCAGCGAGGAATCGGCGAACGAGAACGTCGCACGCAATCTCAAGGTCCGGCCGGGGACCCGGGTCATTCGACTCGAGACTCTCAGCCGCGCCAACAAGCGGCCGATCACCCTCGGCCGTCATTTCTATCCGGCGCGGCTGGTGCCGGACATGATTGCCCAGTTCGAGCGCTGGCGCTCCATCACCAAGGCGCTGCAGCACAGCGGCGTGGCGGACTACAGCCGTGCCTGGACGCGCATCACGGCCCGCCTGCCCGAGCAGGCGGAGGCCCACCTCCTGCGGCTGTCGACGACCACGCCGGTGCTGGTCACCGAAAGCGTGAACATCGAAAGCCGCGGCCGGCCGGTCGAATACGGACAGACCTGCTTCGCCTCCGATCGCGTGCAGCTGCTGGTCGATCTGTCGCGGTAAACCCGCGGCGACTTTTTTCACAAATGTGTCACGGCAGAGTCCGTGACGTGTCACCCGGCCTCTCTACGGTCTCGCTCTCAAGGAGAGCGAGACGTCTAGATGAGCCTGTACACCACTGACCGGTCTTCGGGGACTCCGCTCTACCGGCAGATCAGCCAGACCATCGCCGATGAGGTCCAGCGCCACTATAGCCCGGGCATGCGCCTGCCCTCGGAGCCGGTGCTGGCCGAGCGGTTCTCGGTCAACCGGCACACCTTGCGCGCGGCCGTCGACGAGCTGGTGCAGGCGGGGCTCGTCGAGCGCCGGCGGGGGCTCGGCGTCTTCGTGCTCGACGGCGTCGTCAGCTACGGGATCCACAAGCACACGCGTTTCACCAAGTCGATCGAGAATACAGGCAGCAGTGCCGAGAGCATCGTCATGCGCAAGCAGATCGTGCTCGCGAGCGACGGCATCGGCCGCCGCCTCAAGCTCGCCGCCGGCGACCGGGTGATCTGGATCGAAACCTTGCGCAAGGTCAACGAAGCGCCCTTCTCGATCGTCTCCCATTTCATCCCGGTCGATCTCGGCCGCCCGCTGCTCGACCATTATCACGGCGGCTCGCTGCACGACTGCATCGCCGAGCATCTCGGCGTGCGGCTGGAGCGGCAGCTGAGCCTCATCACCACCCAGATGCCGCAGGGCGACGACGCGAAGCTGCTCGGCATCGCGCGTCATCAGCCCGTGCTGCGCGTGAAGAGCGTGAACGTCGATTCGGGCTCGCAGGTGCCGCTCGAATACTGCCTCACCCGCATGCGCGGCGACCGCGTCGAACTCGAGGTCCGGCTCTAGTCAAAAAAGATACATGTGCCCGCCACGAAAACCTTCACCCACAGCACCTAAGCACGGGTGCGGATTGCCAGGAGATGGAGATACTCATGAATAGACAAAAACTAAGCGTCCTCGGAGCCGCGGCCGGAATCGCCGCAGCGGTCGCGGCGGGGATGCCCGCGTACGCGGCATCGCCCGACTGCCCCAACAACGGCGTCGTCCGCATGGGCGTCGAGCCGTACGACACCGCACCCCGCCTCATCCCGGTCTACAACGAGATCGCGAAGATGATCGGCGAGAAGATCGACTGCAAGGTCGAGGTCTTCGTCACCACGAGCTACAACGCCGAGATCGAGGCCATGCGCAACGGCAAGCTCGAGTTCGCGGAATTCGGCCCGCTCGGCTACGTGCTCGCCCATCAGGTCGCCAAGGCCGAGGCCGTGGCGACGTTCGCCAACGCCGAGGGCAAGCCGGATACCTACTGGGCCAGCCTCGTGACCTACCCGGGCTCCGGCATCAAGACCGTGCAGGACATCAAGGGCCGGTCCTTCGCGTTCTCGGATCCCGCGTCGACCTCGGGTCATCTCTTCCCGGCCTACGGACTGCGCAAGGCGGGGCTCGACCCGGACAAGGACATCAAGGCGATCTACGCCGGCAGCCACACCTCTTCGTTCGAGGCGCTCTACAACAAGAAGGTGGACGCAGGCGAGCTCAACAGCGAGCAGATGGAATCGGCAATCCAGCGCGGCCACTACAAGGATGGCGACTTCGTCTTCCTGTGGAAGTCGGATCCCATCCCGATCGATCCGCTCACTGTCCGCGGTGACCTGCCCGCTTCCTTCAAGGCGAAGCTGATCGCGGTGATCCAGAACATCGACCTCACGAAACTGCCCGAGGCCGATCGCAAGATCATGGGCGTCCACGGCACCAAGACGGTCCCGACGGACGACCACGCCTTCGACGGGATCCGCGATCTCGTGAAGACGCTGAACATCGATCTCGAGAAGCTGAGCTGAACACCGGCTGAAGCGCAGGAGCGTCGTTATGCTCGAAATCCAGTCGTTGTCGTTGCGCTATCCGAACGGCAAGCTCGCGCTGTCCAATTTCAACGTGAGCGTGAACCCCGGCGAGCTCGTCATCGTGCTCGGCGGAAACGGCAGCGGCAAGACGACGCTCCTGCGTTGCATCGCGCGGATTTTGATGCCCACCTCGGGCGAGATCCGCGTCAATGGTATCGATTTGAGCCAGCTGAATGGCGAGAGGCTCCGCTGCGCGCGGTTGCAACTCGCCATGATTTCGCAGCACGGCAGCCTGGTGAAGCGCCGCAGCGTGCTCGCCAACGTGGCCACCGGCGCGCTCGGCCGCTGCGCCGACTGGTGGACGACGCTCGGCGGGCTGCCGAAACATGAGCTGGAGGCGGCACGCGGATGCCTGTCCGAGGTCGGGCTGTCGCACCTCGCCGCCCAGCGCGCCGGGACACTGTCCGGGGGCCAGGCGCAGCGCGTCGCGATCGCCCGTGGGCTGATGCAGCGGCCGCGAGTGCTGCTGGCGGACGAGCCGGTGGCGAGCCTCGATCCCGAGGCGTCGCACGACATCATGCGCCTGCTGCGGCGTCTGGCGGCTGAAGAGAACCTCGCCATCCTGTGCGTGCTCCATCAGGTGGAGCTCGCCTACGCGTATGCGGACCGCGTGGTCGGCATACGCGACGGTGGGGTGGCCTTCGACCTGCCGCGTGCCGAAGTCTCGAAGGACGCCGTCCGCCGCCTCTATCTGAGCGAGGCCGCATGAGCCCGCCTTCGCTACAGCTACGGCGGGCGAGTCTCGTGCGCCGGAGTTCCGACAGGAGCAAAGGCGCATGAGCACGGCCGATATCCGCCGCGTGCCGCTGGCCGACGACACCTGGGGACATGCGCTCACGATGGCCCTCCGCGCCGTCGGCGTCGTGCTCGTCGCCCTGGTGATCGTGCAGTCGCTGATCGTCGTCGAAGCGCGGCCGCAGGACCTGATCACCGGCATCCACGGCATGGCCGATATCATCCGCCGCGCCACGCCGCCGGATTTTTCGAAGATCGACACGGCCCTGTGGCCGGCGCTCGAGACGGTCGACATCGCGATCTTCGGCACCTTGGCCGGCGTGATGATGGCCGTCCCCCTCGCCGTGCTCGCCGCCACGAACGTCACCCCGTCCCGCGCCCTCTACTACGTCGCGCGCGGCATCATCGGCTTTGCCCGCGCCGTGCCTGACCTCGTCTGGGCGCTCCTGTTCGTGACCGCCGTCGGGCTGGGCCCCTTCCCCGGCGGCCTGGCGCTCGCCGTGCACTCGATCGGCATGCTGGGCCGGCTCTTCGCCGAGACGATCGAGCACATGGACATGGCGCCGGTCGACGCGCTGGCTCTCACCGGGGCAAGGCGCGTGCAGATCTTCACGCATGGCATCGTGCCCTCGATCCTGCCGTCGCTCCTCGGCATCAGCCTCTACCGGCTGGACGAGAACATCCGCTCCTCGCTCGTGCTGGGCTTCGTCGGAGCGGGCGGAATCGGCTTCCAGCTCCTGACCGCGATGAACCTCTTCCAGTATCGCGAGGTCTCGCTGCTCCTGATCGTCATCTTCGTGATCGTGCTGACGGTCGAGCGCGGCTCGGCGGCCTTGCGCGCCCGGCTGGCCTAGCTCAGGCGACCAGCCGCTCCACGTCCTGGTCGAACAAGGCCCGGTCGGCGAAGACCGGACGGCCGGCGACGAACGTGGCCGCAACCCGCGGCAGCAGCGGATCGGAATCGTCGACCAGGATGAAATCCGCGCGTTTGCCCGCAGCGATGGCCCCACGGTCGCGCAGCCCCGCGGCGCGCGCCGGGTTTTCGGAAACCAGGCGCCACGCGGCCGGCAGCGGACATACGCCGTCGCGCACGAGGCGGAAGGCCGCGTGCAGCAAGGCGGGGTAGTAGTAGTCGGACGACAGGATCGTGCACAGGCCCTTGGCCACCATGTCGGCCGCCGAGACCGACGACAGGTGGCTGCCGCCGCGGACGATATTGGGAGCTCCCATCACGATATCGCAGCCGGCCTCGTGCGCCGTGCGCGCGGTGTGCTCGTTCTTCGGGAACTCGGAGATCTGGCACCCAAGCTGCTCGTACCAGCGCCGGATCTCCGGGCTGTCGTCGTCGTGCGAGGCCATCGGCACGCCGTGGCGGCGCGCCTGGGCGGCCAGCCGCTCGATCGCCGCCGGCACCTCGTTCTTGCGCGCGCCGACCCGGGCCACCACCTTGCGGAATTCCTCGAGCGACAGGCTGGAGCGCTCGGCGTATTTGAGCAGCGCTTCGGGGCTGCCCGCCGCCTTCTTCACGATTTCGGGCGTGTGGTCGTTGAAGGCGAGCAGCGCCACGGTGCCGCTCGCGAGCCAGCCGGCAACCTCGTCCTCGACGTCGAGATTGTAGGTCTCCCAGCGCAGATGCAGGCGGGTGTCGCAGCCCAGCCGGCCGGACGTGGCCTCGAGTGCTGCGATCAGGGCGCGGCCCGCTTCGACGGCCCGCAATCCCGGCTCCCAGGAATACGTCAGACCGTGGAACGCCGTGGTGATGCCGTTGGCGACGAGCTGCCGGTCGGTGTCGAGCAGCGCCAGGCGCGGTTCGAAATGGACGCCGGGCCGCGGCATCAGCTGGCGCTCGAACGCATCGCCGTGCAGGTCGACGATCCCGGGCAGCACCAGCAGATGGCGCGCCTCGCAGCGGCGTGCGCCCGGGGGTGGAGCACCGACGGCGGCAATCTCGCCCCCGTCCACGGTGAAGGCCGTATCGGATTCGAGCCCGCGCTGTGTGAGCACGCGGCCGACGATTGCAAAGGGAGAGGGTGATGATGAGGACACGGATGACTCGGCGTTGGAGGACGCCATGTTCTAGCCCCGGCAGATGACAGACTTGTGACCGGTTATATCAAGTCCCGGCGGCGTCATCGAGGAGTCACGGGCGCACCCCTCCAATATCGACCCGGTGCGCACCTGATGTTCTGACACGAGGACCGGCGGCGCCGCCGGGGCTGGCGACGCCGCCGCTTTCGCGCTAGTCCTTGAGGTCGAACGACCTCGAGGAAACGTCCATGCTCTCGCGCGAGGACAACGAGCTTCTGACCTGCACCGGCCCCGGCACGCGGATGGGGAACGTGCTCCGCAGGTACTGGCTGCCCGCCCTCCTCTCCTCCGAGCTGCCGGAGAAGGACGGAGCACCGGTGCGCGTGAAGCTGCTGAGCGAAGATCTGATCGCGTTCCGCGATACGACGGGCGCGGTCGGCCTCGTCTCCGCCTACTGTCCGCACCGCCGCGCACCCATGTTCTTCGGCCGCAACGAGCAATGCGGCCTGCGCTGCGTCTATCACGGCTGGAAATTCGACCGCACCGGTGCGTGCGTCGACATGCCGACCGAGCCGCCCCACAGCCCGCTCAAGAGCGAGGTGCGGATCGACGCCTACGCGACCTGGGAAGGTGGGGGCATCGTGTGGGCTTATCTCGGCCCCGCCGGCACGCAGCCGCCACCGCCCGATCTCGAGCTCGTGCGCGCACCTGCGACCCACCGCCATGTCTCGCGCATCGTGCAGGACTGCAACTACCTGCAGGCGCTCGAGGGCGGCCTCGATTCCGCGCATGCGATGATCATGCACAACAACAATATCGGCGACCTCACCTGGATCCGCGACTACGAGCGCATCCCCAAGCTCACGGTCAACCGCACCGATTACGGCTTCAGCTACAGCGGCATCCGCAGCCTTGGCAACCGCAAATGGGTGCGCGTCTATCAATACATCATGCCGGTGACGCAGATGCGCGGCCGCATCGCCCCCCTCGGCGGCGGAAACGCGCCGCGCTCGGTCCCGACGATCGCCGGCCATTGCTGGGTTCCCGCCGACGACGTGACCACCCACGTCTACAACTTCATCTACTCCGCCGACCCCGGCATTCCCGTGACTCCCGAGTTCGCGCTCGAGATGGAGACGGACGACGGGCGCGGGCCGGACGATTTGCGGCCCGACCGACGCCTCAAGCGCAACCTTACCAACGATTACCTGATCGACCGCCAGCTCCAGAAGACGCGCACCATGACCGGCATTGCCGGCGTCAACACGCAGGACGCCGCGATCCAGGAGGGAATGGGGCCGATCGTCGACCGGACCAAGGAGCACCTGTCGGCGACCGACATGGCGGTCGTCACCATGCGGCGCCTGCTGCTCGAGGCGGTGAAGACCGTCGAGGCCGGCGGCGTGCCGCGCGGCACCGACCCCTCCGCCTACCGCAGCCGCCGCGCCGTCGACCACATCGTCGAAGAAGGGGATGTGAAGGAGGTCATGGAGCGCGAGGCGGTGGCGCGGTTCTAGCGCTTGAACTCCAGGATGTCGAAGCCGCAG
>Ga0335071_10006373_pt1 | contig 12182 bp, 8 predicted proteins | sample Lox_Sample_15_FD_206724 | JGI IMG/M metagenome (GOLD analysis project Ga0335071, IMG submission 206724) | Soil microbial communities from Loxahatchee National Wildlife Refuge, Florida, United States - Lox_Sample_1.5 | ecosystem: Environmental > Terrestrial > Soil > Wetlands | place: USA: Florida...
AGACAAGTTTGACAGGCCTCGAGAGTCGCGAAGAGGGTGGATCTGGAGCGCACGGAACAGGATTAAACCATCGGAAGATTCGATGCCTCAGTGCTGGAATGCGACCTCGAAGTTCGCTCACAACCGAATCATTGATTCCACACACCGCGGTCAGAATAGGCGTAAGTCTTGCAACTCGATCGTACTCGGACGGCAGGTCCGCATGCAGCATCTCCAGCAATCGTACCGAGCAATCAAAATCTTTATAGAGATGCTGCATCGCCACAGCTGAAGTATTGTCGTCGGTTGCTACAACGATGTCCGTGCGGTTCTGCTGGATTGCATGAGCAGCTTGATGCGCAAGCTGCGCGTACGAGTGGCATCGCGGAAGCTGCAGCACTGCGCAGGGCCAATCATTGAATGAGTTTGTTTGTGCCGGTCCTGTTAAGAGCAGCAGAGGATTCCATCCATAGGCTGTGAGGTTGCCACATGCGGCCCGCAGAAACGTCACCGGTCCGGCGATCCAGTGCCCCCCGATAACGAATACGACACGGCGCCGCTGTAATGAACCATTCATAAACACTTTGCGTCGGGACTCGAGCACACTTATTATCAGTTTGTGCCAACTGTATCCGTTATCATGTCGGCCTACAATGCTCAGGCCTTTTTGCGAGAAGCAGTCGACAGCATTCTCGCACAGACATTTGATGATTTCGAGCTGATCGTTGTTGACGACGCTTCATCGGATGAAACACCTAGGATTTTGGCGGAGTATTCCGATCCGCGTATCCGCATTCTTCGAAACAGCACAAACTTGGGCGTTGGCGGAGCCCGTAATAAAGGTCTGAGCATCGCGCGAGGTAAATACATAGCCATTCACGATGCTGACGATACTTCCATCCCGGACAGATTCGCGCTTCAAGTGGATTATCTGAACGCGCACCCTGACGTTGGACTGGTTGGCTCGACGGCTTTCTATGTGAACACACCGAGTACCCTTGCCGCAGCATTTCCTGAAGTACGCAATTTTTGCTATCCAGATACCGCACCAGAATCTGACGAGAAGAACCTTCGGGAATTTGATACAAATTGGCTGACATTACCAAACTCACAGTTCCCAACGGCGTTAGTCACATCACCCTTGTCAGATCTCGCGATCACATGGACGCTATTGCTGCACAATGCGTTCTGCACAACGACAACCATGTTCCGCCGTTCGCTCTTCGATGCTCTCGGCGGCTACTCTGAACTCCCGGAACATCGATATTGCGAGGACTACGCGATGTATTCCCGGTTCGCGCAGCATACGCGACTCGCAAACATTGAAAAGCCCTTGGTAACGTGGCATTCGCACACCACATCCACCTCCGCGCAGAATGAAACCGAACAGGGGCATCAGCAAGAAGCTTTTAAGAGAGAGAACTTTCGCTGGATTATGAATTGGGACACATTGGCCGAGGATACATGGTCAGCGTGGAAGAAATTCGTATATCCCAACCGAAGTAACTCTCCGCTAACCCTTACGGAAGTCCGGGAACTCGCCCGAGTTCTTCCTGTCATCACCGCGAACTTTTATGCGGCGTACGCACATTCTGAAGGGTCAGAGGTCAAGCGGCATCGCCGTGTTACGCTGCTGGCGTGGTCGAGGCACGCGGTAGGGCTGAGTTATAAGCCCGGCACGGTACTTGGCTTCTCTTCGAGATTCTCATTAATAAAAATGGGCTTTAGGCTGCTCTCATGCATCCTCTTGCCCGCGAGAGCTACACGCCGGAGGGAAGATCGTGCACTGAAAGGTCCCCTGTTAAATTCCGCGACGAAATTGAATAAAACTAGCTGAGCACTCCCTGATCGTAGGCCCACTGCACTGTCAAGCGTGTGCTCCCAATTTGCGCTCTTGCTGGATGGTTGGGATCGCGAACGCCACCATTTACTTGCACGCTCAAAGCATTCTCGACCACGCAGAAGTCGTGATAATGATCTCCCAACCAGAGTGACAAATTGTATGTATCTGAGCGAAGTTCTCGTGTCGAGATCGCCAATGTGATAGTGCCCCTTGACATCGTCGGAGCATCTACACCGGGAGGATCGATTTTTGGGTTTGTACCGAAAACCGGCGTACCAACAGGATCAGATAACACCACTCCGAGATTAGGCGCGAATGGAAACGGCGATTCGAATACGACCCGCAACAAGACCTGACCTGCTGTTTCGCTCCACTCGGCGCTCGCGGATGTTATTGTCGGCTCCGACGGGTTGGCAACCGCTCTGTATTCCGTTTCCGCGTGTAGAGCGAGATACCGCTCGATGACGGGAGAAACAGGTGCATCGAGTTCAACACTTCCTTTGTTCAGGAGTATCCCGCGCCTGCACAGTCGCTGAATCGCCGGCATGGAGTGACTAACGAAAAGTACGGTACGTCCGCTTCGGCTTACATCCTCCATTTTGCCAAGGCATTTCCTTTGGAACTCGGCGTCGCCGACAGCCAGTACTTCATCTACGATCAGAACCTCTGTCTCGAGATGTGCCGCAACGGCAAAAGCCAATCGCATGTACATGCCGCTGGAATAGTGCTTAATCGGGGTGTCAAGAAACTTTTCGACCTCGGAAAAAGCGACGATCTCGTCAAACTTCCGAGCAATCTCCACCTTTCGCATGCCCAGAATGGCGCCATTAAGAAAGATGTTCTCACGGCCGGAGAGTTCGGGATGAAATCCTGTGCCGACTTCCAGTAACGAGCCTACCCGGCCTTTGATCTGTGCCTGCCCCTCGGTGGGGGTGGTGATTCGAGACAGAATTTTGAGCAAGGTGCTTTTGCCAGCTCCATTACGCCCTATGATCCCGACGATTTCGCCGCGTGCGACCTCGAAGGAAATATTGCGCAGAGCCCATAGCCATTCATCCCGCTTGATCTCGGAGCGCTGGCCCTTAAGCTTGCTCAATATGCGTTTGGGAAAAGCGAGGGTATGCAACATCGAGTCGCGGAGTGTGTCGTGCTGGTCCGCCGCGCCGAGGCGGTAAAGCTTGCCCAAGTTGTCGACATGAATTGCTGTCTCGCTCATTCTCTACACCAAATCGGCAAAAGTGCTCTCCATTCGATCGAAATAGACGATCCCGCCAACAAGCAAAACGATAACGGACGCGATCGACACCATCATCAATCGAAAATCCATATGAGGCGTCCCTAACAGAGCCCAACGAAAGCCTTCAACCACGCCGGCCATGGGATTAAGACCTAAAAGAAAGCGCCATCGTGCCGGAAACATACTGCTGGGATACGCAACCGGTGTGGCGTAAAGCCAGAATTGTGTTAGGAATGGGAGCAGGTGCCGGACATCACGGTACTTAACGTTCAGAGCAGATAGCCACAGCCCTACCGCAACGGACGTGAGCAATGCAAAGACCAAGAGCGCCGGCAGGACTAGAACCTTTGTGGTAATCGGAACGCGGTAATAGAACATCATCCCGATTAGAAAAGCAAAAGCAATTCCAAAGTCCACCAGTCCAGTCAGAAGGCCAGCAATCGGCACAATCAGACGCGGAAAATAAACCTTCGTGATAAGGTGCGCATGTCCCACAAGGCTATTGCTTGTTTCCGACAATGCGAAGGTGAACAATTGCCACGGTAATAAACCACAAAAGGCAAATATTGGGTATGGCACCCCTTCAGACGGGACTTTCGCAAGGCGTCCGAAGACGATGCTGAAAACCACCATCGTCATAAAGGGCTGGATTAATGCCCACGTTGCGCCTAACGCAGTTTGCTTGTACCGAACGCGGACATCCCGCCAGCAGAAAAAATAAAGCAGTTCTCGATATTCCCAAAGCGCGGCAAAATCCAAGGCTCGCAGGCCCCGTCGCGGCTTTATATGTGTAACTCGCGCAGATTCAGCGGAGGGATTCAGGTTCGTCAAGTTCTGCTCGTCAATTGCGGATCTCGTCAAATCTTACCTCACGGCAGCCGACCAGTGCGTAACAAATCACCGTTTAGGGTGGAACGCTTATGCAGCCACTTCAACAGATGACTCGTCTGGGAATTCGGGGCATAATCATAGGAACTCGGGTCGAGCAGATCCAATCCTATTGCCCTTGAGAGCGGCGAATGTCCATGAAGCCTGACTCGAAACACGAACGAGATGCCATGTCGCAACTGCCTGGGGCACTTGGAAACCTCACATTCAGCGGCACGTACGCCCCACTCGCACCTCAGGCTTCTTTTTTGCTTGAGTATTGGACCATTCTTAAGAAACGCCGCTGGCTGGTCTTGAGCATTGTTCTCGTCACCACTGTTGTCGCTGGAATGCTCACAGCACGTGAGAAACCGATGTACGCCGCAGTTGGGCGTATCGCCGTTAATCACGAGAGCGCTATCAATTTGGGGACGAAAGACCCCCAGTTCATGCTGGACCAGTACGACGGTGGAGACTACACGGTCGATTTGGAAACCCAAATCAAGGTTCTTCAGAGCGATGCCACCATCTTCAGCGTTGTCCGTGCTCTGCACCTGGACCAATCCCCTGAATTCGGTGGCGCTAAGAGTGATGTCGAAACGACTCTTCGAATCGATTCAGCACGGCAGACGGCCTTGCTCAATGGTGTCCGCGGCGGCCTTAGCGTTGCATCTCTGCCGGCAACACGGATACTTGAGATCCGGTACGCAAGCCACAACCCACAACTGGCGGCCCAAATTGTTAACCAGCTCATGCAAGGCTACATCGAGCAGAACCTGCGAGCGAGGTTCGAAGCGACGTCGCAAACCTCCGATTGGCTGACCAAGCAACTCGCCGATCTGCAGATGAAAGTGGAGGTTTCTCAGCAGAAGCTGATTGAATACCAGAAGGAGCATGGAGTCGTTGGTTTAGGCGAAAAAGAAAATGTCGTTACGACGAAGCTGGAGGCTTTGAATCAGGCGCTTACGACGGCAGAAGGCAAGCGTATGCAGGCCGAAGCCGCCTATCATGTGGCGCTTTCCGGAAATCCGGAACTGCTTGACCGACCGTCACAGGAAAAATCCAGCCCTTTGGAAGCACTGCAATCAAAAGAAGCCGACCTCAAAACGCAATTGGCGGCTCTGTCGTCGCAATTCGGTCCTAACTACCCCAAGTGCAAGGAACTATCGGCTCAGATTGCTGAGATTCAGAAGCAGAAAGATGCGGAACAATTGCGGGCACTGGCGCGAGCCAAAGCAGAGTATGAGGAAGCCCTTGAACACGAAAAAGTGCTGCGCCAGGCCTTTGAGAATCAGAAACAGGACGCGACGCAGCTCAGCCAGAATGAAATTGATTATTCTCTGCTCAAGCAAAACGCCGAAAGCTACAGGACCCTCTACGATGGACTCCTCCAAAGGCTCAAAGAAGCTGGAGTTGCAGCAGGGATTAAATCTAGCAACATCCAAATCGTCGACCAGGCAAGGGTTCCAACTGCGCCGTACGCTCCGAACATGCATCGCTCCCTGACGGGGGGACTTTTGCTTGGCTGCTTCTTCGGCATCCTGACCGTTTTCGTCCTGGAAAGTCTCGACAATACGGTTCGTACTCCAGAGGAGGCCGAACTGGTGTCTTCGCTCTCAACTCTAGGGGTAATTCCGGCGTACCCACATCGAGTATCCAACGCGCTCATTGATGTGGAGGCAAAAGACGGGGCAGGCAATTTTGAGCGAGGGCATCACGAGATTTACTCGACTACGAAACCCCGCTCCGAAATCGCAGAGAGCTATCGTGCGCTGCGGACATCCATTCTGTTATCTGCCAGCGGACCAAGTGCGAAAGTTATCCTGATTACAAGTGCTCTCCCGAAGGACGGCAAGAGCAGTACAGCGGTGAATACCGCAGCCGTTCTGGCACAGGCCGGTGCAAAGGTCCTGCTGATCGATGCAGACTTGCGCCGTCCGAGTCTGCATTACATGCTCCGAGTTCAAAATGTGAAGGGGCTTAGCACATGGCTTGCTGGTCGGGATGCTGACGGACCCAAAGTGATTGCAACAGGGATTGAGAATGTTCACATTTTGCCGACGGGGCCCAAGCCACCCTATCCGGCAGAATTGTTGGGATCTCCAGCCTTCCGCTCAATGATCGAGCGTTTTCGGGATGAGTATGACTATGTGGTCATTGACTCCCCGCCTGTCCTGTCTGTCACCGATGCAGTCCTGATGTCGGTTGTGGCAGATGCAGTGTTGCTGGTCATACGTTCGCGGAAGACTACAAAGGGAGCTCTGCGTCGTTCGCTCGACATGTTGCACCACGCCAATGTCCATCCGATGGGAATCGTTCTCAATGCCTTTAATGTGAAGGGCGAGGAGTATGGCTACTACCGGTACTACTACGGATACGGAAACACAGGCGAGTACTATAGCGATTCCGAATCCGAAAAGAGCGAGCACGTAAGCCCAACGTAACGGTCTGCGACAGAACTGCTGCGACATGGAGCGTCAATGCGGATATCCTTGTGCCCGCCGAATTTCAGGCTGATCTTCGGATTTTCGGCGGTTGTGATCTGCGGCCTTATCATTCATTTCAACGTCCGTGCAGCTCGTGCCTCTGCTTGGTCACACGGTACGGTGCAGTGGCAACTGGAACGCGCCGTACATCTCGAACCTGCGAATGCCGAGTATCCGTTTAAGCTTGGTCGACTGCACCAGCTCATCAATCAAGATTCTGATTCCGCACAGAAGTGGTTCGAACTCGCAGTCCGCAATAATCCTCATTCTTCCGAATATTACCTTGCACTGGCAAAGGCTTGTTTTACGAACGACGACCGCACCCGGATGATCAGAGCACTTCAATCGGCGCTGAACGTCGACCCCAACACTCCGTCAACCGCTTGGGAGGCAGCGAATTTGTACCTGGCGGCAGGTTACCGGGAACGAGCACTGCCACTGATTCGATATGCCGCCACAACATCTTGGGTTTACCGTAGCGCCGCACTTCGGTTGGCATGGCAATCCACACACGACGTTGACCGCGTCATTTCCGAAGCGATTCCAGTCGATCCCGAACTTTATCGTGAATTTTTTCGCCTCCTGTTATCGAAGGGTAATCTGCGCGACGCCGACAAGCTTTGGAATCATATTCAGCAACTAAACGGACCCTTCCCAGCCAATATCGTTTTTGAGTACTTTGATTCGCTCACGGAGCAAAGGCGGCCAATTGAAGCTGAGCGCGTTTGGCAACAACTCGCGCGCCTGAGCCCTGAAGCCGAATCACATCAATCCACAAACGGGAACTTTGTCGTAAATTCAGGTTTCGAGGAATCGCTGCTGAATGGTGGGCGGGATTGGCGAGTCTCTCCCCAGGACAAAATCACAATCCAGACGCACGAATTGGACTTCCACAGCGGGCGTCGTAGCCTGCTTCTCACCTTCAACATGGTTACAAGCGGTGATGCAGGCGTTTTTCAGTTCGTTCCGATAGAACCGAACGCCAACTATGTACTGTCGCTCGCTTTCAAACCTCTCAACATGGAAGGTGCGCACGGCATCGCCGCCGTGGTCAGCGACGCTTACACAGGCAGGACACTTGCGAGCACTGAGGAGATATTGGGAAGTGGAGCTTGGAGCACCGTCGCTACCCCATTCCACACCGACAATGACACGACTTTGATTATCTTGCATTTCGGTCGCCCCGCTGGAACGCTTCTGAGAGGTGAGCTCAAAATTGATGACGTGCGAATCTCAAAGGAGTGACGTGCTTACCCTTCGCAAAAGTACGCAGATTGAGATACTCAAAGAATGCTCCAGTGAGCGTTCGGCGGGGCGGCAAACAGTTATTGTTTTGGGCGCATTCGCGTTGCTCATTTTCAGTGTCCTCTCCTTTGGTGCCGTGCAAGAGTGGGCCACTTGCGTGTTGAATTGCGGAGCTGCAGTATTGTTTTTGAGCTGGGCAGAACTTCAACTCCGAAATGGGCAGATCGAACTGACAAACCCTGCCCTAGTGCCTGCATTGCTTCTTGGGTGCATTCCTGTTTTTCAGTTGCTTTCAGGTCGAACCGCGTATCCCTACGCCACTCGATTTCAACTGTTCACATGGGTTAGCTGCGCGGTTTTCTTTCTCATAGGATCCGAACTGGCCTACGGCAATCGGATTCGAAAAACTTTAGCTCTGTCGATTACTGCTTTTGGAACCCTGTACGCAATTTTCGCAATCATCCAAAGCTTCCTCGCCCCGCCTAATGTTCTTTACGGCTTTATCACAACGCATGGCACCGGCTTTGGCAGCTACACCAATCGAAACCACTATGCAGGCCTGATCGAAATGCTGCTCCCATTCGGGGTCATGTCGGCCACCTCGCGCATCCGTAGTTCAGGCATACGTTTGCTAGCAGGATTTGGGAGCTTGGTCATGCTTGCCTCAGTTTTTCTTTCGCAATCGCGGGGCGGCATGGTCTCAGTGACGGTGGCAGTGCTTGCCCTCACGATTCTCTATTGGAAACAGCACAGGAGCGCAGCTGCGCTTGCGGGCATCGTAGTTTCGATTGCTATTACCGCGATATTTGTCGGCTACCTGGCCTACGCCCCGATTAGCAACAGGTCGATCCATGAAGCTACCGACCAGATGCGAGTGCAAATAGCACGCGACAGCATTCGACTCGTCACAAAGCACCCGCTTCTCGGATCAGGGTTGGGAACCTTTCCCTATGTTTATCCGGAAGTGCGCAGCTTCCCAACTGATCTTTACGTCAATGCAGCGCATAACGACTTTGTCCAACTCACAGTCGAAGTCGGTGTGGTAGGGACAATCCTCAGCGCTTTGTTTTTCTGGCTTGTATTCAGAAATGCATGGCGAATTTGGTACAAGACCCGGGAAGGTTGGGCTTACAGTACATGCATGGCCGCGTGTGTGGCGTGCGGTGCTCTTCTAGTGCACAGCTTCTTCGATTTCAATTTGCAGATTCCCGCCAATGCCGCGGTATTTGCGTTTTGCGCCGGAGTTGCTTCATCCACAAGGGCCACCGCTGCTGATCCGGCAAAGTTTATGGACGAACAATGCTGAGCAGAGTAGCAGCTTGCAGTATAGACGACGCACTTTGCCAGAGTAGTTCTTTTCCCCTGCTTGTCGGTACATAGAGGACGTCGTCAGCCAGAAGCGTAAAATCCGGTGTCTTCCCTTTCAGTATGTCCTTTATGGGTACGGGAATCTCCTGGATTCCAGAGGGCGTTTTTCTAATCACGCGCGTGCCTTTCAGACCAGCATCCCTTCCGGTGCCGCCGGCGAGCGCCAGCGCTTGTATCGTGCTCATGGAGTCACTGTCTTCGAGCACAAGACCGGTGGGATGCCCAACGTCACCTAGGACGTAAACGACTCCCGCTTTCGGCACTGCCACGGAATCGCCCGGGAAAACCTCCGCGTCCCTGAAATCTGTCGATTTCGTTCGGATCGCAACAGGAACGTCAGGATTAGAGCGACGGGTGATGGTAATTTGCTGCCCCGACCTTTGTGTCAGCCCTCCAGCAATGGAGATCAGTTCCACCAGACGACAACCGCCGAAGACGGGGTAAACTCCGGGCTTGGCTATTTCGCCCGTGACCAACACACCAGCGGCATGGATTTCTTTCGCGTAAACGCTCACCTGAGGATCGATTACGATGCCATCAGCTTTGAGCGCCAGCGCGATCGACTGCTCCAGTTCTTCTTCAGTCAGTCCCTGCGCGTGCACCTTTCCGATCATCGGTAACGCGATCTCGCCAGATCCGGAAACGCGTATTTCCTGCGAGAAATCCGGCACTCCATAAAGGCGTACGGCGATCAAGTCGCCAGGACTCAGCCGGACGTCTCTGCTGCGGTCGCGTGCTAGTGGCATCGAGTAAGGGGTTGTGGTCGACAACGCACTGCTGCCACCGACGGGGGCGTTATCCAGTTTGCTCGCGGAGCCATTCTGCGCGACAACATACGAAGCGCCAAGCACGGCGATAAGGAGCATCGCTTTCGGAATATATGCGCGCAAACGGGCCAACTGATCGCAGCTAATCCACATTTCGACCTCGGGGCTATTCTAGCAAGTGGTGCGGAAAGGCACGAAACTGAATTGTGTCCTAGATAACGAGGCAGCGGCAATCCTGAGCGCTACTTTGAGCGCTGAACTACTAACCATCAGCATCCTTACGGCAAGTACCTTACTTATCGGCCACTTTTCAACGAACGCGGTAATCAGATCGTGTCGATTCAGCCATTCCACGGTCTGCTTGACAATCGCTACGGCAGACACGGCGCGCGGGCCTGCAGACCGAGACGCCTCAATGGAAGTAACGCCGGACACACTATCTGGCCCCGCACGCGTAAGAACTCGGACGGCTAGCCAGCCGCGACACTCACGGCCTTTGCTTTCGCCTGCGCTACGGTTGCGCCTGCATGAATGCTGTTTTGCATCGCACGGGCACACGCCCGCTGGAGTTCGGACTGCAACTCTCCCGTCAACACGTTGATGTCAAGTAACAGTGCGCGATTGTCAAAGCGATGAAATTGCAGAGAACCACGAAATCCGCTGTCTCGCGAGATGAGGGGCAAATTGATCGACCAAGAGGAGGATTGATCGGATTCGCCACGGCTGTATGCAGAACGGAACCAACGATCGTAGGAGATCATTACTTGGCTATCCTGGGCCTCAAGCACAAATTCAAATCCGTCGAAGTCGTTCCCCTCAAATCCGTCATGCAAGCTCTGTACAATTTCGTCCCAGTCGTCTGCTTTGGACAATCTCTCTAGGCTGCGACGAACCGCGAGATTGTTGACGATCACCTCTCGCTGCTCGAGTGCCCGCCGAGCGACTCGACTCACCTCGAAAAACTCCTGGTATCTGAGCTTTTGAACGCCGACAATCGTGCCGATTCCAACCACGAGTAGCACGATTGCGATCGTTCCCTGTCCCGGAGCGAGAAGAGCCAGGCTGAGTACTCCGAATACTGCCGACACTCCGTAAAGAGCGATGACAACGCTGCGCTGCGACCATCCCAGATCCAACAACTTGTGGTGAATGTGCTGACGATCAGCTGAGAAAATAGGTTTCCCGCTCAAGAAGCGGCGAACGATCGAAACAGTAGTCTCGACAACCGGCAATCCGCAGGCAATCAGCGGAATCGCGACTGCCACCAACGTGGAGGATTTCTGTTGCGTTGTGCCCGTCAAAGTCGTTGCAGCCACAAGCGTGCCTATGAACAGGCTCCCGCAGTCACCGAGAAAAATGGTCGCCGGATTGAAGTTGTATCGAAGGAACCCGAGAATCGCGCCTGCCAAAATGGCCGTGACTACGCTTTGAAGAACATTGTGGTTTGCGAGCGAAACAACAAAGACCGTGAGAACGGAGAACAGTGCCGAACCGGCGGCTAGTCCGTCTAGTCCATCGATCAAGTTGAAAGCATTGCTGATGAGAACTATCCAGGTCACGGTCAGGATCAGTGATGCCGTGGCCCCAAATTGGTGGCTGTGAAACAAGGAAGTGAGATTTAAAACACGGATTCTGCCAAACCACAGTACCGTGCCAGCAATAATTTCAGCAGCGAGCTTTATCCACGCCGAAACCTCTAGGAAGTCGTCCAGCAGCCCGATTCCGAAGCTAATGGCTGCAGCTGCCATCACAGGAAGCATCTGCAGGATCGCTTGCCTGGTAGCAAGTTGTCTGTCGAGCGCGATCGTCAACGCGACAGACATCAGCGCAATGACGGCGAGCAGGATCGCAACTCCCCCCAGCCTAGGCTTGCTAGTCCCTTCCAAATGCCTGTCGGAGAGGGATTTCCGAATCCACCCACGGCTCTGCGCAACGTCGCGAACTATCCGCGTCAAAAAGGCAGACAGCAGGATAGCGCACAAGAATGACAATGCCAGGAGCGAACCCATCTCGACTGCTCTCGCGTGGTTGTGTTGAATTCAGAGTTGAACGTCTTCACTCTAGCACAGAGTTGCCGAAAATTAGATTCTCTAATTAGCTTCAACCATTACTAAGATGGTGTCTCAGACGTGTACACGATGCTGTTGGGGGATTCCAAAAAGCTGAACGTTGGCGGACGTCGGATGGACAAACTTGTTAAAGAAATTTGTTGCAAATTGAGAATTCGAAAAGGTGAGAGGGCGAGGACAATCTTCATCATGCTGAGGCGGAACTATATCTATATGCCCGCGCAGATGGCCAGCAACATCGTAACCAACACGGCGTTAGGAGCTCCGTCAATGCAGGGATTACGGACGCGACGGACTCACTGGCGTGCTGCCGCCAGAGTT
>Ga0335071_10006374_pt1 | contig 12182 bp, 14 predicted proteins | sample Lox_Sample_15_FD_206724 | JGI IMG/M metagenome (GOLD analysis project Ga0335071, IMG submission 206724) | Soil microbial communities from Loxahatchee National Wildlife Refuge, Florida, United States - Lox_Sample_1.5 | ecosystem: Environmental > Terrestrial > Soil > Wetlands | place: USA...
CGCAACAACCGCCATCACCACAAGCATCACGCCACCCACGTGCCGGCGGGGTGCTGCAGCTAGCGCGCAGTTCCAGCAGAACATCGAGCCCGCCGACGCAGACCAGCGCCGGTGGGCTTTTTTTGTGCTCCACAGGCGCCGGTTCGGGTGGGCAAGGAGGGAGTCATGATCGAGCTCGACTTCGACAAGCTGGGCGGCCTGCTGCCCGCGGTCGTCCAGGACGCCGACAGCGAGGTGGTGCTGATGCTGGGCTTCATGGACCGCGAGGCCTTCGCCGCCACGCTGCGCAGCGGCCGCGCCACCTTCTTCAGCCGCAGCCGCCGACGCCTGTGGACCAAGGGCGAGACCTCGGGCAACACGGCAGAGGTCGTCTCGATCGCAGCCGACTGCGACGGCGACACTCTGCTTGTGCGCGTGCGCGTGGGGGGCGAGGGCCGCATCTGCCACACCGGCGCGACCACCTGCTTTGACCGCGAGATCGACTGGTTCCGACCGGTCACACCGATCTCATGACGCTGCGCCTCGGCATCCCCAAGGGCAGCCTGCAGGACGCATCGGTGCAGCTGCTTGCGCGGGCGGGCCTGGCCGTGTATACGAGCGGCCGTTCCTATCTGGCCACGACCAGCGACCCGCAGATCGAGTGCCTGCTGATCCGCGCCCAGGAGATGGCCCGCTACGTCGCTCACGGCGCCCTGGACGCCGGCCTCACCGGCCGCGACTGGGTCATCGAGAGCGGACTCGATGTGGTGACGGTCTGTGAACTCGACTACGCCCGGCAGAGTCGCGGCGCCGTGCGTTGGGTGCTGGCCGTACCCGAGGAGTCGACCTTTCGCACACCTGCCGACCTCGCCGGCCGCACCGTGGCGACCGAGCTCGTCGAGGTCACGCGGCGTTACTTCGCGAACCTTGGCGTGCCTGTCGAGGTCGAGTTCTCCTGGGGCGCCACCGAGATCAAGCCACCGGCCCTGGCCGACGCCATCGTCGAGGCCACCGAGACCGGCGCCTCGCTGCGCGCCCACCACCTGCGCGTGCTCGACGTCGTGCTTCAGTCGACCACGCAGCTCATCGCCAACACCTCCTCGTGGAGCGAGCAGGCCAAGCGCGACAAGCTCGCAGACCTCGCCCTCATGCTGCGTGGGGCGCTGGAGGCCCAGGGCAGGGTGGGGCTCATGCTCAACGTACGGCACAAGGACCTCGCGGCCGTGCTGGCCGTGCTGCCCGCCCTGAACCAGCCGACGGTCTCGCCGCTTGCCGAGGACGGCTGGGTGGCCTTGAACACGGTGATCGAGGAGCGCCGCGCCTGGGCCGTGGTGCCCCAGCTCAAGACGGCCGGCGCCGAGGGCATCGTCGAGTACCCGCTGAACAAGGTGGTGGCCTAGGTGATGGGCGGGCTGCCGCTGCGCCCACGGGCTGCCGTCGCCCAGGCGACGCCCTACCGGCCGCCCTTGAACGGCCGCAGCGGTCTGCTGCTCGACTTCAACGAGAACGGCGCGGGGCCGTCGCCCGCCGTGCTTGCGCGGCTTCGCGAGCTCGACGCCGAGACCCTCTGTCGTTACCCGGACCGCGAGCCCAGCGAGCAGGCTGTCGCCGAGTTCCTCGGCCTGGCGGCTGAGCAGGTCCTGCTTACCAACGGTTCCGACGAGGCCATCGCTCTTCTCTGCCGCGCCTATCTGGAGCCCGGCGACCAAGCTCTCGTCGTGGCGCCCGGCTTTGCCATGTACGAACACGAGGCGGCTTGCTGCGGCGCGAAGGTCGTGCGCGTGGCGGCTGGTCCGCGCTTTGCCTTCCCGCTTGCGGGCCTGCTCGCAAGCCTCACGCCGGCCACCCGGCTGGTGGCGATCGCCAACCCCAACAACCCCACGGGCACGCTGGCCTCACCGGCCGACCTGCTGCGCCTGGCCGAGGCGGCACCGCAGGCCGCCGTGCTGATCGACGAGGCTTACATCGAGTTCGCCCACGGCTCGCTCGCGGGCGAGATCGGCCGCCTGCCCAATCTCTTCATCACGCGCACCTTTTCCAAGGCCTACGGCCTGGCCGGCCTACGTCTCGGGGCGCTACTTGGCGACGCAGCCCAGCTCAGCGCCGTTCGTGCACTGGCCGGTCCTTACAATGTCAACACACTCGCGCTGGCCTGCCTGCCGGTGGCGCTTGGCGATGCTGCCTACCTGCGGCGCTGCACAGCCGAGGTGCGCGCCGGACGACGCCTGCTGCGGGCCGAGTTGCGCCGCAACGGCATCCGCACCCACCGCAGCGCGGCCAACTTCGTGCTCGCCGACCTCGGTGATTGCGCCGCCGTCTTCGTGGTCGCCATGGCGCGGCGTGGGGTGCTGGTACGCGACCGCTCCACCGACCTGGCCTGTCCCGGCTGCGTGCGCATCACGGTCGGTACCACAGAGGAGATGCTGCGGGCGCTTGCGGCGATCGACGCAAGCCTTGCCGAGGTCGGCGTGAGGGAGGAGGTGGCGCCATGACGGCGACTGCGACCGAGCGGGTGGCGACGGTCGAGCGCCGCACCCGCGAGACTGCCGTCACCGTGCGCCTCGCACTCGACGGGCGCGGCGAGTTCTCTGTGGCCACCGGCATCGGCTTTCTCGACCACATGCTCGAGCTGCTCGCCCGCCATGGCGGCTTCGACCTTGACCTGCAGGCCGCGGGCGACCTGCAGGTCGACCAGCATCACACGGTCGAAGACACCGGCATCGCCCTGGGCGAGGCCTTCGACCGAGCGCTCGCCGAGCGGCGCGGCATTGCTCGTGCCGGCTGTTTTTGCATGCCGATGGACGAAGCCCTGGCCCTGGCCGCCGTCGACTTCAGCGGCCGTGCTGTGGCGGTCGTGCAGACCGGCGTACGCGCCGCGCGCCTCGGCGACCTGCAGGCCGCCCTGGTGACCGACTTCTTCGAGGGCTTTGCCCGTGGGGCACGCGCCACCGTGCATGCGCGCGTGCTCTATGGCCGCTCGGGTCACCACCGAGTCGAGGCGCTGTTCAAGGCCTTCGCTCGCGCCACGGCGGCGGCCTGTCGGTTCGAAGCGCGCATGGCTGACGTCCTGCCCTCAACCAAGGGTCTTCTATGATCGCCATCGTCGATTACGGCGCCGGCAACATCACATCGGTGCGCCGCGCGCTGGAGCACCTCGGCCACGAGGCGCAGGTCACCTGCGACCCGGCGAGTGTGGCAGCGGCCGAACGGGTGATCGTGCCCGGGGTCGGCCACTTTCGCGCGACGGCGACGCTGGCCGACTCGCCGCTACGCGCGGCCCTGGTCGCCCAGATCGAGCGAGGCCGGCCGTTGCTCGGCATTTGTCTCGGCATGCAGTGGCTCTTCGAGGCCTCCCGCGAGGCCCCCGAGCTCGATGGCCTGGGCGCCTTTGCCGGGCGCTGCGAGCCGCTCCCGCCGGGCGTGAAGTCGCCGCACATCGGCTGGGACTCACTCGAGATCGCCGCGAACAGCCGCCTGCTTTGCGGCCTTGTCTCGGGCACCTCGGTCTACTTTGCCCACAGCTATTGCGCGCCGCTCGACAGAGAGACGGCCGCTGTCTGTCACTACGGCACGCCCTTCAGCGCGGCGGTCGAGCGCGACAACCTCTTCGGCGTGCAGTTCCACCCAGAGAAGGCGGGCCAGGCGGGCCTCGCCATCCTCGAGAACTTCTGCCGATGCTAGCCAAGCGCATCATCGCCTGTCTCGATGTCGACGGCGGCCGTGTCGTGAAGGGCGTGCGCTTCTGCGAGTTGCGCGACGCCGGTGATCCGGCCGAGCTCGCACGCCGTCACGCAGAGGCCGGCGCCGACGAGATCGTGCTGCTCGACATCAGCGCGACCCGGCAGGAGCGCAAGACGTTGCTCGAGACGGTCGCGCGCACGGCCCGCGAGCTCTTCGTACCCTTCACGGTGGGCGGCGGCATCCGCTGCCTGGCTGACGCGGCTGCCGTGATCTCAGCCGGGGCCGACAAGGTCACGGTCAACTCGGCCGCCGTCGCCCGCCCGGCGCTGATCGGCGACATCGCCGAGCGCTTCGGTGCTCAGGCCGTGGTCGTGGCGATCGATGCCCGGCGGCGGGGAGGGCAGGGCTGGGAGGTGGTCGTGGCCGGCGGCTCGCGCCCGACCGGACGCGACGCCCTGGCCTGGGCCGCCGAGGCGCAGGCGCGCGGCGCCGGTGAGATCTTGCTCACCTCGATGGACCGCGACGGCACCAAAACGGGCTTTGACTGCGAGCTCACCGCCGCCGCAAGCAGCGCCTTGCACATCCCGGTGATCGCCTCGGGCGGCGCCGGGAGTCGCGGGCACTTCCGCGAGGTGCTCTGCGAGGGTCGCGCCGACGCTGCCCTGGCCGCCTCGGTCTTTCACTTCGAGGGCGACTCGATCCGCGCGCTCAAGGGCTACCTGCGGGATCACGGAATCCCGGTGAGGCTACCTTGCTGATCCCCGCCATCGATCTGATGGGCGGAGAGGTCGTTCAGCTCGTCCAGGGCGAGCGCGTCGCCCTGCGTTTCACCGACGTCGATGAGTGGGCGGAGCGCTTCGCCGGCTATCCGATGGTCCAGGTGATCGACCTGGACGCCGCCAAAGGCCAGGGCGACAACCGCAAGCTCGTGGCCCGTCTGGCGACGACGCTATCCGTCCAGGTCGGCGGCGGCCTGCGCAGCGTCGAGGCGGCGCAGGCCTGTCTCGCCGCCGGTGCCGAGCGCGTCATCGTGGGGTCGGCGCTCGTTCGCGCGGGCCGGATCGATACCGACGTTGCCGCGCACCTGGCGGAAGCCATCGGCCGCGAGCGCCTGGTCTGCGCCGTGGACTCGCGCGGCGGCTTTGTGGTGACGCAGGCCTGGCGCAAGCAGACGTCGCTCGACACGCTTGAGACGATGCAGGCGCTGGAGCCCTGGTGCGGCGGCTTTCTCTACACGCACACCGAGACCGAGGGCCTCATGGGAGGCATCCCGCTCGAGGTAGTGCGACGGCTGCGGGTGGCCACGCGGCGTCGCCTGGTCGTTGCAGGCGGCATCGCCCGCGCTGCCGAGGTCGCGCTGCTCGACGAGCTCGGCGTCGATGCGGTCGTGGGCATGGCGCTGTACAGCGGCAGGCTGGAGGTCTAGAGGCTGATGCCCGGATCGTCGTCAGGGGAGCGCCGTGCAGTTCCGCCCGTCCCCGACTACCATGTGCACAGCCGCTTCTCCGATGGTCGCGACGACCTCGAGGGCTGCGTACGGCGGGCGCTCGAGCTGGGCCTGCCCGAGCTCGGCTTCGCCGATCACCTCGCGCCGGCCTGCCTGGGTGAGGACGAGTACTTCGGCCGCAAGGCGGGCTGGCTCGATGCCTATGTCGAGGCGGTCCGGCGCCTGGCCGCGCGCCATCCGGAGCTACCGGTGTTGCTCGGGGTCGAAGCCGAGTTCCTGCCCGAGGCGGCCGCGGAGACACTGACCACCCTCGCCGCCTACCCCTTCGACTACACGCTGTGCGCGGTGCACTACGTGGACGGCTTCAGCTTCGACGAGTCGGAGAGCCGCGAGGCCGAGCGCTGGCACGACGTCGATCACATCTTCCATAGGTACTACGAGACCCTGCTTGCGGCAGTGCGCACACGCGCCTTCGACGTGGTCGCCCACTTCGACCTGCCCAAGCTGTGGGGGTACCGCCCAGCCGCCGACTTGACCGAGCTCGAGGAGGAGGTGCTTGGCGAGGCCGCGACGGCCGGCATGGCGATCGAGATCAACACGGCGGGCCTCGATCGGCAGCCGGTCGGTGAGGCCTATCCAGCGCTCGACCTGCTCGTGCGCGCTCGCGCTACTGGGATCCCGATCGTCTTCGGTTCCGACGCTCACGGCGCCGGCGAGGTCGGGTCGTCATTTGGCCATGCCGTTGCTCTCGCTCGACAGGCCGGTTATGCGACGTCACTCCGTCTGTCGGATCGGTGCGATAGTGCGCTTTGTGTGAATCCGCAGGCGTGCCGAGGCGACGCGAGCCGGCTCTCGCGGAACGGTAACGGAAGGTCTGTAGGCCCTGTCACGGCGCGCATCAGGGAGCGCTACCTGGCCATGCTGCGCGGCGACAGAGAGGGTCACGAGCGCTACCTGACACGCTTCGCGGACGAGGAGGAAGGCGGCCAATGACCAGCGCCGAGACCATCGCGACAGAAGATGCCCGTATGCCCGGCTTCTTCTCAAGGACGCCGATCTCGATCGCTCGTGGCGAGGGCGTCTGAGTCTTCGACGAGGGGGGCACCCGCTACCTCGACCTGACCGCGGGCTGGGGGTCACCTCGATCGGTCACGCCCACCCCGTGATCCAGACCGCCTTGGCCGAGCGGGCCACCCTCATCCTGCAGAACCCCGACTTCGGCCTGACCTCCTCGCCGGCGCGGGCGCGGCTCCTCGAGCTTCTCGTCAAGCGATGCCGGCACGAACGCGGCGCAGCCCTCCGGAGTGGTTACAATCCGGCCGGCCTTTGGGGCCTGGAACTCGCTAGGGTCCATACTGGTACCTCGGCTCTCGGGTTGGCGATGAGACGATCGGCGCGCCGGCCATCTCGAGACCGGCCGGCACAGAGAGCCACCATGATTGGTTTTGTGAGGTCATTCGTCTAGGGTCGAACCTGCGACCGCAGCAGGCTGTTCGCAGTTCTCCAATCGGCTGTGGAGCGCGTGGCGCAGAAAGTGCCCCGTGTAGGAGATGTTGGCGCACTCCGCCAGCTGTTCTGGAGTACCGGCGGCAATCACGCGGCCGCCCTCCTCTCCGCCCTCTGGGCCAAGATCGATGACGTAGTCTGCCACCTTGATCACATCGAGGTTGTGCTCGATCACAATTACGGTGTTGCCTTGATCGACGAGACGCTGCAGGACCTCGAGCAGCCTCTCGACATCGGCGAAGTGCAAGCCCGTAGTGGGCTCGTCGAGGATGTACAATGTTCGACCGGTGGCCACCTTGCTCAGCTCGGTCGCCAGCTTCAAACGCTGTGCCTCGCCCCCGCTCAGGGTCGTGGCCGGCTGACCCAGCTTGAGATAGCCAAGACCGACCTCGGTCAGAGTGATGAGTCTTCGTTTGATGGGGAGGACGTTGTCGAAGAACTCAGCTGCCTCCTCAACGCCCATGTCGAGGATCTCAGCGATGTTCTTGCCGTTGTAGAAGACCTCAAGGGTGTCTCGGTTGTAGCGCCTTCCGTGACATTGCTCGCAGGGCACATAGACATCCGGCAGGAAGTGCATCTGGATTCTGATTTGGCCGTCACCTTTGCATGCTTCGCAGCGGCCGCCATGGACGTTGAAGCTGAAGCGGCCGGGTTTGTAGCCACGCGCCCTACTATCGGGCGTGGCAGCAAACAGGGCGCGAATCTGGTCAAAGACTCCCGAATATGTGGCCGGGTTGCTTCGTGGCGTGCGGCCAATCGGGCTTTGGTCTATGTCGATGACCTTATCCAGTGCCTCGGTCCCGTCAATGGCGTCGTAGAAGCTCGGCTTCGGTGTAACGCCTCTGTTCAGTCGCGCGGCCACGCCTTTGAACAGTATCTCGTTGACGAGAGTGCTCTTGCCTGACCCGCTTACGCCAGTGACGCAGGTGAAGGCTCCGACGGGAAACAAGACGTCGATGTCACGCAGGTTGTGCATGCGGGCGCCTCGCACCGTGAGGAGGCGGTCATGGTCACGTCGACGACCGGGCAATGCGATGCGCCGTCGGCCAGCAAGGAAGTCGCCGGTGACTGAGCCACGTGACTCGACGATCGTCTCAGGGGCCCCCTCGGCCACTATGTAGCCGCCATGTTCGCCGGCACCGGGTCCCATATCGACAACGTAGTCGGCGGCCCGTATGGTCTCCTCGTCGTGCTCGACGACGATCACCGTGTTGCCCAGATCGCGCAGGCGCACAAGCGTTTCGATCAACCGAAGGTTGTCCCGCTGATGGAGACCCACGCTAGGCTCGTCGAGGATGTAGAGAACGCCTGCGAGGGCCGACCCAATCTGCGTGGCCAAGCGGATGCGCTGCGCCTCGCCGCCGCTCAGCGTAGCTGAGCTGCGCTCCAGGGTCAGGTACCCCACGCCGACATCCTGCAGAAAACGTAAGCGCTCGGCCACGGCGTCGATCACAGGCTCGGCGATGACCCTCTCCGTCGCGCCAAGCTCGAAGTTCACGAGGGCGTCTAGGGACTCTCGCACACTCATGAGTGTGAACTGATGGATGTTCATTCCGCCGACAGTCACCGCTAAGCTACTTTGCTTGAGGCGCGCCCCTTTGCACTCAGGACACGAACTTCTCCTGATGTAGGCCCCTATCTTCTGGAGTTCAGAGTCCGACTTACTGTCGGCCATCCGCCGTCTCATGTAGCCGACAACGCCGCTCCAACGCGCCGAGTAGTGCTGCAACTCCCCCTCATGCGTGTGGAAGGTCATTCGGAGCCGGTCGGATCCGATTCCGTAGAGGTAGAGATTGCGCTGGCGCTCGGGCAACATTGCCCACGGCGTGGCGGGGTCGACGCCATACTTCTCGGTTATCGCCTGGACGAACTGCTCAAGATACGCGTTATTCGCCAAGCTTCCAGACGGCAAGATCGCTCCCTGCGATATCGATCGAGAGCCATCGGGGACGATGAGGTCAGGGTCGACGTCCTCGCAGAATCCAAGTCCACGGCAGACCGGGCAGGCGCCATACGGGCTGTTGAAGCTGAAGTCGCGGGCGAGGAGTTCCGGGATGCCAAAACCACAATCAACGCAAGCGAGCCTCTTGGAAAACATCATGCTCGGACCACCGACGATCTCCACCTCGACAAGGCCATCTGAGAGCTGGGCGGCGGTCTCGACGGAGTCCGTCAGTCGCCGTCGCAGCCCTTCCTTCAGCTCCAGCCGGTCGACAACGACGCTGATGTCGTGTCTGCGTTTGCGGTCAAGTGCATCCGGGTCGTCAAGCCGGACGGTCTTACCGTCAATGTTGACGCGCGTGAAGCCTTCGGCCGACAAATGCTTGACCAAGTCCTTGAATGCGCCTCTTCGGGCGCGCACCACGGGTGCCGACACGCTGAAGTGGCTACCGGGAGGGATTTGAAGAATGTGGTCTACAATTTGCTGGACGCTCTGCCCTTGAAGGGCCCGGCCGCATTTGGGGCAGTGCTGCTGGCCGATGCGCGAGTAGAGCAACCGAAGGTAGTCGTAGATTTCCGTGACCGTGCCAACGGTGGATCTCGGGTTACGCGACGCGGTGCGCTGGTCGATCGAAACGGCCGGGCAGAGACCTTCGATAGAGTCGACATCGGGCTTGCCCATCTGGCCCAAGAACTGCCGGGCGTATGCAGATAGAGATTCCACGTATCGGCGCTGTCCTTCAGCGAAGATGGTATCGAAGGCCAGCGAACTCTTGCCCGAGCCGGAAAGGCCGGTGATGACGATCAATTTGTCTCGGGGTAAGACAAGCGAGATGTCCTTCAGATTGTGCTCGCGAGCTCCCGTAATGACGATGCTATTGGTCATGGTGCCATTAGGCCGAAGCCTCGAGGACATGGGCTCCAATGCCGTTGGTACCGCCCGACTGGTTGGGCTTGAACCCGGCAGTAATGACGACAACTTGGCCCGGGCGGCCGAACCCGTGCGTGATGACTAGATGATTCATGGCGCCGACAACCTCCTCGTGGGATGCTCCCGTCCCTGGCACCAGCGGAAGGGTGAGTGTCTCCGGTTGGTGGCATCGTAGCGTATCGGTCTCAGGCAGCCCCCGACGGGGTGGGCGGCGGCGAACTTCTCGGGCGTCATGTAGTCGAGTGAGCTGTGCAGGTGCTCGGTGTTGTACTCCACGCGGAGGCGTTCGAGCAGCACGCGGGCGTGCTTGAGGCTCCAGAACTCGTGCTCGTTCAGGCATTCGTCGCGCAGCCGGCTGTTGAACGACTCGGCGAAGCCGTTCTGCCAAGGCTTGCCCGGCGCGATGTGGAACGTCTCGGTGCCGGTCTCCCCGAGCCAGTCGACGACCTCGGAGCGATGAACTCACCGCCGTTGTCCGACCTCATCACCGCGGACGCACCCTGGACCGCGAAGAGCTCGCCCAGGACGGCTTTCACGGCGCCCTGATCGGCGCCGTAGACGGCAAGGGCCACCCGCGTGAACTCATCGACCACGGTGAGCACCTTGATGGCACGCCCCGAGGCGACGGCGTCGTAGACGATGTCGCAGGTCCAGACGTGGTTGCGGTAGGCCGCAGCGGTCGGCACGCCGGCCCCGGTCCTGACCTTGCGCCGCCGGCGGACGGCGGGGCACTGCCAGGCCGTGCTCGCGCCAGATGTGCTCCACTCGCTTGCGGTTCACCAGATGGCCGCGACGACGCAGCTGGCGGTGGGTGCAGCGCACGCCCCAGCGTGGCCTACGGCGACGGATTTCGGCGATTGCCGCAAGCAGCTCGGCGTCGTCTTTGATCCTGGCTACGTAAGCCAGGTGCGAACGCGAGGTGCCCACGAGGGCACAGGCGCGTCTCGTGGAGATCCCTACGGCGGCCAGCACGCGCACCGTGTGCCGCTTCTCCGGTGCGCCGCTCATTTTCCCCGGAGCACGTCGCGGATCGTGTCGAGCTCCAGGTCGCGTTCGGCCAGCAGGCGCTTGAGGCGGGCGTTCTCGGCCTCAAGCTCGCGCAGGCGCTTGACCTCGGAGGTCGTCACCTCGCCGTAGCGGCGCTTCCAGCGGTAAAAGGTCTGCTCCGAGATGCCGCTGATGCGACAGACCTCGATCGCCGTCATCTCGCCCCTGGCGGCCTGGGCGAGGATGTCGACGATCTGGGCCTCGGTGTACCTGGTCTGCTTCACGTGGTCTCCTCTCTAGCGAGGAGACACTAACACCCCCGTTGGTACCGGAATCGGGGGGCATCCCAGTCGACCTCTTCCAGTTCGTCAACAAGGCGAAAGACTCTCCCGTCCGGTCGCGCTCCCCGATGTGCTCGTCAGACAGGCGCACGGCGCGGTCCTCACGCCTGGTGGTGGGTCATCTCTCAAGAGTCAACCGATGAGCTCTGGCAGAGAGAATCCAGCCGAGATGTCACTCCTTGTCGCCGCCAAGCATCCGCAGCTCCCGTTGGGCTGCCAAGGCCCCACTCGGATCTGGCTCTGAGGACGGATGGTCACGAGAGGGCTGATAGTGTGTTGTAGTTCACGGAAGCCGTGATGGGACCTTCACTCGTCGACGCGAGTAAAGCGCCGCCACCACGTGGGTTGGTCGTCTTGCATAAAAGTGTCACTGACGGTTTGTCCGAGGCGTCATGGACTCGGACAGGCGTAGAAGAGGACACTAGTACCGACCGCACACGCCTTGGCGGTCGGGACTGGAGCAAATCGAAAGGACGATAATGACGGGGACCAAGACTAAGGTGGAGACCCTCGGCTACATGGTCGACGGCGAGTGGCGCGACTCGAAGTCCGACACCTGGGTCGACATCACCGACTCCAACACCGGCAAGGTCATCGCGCGCACGCCGATGTGCACCGAGGCCGAGGTCACCGAGGCCATCGAGTCGGCCAACGCGGCCTACCCGGCGTGGGCCTCGATGCCCATCCAGAAGCGCACCGAGTTCCTCTTCAAGTGGCGCCCCCTGCTCATCGAGCGCATGGACGAGATCGCCACGGTCTGCTCGACCGAGCTCGGCAAGAACCTAGACGAGGCCCGCGGCGAGGTCGTCAAGATCATCGAGGCCATCGACGTGGCCGTCTCGCTGCCCATGATCATGAAGGGCGAGAGCCTGATGAACGTGTCGACCGGGCACGACACGGTCAGCTACCGCGAGCCGCTCGGCGTCTTCGCCGGCATCGCGCCGTTCAACTTCCCGGCCATGATCCCGTTCGGCTGGATGATGCCGATGGCGATCGCCACCGGCAACACGTTCGTGCTCAAGTCGGCCAACTTCGTGCCGCTCACGAGCCACATGCTCATGGACCAGCTCGTCGAGATCGGCCTGCCCAAGGGCGTCGTCAATAACGTGACGGCCGAGAAGGAGCAGGCCGAAGTCCTGCTCAAGCACCCGGCCGTGCGCGGCGTCTGCTTCGTCGGCACCACGCCGGTCGGCAAGCACGTCTACTCGATCGCGGCCGCCCACGGCAAGCGCGTCCAGGCCCAGACGCAGGCCAAAAACCACGGCCTCGTGCTCGAGGACGCCTCGCTCGAGCGCGCCGCGCTCGGCATCATCAACTCCACGTTCGGCTGCGCCGGCATGCGCTGCATGGCCCTGCCGGTCTGCGTCGT
>Ga0335071_10006375_pt1 | contig 12180 bp, 9 predicted proteins | sample Lox_Sample_15_FD_206724 | JGI IMG/M metagenome (GOLD analysis project Ga0335071, IMG submission 206724) | Soil microbial communities from Loxahatchee National Wildlife Refuge, Florida, United States - Lox_Sample_1.5 | ecosystem: Environmental > Terrestrial > Soil > Wetlands | place: USA: Florida...
GAATCGTCGACGACCATCAGGCGATGCATCACGGTGGTGTCCATCGGTCGATGCTCATGCCACCGAGGAGCGGATCTCACGGGACGCCTGCTTCGGCAGCCTCATGACGAAGCGGGTGTAGGCGCCGGGCTTCGTGGCGATCGACAGGCGCCCTTCGCATTCGCGCAATATCTCGCTGACCATGTTGAGCCCGACGCCGCGTCCCGCATGCACGCTGACCGAGTCCGCCGTCGTGAATCCGGGCTCGAGGATCAGCCTGAAGACCGACTCGGGCTTCATGGTCGCGGCCTGGTCGGGCCGCACCAGGCCCGAGCGCAGCGCGCGGTCCAGGATCTCCTCGTAGTTGAGTCCGCGGCCGTCGTCCTCCACGCTCAGTACGTAGTGGTCCGGCTCCTCGGCCGCGAATCCCACGGTGACGGTGAGCGCGGTCGCCTTGCCGGCGCTCATCCGCTCACTGGCGTCCTCGGACCCGTGCACGATCGCATTGCGGATCATCTGCACGCAGATGTCCCGCACCCGCACCGCCTGCGGCGCGGGAACGAGGTCCAGGCCATGGGTGACCAGCTTCACCTGGCGATTGAAGTCGGAGGCGACCGTCTCGGCGAGCTTCTCGAGCAGCACCGGCAGCGTGGCCGGGCGCCGCAGCTGCGAGCCGCCGTTCGCGGCGATGACGTCCGTTTCCACGCCGACCTCAGCCTGCTTCTCCAGGATGCCCTCGGCCTCGGAGGCGCGGAACTGCGATATCCGGTTCTTCAGCTCGATGAGCTGCGCCCGCTGGTCCATGAGCTCGCTCAACTTGACCACGACCGGCACGAATTCGTTGCCGGTCAGGTCATCGCGCTGGCGCAGCGTCGCGAGCAGGTCCTCGACGGCGTGTACGTGGCGGCCGAAGGCGCCGAACCCGAGGGCCACGGCCTCCCCCTTGAGCGCGTGCATCTCGCGGAACACGCCGTCGACCTTGGTGCGCAGCGTCTTCGGATCCTTGCCGGGGCTGCTCAGCAGGGCATTGGACTTGCGTACCGCGATGTCCGCCGAGGTGATGAATGCTTCGAGCTGGGTGGGCTCGACCTTCAGCACCTCCAGCAGCGCGGCCGCCTGGGCATCGCTGTCCGCCTTCACCTGCGCGACCTCCCGCTGCAGCAGCACGCGGTCGGTCACGTCGGCGACGACGCCGAAGATGAAGGCCTGCGACTGCGCCGGATCGCGCGCGCGCCGGAAGGAAAAGGACAGGTAGCGGATCTCCTTGCCGCGCGGCCCGGAGAAGGCCACCTCGATCTGGCTCAAGGGATTGACCGACTCGATCAGGTCCTCGTGCACCTTGTCCTTCCAGAGCAGTCCCAGGTACTTGGTGGCCGCATGCAGCGTCTTCTGGTCCACGATGGGCCGCAGCATGTCCTCGAGGGTGCCTCCGGTCGGGGACTGCTGGCGCAGCAGCGTTGCGAGCGAGGCCGAATGCGTCTTGCCGACCCGGCCCTTGCGGTCGACCAGGAACAGCCCCTCGCGCACGGTGCCCAGGATGTTCGCCGTCTGCTGCTCGGCGAGCAGCGCGCGAACCGCGCCGCGGCGGGCGCTCCAGGCGAAGTACAGCATCATGCCGAGCAGCGTGGCCGCGAGCGCCGTGCCGCCGATCATGTTCTCGCGCAGCCGCTCGCCGTCGGCCGTGACCGACTGGCGCAGCAGCCCGGACACGTCCGTCAACTCCTGGGTGAGCATCCGGGAGGTCTGCACCTGGTCCCGGACCAGCCCGTCGACGGCCCGCTTCAGCGCCGTGCCCTGGGAGGAATAGCCGGATCCGGAGGCGGTATCGACGTACAGGTCCCCGGGATTGAACTTGCCGATGTATTCCAGGGCGCGATCGAGCGCCCCCCAGCGCAGTCGCACCGCTTCCAGGTCCAGCGCGATGCCCGAGTCATAGGTGAGGCCGGCCGCCGCAACCGCGGAGCGCAGCGCTCCGAGCACCTGGTTGCCGCGATCGCGCTCGGCAGAGAGCGCCGAGAGGCCGTCGCCGACGTAGGTCCGGTTCTCCAGGCCCCGCTGCAGCAGCGCGAGCTGCGAACGCACCACCTGCGGCTCACCGGAGAGTTCCGAGGCCTTCTGCAAGGCGGTGGAGGAGGCCTGCAGGGTGCGCGCCGACTGCAGGCCGTAGAGCAGCAGCGCAGTCAGGGCAGCCGCGGATACACAGGCCGTGACCAGGGGCCAGATGGACACCTTGGACCAGACCGACTGCTTCGCCATACCTGCTGCTCCGACGTCCTAATTGGGTTTGAAATTGATTTTCACGCGGGCGCGCTGCGGCTTGGCCGGATCGGCGAGATCCGTGGTCACGAACCGGGCACCCTTCACCGCGAGGAGCGCCTCGTGATCGAAGATGTTCGGTGGCGAGGAATCCACCACCGTGGCGGCGCTCGGCGTGCCGTCGGGATTGAGCATGAACTCGATCACGACGTAACCCTTGACGTTCCCCTGAAGGGCGGCCTGCGGATAGTTCACCTGCAACGGCCGCGCCGGTCTGGGTGACAGCAGCGCCGGTGCGGCCTGTGGCGCGCTGCCCGCGCCCGCCGCTGCGGGCGGCGCGGAGGCTGCGGCCGGTGCCGGCGCGCCCGGCGCGGTGTTCGTGGCTGCGGCAGGAGCCGCCGCGCCGGCAAGCCTGAAGTTGATCTTCATGCGCGCGCGCTGCGCCACCTTCGGATCGGCGAGATCACCGGTTGCGAACTTCGCGCGCCGGATGGCGGCCAGGGCCGCGCCGTCGAAGGTGTCCCGGGGCGAGGCCTCGACGACACTGGCCGCCGTGGCGCTGCCGTTGGGATTGAGCATGAATTCGACGACCACGTAGCCCTGGATGTTCTGCGCCAGGGCGGCCGGCGGGAAGTCGACCTGCAGGGCGCGCAGCGGCTTCGGCGCCAGGATGACCGCGGCAGCGGCGTCCTTGGCCGCTTTCGCCGCATTCGCCTGCGCCGCCTTCGCGGCGGCGGCGCTGGCGGCATCGGCGGCGCGCCGCGCCGCGACGGCCGCATCCAGCGCGGCGCGTGTCTCGGCGAGGTCCGCCTTGCTGCCGAAGTCCTGCGCCGCGAGCAGGGTCTGCGCGGCCAGGTCGAGATTCTTCGCATCGACTGCCGAGCGCGCCCGGCGCAACAGCGCCGCCAGCAACTCGCGCTGCGCCGCGAGGGTTTGCGGGCTCGTGCGGCTCAGGTTCTGCATGGCGAGGAGCCGGGTTCGGGCATTGTCGCCTTCGGGCTCGAGCAGCGTCCCGGCGCTGATCGCGGCATGGACCTGCTCGGCGTCGAGCGCCAGGGTCGCATCGAGCGCGCGGGCGTCGAGATCCTTGCGCAGCTGAGTGACGGGTGGTCGCTCACCGACGAGCGCCACGAGCTGATCGATCAACTGACGGGCCGCCGGCAGGTCGCCGGAGGCGATCGCGCTGCGCGCCTGGGCGGCGAGCTGCTTCGGCCGGGCGGCGGCAACGGCCGTCTCGAGCGCGCGCAGTTCCTCGGGGGCGAGGCCGGCGTGTTGCAGGATGGCGAGCAGCCGCGCGGCCGTGTCCACGTCCCCGGCGTTCAATTCGTCCTGAACGCGCAGCCGTGCCACGGACTCGAGTCGGCGCACGCCGTCCAGGGCTTCGCCGTTTCCGGGCTGTTGTCGCAGCACCGCGCCATAGAGTTCGAGGGCCGATGTTCCCTGCAGGGGCGCGTCCGCCTTGGGCAGCTGCGTGGCCGGGTCCCGGAAAGCAACCCGGGCCTGGGACAGCAGATCCTCGACACTGGCGGGCGCCGCCGTGGCGGCCACGGCCGCAGCCGGTCCAGCGCGCGGCGCGAGCGCACTCCCGGACGAGGGTGCGACGCGGTGCTCCGCGGCTGCCGGCGCCGCGGCGACGCGGCGCTGGGAATGGCCCCACCACCAGGCCGCGGCGGCCAGCACGGCGATGAGGGCGGCACCGCCGATCCAGATCGCGGCACCCGGAAGCTTCGCTGCGGCCGGGGCGGCCGCCACCTTCGGTGCGGCGTGCAGGTGTTGCGTGGCCGTCGCGAGGGCCGCGGCCAGGCTGTCCGGGCCGAGCTCGCCGCGCGCGATGACGGCGCAGGCGCTGCCGCGCGACAGCACATCACGCCAGTTCGGGCGGTCATCGTCGGCGCACAGCACGATCCAGGGCTGCCGGCCGTACTGCAGTTCCAGCTGCGCGAATGCGCCGCGGCCGGCGGTCTGGGTGGTGGCGTCGTAGAGGCCGACCCAGGAGGTGGCCGCAAGAGCGGCGATATCATTGACGGAGTCGACGCTATGGGTCCGGTACCGGTCGCCGAGCGCCGGGCCGATCTCGATCAGCGTTTCATCCCCGGCGCCGACGATGACGACTTCCACGCGGCGCCTGGACTGAGCCGGATGCTCCGCGCCGCCGGTTGCCGTCGCGCGCGCGGTCCCATTGCTTGTGGCAGTCATCGGTTGCACTCTGTTTCACGCATGAACGCCGCCTCGCGGTGAAGCGGTTGAATCTGTCTGTCGTTCTCCCAGAGTCGGGCCTGTGCAAACTGCGGCTGCGTTCACACTTGACGCACGCCGGAACTTCGCCTGCCCCAGAATTGGTCAGGACGTGCGCCGGCTCACATAACGTCGGAGAAAAAGGCGCTGCTTTGCACAAAACCGGCGCGCATATTGTTAACCGGAACACACGCGTGGCAGGCCGAGCAGGTCCTGGTGACCAACGCGCAACTGCGAGCGCCCGGCCTCGATGTGGGCGCGACGCCGCGCCAGCCAGCCTTCGAGCAGGGGCGCCCGCGCCGGCGCGATCGCACACGCCGCCTCGTACCAGCCGTCGATCAGCGCATGCTGCAGCGCCGGTTCGCCCGGCCCCAGGCGCCAGTCGCTCGGCGCCCTGTGGATGACGTAGCCGCGCTGCGCGAAGACCTGCGAGGCCCGGTCGGTCGCGCCGGGGCCGAGGGCCGGTCCGAAACCCTTGTCGAGCAGCTGATGCCGATTGAACAACTCACGAACCTCGGCATCCTCGGGCTCCGCGGGCTCGCATTCGATCCGTCCGTCGTACGTCAGTGTGAACCACACGAGCGCCCGGGCCGCGTCGGCGCGGCGGGCCAATTCCCGCAGCCATTCCCCGGATACCAGATCGAGCAGCGCGGACGCCGTGAGCAATGCGCCATCGGGCATCGGCACGCGATGCAGTTCGCGGGCGAGGTCCAGGGCCAGCCGTCGCACGCGGCAGTCCATCCGCGCCCGGGTCCGCGTGCGGCCCTCGATGGCGCCGAGCAGCAGCGGATCACGTTCGACGAGCACCCAGTCCTGCGAACCCCCGAGCCGGGGCGCCGCATAGCGCAGGTTGGCGCCGGTGCCGGCGCCGAGGTCGATGATCGCGGTGCGGGCGGTCCGGGGCTGGCGTGCAGCCAGATCCTCCACCAGGGCCGTGCACAAAGCCTGGGCGCGCGAAGCGGCGTCGAGGCCTTCGCGCAGATCCAGCCATTGCGCCGTAAAGGCGTTCACGGAGTGGCCGCCGTGCCGAACGCCGCCAATGACCACGGACCCAGCTCGCTCATCCGGCCCGTCGCGGGCCTGACCGGCAGCAGGCCCGGCCGGAATCCGTGCGCCTGCAGCGCCTCGAGGATCTGCGGCTGACTCGCGATGACGTGCACCGGAACATCCCACGAGGCCCCCTCGCCGCTGACGTTCGCCGCGGGCTGGTGATCCCCCAGGATGATCACCACGAATCGCCCGTCGGGCCGGGCCCGCAGGTAACTCGACAGCGTGTCGAGAAAGTACTGCACCGAATCCACGTACGCCCGTCCCATGTCGGTCCATACCGGAGTGCGCGTGAGCGAGCGTTGCAGCGGCCCGGCGTCGAACGGGCTCGAGGTCAGCACCCGCCGCCAGTCCGGCTGCAGCGGCGGCGTCGGTTCGAACGGCATGTGGGTCGAGACGGTCGGAAAGAAGGCGAACACCGGTCGGCGCGGCCGGGGCTGCAGTTCGCGCGCGTCGAGCGCCGCCAGGGAATACTGATCCGGGATGCGCCACCAGCCGAATTCCGGACCCCGATAGTCGAGGCCGGTGGCGCCGTAGATTTCGTCGAAACCGTAGAACGCGCCTTCCGGCCAGCTCTCCCGCAGGCCCGGCATCACCGCGACCGCGCGATAGCCCGCACTCCTGAACGCGGACACCAGCGTCGGGCGCGGCTGTGTCATCAGCAGCACGTAATGCTCCTCGTCGCGCACCTCGACGCCTGACAGCAGGGAGAGGTGCGCCAGCACCGATCCGCCGCCGAACGTCGGCGAGGTGACGAACGCGGAGACCACGCCGCGACCGGTATCCCGGATCGCCGCCGCCAGGCGCTCGCGCGCGGGCCCCAGCGCGCGCCGGAACTGCGGACGGTCGTAGGTCGTGCTGCCGTACGACTCCATGAACACGAGCAGCACGTCGCTGCCGCGCAGGGCCGCGAAGTCCGACCGCAGCGGCGGCGAGGCGGGCAGCCCGCGATTGGGGTGTCCCGAGGCCGCGTCCGCGATGCGCTCGAGCTGCGCGACGAAGGTCCGGGCCACCGGAACCGAGAATCGTGGGATCCGCGGCACGGCGCCGCTGAACTGCTGGGCGAGGAAACAACTGCACAGCAGCGCCGCCGAACTCCCGAGGCCGAGCCGCAGGGGACGTGACATCCGCAGGGCCGCATCGAGGCATCCGAGCGACCAGCGCGCGATGAGGTACGCCCCCGCGAGCGCGATGAGCGTGCCCCCGCACACGGCCGCCACTTCCCTGAGCGATGCCACCCGCACGAACATCCCCGTGACCGCGGCCAACCGCGGCCCGTCCCAGTAGAGGTTGATGTCCCGTCCGTACAGCGCCTGGACCGTCACATAGGCGTAGCGCGCGAGCGTGAACACCACGACGAGGACGGACAGGAACGCGAGCATGCCGCCGCAGGTACGCCCCAGCCAGGCATTGGACAGCGAGAGGCCGAGCAGAAGCACCGCGAATTCGACGGACAGCTCCCCGGGCCAGTGGACGCCCAACGTCGGCCAGACGTTGTGAAACGTGACCGCGGCGTTCAGCAGCAGCAGCGCCAGGACCAGCCCGGTTCCCTGCCGCAGGCGAAGGGGCCACCGCCGATCCGCGTTCACCGCGACGACAGCCGCAGCACGTCGGCCACGAAGGATAGCGTCAGCGCGCACAAGCCGGCCGCGGCAACGTACGCGCCCGTCGTGGCCGGAACGAAGGGTGCGATGGTGAGCAGCAGCGCGACCACCTGCAGGACGGCGACTAATTTTCGCCGGCGACTCGGCGGCAAGGGATTGCGCAGGTACGGCACGCCGAGACCCGCGGCGACGAAGGCGTAGCGGAGCAGTCCCGATGCCAGCACCCAGGCTCCGGCCTTGCCGAACTGCCAGGCGAGCACCGCGAGCACCAGGATCAGCGCGGCGTCCGCCTCCATGTCGAAGCGCGCGCCGAAGGCGCTCGTCATGTGGTCGCGGCGGGCGAGCCAGCCATCGACCCCGTCGAGCACCACGATCGTCGTGCCGATCGCGAGGGCGACCCGCGGCGCGCCGGTATCGGCCCGCTCCGCGATCAGGGCCGCGAGCAGCGCGATCAGCGCGCCGCGCGCGGTCGTCACCTGATTGGCCGCTCCGAAGGATGCGAACGGGTGATGCCTGGGCAACCCGATCAGAACCAGCGCCGCGCCCGCGATGAACACGGCCGCCGCCTTCGGCAGGTACGCGGCATCGAGATCGAGCCGCTGCCCGAGCAGCTGCGCGGCTGCGCCGGTGGCGAGCGCAGCCGGTAAGATGCTGATCAATGCGCTGCGCAGCACAGCGTGGCGCGCCGCCCGTGCGATCGACACTGTGCTACCTGAATCTTCGGGAGGTCCCATGAGTCCGGACGATACACTCGCCTTCTGGATCGCCGCCGCCGGCCGCGGCGAGCTGCGTCGCGAAGCGGTGCCGGCGCCGGGGGCCCTGGAGGCCAGTGTACGGACACTTTACAGTGGTGTCAGCCGCGGCACCGAGTCGATCGTCTTCGGCGGCCATGTGCCCGAGGGCGAATACGGGCGGATGCGCGCGCCCTTCCAGGCCGGGCAGTTCCCGTTCCCGGTCAAGTACGGCTACGCCAGCGTCGGTGAGGTCACGCACGGTCCCCCGGGGCTCGCCGGCAAGTCCGTCTTCTGCCTGTATCCGCACCAGCAGCGCTATGTCGTTCCCTGCGATGCGCTCCACGTCGTGCCCGATTCGGTTCCGCCCGCACGGGCCGTGCTCGCGGCAAACCTGGAGACGGCGCTCAACGGGCTGTGGGACTGCGGCGCCTCGCCCGGCGACCGCATCACGGTGATCGGCGCCGGCAGCGTCGGCTGCCTGCTGGCCTGGCTCGCCTCACGGATGCCCGGGTGCGATGTCGAACTGGTCGACGTCAATCCGCGGCGGGCCACGGTCGCGGCGGGGCTCGGCGTGCGATTCGCGCTGCCCGGTGACGCACGGCCCGAGGCGGACGTGGTGCTGCATGCCAGTGGTTCGGCGGCGGGGCTGTCCCTGGCGCTGCGCGTCGCCGGATTCGAGGCCACCATCGCCGAACTGAGCTGGTACGCCGACCGCCCCGTCACCCTGGCGCTCGGAGAGGCCTTTCACGCGCGGCGCCTGACGCTGAAGTCCTCGCAGGTGGGCGCCATCGGCCAGTCGCACCGCGCGCGCTGGAGCCTGCGGCGGCGCCTGCAGCTCGCGCTGTCGCTGCTCGCCGATCCCGCTCTCGACCTGCTCATCAACAGCGAAGGCCGCTTCGAGGACCTGCCGCGGACACTGGAGCATCTGGCACGCTCGCCGGGAGATGTCATCATGCACCGGGTGCGATACGGCCCGGACGATGCAGGGAGCGGATGATGTATACGGTGTGTGTTCGTGATCACATGATGATCGCCCACAGCTTCTCGGGCGAGGTGTTCGGCCCGGCCCAGCGCCTGCACGGCGCGACCTACGTCGTCGATGTCGAGTTCCGCCGCCCGCAGCTGGATGAAAACGGAATCGTCGTGGATATCGGCCTCGCCGCGCATGCCTTGCACGGCGTCCTCGGCGCCTTGAACTACCGCAATCTCGATGCGGAAAACGCCTTCACGGGGCAGAACACCACGACCGAGTTCCTCGCCAGGACCATCTTCGACCGGCTCGCCGAGGCGATTCGCGAGGGCGACCTCGGGCCGTCGGCGACAGCGGTCGCGAGCCTGCGCGTGACGCTGCATGAATCGCACGTGGCCTGGGCGGCGTACGAGGGCGAACTGGCGGTGCGATGAGCGAGGGCTCGCTCGAATTCGTCATTCCGGGGGATCTGCAGACGCCCACGGGCGGATACGGCTACGACCGCCGGATCATCGGCGGCCTGCGTGCGCTGGGCTGGCGCGTGGCGGTTCACGCTCTGGATGCTGGCTTTCCGCACCCCTCGGACACGGCGCTCGCGAAGGCGCGGGACCTGTTCGCCCGGCTGCCCGACCGCGCCCTGGTGCTCATCGATGGACTCGCATCGGGCGCGATGCCGCAGGTACTGGAGACGCACGGCACGCGGCTGCGCCTGCTGGCGCTCGTGCATCATCCCCTCGCCGCGGAGACCGGCCTCGACCCGGCGCTGGCGCGCGCGCTCGAGCAATCGGAGTGGCGGTCACTGCAGGCCGTGCGGCACGTGATCGTCACCAGCGACGCCACGAAGCGGGCACTGGCCGCCTATGCGGTGGCCCCGGGGCGCATCTCGGTGGTGGAACCCGGAACCGATGCCGCGCCGCTGGCGCGCCCCCAACGCGCAGACGCCTTGCGGATGCTGTGCGTGGCCGCGCTCATCCCCAGGAAGGGCCACGACCTGCTGTTCGAAGCCCTCGCCCCGCTGGCGCACACACGCTGGAGCCTCGTCTGCGCCGGCAGTCTCACCCGCAGTGCGGATACGGTGCAGCGACTGCGGGCCCAGCTGCGGCGGCTCGGTCTCACGCAGCGCGTGACCCTCGCCGGCGAAGTGGACGCCGCCACGCTCGGGCAGTTGTACCGCGACGCCGACCTCTTCATCCTGCCGAGCCGAATGGAGGGCTATGGCATGGCCGTCGCCGAGGCGCTGGCGCACGGGCTGCCCGTCATCGGCACGCACACCGGTGCGATCGCGCAGCTGCTCGGGACCCGGGCGGGACTGCTGGTCGAGCCCGGCGACACCGGGCGGCTGCGCGAGGCGCTGGCCCGCGTCCTCGGCGAACCGGCGCTGCTCACGGCATTGCGCGGCGGCGCCGCCGCGGTCCGCGGCACATTGCCGGACTGGTCGCACTGCTGCGAGCGCATGTCCCGGATCCTCGAGCAGGCCGCGGCTACAGGACGCGGCGGAAGTCCCTAGACGGATCCTCGCACGCGTGCCCGGCAGCCGCGGCGCGCAGATCGCAGTCGAAAAGGATGTCCATACCGGCGCGATAGACCCGATGCTGCAGCCGCAGGCAGTCCTGCAGGCGCACCCGGGGAGGCAGGCGGATCGCGGGGCGGCCGGCGCCGATCAGCAGCGGCGCCACGGCGATGTGCAGGCGATCGAGCAGTCCGGCGCTCAGGAACGAGGAGACGGTGACGCCACCGCCTTCCACGAAGATGCGGCTGAACCCCAGCGCGCGTAGTTGTCGCACCAGGTCGCGCAGGTCCAGGGTGCCGTCGCTCGCGGCCACTTCCAGGGTCTGCTCGCCGCGGGCGCGCGCCTGCGTCGAACCGTCGCTGCCGGCCGCGCACGCCCTCAGGGTCGGGGCCGCGCGGTCATTGAACACGGTATGGTCCACGGGCACCCGGCAGGCCGGGTCCACCACCACGCGCACCGGGTTGCTGCCGGACACCAGGCGCGTCGTGAGCCGTGGATTGTCGGCGACCACGGTCCCGGCTCCGACCACGACGGCATCGCACAGGGCCCGCAGCCGATGCAGGTGCAGGATGTTCTGCGGTCCGGTGACGCAGACGGCGTCTCCGGAGTGTGTGGCGATGAACCCGTCGAGACTCTGGCCCAGGTGTCCGATCGTGATCGGTCGGGCGGCCGTCGCACTGGCGATCGGCAGGTACAGCTCGAGCAGGTCGCTGTCGGGACCCTGCGCTGCCAGCGACTCCCAGCCGAGCGTCGGATTCCAGCGCAGCACCGCGCCGGGGTCCTCGTCCCCGACCTGCCGCAGCTCGCCCGAGGCGAGGGCGAATCGCCCGGCGACGCCGTCATCGAAGGTGCCAATGGCCCGGGCGGCCGCGTGGGCAATGGCCCAGGCGTCGAGCGCGGCGGCTGCGGCGATTCCCATGGAGGTGGACGACCTTGAAGTGCGGCGGCACCCCATCTTGCCTGAGCCGTCCTGCCGGGGTAAGGGGATCCTCGAGCCCTTTTCAGGCTTCGGGGCTGAGCACGAGATGCCCCACGGCCGTGTTCGAGGCCGGCACGTGATAGAACCGGCGCAGTTCGCGCGCTCTGGGCCCGAGAGCGCCACGCATCGTCAGCCACATGATCAGCTCCATGCCCTCGGATCCGGCTTCGCGGATGTACTCCTCGTGCGACATGGTGCGCAGCGCCTCCGGATCGGCGGTGAGCTGATCCAGGAACCGGGTGTCCCATTCACGGTTGATGAGACCGGCGCGCTCGCCTGCGAGCTGGTGGCTCATGCCGCCGGTGCCCCAGACCTGCACATCGAGATCCTCCGGAAAGGACCTGACGGCGCGCGCGATGGCCTCGCCGAGGCGGAAGCAGCGGTTGGCGGTCGGCGTCGGGTACTGGATGACGTTCACGGCCAGGGGAATCACCTTGACCGGCCATTCGGCGGGCTGTCCGAAGACGAGCGACAGGGGCACCGTCAGTCCATGATCCACCTTCATCTCATTCATGATGGTGAGATCGAACTCATCGAGCACCACGCTGGTTGCGATATGCCAGGCCAGCCGGGAGTGCCCCGGGACGACGGGGACCCGACGTGGCCCCCAGCCTTCATCGGCGGGAGCAAACGAATCGGCGCAGCCGAGCGCGAAGGTGGGCACGACGTCGAGCGAGAACGCCGAAGCGTGGTCGTTGTAGACCAGGATGACGACATCGGGCGGGTGTTCCGCGACCCACTTCCGGGTCCACTCGTAGCCTGAGAAGATGGGCGCCCAGTCCGGGTGCGCCGTCCGGCCACCGTCGAGCGCGGCGCCGATCGCGGGCACATGGCTCGAGCCAATGCCCGCGCTGATCCGGGCCATC
>Ga0335071_10006376_pt1 | contig 12178 bp, 14 predicted proteins | sample Lox_Sample_15_FD_206724 | JGI IMG/M metagenome (GOLD analysis project Ga0335071, IMG submission 206724) | Soil microbial communities from Loxahatchee National Wildlife Refuge, Florida, United States - Lox_Sample_1.5 | ecosystem: Environmental > Terrestrial > Soil > Wetlands | place: USA...
TGCAATTCCGGCAGGTTGAAAGAAAAGGGAATCTTTCCCTGGAACCACGGTTTGACGGTGTGGCGGTCGGTGGATATGACATCGACGGGCGTGCTGCTGGCGAGCGTGCTCACGTGGAGGTCGGCAAGTTCGCTGTAGATGCGCTCGCGCCGGGCAGATTGGCGGCTCACGTACAGATTGACCGCCAGCGAAATGAGTAGAACGGCGACGGCGGGGGCGACCAGAATCTTGATGAGCCAGTCGCTGGATTTCGATCGCTTGACCGCCACAGTCTTTGAAATCTTCTGCCGCAACTCCGCGGAAGGTTCGTACCGCTTTCCGGCCGTCGCGATGGCGCGCTTGAGTTGCACACGCTCCACGGCGTCGGCTGCGCACGCTGCGCAACCGCGCATGTGCTGGCTGAGGCTTGCTGCCTCGGTGCCAGCCAACTCGCCGTCGAGGTAAAGATCGAGTTTTTCCGTCCAGGCGTCACAGCCCATGTTCGACCCCTTTCAACTTCTGCTGCAGGAGAGTGCGTAGCGCCTTGCGCGCGCGATGCAGCCGGGACATCACCGTGCCGGGAGGGAGTGAGAGTGTCGCTGCGATGTCCTGATAAGACATTTCTTCCACGTCGCACAGGATCAGAATTTCGCGGAAGGGCAACGGTAACTCCGCTAACGCTTGCTGCACCATCTCGCGATTGGCCTTGTCGATCAGCAGGCTCTCCGGCGTGGGGGCTTCGTTGGTTTCGTGCTGTTCTTCATCGAAGACAGTTTCCGCTTTGAGTCCCGTCTTCGTGTTGAGAAACGAATTCTTCAGAATGCGAAACATCCAGGCGCGAAAATTTGTACCTGCTTGAAACGACGAAAATCCGCGCAGCGCCTTGGCGTATGTTTCCTGCACCAGATCGTCAGCCTCACTGCGATCCTGCGTGAGCCAGTGCGCGAAATTGTAGAGCTGGTCCAGCAAGGGGAGAGCTAAGTCATCGAACGCGGCAGATGAGCGCTGGTCGGGCACCTCCCTAGCATAAACCGCGAATCTGGCGATTTATTCCCACAGCACGCAGAAATATTTTTCGCAGCGCGGCGGGAATAAAGTGCCGCCTGCATTGTTCTTCCCGCAGAACGGCAGGAGAATCCATGAAAAACACAGATCGAAGATCGTTTTTGAAAATTGCAGGCAGTTCGCTGGGGATTGGTGTTTTGTATTCCGCGTATCCCGCAGCGAGGGCAGGCGGGGAAGTGGGAGCAATGTTTGCTTCTCTAGGGAAAGAGTCCGGGGAAGCGGTCACTCCCTTTTCGTTTGTGCAACTGAGCGACGCTCACGTGGGATTCAACGGGCCGCCGGACCCGCTCGGGACCAAAGCCTTCGAACGCGCCGTGGAAATGATCAATGCGCTGCCCCAGCGGCCCGATCTGGTGCTCTTCACCGGCGACTTGACGCACGATACCGAGGATCGCAATGTGCACGTGGAGCGCATGAAGCAATTCCAGGAGATCTCCAAACGCATCCAGGTTCCAATGATTCGGCATGTGGCTGGCGAGCACGATGCGGGGTTGGATGGCGGCGCTTTGTATCGCGAATTCTTCGGCGAGTCCTATTACTCGTTTGATCATCGCGGCGTGCACTTTGTCGGGCTGGACAACGTGTCGCGGGCGAAGCCTGAGGTTGGCACTGAACAGCTCGCCTGGCTGAAAAAAGATTTGGCGAGATTCTCCAAGTCGGCACCAATTGTCGTGTTCACGCACCGGCCGCTGTTTGATCTGCGTCCAGATTGGGAGTGGTTCACGAGCGACGGCGGCGATGTGATGAACGTGTTGTCTGGCTACGACAACGTGACGGTGCTGTACGGACACATTCATCGCGACGATGAACACCAGACGGGGAACGTACGTCACTATGCGGCGCGATCGCTGATTTTCGGGTTCCCCGATCCCACGGGAGTCAGCGGTCCGCGCAAGCCCATGCCGTTCGACAAAGAGCATCCCTTCAAGAACCTGGGAATTCGAACCGTGAAATTTAACGGCAAGGTGCGGCCGGGGTCGTTGCCATTGTCGATTGAAGATGTGGAGCTGACAGCCCGAGAGTTTCAGGGCATCAACGGAGTGCAGCAGTTGTTGAGAAATCCAAAAGTGTAGGGGCAATTATCTCAAGGAAGGAAGAGGTCATGAGGAGTCGAGTTACGCGTCTAGTGGTTATGTCGTTAGCGTTGGTTGGTTGTGTGGCGTTGCGGGGACAGAGGCTGGCGAGGGCGGAGGATATCCCGGTGGTCGAGATCACGGCGAAACGGTTTGCGTTCTCACCCGACAAGATCACGCTGAAGAAGGGGCAGACGGTGAAGTTGCGACTGCATAGCGAGGACGTGACGCACGGGTTCTTTGTGCGCCCACTGAAGTTGGACGAGGAGATTCCCGCAGGCGGAACGACCGAAGTGACCATCACGCCGCAGACCGCTGGAACGTTTATGACGATCTGCGATCACTTCTGCGGGGCAAATCACGGCAACATGAACATGACGATCGTAGTGGAGTGAACGTGGCCCACCGATCGAGGAATTGCAGGATGGCCATCGCGCCTGTGCTGGTCGGATTGTCAATCGTTCTGGCGGGCTGCCAGGTCCGGCAGCCTGGCAGCTTTGAAACCAGCTTCATGCAGGGAGCGAAACGGCGGGTGACGGTCGGAGGGAAAACGGACGTCAACCCGCTGCCTGCGAGCGAAGAGAACGTTCATGCGGGACAGAAGAATTTCGGGGCGTACTGCATGGTGTGTCACGGACTGGATGGGCAAAACACGGGGGTGCCATTTGCCGACAAGATGGCGCCTCCGGTTCCGGAACTAAATTCGGCGGGGGTGCAGGCGTATACCGATGGGCAACTGCACTGGATCATCCGCAACGGAATTTTTCCGTCAGGGATGCCCGCTTCAAAGGATGTTTTCCGCGATGAAGAAATTTGGCAGCTTGTGCTTTATATAAGGCATTTGCCGCCGAAAGGGAGCCTGGGGGAGCCTGCGGTTTACGGCGGCGAGCCCGCGCCGTCAGGATCGAAATAAAGCTCAGGCCCGCGTTGCCTGGGCCACGTCTGCGGGAGCACTTGCCGTATTGCGGAAACTATCCGCGAATGCGTCGGTGACGGTGTAGCGGATGACGTGCTCGTACTCAGGCCCGAGGAAGCGGCGGAGGCGGTCCGTATTCATGATGTACTGGCCACTCATGTAGGGAACGGCCTCGGGTGGGATTGCGGAAATGCGCTGCTTCCACAAAAACTTGAGAATCTGGCGCATCACCCAGGTACCGGGGACGCGAATTAGTTTGGCCTGTGCCATCTGAATGCAGCGGGCGAAGGTCAGCGGTCCACCGCGTCCGGCGACGTTTAATACGGTGAGGCGCTGCGTCTCCGGTTCGCGCTGCAAGATGTGGCGGATCAGGCGGGCCATGTCGTCGACGTGGATGAATTGAATTTTGTTGTCGAGATATTTCTGTCCCCGCGGCAGCATGCAGGGCAAGCGCTTGCCGGCATCGCGCATGCGCTTGGCGCGATCGCTCTTGCCGTTGGGAGTGCCGTGGAAGGCGCCCATTAGATAGTTTTCGACGCTGGCTCCCGCAAAAATGTGAGGACGAAGGATGTAGACACTGCATCCGCGCAGCGAAGTGCAGCGCTGCTGCACCACCTCGTCGGACTCTTTCTTGTGGATGGCGTAGGGAAGGGTGTGCGCCTGCAGTGGCGACTCTTCCGTAGCCTCGTTGGGGAAGTCTGGGCCATAGGCCGAGACACTGCTGGGGAAGATGAACTGCTTCACGCCATCGTCGGTGGTGCGATTGGCCTCGGTGACCGCTTCCATCACGCGAGCTGTACCCGCCACGTTGATCTGCCACATGCGGTCGACGTCGAGCACGCCGGTGCGGACGGGATCGATGACAAACGCCAGGTGGACCACGGCGTGGGCGTGGGTATCGCGCAGGAGTTCGTAGAAGGTCCGGGTGGAGGATTCCTGGCCCAGATCCATACTCTCGAACCGTAATTCGCGGTCCGTGCGGGGTGGACTGACGTCCACCCCGATGACCGAAAAACTCCCCAGCAACGGCAGAAGCCGGGAGCCTAAGTTACCCGAGATACCAGTCACTACGACTACAGGTTTCGCCATCAGTTCGGTTTCGGAGCCGGAGCCTGCGCCGGAGGGGCGCTGGGATGCGCTGCCTGCGGTGCCGTTGGAGCGGGAACCATGCGAGGATTCGGAAGCCGCGGCGGAGGTTGCATGGCCGGGCCGCCGGGGCCAAAGTACGCTTCGTTGGTTTCCGATTTGAAGGAGTTGTTCACCTTGTCCATCATTTCACGCGTGCGCTGATTCTGCAGCGTGCTGTGAATCTCGTTCTTCACCTGATCGAAGGGAAGTTCCTGCTTGCTGTTGATCTTGTAGATGTAGTGACCGCCCGAGTCGTTGATAACCTGGGAAACGTCTCCCTGCTTCAGATCAAACACGGCGGCGTGGCCCGGAGGCAAGCCGGTGCGCCGGACCGTGGGGAGATTGACGGTTGGCGATTCAATCTTCATGCCAGCGGCTTCGAAGGCTTCCTTCTGTAACTTCATGAAGTCCTCGCCAGCAGCGGCGCGGGTGCGAAGGCTATCGGCCAATTTGGTCATATCCTCTTCGGATTTTTCACTCTTGGCCTTTTCCTCGGCTTCTTTGGCCTTCTGCTGATCTTCCGTCAGTTTCTCGTCCTTTTTGTCTGCGTCTTCATTGGCATCGGCTTCGGGTTGCTTGGTGCGCGGGACGAATAGACGGTCAACGTTGTACTGCTCGAAAGCTTCCGGGTTGTCCTTGTAATACTTCTGCAGGTCCGCGTCGGAAATCTTCGCGGCTTCCTCCTGGATGCTGCGCTGCAGAGCCTGGGTGAGGATCTGCATCTGGGCAAACTTCAGCGTTTCTTTGTACTGTTCGGTCTTGTCGAGGCCCTTTTTCCTGGCGGCGTCGGACATGGCGATGAAGCGAGGAAGAACGCTGGCGAGTTGCCGCTTTAACTGAGGCGTGACGTTGGGGGCAATGCCGTTGGCGAGCTTCTCGAATTCGGCTTTCGTGATGACGGTCTTGCAGTCGGCCGGATTGGCTTTCGCCGGCGTTGCGGCCTTCGCAGCGTCACCCGTCTTAGCGGCGGCTGTCTTCGCTGCCGCTGGTTTCGGCTGAGCGGGGCACACGCCATTTACGGTAATTACAGGGGCATTCGCCGGTACAGACGCTGATGTATCAGCCGGAGAGGTGGGCGGGGCGCCAGCGGGCCCTTGGGGCGGCATTGGTTTGGGTGCACCGGTGGGCGCGCCAGCGGGGCCGGCTTGCGCCGGGGGAGGTGTGCCCGGTGCGGCTTGTCCCCAAGCCAGGGCCCCCAACAGAACACACACCAGCCAACTCTTACGCATAAAGTCGATCCTCCAGGATTGGTTGATTAGAAGTCGGAAACTACCAAGCAGGAAATCCTAGCACAAGCGGGGCATGACTTGTCCGCTCAGAAACGGTAGATATTACAGAGACGTGAATGGGATCACACGGGCGGTCAATGGCGGATTTTTGCCTCATTGGCGATAATGCCAGCATGTCGGGAACCCCGGCTCTCTCACCATCGGAATTGATGCGCGCCGAGAAGCGTTCGGCGGCGGGCGGGTCTGTGGTTGCCGCCGTGGTGATTACCGGGTTGAAGGTCGTGGTGGGCGTGACCACCGGCAGCTTGGGCATTTTGTCGGAAGCGGCGCACTCCGGGCTGGATTTGATTGCGGCGCTGCTGACGTTCTTCTCCGTGGGTGTTTCCGACAAGCCAGCCGATGCCGATCATCAATATGGTCACGGGAAAATCGAGAACTTCTCAGCGTTTGTGGAAACGGGCCTGCTGCTGCTGACCTGCGCCTGGATTATTTATGAAGCGGCGGTGCGGCTGTTCTTCCGGCGGATCGAGATTGAGCCTTCGATAGCGGCTTTCGCGGTCATGATCTTTTCCATGGGCGTGGATTGGTGGCGCTCGAGGGCCCTGGGGCGGATTGCAACAAAGTATGACAGCCAAGCTTTAGAGGCGGACGCGCTGCACTTTTCGACGGATATCTGGTCTGCAGGCGTGGTGGTGATTGGACTGCTGCTGGTGCTGATTGGCCGCACCTATCACGTGGACTGGTTGCGGGATTCCGATCCGTTGGCAGCGTTATTTGTGGCCGGTGTGGTGATTTCGGTCAGCTGGCGGTTGGCCCGTCGCACGGTTGATGCGCTGTTGGATGCTGCTCCTCCCGGAGTGCGCTCCCAGATTTACGACGCGGTGTCGCACGTCGATGGCGTTCTGGAAGTCGACCGGGTGCGCATTCGCAGGGCGGGCAACCGGTATTTTGCGGATCTGGCGGTGGGGCTCAATCGCACCGTTACCTTTCAGCGATCGGGGCAGCTTACGGAGGCGGTTACCGACGCGGTGCACGCGATTCTTCCGAATGCCGACGTGACGGTGGCGTCACTGCCCCGGGCGCAGCATTCCGAGAATATTTTCGACAGGATTCGGGCGGTGGCGACGCGGCGCAATTTGAACGTGCATGACATCAGCGTGCAGGATATCGAGGGGCAGTTGCACGTGGAACAGCATGTGGAATTGGACGAGCGCATGTCGCTGAAGCAGGCGCACGACCAGGTAACGGAACTGGAAGCGGACATGCGACGGGATTTGCCGGAGATCACCGACATCTTGACGCATATTGAGAGCGAGCCGGCGACGATCGAGAGGCCCGAGGCGGTGGTGAGCAATACCGAGCTGGTGCATCGCTTGAAAGCAGTGGCGTCTCAGTTTCCCGAGGTGATGGATGTGCATGACTTCATCATCAAGCGGGTACGCGGGCGGCTTTATATTTCATGCCACTGTACCTTGTCGGATGAACTGTCGCTGGCGCGGGTGCATGAAATCCAGACTGAACTGGAGATCCGGTTTAAGCTGGATGCGCCGGAGTTGTTTCGAGTTTTAATTCATCCCGAACCGATCACGGACAATCGACGGTGATTTTGCGATACATGTCACTGACTTATTTTCAATTGGCGATTTCCAATTGCCGATTGGATGTGACATTGTTAGACGACAATTTATACGAGCATAAAAGTTCCGTTGTGCGGCGGGCCCGAGATCACGGTAAATGAGGTCTTAGCTTTTGCGCTCGCTTTGCTCGCGGGACGGACCAAAGGGTCCGTCCCCACACGGTCCGTTTCTGCGCGGCGGATCGAGAATTCATGTCGGATCGGAAATCTCGATGATTACGGCAAAGGCGATTTGGACGGACCATGAACGCTACATCGGGGAGGCGACTTCTCGTCACGCCCTGGTGATGGATACTGCCTCGGAGAAGACGGCGAGCACTCCGATGGAGCTGGTGCTGATCGCGTTGTGCGGCTGCACGGCGTCGGATGTCGTGGGCATTTTGAAGAAGAAGCGCGAGCCGTTTACGAGCCTGGAGGTTTCTGCTGCCGGTGAGCGCTCTTCGGGATATCCGGCTGTCTATAGGGAAATCAAGTTGGTGTATCGCGTGGGCGGCAAGGTGTCGCACAAGGCGATGGAAGATGCGGTGAAGCTGTCGAAAGAGAAATACTGCTCGGTTTCTGCAATGCTGGCCAAGACCGCCAAGATATCGTTCGAGATTCAATATGACGGCGAATAGCGAATCCCCGGATCGACGGGTCATCATGTTCACCCAGCCCGGATGTTTCTCGTGCGAGTTGATGCGAATGTACTTTGAGGCGAATGAGATCGTCGTGGAGGAACGGGACATCAGCAAAGATCTTGCGGCCCGGCGCGAGATGATCGACGATCACGGGAGCACCGAAACTCCGACGGTAGTTCTTATCACCGAGGATGTCTTGGAAGTGGTTGTCGGGTTTGATCCGCTGCGGCTTGACCAGTTGCTGCACGGGACTCCATCATCGGATTCGGTGACCGGAAACTGAGCGCGTCCAAACAAAATCAAGTCCCTCATCCTCTGCGAGGGTATTTCTTTATCGCGTCAGCGGCATTCTTGTGGGGAGTGTCTGCCGCCTTAGGCCGCGCTGTTTTCACCGGAAAGCTTGTTCTGAACGGGCAGGCGACGCATCCGATAGATCCGTTGATTCTCTCGCAAACCCGGACGTCGTTTTCTTTGCTCGTACTGCTGCCAGTTCTGGTTGGCAGGCAAGGATGGCAACGGGTCAGCCTGCCCCGGAAAGATCTGATCCAGTGCCTGGTGCTGGGCATGCTTGGGGTGGCGGCTTCGAATTATTTTTATTACGTGGCCATTCAGAAGACGAGCGTCGCGATCGCGATCATTCTGCAATACACGGCGCCGGTGTGGGTACTAATTTACGTGGTGGCGAGAAGACAGCAACGATTGTCGCTGCAGAAAGTTGCGGCTGTGCTGGTGGCTGTCGCGGGAATTGCACTAACGATTGGGATCGTAGGAAATGGAAGCTTGTCTGCGCTACGCATCGATACGTATGGGCTGATTGCCGCACTTTTGGCGTCGTTTTCGTTTGCTTTTTACAACGTGGGCGGGCATCAGATCCTGGCGCGTTACGACCGGTGGCGCGTGCTGGTGTGGACGCTTGGGTCGGCGGCGGTTTTCTGGTTGCTGGTGAATCCGCCATGGAAGGTGATGGCTCAGCATTACACGCCGGCGCAGTGGGGATTTCTTTTCGTATTCTCGATGATTTCGGTGTTGGGGTCGTTCTCGTTGTATTTTCTGGGATTGCAATATCTGGAGCCGACGCGCGCGATCATTGCCAGCTGTCTTGAGCCGGTGTTTTCAATTCTGCTAGCGGCGGTGCTGCTGGGAGAAGGTGTGCGTCCCGTGCAGACCGTGGGGATCGTGCTGGTGCTTTCGGCAATTGTGATTGTGCAGTTGCCCGGCGGGGGATCGACCGATCAAGTAAACGCACCTACTGGAGAGACCTTCCCTTAGTCTCGGGTAGTTGCGTGGTCATAGCAGCGGCCAGCAGATATCCCGCCGCGCAGAGGTAGAAAGCCCAGCCTAACCCCTTTGCCTGCCCAACCCGACCGATCACCAACGGAGCAAGCGAACTCATGGTACGGGCGCCGTTGTAGGTGAAGCCGAGAGCGCGAGCGCGCACTGCGGTCGGGAAAATCTCGCTGCCCATGATGCCGGAACCGGAGAAAATGCCGGTACCGAAAAACGCCACCAGCGTTCCGACCACGAGCAGTGTTGCTTGGGATCGCGCTGCGGCGTAAAGCGGGATGAGTGCGGCCGCGATCAATGTGTAGACGAGAAATGCTTTGCGGCGTCCGACATGGTCGGCAACCCATCCGAAGCTGGCGTAGCCGGGGAACATGCCGAATAGGTTGAGCACGACCATGAGGGTGGTCATACCGAGCACGCCGAAGCCTCGGCCACCTTGTTCGATCGGCAGCGAGAGATAGGGCGGAAGCCAGGTGAACAGGCCCCACCACGAGAACATGGCGAAGAAGTTGAAGAACAGTAGAGCGAAGGTATAGCGGGCGTAGGGTGGCTGAAGAATCAGTTTAATGGAACTGCCTGAATCAGCGGCGAGCCGCTGCACTTGCCCGGTTTGCGCCGGAATGGCGCGGCGTTTCTTCCACATTTCCGATTCCGGCACACTGTTCTGAATCCAAAGGGTGATGATGGCGGGAAGGATTCCGACGAAGAAAACGGCGCGCCAGCCCCAGTATCGGGCGACGGGACCTGCGATAAGCGCAGCTGCCGCAAATCCTAAGGCCCAGGAGCTCTGGACGATCGAGATCGCTTTGGCCCGGAATTCGGAAGGCCAGCTTTCGGCGACCAGAGTGGCTCCGGTGTTCCATTCGCCGCCCATGCCCAGGCCGAGTATGAATCGCGCGATGGCGAGCATGGTGATGGTGGTCGCGAGTCCAGAAGCGAAAGAACACAGGGAGTATGTCAGGATGCTTGCCATCAGGGCATGCTTGCGGCCGATGCGGTCGGCCAGGAATCCGAATAGAACGCCGCCGATTCCCGAAGCCAGAAGAGTGAGCGTGCCCAGCGATCCGGCGACGGTCTTACTCATCCCCAAGTCCCGCATGAGCATCGCCAGGACGAGGGAATAGAGCATGGCGTCGAAGGCGTCGAGGGCCCAGCCTAGAGAGGCAGCCAACAGGGTGCGGCGCTGGCCGGGTGTGGCCTGGCGGATCAACTGGATGGGGCCAATTGCCATGCGGGGATCGGGGTCTGGCGGATTGTAAAGCACCCGGGATCAAAAATGTAAAAGCTGCTGCGAACGGGCTGAAACCCGGCGTTTCTGCGCTATAATGCCCGCCATGCCTGCTGCACCCGGAGCTCCGAAAGCCGTTGGCCTGGTACCCGACGAACTGAAGTTCGAACCGAAGTCCAAGGGCCTTGCTACCCCACGCAAAAAGAAACCGAAAGAGCTGGCCGTGATCACCGAGTGCTGTACCGGATGTGCCGGTTCGCCCGCCTGCGTGGAGTATTGCCCGGTGGAAGACTGCATGTTCTGGGTGCCGGATGAAGATAATCCGCCGTTTGGGCGAATTCAGATCGATCCCGCGCTGTGCATCGGGTGTAAGAAGTGCCTGAGCAAGGGGCCGGATGGCTGCTTCCTTGATGGCTGCCCTTGGGACGCGATCGCGATGCTTGATACGGCTGAGGTGGAGAAGGAAGTTGGAGTGATGCCGATTTAGCTCCCTCGCTCTTGGCTGTTAGCTCTTGGCTTTTGGCTTTCAGCGCTTTGGTGTCAATTGCAGTAGATCCCATCGGTTGGCGTAGATATCTTCGAATACAGCTACGGTTCCGTATTTCTCTTCTTTCGGTTCTCGAACGAACTTTACTCCCTTTGCGTTGAATGCTTTGTAGTCTCTCCAGAAATCATCGGTGTGGAGAAAAAGAAAGACGCGGCCTCCGGTTTGATTTCCGACTCGTGCGAGTTCGTCAGCATTCGCCGCTTTGGCCAGTAGGAGTTTTGTTCCGGTTGATCCCGGCGGGGCGACAACCACCCAGCGCTTGTCACGCCCTTCGCGATCAGTGGATGGAGAATCTTCGATCAGTGTGAAGCCCAGGGTCTGCGTGTAGTAAGCGATTGCCTCGTCATAGTCTGCGACAACGAGAGCGACGAGGCCAATTTCCTGCCGCATTCGCTAGGACTTGCTCCGCTGCTCGATGGCTTTTTCGGTTTCCATGGCCTGCTGGCGGATGTGGTCCGGAATCTCAGGCAGTTCGCGTTCGTAGGGGCGAATGGCCTGGAGATCGTCGGTCTGGCCGATGAGATAGAGCGCGCGCAGGGCTTCCCAGACCTGTTCCGTCGCCGGATCGACTACGGCCACTTCTGATCCTGCTTGTACGTTGGCTCCCGACTGGGCGACAGAGCGGATGCGTCCGGGGATGGGGGAACGAATCTCTGATACTTGAGTCGATCCGGTAACGGCAATCTTGGCCAGCAATCCGCCCTGGTGAACCGCAGTGCCGGGGCGATCGGAGTCGATCACGCGCCCATCTGTGGATGCGGTGAGGCGTGCTGGTTGCAGGAGGGCGACGATCTCGGCGCGGCCCGATGCGTCTCCGAATCGAACCAAAGACAATGCCGCATTTCCCCGTACGATGGGAGATGGGTCCTGGAGCATCTTGAGCAAGGCCTCGTGAAATCCTGTGCCCGATGTGTCCTGGCCCATCACCCAAGCGTCGGTGTTGCGGACTTCTTCGATCGAATAGGTGGACAGGCGAATGAGGTCGGGGTACCACTGCTTCGCGGCTGCGTCATTCTTGGAGATTCGCTCGCTCAACTGCACCAGCGCCTGCTGAATATGTCGCGGCTTCTTGTCGTCGTGCAGGTATTGCGTGAGTTGTGCTTCGGAGAGGTGACGCCCGAACCAGGTGTTCCACCAGAACAGGAATGGCATCAGGACGATGAGCCAACCGGTAGCGAAGAAGAGAAATTTCTGCGTGCGCGACATGCCACGCTTGGGCCGGGGTTCGAGGACCGCGCAGCCCTCAGGTCCGGCGTCAGTAGTGGGAGGATGAGCTTGGGCCGACATGACTTCGGGGAGGAACTATATCAGATGTTTCATTCTACGTCCGCATCGAGAACGCGTTCTTGCTCGAGATAATGGGACATGGCGTATTGCGCTAAAAGAGGCGTCTGGAGCCGGATTTCGGCTCCAATCCATTCTCCCTTGGCGTGAGGAGCATCTGGGGCGTGGTTGCAACGGCCGCCGCTGCCG
>Ga0335071_10006377_pt1 | contig 12178 bp, 11 predicted proteins | sample Lox_Sample_15_FD_206724 | JGI IMG/M metagenome (GOLD analysis project Ga0335071, IMG submission 206724) | Soil microbial communities from Loxahatchee National Wildlife Refuge, Florida, United States - Lox_Sample_1.5 | ecosystem: Environmental > Terrestrial > Soil > Wetlands | place: USA...
GAGCCGCCCATCTATCTGATCGCCATCAAGGGGCAGGACAATATACTGGCCGGCATCACTTACTGGGTCGAAGGCGACACCCTGCAATACATCAACCTGCAGCACGTCCAGAAGCACGTGCCGCTCAGTTCGGTGGACCGCGCACTCACCGCCCGGCTCAACCAGGAGCGCAACATGGACCTTCGCCTGCCGCCTGCATAGGCTCACGGCGATCCCAACCTGCTCCCCTACTTAGTGCCGCCACGAGTCAGAGGCATTCACCCACTTTTATGACTCTGATAGAATGACTGCCCGAGAGAGGACCTCCCCTATGGCTAAGAAGATCGATCCATTGAACAAAAAGCAGTATGGCGCTGTGTCTACGTTTCTCGTCGTCGGCGATGTGAAAGCGGCGATGACCTTCTACCAAAAAGCCTTTGGATTTGAAAAGCGTTCCGTGATGAATGGGCCGGATGGCAAGATCGCGCACGCTGAGATCGCGTTGCGCGGAACCGTGATCATGCTAGGGTCGGAGAATCCGGAGAGAGGCGTCCGCAGTCTGAAAGGCATCGGCGGTTCACCCGCGAGTTTGTATCTTTATGCGGAAAACGCCGACAAAGTCACTGCCAAGGCAATCAAACTGGGAGCCACCGCGCAAGGACCGGTTATGGATATGTTTTGGGGCGATCGCTGCGGCACGATCATTGACCCCGAGGGTTACATGTGGATGATCGCCACTCACAAATCTGAACCCACTCCTGCGGAAATGAAAAAGGCCATGGCCGCGCAGGCGAATAATCAAGCCGCCGCCACGACCGCCTAGCTATTTCGCTCCTGAACGGCGCACCGATTCATGTAGGGGCGAGGCACTGCCTCGCCCTGAGTCATCCGCCGGTGCGCGCGGCTTCTTCCAGCGCCTCACGTAACTTCTGAATCTGATTGCGATGATCGATCAGGTGTAAACGCTGCACCAGCGCGTATTCTTTCCAATTCAGGTCCACGGAAAAGATCTGAGTAGCCGAAGGCTTCCGATGAATCACCAGGATCGAGGGCGCCGTCGCTTCCGCGGGAACAGCCGTCTCTTCTGGAATTGAGTCTAATAGGGCGACCAACTCATGGTTAGCTGACTTCAGACCGTCCATCAGTTCCGACCATGGCGCCCATGCCGCCGCTCCTGAGCGCAACCCGTCGTAGACCGGGGGCCCCGGCGGACGACGCCCCGCCAGAAGGTGTCGCAGTTCCTCTGCCGCACGCACTTGCGTCTGGGCGATGTGGTCCACGACTTCCGCAATGGTCCACTTACCAAGGATCGGACGCGCCCGTGCTTCACTCTCGCTGGCGCCACCCGCCGCGGCCTCTAACTCATGCGCCGCTGCGCGAACTCGGTCGCGGAGTCCCTTGAGGCTCATCTTGGCCGCGCGCGTGCGGAGGTACTCGACGGCCTGCACAGACTCCGGCCAGAGTGCCTCACCGGCAGCCGTCTTGATCTCTGAGGGTTGCTGCAAGGAAGTGGGCTTACTTCTTGACCTTCTCGTCCTTCTCCACTTTTCCGTCGCGGATGTGAATGACGCGGTCAGCGTGCAGAGCAATGTCGTGTTCGTGGGTCACCAGTACAATGGTGTTTCCCAGTTGATGGAGACGCGAGAACAGCGCCATAATCTCGTTGCCGGTAGCGGTGTCCAGATTGCCCGTGGGTTCATCGGCAAGCAGGATGGAAGGATTATTCACCAGCGCCCTTGCCACGGCGACGCGCTGCCGCTGGCCGCCGGAAAGCTCGTTGGGCTTGTGATGCATGCGCTGCGCAAGATCCACCTGCTCGAGCGCATTCTTCGCGCGCGCCAGCCGCGTTTCCGCGCTCATGCCGCTGTAAATCAGCGGCAGCTCCACATTGTGCAGCGAAGTCGCGCGCGGCAGCAGGTTGAAGGTCTGAAAAACGAAGCCGATTTCCTTGTTCCGGATGCGCGCCAACTCATCGTCATTCATCTCGCTGACCAGCCGGCCGTTGATGTAGTATTGTCCGCGCGTCGGCGTGTCCAGGCACCCGATCAGGTTCATCAGCGTCGACTTCCCCGAGCCGGACGGTCCCATGATCGCCACATACTCGCCGCGACGGATCTCGATATCCACGCCGGAAACCGCGTGAATCTCCTGATCACCCATGACGTACGTCTTCCAAAGGTCATACGTCCGGATGACGATGCCATCCTTTTTCAGCTCTTCGCCGCGTTCGATCAGCGCATCCGCTGCTTGTGCCATTCGGAATTCTTTCGGTTATGCCTCTGTCTTTACCGGAGCTTTGTTATCGACCTTCACCGATGCGTCGGGCCGAATCGTGCGGATCACCTGGTAGCTGCCTGTGACGATCTCATCGCCTTCTTTGAGGCCGTTCAGGACTTCAATGTCAGTGGCGCCCGTGATCCCCGTTTCGACTTTACGGAACTGCGCTTTGTTGTTCGAAATCACGAACACGCCCTGAATCTCTTCCTTGCGGGCTTTTTCCGCCGCTGGATCGAATTTCGCTGCCTGTACCACCGCGCCACTCTTCGGTTTGGGCTCGAGATCGCCCTTCTGGCGGATGGTCAACGCCTGGATCGGAATCGTTAGCGTATGTTGACGCGTGGCGGTCGTGACCTTCGCCGTGCAAGAAAGGCCAGGCCGGATGTCTTCCGGTGGATTATCCAGCGCCACCACGACTTTGAAATCCTTGGCTTCCTGGCTCGAGGTCGTGCTTTGCGACGCGGCCACGCCTGTCGAGCGGATGATGGCCGTGTCGCCGATTTCGATTACGTGCCCTTTGAACGTCTTGTTGGGAATCGCGTCGATCGTCACGTCCGCCGTTTGGTCCAACTTGACGCTAACGATGTCGGTTTCATCCACCTTCACTTCCGCCGTGATGATCGACATATCCGCGATCGTCATGATATTGCTGGCAGTAGAGCTCTGAATACCCGGAACCACTGTCTCGCCGACGCGCACCGGCAGGTTTGTCACAACCCCGTCGAGCGGCGCGAACGAGTCGTACTTGTGCAAGACGTCGGCTGCACGCGCTACCGTGGCACGTGCTTGCGCCACGCGTCGTTGGGAGGAAAAGAGCTGCGAATTCGCTTGCTCGCGCTGTGCCTTGGCCTGCACCAGTTTAGCCTCCGCCTCTTTCAAGGATGCGACGGCAGTCTGATAGGTAGCCTGGCGGGTATCGAAATCCTGCTTGGGGATGAGCTTGCTTTCGTAAAGCTCCTTGCCACGCTTCCAGTCGAGCGTGGCGTGGTCCAAGTCGGCCTTCGCGCGATCGACGCCGGCCTGCATGGTGGCCAGATTGTCGTCGAATGACTTCAATCCCGCTTCTGCCGCCGCGGCGTCCGCTTCGGCCGAAGCCAGGGCTGCGCGCTGCGCATTCACATCCGCCTCGGGCTGGGTGTTTTCCACCCTCGCTACCAGTTGGCCCTTGCGCACATGGTCGCCTTCCTTGACCAGGATCTCCGTTAGCTCTCCCATGGCGTTCGCGCCGATATTGATGTACTTGCGCGGTTTAATCTCGCCCGACGCTGTCACGAGACTGGTCAGATCCTGTCTCACGACACGCCCGGTTTCCACGGTGACAATACCACGGTGGCTGTAGCGGACTCCTGCGAACACGGCAATCGAGCCCACCACCAATACAACTACGGCGATGAGGACTTTCCACTTACGCTTCAATGTCGGATTGCTCCCTTCGGATTAGACGCACTTACAGGGGCAGTTGTTCACAGATAAATATGGTATCACGCGAAAATCCGCAAAACTCGCTAACGCGATGATGCTATTGAGTCACCCAGTTACTTGTGTGTCAACCAGATAACGCTGGCCGGCTGCCTGTTTTCGCAGGCCATGGAATCGGTGACCCCGGAAGCGATCTCTGCGCAGGCATTTTCCTTTGCCGTACGTTCCGCATGTTCCTCGGTGGAGGCTGCCGCCGTCCGGCAAGCCTGTCGACCCCCATAAACCACACAAACCTCGCACCGGTAGCGATTGTTGCCGATCGTCGTGTACACCAGTACGATCAGTACGACTACGAGGAACGCAACCCCAAAAATGATTGTCTTCTTCACGCTCTAGTCGCCTGCCACCAATGTATGCCCTGCGTGAGTCGTAAAGAAGTTGCCCATCCGCCGGAATTTCTTGTATCGCTGCTCAACGAGTTCTTCACCTGACAGGCGGCTCAACTCATCGAGCGAATCGCGGAGCTTCTTCCGTACCAATTCCGCCGCAGCGTCGGCATTTTCCTGTGCGCCGCCCGGAGGCTCGGGAATGACGCCATCGATGAGCCCCAAGCGCAGCAGATCCTCCGCCGTGAGCCGCAGCGCCGCGGCCGCCAACTCCGCCTTGGCGGAATCCCGCCAAATAATGGCCGCGCAACTCTCCGGCGATATCACGCTGTAGACCGAATTTTCCATCATGAACACTTGGTTGCCGACACCCAGCGCCAATGCCCCGCCCGATCCGCCTTCGCCGATACAAAGGGAAATTACAGGTACGTTAAGCCTCGCCATCTCCCGCAAATTGTGCGCGATGGCCTCGGCTTGGCCGCGTTCTTCAGCATCGATTCCCGGATAAGCCCCCGGCGTGTCCAGAAATGTGATCACCGGACGCCCGAATTTGGCCGCTATCTGCATCACGCGAATGGCTTTGCGGTAGCCCTCGGGCTTTGGCATCCCAAAGTTCCGATGGAGTTTCTGCTTGGTATCGCGGCCCTTTTGCTCACCGACCAACACGACCGGCCTGCCCTCGAAGAATCCCATCCCGCATACGACGGCTGGATCGTCTGCAAACAGACGATCTCCATGAATTTCCTGAAAGTCGGTGATCAGGCGCTCGATGTAGTCGAGCGTGTGCGGCCGCTTGGGATGCCTCGCCAGCAACACGCGCTGCCAAGCCAGATTCGGCGCTTCAGGCGTCGGCTGGTCGGGTACTTCAGGGTCCATGGGCACCTAGATTCTACCTCATACAAGGTTAACTCAGCCTAGACATCATGATGCCTATCTGTTAGCATCATGATGTGCGAACCACGCTAACCCTCGACGAAGACGTCCGCGCCAAGCTTGAAGCCGAGATGCGCCGCACGGGCCGCTCGTTCAAAGAAACGGTGAACGAGACGCTGCGTATCGGGCTGACCGCGAGCCGTCCGAAAGCCGCAACGCCGTTTAAGATCCACGCTAGGGATCTTGGTGCGAGGCCGGGTTACAACTTCGACAACATAGAAGAGCTGCTAGATCAAATCGAAGGTCCTATGCGTCGATGATTCTGATCGATGCGAACGTCTTAATCTACGCCTACCACCCGACCGCTAACCAGCACGAACGATCGAAAGAATGGCTCGAGGGAGCTCTCGAGTCAGGTGAGAGCATTGGCTTGGCGTGGATAACACTATTAGCGTTCTTACGAATCACGACCAGTCCGAAGCCGTTCACCATCCCATTGACCCCGGAGGAAGCCGGCGCCACGGTCACAGCGTGGCTCAGTCGTCCAGCCGTTTCTGTGCTTCACCCCACCGAGCGCCATTGGCCGATATTGGGCAGGCTGATATCCGAGGGACAATGCCGCGGCCCGCTCGTCATGGATGCCCATCTCGCTGCTCTGGCCATCGAGCACGGCGCCACGCTTTGCTCGACCGACCGCGATTTCACGAGATTCAAGGGCCTGCGCTTGCTGAACCCGCTCGAGTAAACGCGCGCAGAAACGTTTCTCCGAAAGCCACTTCATCCGCAGCTATAGCTACGCTGGCGTTCGGTGCATAGCCGGGCATTTCTGCGGTTCGACCATCCTCCGGAGGCGTTTGTTTGATATCGATGGCCAGCGGCTTCTCCTCCGCCACTCCTGGCGCGATCATCGCCACAGCGGCCAGCGGATCCCAGGCATAGTAGATCCCTTCCCGAATGTCGTTGCGATGCAGCTTGAGAATCGCGGTGACATATTCACCCAGCGGCGTTCGCGCTTTCGAGCGAAACGCCTTGAGGAGATCGGCATCGATATGCACCTGGTTCGTCGCATCCAGCGGAACCAGCCGGATCTTTGCGCCGGCAGAGAATACGGCTTTTGCCGCTACAGGATCGACATAGAAATTCCACTCCGCCGTTTTGTTTTCGGTTTGGAAGTAACCGCCATCGCCCAGATTGCCAGGCGTGTAAACCGCACCGCCCATAATGGTTATCTCAATTTCGCGCAAGGCCTCCGGCGTCTTTTCCAACGCCTCGGCGAGATTGGTGAGCGGGCCGAGCGCCAGCATGCGGACCGGCCGGCTGCGGTCGTGCAGCCTCGCGGCCAGATAATCTGCAGCGGACTGCTTCTGTGGTGCGTGTGGTGCCACTCGAGGCCCCACCGGTGCGTCAGCGCTTTTCCGCCAGGGTTCCGGAAACGCTGCCTGGCCGTGCAGGGGCGTTTCCCGCCCCAGGTATACGGGAACGTCGCCACGTCCGCCAAGTTCCAGGAGGCGTAAAACGTTCTCCGCCCCAGGACGCACGTGCGCGACGCCATTTGCGATGGTGACCGCCTCGACGCGCACATCGCGCCGGGCAAGCAAGAAAGCGATGGCCATCAGGTCATCGCCTCCGCAATCGGTATCAATGATAATGGGCGCCAGGTCTGTGGCAGACAAGGTGGCAGCGATGGCCAACGCCACGATGGCGATCTTCAATTCGCCAGTACCTCGATGGCTTCGGCGCCGCACAGCTTTTCGATCTCGGCACGGAACTCGCGATCGGGCCGCACTTTGGTGGGAACGTCGAGGATCACGGTGAAGTCGCGCGGCGATTCCAGGCGAAGACGGACCTGTGTGTCACCTGCTTTGCGGCTGAACAATTCGTTCAACTGCGCGGCGCGGTCTCCGCCGTTTTTCCCAATCCACACGCGAATCGAAATCAGGGAAGGCAGCGGGACGCGCGCGACTTCAAGCGGCACAATATCCTGTACCGAAATCTTGGGCGGCGCGTTCTCTTCGGGCAGAACCAGGCCGCGCACGAGTACCGCCTGATCCTCCACAACGGACGACACGAGACGATCGTAATTCGTCGTGAACAGCAGCGCATCGACGGCGCCTTCGCGATCCTCCAGCATCATCGAGACCCACGGCTTGCCTTCGCGGTTACGTTTCTTCTGGATGCCTGTGATGACGCCGCAGATCGCCACTTCGACGCCCTTTTCGAGGCCCTCCAGATTGCCGCTCGTGTGCGAGGCCAACTCGCGAACCTTGTCATCGTACTGGTCGAGCGGATGCCCGGTCACGTAGAAGCCCAGCATTTCCTTTTCGCCGGACAGCTTCTCGCGCAGCGTCGACTCGGGCACATTGGGCAGGGGCTTCTCCGTGTGCGTTTCACCACCGCCGAAGGCATCGCCGAAAAGACCTTCCTGCCCCGACTCCCGCGCGCGTTGCGCACCCTGGCCCGCCTCCATCGCGCCTTCCACCGCCGCCATCAACTGGCCCCGGTGGCCTTCGAACGAGTCCATGGCTCCCGCGCGAATCAAACTCTCGATCATCCGCCGGTTAATCGACGCCATGTCCACGATTTCGCAGAATTGATAGATCGACCGGAACGGCCCAGCCTGCTCGCGCGCATGGCGTATGGCTTCCACCGCCGCTGAGCCCAGGTTTTTCACCGCACCCAGGCCGAAGCGAATCGCCTCTCCCACCGGCGTGAAATTCCAATCGCTCGAATTGACGTCGGGCGCGAGCACCGTAATGCGCATCTCACGGCACTCGTTGATGTACTTCGCGATCTTCGCCGGGTTCCCGGTTTCCGACGTGAGTAGCGCCGCCATGAAGTCCACCGGATAGTGCGCTTTGAGATACGCCGTCACGAATGCCAGAAAGGCGTATGCGGCCGAGTGCGATTTGTTGAAGCCATATCCGGCGAACTGCTCCATCAAATCGAAAATCTTCTCAATCTTGCGCTGCGGAAAGTTTCGTTCGAGCGCGCCCTTAATAAAGCGCTCGCGCTGCGCCGCCATCTCTTCGGCCTTTTTCTTTCCCATGGCGCGCCGCAGAATGTCGGCTTCGCCCAGCGAGTAACCCGCCAGGCGGCTCGATATCTGCATCACCTGTTCCTGGTACAGAATCACGCCATAGGTTTCTTCGAGAATGGGCCGCAGCTCGGGCAGATCGTAGGCGACGGCCTTGCGCCCATGCTTGCGCTCGATGAAATCGTCGAGCATCCCGCCCTTCATCGGTCCGGGACGATAAAGCGCGTTCAGGGCCGTGAGGTCCTCGATGCGCGTCGGTTTGTATCGCATCAACACGTCGCGCATGCCCGGCGATTCGAACTGGAACACGCCGCTGGTGAATCCCTTGGAGAAGATTTCGTATGCCTTGGGGTCTTCGAGCGGCAGGTCTTCGAGCACCAGCTTTACGCCGTGCCGCTTCTCGATGAGCTTCAAGGCGTCATCGATCAAGGTCAGCGTCGTCAAGCCCAGAAAATCCATCTTCAACAGCGACAGTTTTTCCAGGCCGTTCATGTCATACTGCGTGACCGTTTCGTCTTTGTTCGTCTTGTAAAGCGGAACGAGATTTTTCAGCGGTTCGGGCGAAATCACGACGCCTGCCGCATGCACGGAACAATTCCGCGCCAGTCCTTCCAGCCGCTGCGCGACTTGCAGAATATCCGCCACACGCTGATCTTTCTTGGAAAGCTCGTCGAATCCCGGTTCGGCTTTGATCGCGTCATCGAGCGAAATATTCAGCACGTTGGGGACGAGCTTGGTGATCCGATCGACATCCGCGAAGCTCATATCGAGCACGCGGCCCACATCTTTGATGGCCGCGCGTGCGCCTAGCGTGTTAAACGTGATGATCTGCGCTACCTGGTCGCGCCCGTACTTCTGCTGCACGTACTGAATCACTTCGCCGCGCCGGTTCATGCAGAAGTCGATATCGATATCCGGCATGCTGATGCGCTCCGGATTCAGGAAGCGCTCGAACAGCAGCCCGTATTCCAGCGGATCGATATCGGTGATTTCCATCGCGTAGCTGACGAGACTCCCGGCCGCCGAGCCGCGCCCCGGACCAACAGGAATCGACTGCGATTTCGCGAAACGAATGAAGTCCCAGACGATGAGGAAGTAGCCGGAGAACTTCATCTGCTGGATCATTTTGATCTCTCGATCCAGGCGTTCGGCATACTCGGCCGGGTCGTGCTTCAGCCGGCCCTGCGCGCGCAACGCTTCCAGGCGCGGCCGCCGCTTCTCGAATCCCTGGCGCGCCACGAATTCGAAATATGTGTCGGTCGTGTGCTCGGAGGGAACGTCGAATCGAGGAAATGGCTCTTTGATTTTCTCCAGCTTCACCTGGCAGCGTTGCGCGATCTCCCAGGTGCGGTCGAGCGAGTCCTCCAGCTCGCCGAATAGCTGCATCATCTCAGCTCGTGACTTCAGGTAGAAATCCGGATGCTCCCAGTGCATGCGTGCCGGATCAGACATGGTCTTTCCCGTCTGAATGCACATGAGAATTTCGTGTGCGCGCGCGTCGTCACGCTGCAGATAATGCGCATCGTTGGTCGCGACCAGCGGAATGCCGGTCTCGACCGACAGCCTGTTCACCTGCGGCGTCACGCGTTTATCCTGCTCGAGGCCGTGATCTTGAATTTCGAGGAAGAAATTGCCGCGCCCGAAAATGTCCTGGTAGGTATAGGCCAGCCGCCGCGCCTCGTCGTAGCGATCCGCGAGAATCGTCTCGTTGATATCGCCGCGCAGGCAGGCCGACATGGCAATCAGACCTTTGGAGTGGTGCGCCAGCAGGTCTTTATCGATACGCGGCTTGTAGTAAAACCCTTCGAGATATGCGGTAGAGACCAGATCGATGAGGTTACGATAGCCTTCCTGGTTCTCGCACAGGAGCACGAGATGGTTGTAGCGATCGGATTCGGAGCGGGTCAGGCGGCCTTGCTGCGAAACGTATACCTCGCAACCGATGACCGGGTGAATCCCCTTGGCTTTCGCGGTGTTGTAGAACTGCACCGCGCCGAAAAGATTTCCGTGATCGGTCATTGCGACCGCCGGCATCTTTTGCGCGGCAACCGTATCCATGAGCTGCGAGATTTCGCAGGCGCCATCCAACAGCGAATAATCCGTGTGGCAATGCAGATGTACGAAGGGCGTATCGGCCATAGTCAAACCCGGCCTTATTGAAGGCCGTCGGCGGTGGGGAGGTGAACACCTCTATTGTAACGTTCCTCAGGCTCGCCGCGATACCAAAAGCGCACGCCTCGGTATACTACCCATGTGCGCCCTACGTGGCGGTCTCTCCCTTATTTGCTCCAGCGCACTCTCTTGGCTGCCATTGACGACGGCTGCTTCTCCATCGCCAAAGGCGCCGCTTATTCCGCCTTGCTCTCCATCTTCCCCGTTCTGACCTCAGCGGCCACCGTGTTCGTGATGACTGGCGCGGATTTTGTCACCGGTTCGCTCACCGAGGTCCTCAAGAAAGTGCTGCCGCCCGGCACGGAAGGCGTGGTTCTCACCCAGTTTCGCGCGCGCGGACAGAAATCCATCACCCTGTTGGTCGTCGCTCTCCTCGTAGCCCTTTGGGCCGCTGCCGGACTGCTCAAGAGCCTCATGCAAGGTTTCAATTCCGCTTACCGCATTCCGCGCGATCCTTCCTACTTCCATCAGACCGGCGTTGCCATCGGCCTGGTTTTTCTCTCCGCCATCCCGCTGGTCGGCGCGTCCGCGCTTGTGCTGTTCGGCAATGAAGTCGAGCGCGCGCTCCTCGGCATCTCACGCCTCGATCCCGTGCTCAATCCGTTGGCTCCTGTTTGGCATTTGATTGCCGATGGAGCGCGTTACGTCGTCGCTCTCGGCGCGACGGTCGCCCTGACCTGCATCCTTTATTACTACGGCCCATACCGTCCGCAGAAATGGAGCGGCGTATGGCGCGGAGCGTTTTTCGCGACGATCCTGTGGTTCTTGGCTACCAAGGGTTTCGCCACGTATGTGCGTCACATTGGCCGCTACAACGTGATGTACGGCAGTGTTGGCGCCAGCATCGCGCTGCTGGTGTGGATGTATCTGATGGCCGTGATCGCCATCCTCGGATGCGAGTTCAACGCCGAATTCGAGCGGCTGACTACGATCGACGAGCCCGCTCCACAGGAGTAGACGGCTCCACTTACCACTTCACGATCTGAAATAAGTTGCTGTAATCGTCGGTCCACATGCGCAATGCCCGCCTGGGTGTCACCGGCGTGGCGGCTTTGAAAATCAGCGGGAATTGAAACAAATCCTGACGTCCGGACACCAGCACCCAGGTCGCGCTGTAAACGGCTTTGTCGTCGTCATCGTCGCTGTCGATCAAGACCGCGTGCTTCCCGAGCGCCCGCGCCAACGCGTCCACCACCGGCGCCAGATCCAGGTGTTTGTTCGAAACGTGCACCGCCAACACACCACCGGGCTGCAAGTGACGGAAGTAAAGTTCGAATGCTTCGCGCGTCAGCAGATGAATCGGGATGGCATCGCTAGAGAACGCGTCGATGGCCAGGATGTCGTAATTCTGCGGGGCTTCGCGCTCCATGGAGAGCCGGGCATCGCCCAGCACCACCTCCGTCTGCGCCTTGCACTCGGGAAGATAGCGGAACTGGGTGCGTGCGATCGCCACAACGAGTGGGTTGATATCGTAAAAGCGATAGACATCGCCGGGTCGGCCGTACGCCGCGATGGTGCCCGTTCCCAGGCCGACCACGCCCACACGCAATCCCAGGCGCTTTTGCGCTTCGAGAATCGCCAGGCCGATTCCCGATTGACGTCCGTAGTAGGTCGTCGGCTGCAAGTGCCTTGCTTCGTCCAGAAACTCTTCGCCGTGCGTGATCGTGCCGTGGGTCAGCCGGCGGACCCGCGCTTCCTGAACACCGTCGCCCTCTTCATTCACATGCAGGGCCCCGTAGAAGTTCCGGACCAGCAGAATCGACCCGGCGCGAAACCTATGGATTTCGTACCCCAGACTCCCCGCCAGCAACAGAGTTCCGGCCATCGCCGCGATCCACACGGTGTAACCGAGCCGGCGGTTTTCGATTCCGAGGCTGGAAGGCTGTAGCTCGATGACCATCATCACCGCGCACCAGACCAACCCGAGTTGCAGCTCGAAGTAGCCGGTGAAGAAGTGCGGCGCGATGAGCCCCACCAGGACGCCGCCGAGCGCCCCGCCCAACGCGATCATCAAATAGAAGGATGTTAGATGCCGGTG
>Ga0335071_10006378_pt1 | contig 12177 bp, 7 predicted proteins | sample Lox_Sample_15_FD_206724 | JGI IMG/M metagenome (GOLD analysis project Ga0335071, IMG submission 206724) | Soil microbial communities from Loxahatchee National Wildlife Refuge, Florida, United States - Lox_Sample_1.5 | ecosystem: Environmental > Terrestrial > Soil > Wetlands | place: USA: Florida...
GGATGATCACCCCGTTGCGGATGTCCCACTCCGTCGGCCGGTGGTTTTCCGCGTCGGCCAAGATCGAGGTGCCGATGTCCTCGGGGGCCCGGCGGAAAAGCCCGGGCAGCTCGTCGACGACACCGTCGGCCAGCCGGGCGCCCTCGGCCCGCGCGACGGCCAGGCATTCGGCCACATAGCGCCGCGACAGCGCGGCGACACCGTCGCGGCGGAACATGCCGGACCGCCGCCGCGACAGCGCCATGAACCCGGCCAGCGCATTGGTGAGCAGCTTGCGCCACGCGGCGCTGATGAAGTCGGGGTCGCAGTCCACCTGGCAGCCGGCGCCGCGCAGCAGCTCGGCGACCTCCTCCGCCGAGGGGCCGGACGGCAGCACCAGCCGCGCCCCGGTGCGCAACCGCACCCAGCCTCCCGGCTGCGTCTCGGCGCCGTACCAGACGATCCCGGGCACCACCGGCGACGACGGGCAGTGCGGCTGCACCTGCTCGACCTGCTCGACGCCGTTCTGCAGCACGACGACGACGGTGTGTTCGCCGCACAGGCGGGCCAGCCAGCCGGCCGCGTCGTCGTTCTGGGTGGCTTTGACGGCCAGGATCACCACGTCGACCGGGCCGCTCACCGCACCCGGATCGGTGAGCACCGGGCCGGGGACCACGATCGGGTCCGCGCCGTCGGGCCGCAGCTCGATGCTGTCGCGGGGGGTGCGACCGCACACCAGCACCGAATGCCCGGCCTTGTACAGCAGCGCGGCGACCGTCGTGCCGACGGCGCCGGGACCGACGAGTGCGATGTTGGTGGTGATAGCACCGAAACTACCTCCCTCTAGACTGGTCATTCGTTCAATCCGGGTGCTTCGACCTAAAACTTGGGGAGTGTTTGTGCTGCGCAGCCACGCCGCCGGTTCGCTGAGGAGCGGCGACGCCGGACAGCAGGTGACGCTGGCGGGCTGGGTGGCCCGCCGCCGCGACCACGGCGGGGTCATCTTCATCGATCTGCGCGACGCGTCCGGGATCGCCCAGGTGGTGTTCCGCGCCGCCTTGCAGGAAGGACAGGCGCTGGCCCAGGCGCACCGGTTGCGCGCCGAGTTCTGCGTCGCTGTCACCGGCGTCGTCGAGGTCCGCCCGGAGGGCAACGCCAACCCGGAGATCGCGACCGGCGACATCGAGGTCAACGCGGCCTCGCTGACCGTGCTCGGCGAGAGCGCGCCGCTGCCGTTCCAGCTCGACGAGCCCGCCGGCGAGGAGCTGCGGCTGAAATACCGCTACCTCGACCTGCGCCGCGACGGCCCGGCCGCGGCAATTCGCCTGCGCTCCAAGGTGAATGCCGCCGCGCGGGCGGTGCTGGCGCGGCACGACTTCGTCGAGATCGAGACGCCGACGATCACCCGCTCGACGCCGGAGGGGGCGCGCGACTTCCTGGTGCCGGCCCGCCTGCACCCGGGCTCGTTCTACGCGCTGCCGCAGAGCCCGCAGCTGTTCAAGCAGCTGCTGATGGTGGCCGGGATGGAGCGTTACTACCAGATCGCGCGCTGCTATCGCGACGAGGACTTCCGCGCCGACCGGCAGCCCGAGTTCACCCAGCTCGACATGGAGATGAGCTTCGTCGACGCCGAGGACGTCATCGCCGTCTCCGAGGAGGTCCTGACCGCGCTGTGGGAGCTGATCGGCTTTCGGATCCCGACGCCGATCCCGCGGATCAGCTACGCCGAGGCCATGCGGCGGTTCGGCTCCGACAAGCCCGACATGCGGTTCGCCCTCGAGCTCGTCGAGTGCACGGAGTTCTTCAAAGACACCACCTTTCGCGTCTTCCAGGCGCCCTACGTCGGCGCGGTCGTCATGCTCGGCGGAGCCTCGCAGCCGCGGCGCACCCTGGACGGCTGGCAGGAGTGGGCCAAGCAGCGCGGCCACCGGGGGCTGGCCTACGTGCTGGTCGGCGAGGATGGCGAGCTGAGCGGCCCGGTGGCCAAGAACCTCACCGACGCCGAGCGCGACGGGCTGGCCGGCCACGTCGGGGCCGGCCCCGGCGATTGCATCTTCTTTTCGGCCGGCCCGCCGAAGTCGTCGCGGGCCCTGCTGGGCGCGGCCCGCGGCGAGATCGCCAAGCGGCTCAACCTGATCGACCCGGACGCGTGGGCGTTCGTGTGGGTGGTCGACCCGCCGCTGTTCGAGCCCGCCGAGGAGGCGACCGCGGCTGGTGAGGTGGCGGTGGGCTCGGGGGCGTGGACGGCCGTGCACCACGCGTTCACCTCGCCCAAGCCCGAATACGAGGACGTGGTGGACAGCGATCCCGGCAGCGTGCTGGCCGATGCCTACGACATCGTCTGCAACGGCAACGAGATTGGTGGCGGCTCGATCCGTATCCACCGCCGCGACATCCAGGAACGCGTGTTCGCGGTGATGGGCCTGGACAAGGCCGAGGCGGAGGAGAAGTTCGGATTCCTGTTGGAGGCCTTCATGTTCGGTGCGCCGCCGCACGGCGGCATCGCGTTCGGCTGGGACCGGATCAACGCGTTGCTGTCCGGGGTGGACTCCATCCGCGAGGTCATCGCCTTCCCGAAGACCGGCGGCGGCGTCGACCCGCTCACCGGCGCCCCGGCGCCCATCACCGCCCAGCAGCGCAAGGAGTCCGGAATAGACGCCAAGCCGGAAAAGGTTGAGCGGGCATGAGCGACATTCATGACACCGAAACGATCATGACTTTCAACACGAGCATCATCGACGAATTCCGGTCCAACGAGGGCAAGGTCGGCGGCCAGTTCGAGGGCGCCAACCTGCTGCTGCTGACCACGACGGGCGCCAAGTCCGGCCAGGCTCGCATCAACCCCCTGGCCTACTTCCGCATCGACGGCAAGCTGATCATCATCGGCTCCTTCGCCGGCGCCCCCGTCAACCCGGCGTGGGTGCACAACCTGCGGGCCAACCCGGCGGCGCGCGTGGAGATCGGGACGGACGCGTTCGACGTCACCGCCCACGAGCTGCCGCCCGCCGAGCGCGACGAGCTCTTCGAGAAGGTCGCCGCCGCGGCGCCCGGCTTCGCCGAGTACCAGTCCAAGACCGACAGGGTGATACCGCTGTTCGAGTTGCAGCCGGCCTGACGCCGTGAACGCCGCACGCGCGGGCATCAAACGGCTCCGCGCCGTGTGGTTCACGCTCGTGCAGACCGCGGTCGCGGCGGGCCTGTCCTGGTACCTCGCACACGACCTGCTCGGTCACCCGCAGCCGTTCTTCGCGCCGATCGCCGCCGCGGTGTCCCTGTCGGTCAGCAACGTGCTGCGCGCGCAGCGCGCCATCCAGATGATGGTCGGCGTGACCCTGGGGATCGGGGTGGGCGTCCTGGTGCAGGCGCTGCTCGGGCCCGGCGCCCTGGCCATCACGGTCGCGGCGCTGCTCGCGCTGTTCGCCGCGGTGTTCATCGGCCACGGCTACATCGGCCAGGGGATGATGTTCGCCAACCAGACGGTCGTCTCGGCGATTCTGGTGCTCGCCCTGTACCGCAGCAACGTCGGTTTGGAACGCTTCTACGACGCGCTGATCGGCGGCGCCGTGGCGATCGTCTTCGCCGTCCTGCTGTTCCCGGCCGACCCGTTGCTGGTGCTGCGCAGCGCGCGCGTCGGCGTGCTGGGCGTGCTGCACGGTGTGCTGTCGCGGGCGGCGGACTTCGCCGCCGGACGCCGTGAGCCCCCGCCGGACTGGCCGCTGTCGGCCGTCGACCGGGTGCATCAACAGCTCGGCGGTCTCATCGAGGCGCGCACCACCGCCCGTCAGGTCGTGCGCGTCGCGCCGCGACGCTGGGGCCTGCGCGATGCCGTGCGGGCCGCCGACCACCAGGGCGTGCACGTGGCGCTGCTCGCCGGCTCGGTGCTGGAGCTGGCCCGGGCCGTCGCTCCCGGCGGCCCAGCTGGTGATGGCGGCTGCGCCCGGCTGCCGCAGCCGGTGCACAGCGCGCTGGTGGCGCTCGCGGCCGCGACGGCCCTCGCCGACTCCGACCCCGCCGGGGCGTGCGCCTACACCGCGTCGGCGCGCCATCATGCGTCGGAGCTGCATGCGGGGGCCCGTGAGAAAACGCAGGTGGTGCTCGCCGACGCCGTCCAGGCCTGCGTCGACGACCTGCAGCGGGTCATCGACCTGCGTCAGACGTGAGGGTCACATGGAGTCGGCCAGGTACTCCTGGACGAGCTTCTTCGGCGCCTGCGTCAGCCACGCCTCGGTGATCACCTCCACGAGGTCGCGCACCGCGATCTCGTCCAGCCTGATCAGCACCGCCGGGTAGCCGTCGAAGTGCGGGGTGGTGAAGTAAACCCCCGGCTCGTCGGCGATCAGCGCGAACTTGACGCCCTCGTCGGACACCCGCACGCCGAGGATGTCACCCTCGGGCGGCTCGACGCCGCTGTCCGCCAGCGCCTCGCGGTCCGAGGGGCGCAGTGGCCGCTCCCACGCCAGCAACTTCTTGCCGACCCGCCACTCGTGCGGTGACGGCTCGGAGGTAAGTGCCAGCTCACCCACGATGCGGGCGACGTCGTTCCACGTGGCCACCTCTCGATTGTGCTCCCGCTTCGGCGCGCTTGGCTCGCGATCGGCAAACGGGGTGTGGTGGGATCAGCCTTGTGTCAGAAGCCTTGCTGGGAGATCAGGCCCGCCGGCATCGGGTCACCCACCGCACCGAGTACCGCTATTCCGACGTCGTGACCAGCTCTTATGGCCGCGGCTTCCTCACGCCGCGGGACTCGCAACGCCAGCGCTGTGTCGCGCATCGGCTGACCGTCGACCCGGCCCCCGCCGACAGCTCCACCAGCGTCGACAGCTACGGCAACATCAGCTCCTACTTCCACGTCACCAAGCCGCACCGGGCCCTGACCGTCACCAGCGACTCCATCGTCGACGTGTATCCGCCGCCGCCGGAGCGGTACCGCAGCGGGCCGGCGGTGCACCCGTGGGAGGGCGCCCGCCCGGCCGGACGCCGGGGAGCGCTGGCGACCGAGTTCGCCCTCGACCTGAACCCGCCCGAGATCACCGACGCGGTCCGCGAGTATGCGGCCCCCAGTTTCGCGCCGGGGCGAGCCCTGGTCGACGTGCTGCGCGACCTCGCGTCGCGGATTTTCGCCGACTTCACCTACCGCTCGGGGTCGACGACGATTTCCACCGGGGTCAACGAGGTTCTGGCGGCCCGGGAAGGGGTATGTCAGGACTTTGCGAGGCTGGCGATCGCCTGCCTGCGCGCCAACGGTCTGGCGGCCAGCTACGTGTCCGGGTATCTGGCCACCGACCCGCCACCGGGAAAGGATCGGATGATCGGTATCGACGCCACCCACGCCTGGGCGGCCGTGTGGACCCCCCAGGAGCCGGGCCACTTCGAGTGGCTGGGGCTCGATCCCACCAACGACCAGCTGGTCGACGAGCGCTACATCATCGTCGGGCGCGGGCGCGACTACGCCGACGTCCCGCCGCTGCGCGGCATCATCTACACCAACTCCGAGCACAGCGTGATCGACGTCGCCGTCGACGTGGTGCCCTTCGCGGGGGATGCGCTGCATGCGTGACTTCCACTGCCCCAGCTGCGGCCAGCGCCTGACGTTCGAGAACTCGGCGTGCCTGTCGTGCGGCAGCGCGCTGGGGTTCTCCCTCGAGCAGATGGCCCTGCTGGTCATCACGTCCGGCGCTGAGGGCGACCGCACCGGTTTCGTCAGCGCCGATGAATACGAGCTGTGCGCCAATCGCCATCTGGCCGAATGCAATTGGCTGGTGCCCAAGAGCCTTCCCGGCGGCCTGTGCACGTCGTGCGCGCTCACCCTGGAGCGCCCCAACGACACCGACGCCGAGGGCCTGGCCGCGTTCGCCCGCGCCGAGGCGGCCAAGCGCCGGCTGATCGCCGAGCTGCACGAGATGAAGCTGCCGATCATCGGGCGCGACCGCGATCCGGACTACGGGCTGGGTTTCCGCCTGCTGTCGAGCGCGCACGAGAAGGTGTTCACCGGCCACGAAAACGGCGTCATCATACTGGATCTCGCCGAGGGCGACGACGTGCACCGCGAGCAGCTGCGGGTCGAGATGGAGGAGCCGTACCGGACGCTGCTCGGGCACTTCCGCCACGAGGTCGGCCATTACTACTTCTACCGGCTGATCACCCCGTCGGGCGAGTACGTGGCGCGGTTCAAGGAGCTGTTCGGCGATCCCGACGCCGACTACCAAGAGGCCCTGGACCGGCACTATCGCGACGGCGCGCCCGACGGTTGGCAGGAAAGCTTCGTGTCGTCATATGCGACGATGCACGCCGCCGAGGACTGGGCCGAGACGTTCGCCCACTACCTGCACATCCGCGACACCCTGGACACCTCGGCGTGGTGCGCGTTCGCGCCGGCGTCGGCGACCTTCGACCGTACGCCGCTGGGCCCCAGCGCCTTTCCCACCATCATCGAGATGTGGCTGCCGCTGTCGTGGTCGCTGAACATGGTGAACCGCTCGATGGGGCACGACGACCTGTACCCGTTCGTGCTGCCGGTGGCCGTGTTGGACAAGATGCAGTTCATCCACGACGTGATCGACGAGGTGACCTCGGAGCTGAGCGGGCCCGCCGCTGTGGCCGGCTAGGCCGGCATCACCCGGCGTACGTCGGGGCCCCACAGCGGCTGGATGCCGCCCGGCAACCGCAGTTGCGTGTCGGCGATCACCTCGGCCAGGTTGCGCAGCTCGGAGTGGATGGCGTCGAGCAGTTCGGCCAGCATCGCGCGGCGGCCGTCGCTGACCGCCTCCAGCTCCTCGGGGTGCGACCGGCGCAACTGGGTGCCGATCTCCTCGACCAACCGCTCGGGGCGCGACGACCCCGACGAGCTGGGCAGGTCCTTGAGGTCGGTCCGCAGCCGCTCCAGCTGATACAGCAGCGACCGCGGGTTGCTGGCGTCATAGAGCATCAGTTCGGCCACGGCCGCCACGCTGACCTTGCCCACGGTGCGGCGCCGGTAGCTCACCGACGATTCGCACGCCACCAGCGTCGCCTCGATGATCGTCTGCTCGGCGGGCGCGCTGCGGACGTCGGTCAGCGTGGCACGCAACAGCGCGGTCAGCCACAGGCCGCGTTCGATGCGTTTGCCGATGTCCATCATCGTCCAGCCAACGTCGCGCACCATCGACTCGCCGGCCACCCCCGACAGCGTCAGCATCCCGGCCAGCGTCTGCGCCTGGGCCGACGCGAGCAGGGCGTCCGCCTCGGCCAGCGAGTCCGGTGGGTCGGGCCGCAGCGCCGTCGCGCGCTCCACCCCGGCCAACACCATCCAGGTGTCGTTGGACAACTGGTCGCGCACCGCCCGGGCGGCCAGCGCCAGCCCCTCCACCGCCTGCACCAGGGATCCGGGCCGGTTCGGGTCCACCGTTAGCGACCACAGCGTCGAGGGGGCGACGGCGATCGTCTCGGCCTGATCGACGGTGTCGCCGGTGTCGCTGCCGGTGATGCGGCCCAGCGCGGCCATCAGCACCGGCACGCACTCGCTTTCCTCGGTGTCCTGATGGTGCCGGTACACGTGGAAGCGGTCGCGGGCGACGATCAGCAACCGGGCGGTCTGCTCGGCGCGCTCGCCGTAGCGTCCCATCCAGAACAGGTCGGACAGCACGCGCGGGGAGCTGACACCCCAGGTGCCGGCGGCAGTCTTGGCCGGCTGCGGCGCCGACGGGAGCCTGACCGTCTCGGCCCGCGCGCGCTCCGTCGGGCGCACCCAGACATCCTTCGCCGCAACGGTTTTCAGCGTGTATGCGGCGGGCCCGGGGGCCAGCACGTAGCCGGCGCCGCCGATCATCGGCGCATAGCCGCCGCGCTGGGCCACGGTGAACAGCCGCATGCCGACACCGGCCGACGACAACACGCCGGCATGGTCGGTGGGCGCCGACGAGAACTGCGGCAACTCCTGGCCGACCCATTGCCACGGCATGTCCTCGATGCGCGCGGCCAGCTCGGCCAGTTGGGCGGACGAAAGCGTCGGCCCGACAAGGGTTTTCCCGCCGACGGTGGACTTGATCAACAGCGACGAGAGGTTGGCCAGCAGGTGCGAGCATTCGCCCGCGATGCCGCCCCAGTAGAGCGGCGCGGTCTGCAGCAGCGGCTCCTGGCCGAGCAGCCGCTCGGCCAGCTCGGGCAGAAACCGCAGCAGCCCGGGGCTTTCCAGGATGCCGCTGCCCAGCGTGTTGACGACGGTCACCGTCCCGCGGTGTTGCGCCTCCACCAGGCCGACGACACCGAGCCGCGAATCGGCGCGCAGGTCCAGCGGGTCCGTGTACTCGGCGTCGACCCGGCGCAGGACCACGTCGACGCGTTTGAGCGTGCCCAGCGAGCGCATCCACAGCTTGCCGTCGCGCACCACCAGATCCGCGCTCTCCACCAGCGGGAAGCCCAGCAGGGTGGCCAGATACGCCTGGTCGAAGGCGGTCTCCGAATAGATGCCGGGGCTGAGCACCACGACGACCGGGTCCTGGGCGACGTCGGGCGCGGCGTCGATGAGCGCCAGCCGCAACGCCTGCGCGAACGGCGTCGTCGGCCGCGGCGCCATCCTTTCGTAGAGGTCGGGCATCGAGTGCGCCACCACGCGCCTGTCAGCCAGCGCGTAGCCGGCGCCCGACGGCGCCTGGGTCCAGTCGGCGTTGACTCCGAAACTCCCGTCCGGCAGCCGGCTGACGTCGCAGGCGTGCATGAAGAGCTGGTGGTGCCCAGGAATCTCGATGCCGTTGGCGGGGCGCACGTAACCGGGGTGGGCGAAGACCAGCTGCGGCGGCAGGACGCCCTCGGTGAGCAGGCTGCGGGGCCCGTACAGGTCGGCGAGCACGGCGTCGAGCAGGCGGGACCGCTGCACCAGCCCCGCCTCCAGGACGTCCCAGTCGGCGGCGGAAACCACGATCGGCAGCGCGTCCAGTCGCCAGGGCCGCGGCTCCAGCCCGCCGTCGCGGCCCGCGTCGACCTCGGTGTAGGAGATGCCGTCGTTGTCGATCAGGCTGTCCACCACCGAGCGCAGCCGGTCGAGCCCGGCGCGGCCGCGCTCGGCCACGGCGTCGGCCAGCTCCGACCACGTGGCCCGCACGTCGCCCTCGCGGTCGACGAACTCGTCGTATGCAACTTCCGGGCCGATCCCCGGGCCGTGCCGGAGGTCGAAGAGCGACTCCTGGGCCCGCGCGGTCCGGTACCCGGCCAGCAGCCGGTCGGCGTCGTAGTGGCCGCCGGTGTCCAGTGCCGCGTCGGGAAGCACCATTACTGCTGCACGGTACGGACGCGCCGCAGGTCAAGGATGCCCGGCGCGCCGATGTCGGTGAATATCCTGGCCTGGCGCTCCCTGATGGCGGACAGGTCCAGCTTGCCCGGGGTGAAGCCGGTGGCCTCGAAGCGGCGGGCGCGGCGCGACTCGGCCTCGACCGCGTTGACCGGCGGCTCGTCGTAGGCCCGGCCGCCGGGATGGGCGACGTGGTAGGTGCAGCCGCCGCGCGACGTCCCGGTGGTGAGGTCGACCAGCTCGAACTGCAGCGGGACGTCGGTGCTGATGGTCGGGTGCAGCGCGCTGGGCGGCTGCCAGGCCTTGAACCGCACGCCACCGACGTGGATGTCGGGGTTGTCGGTGGCCAGCAACGGCACCGGGTAGCCGTTGGCCGTCACCACGTAGCGGTGCCGGTCGGCGCCGATGACGCGGATCTGGATGCGTTCGACCGACGAGTCGACGTAGCGGGCGGTGCCGGTGGCGGTGGCCTCCTCCCCGAGGGTGTTCCACGGTTCGATCGCCCCCCGCAGCTCGATCTCCACGCCGTCGAAGACCGCGGTGCCGATGCGCGGGAAGCGGAATTCGGTGAACGGGTCCAGCCAGCTGGTCTCGAAGGGTATGCCGTGCGCGCGCAGGTCGGCGGCGACGTCAGCGATGTCGTGAATCAGAAAGTGCGGCAACAGGTATCGCCCGTGCAGGTTGGCGCCGTGCCGGATCAGCGGGGCGCGCAGCGGTTCGTCCCAGAACCACGCCACCAGCGAACGCACCAGCAGCGACTGCACCATCGCCATGCGCAGGTGCGGCGGCATCTCGAAGCCGCGCAGCTCCAGCAGGCCGAGCCTGCCGCGGGGGCTGTCGGGGCTGTAGAGCTTGTCGACGCAGAACTCGGCGCGATGGGTGTTGCCGGTGATGTCGGTCAGCAGGTGCCGCAGCGCGCGGTCCGTCACCCAGGGCTTCGCTGTGCTTTTCGGCCCGCCGCCCCCCAGCCGCGCGATCTCCGCGAACGCGATCTCGAGCTCGTACAGCGCCTCGGAGCGGCCCTCGTCGACCCGCGGCGCCTGGGATGTGGTGCCGACGAACCGCCCGGCGAACAGATACGACAGCGATGGGTGCCGCTGCCAGTAGGTCAGCAGCGAGACCAGCAGGTCGGGGCGGCGCAGCAGCGGCGAGTCCGCGGGCGTCACCCCGCCCAGCGTGATGTGGTTGCCGCCGCCGGTGCCGCCGTGGGTGCCGTCGACGTCGAACGACTCGGTGGACAGCCGCGCCAGCCGGGCCTGTTCGTAGAGGCTTTCCAGCAGCAGCGTCTGTTCGGCGAAGCTGGCGGTGGGCGGGACGTTGACCTCGATCACCCCGGGGTCCGGGGTGATCGTCACCGACCTCAGCCGCGGGTCCGGCGGCGGGCCGTAACCCTCGATCACCACCGGGCGGTCCGCCTTGGCCGCCGCGGCCTCGACCCGGGCGACGAGGTCCACGAAGTGTTCGAGGGCATCGGTGGGCGGCAGGAAGAGGTGCAGCAGGCCCCGGCGGACCTCGGCAACCATCGCGGTCGGCGGCGCCGAGCCGGGATCGACGACCGCGGCGTCGCTCGCGGTGCCGTCCGCCGTCAGCTCGCGCCCGGCGGACAGGGGGTCGGCGTCGAACCTCGCGCGCGGGGGCCGCCAGCTGATCGAATCCAGCGGCAGCCGCAGACCCGCCGGCGAATCGCCTTCCAGCAGCACGAGGCGGCCGCGGCGCAGCCGCCAGTTCGCGCTGGCCCAGCCCGTGTCGTCGTCGCGGCGGTGCAGCGGCAACACGAAAGCGGCAGGGGTCCCGGTGGATTCGTCGAGGCGCGCCAGCAGCGCGGCGCGAGCCGCCGCGGTGTCGGCTTCGGGGCCGAGGTCGTCACCCGGGTCAACCGGGCCGCCCTGGGGCTTGCGCACCTCGGCGGCCAGCCGGGCCAGCGGGTCCTCGTAGGCAGGCCGCACCTGGGCGGGCGGCAGCCCGAAGCCGTCGGCCACCCCGGCGAGCACGTCGTAAGCCGCGTCGGCGGGCAGCAGCCTCGGTGACTCACTCCAGGGGTCGGCCAGCAGCGCGCCGTCGTTCCACAGTGCTCGCCCGTCGGTGCGCCAGTAGAGCGCAATCTGCCAGCGCGGCAACGGTTCTCCCGGATACCACCTGCCCTGCCCGCGCTGGATCAGCCCCTGCGGGGCCCACGCCTCCTTCAGCCGGACGGCCAGGTCGGAGGCCCGCTGCCGCTTGTGCGGGCCGTCGGCGGCGGTGGTCCACTCCTCACTGACCTGGTTGTCCACCGAAACGAACGTCGGTTCGCCGCCGACGGTGAGCCGGACGTCGGCGGCGGCCAGTCGCTCGTCGACGCGCCGCCCGGCGTCGCAGATCGCCCGCCAGGCCTCGTCGGGGTAGGGCAGCGTGACGCGCGGGTCCTCGTGGACGCGGGTGACGGTGTTGGAGAACTCCAGCGTCGCTTCGCAGGGCTCGGTGCCGCCGCTGATGGGCGCCGCGGTCGCCGGGTGCGGGGTGGCGGCCAGCGGGATGTGGCCCTCGCCGGCGAACAGCCCCGACGTCGGGTCCAGCCCGATCCAGCCCGCGCCGGGGATGTACACCTCGGTCCACGCGTGCAGGTCGGTGAAGTCGGCGGCCGGTCCCGGCGGCCCGTCGAGGGCCTCCACGTCGGAGGCCAGCTGCACCAGGTAGCCGGACACGAAGCGGGCGGCCAGCCCGAGCTGGCGCAGGATCGACACCAACAGCCACGCCGTGTCCCGGCACGAGCCCACCCCGTTGCGCAACGTGAAATCCGGTGTCTGCACGCCGGGTTCCATCCGCAGGCTGTAGGCGACGTCCGCGTTGACGGCGCGGTTGAGCGCGACCAGGAAGTCGATGGTGCGCGTGCCGTCGCGCACCGTGAAGTTCTGCAACCACGCCCGCACGAGCTCGCCGGGGCCCGAACCGTCACCGTC
>Ga0335071_10006379_pt1 | contig 12177 bp, 7 predicted proteins | sample Lox_Sample_15_FD_206724 | JGI IMG/M metagenome (GOLD analysis project Ga0335071, IMG submission 206724) | Soil microbial communities from Loxahatchee National Wildlife Refuge, Florida, United States - Lox_Sample_1.5 | ecosystem: Environmental > Terrestrial > Soil > Wetlands | place: USA: Florida...
TGGCGGTGGTGCTCGCGCAGCGCCCCGCGGCGCCGGCGCCCCGGGCGGCCCGCCGGCGCCCCGCCAGGGTCGCCGCGGCCAACGCGCGCGCCATCGGGGCCTACGACGGGTTCTTCGGCCCCGGCACCGGCACCTTCCTCATCTTCGCGTTCGTGGTCTTCCTGGGCGCGCGGATGCAGGAGGCCTCCGCCGACGCCAAGGTGGTGAACTTCGCCTCCAACCTGGCCGCGCTCGCGCTGTTCGCATCGCGCGGCCTCGTCGTCTGGCCGGTGGCGCTCCCCATGGCGGCCGGCCAGTTCGCCGGGGGAACGATCGGCGCGCACCTCGCGGTGCGCGGCGGGGACCGCGTGGTGCGCTGGGTGGTCCTCTTCGTGGTCGCGGCGCTGGTCGTGAAGCTCGGCGCCGACCTGGTGCGCTGACCGCGGGGCAGCCCCTCCGGGGGCGGTGCCCGCCGCCCGGCCGGGGCGTAGCGTGCGGGCGGAGGCGCCCCATGTCCACGTCCGATGCGAGGCCCGCTCACGCGCCTCGCGACTTCCTCGTCCGCGCCGCCGACCGGCGGGCCGGAGAGGTGTCGTTCTGCCATCCCCTCAACCCTCTCTCCGAGGTCCACGGGTTCCTCCTCGGGCGGCACACCGGGCTAAGGCGCGCCGGGGTGAGCCTCCTGCGGGTCCCGCCCGGAAAGGAGTCCTTCGTCCATCACGTCCACCATGTCGACGAGGAGTGGATGTTCGTCCTCTCCGGCCGGGGCGAGCTGCGGATCGGGGACGAGCGCTTCGACGTGGGGCCGGGTGACTTCGCCGGCTTCCCGCCGCGGACGCTCCCGCACCACCTGCGCAACGTCGGCGGGGAGGACCTCGTCTACCTGTGCGGGGGCGAGGCGCTGGATTGGGGCGTCGCCGACTTCCCGGACCTCGGCAAGCGCCTCGTCCACCTGGGGGACGAGGTCACCGTCTACCCGCTCGAGGCCGGAGAGCCGCTCCTCGGCGGTCGCTAGGGCAGGGCCCCGGCGGCCCCGCCCCGCCGAGAGCCCCGCCGCCCTTTGGCTAGGCCTGCGCCTTGGGCTTCGGGACCGGCGCGGCCGCCGCGGCGCCCGGAACCAGGTTCGCCGGGTTCATCGCCTTGGCGAGCTGCTCGTAGAGAGCGTACTTCTCCCTGGAGAGGCGCTCCGCCTCGGCCACGAGCTTGCGGTAGTTCTCCGGGTCGAGCTGCTCCACCATGCGGAAGCGGGTCTCCTTCGCCATGAACTCGGCCAGCGAGACCTTGGGGATGCCCGAGTCGAGCTTGAGCGGGCTCTCGCCGTTGACCGCGCGGCGCGGGTCGTAGCGGAAGAGCGGCCAGTAGCCCGAGTCGACCGCCATCTCCTGGTGGGCGATGGAGTCGGCCATGTCGTAGCCGTGGGCGATGCAGTGGCTGTAGGCGACGATCACCGACGTCCCCCGGTAGCTGTCCGCCTCCTTGAAGGCGTTCACCGTCTGCGCGTCCTTGGCCGCCATGGCCACCCGGGCCACGTAGGGGTGGCCGTAGGTCATGGCGAGCATGGCCAGGTCCTTCTTCGGGACCGACTTGCCGCCCATCGCGAACTTGGCCGCCGCGCCCATGGGGGTCGCCTTGGACGCCTGCCCGCCGGTGTTGGAGTACACCTCGGTGTCGAGCACGAGGATGTTCACGTCGCGCCCCATGGCGATGACGTGGTCGAGGCCGCCGTACCCGATGTCGTAGGCCCATCCGTCGCCGCCGACGATCCAGATGCTCTTCTTCACGAAGTAGTCGGCGCTGCGCTCGAGCTGGCGCGCCGCCGGGTCGTCCACGGTCGCGAGCTTTCGCTTGAGCGCGCTCACCCGCGCGCGCTGGGCCTCGATGCCCGCCTCGTTCGACTGGTCGGCCTCGAGGAGGCTCTTCACCAGGTCGTCGCCGAGCGACCCGGCGAGCCGGCGCAAGAGGATGCCGGCCTGGTCCTCGATCTTGTCCACCGCCAGCCGGATCCCCAGGCCGAACTCGGCGTTGTCCTCGAAGAGCGAGTTGGCCCAGGCGGGGCCGCGCCCCGCCTCGTCGACGGTGTAGGGCGTCGTCGGGAGGTTGGCGCCGTAGATGGAGGAGCAGCCGGTGGCGTTCGCGATGATGGCCCGGTCGCCGTACAGCTGGGTGAGCAGCTTGATGTAGGGGGTCTCGCCGCAACCGGCGCAGGCCCCGGAGAACTCGAAGAGCGGCTCGAGGAACTGCGTGCCCTTCACGTCGAGCTTCACCTTGGTCCGGTCGGCCTCGGGGAGCTCGAGGAAGAACTCGAAGTTCCGCCGCTCCTGGTCGCGCAGCGGCGCCATCGGCGCCATGTTGATGGCCTTGTGCCCCTTCTGCGTCTTCGACTCGGCGGGGCAGAACTCCACGCACACGCGGCAGCCGGTGCAGTCCTCCGGCGCCACCTGGATGCTGTACTTCATCCCCTTGAACTCTGTGGAGCGGAAGTCCATCGACCGGAAGGTCGAGGGCGCCGCCGCGAGCTCGGCCGCCGGGTAGAACTTGGCGCGGATGGCGGCGTGCGGGCAGATGAGCGCGCACTTGTTGCACTGGATGCAGAGCGAGGAGTCCCACGCCGGGATCTCGAGGGCGATGGCCCGCTTCTCCCACTTGGCGGTTCCCGACGGCCAGGTGCCGTCCACCGGGAAGGCCGAGACCGGCAGCAGGTCGCCCTTGCCGGCCAGCATGAGCGCGGTCACCTTCTTCACGAACTCCGGCGCCTTCTCGGAGACGAGCGGCGGGCGCGGCTCGCCGTCGGCCTGCTTGCCTGCGAGGTCGATCTGGTGGAGGTGCTGCAGCGTCTGGTCGACGGCCTCGAAGTTCTTGCGCACGACCTCGGCGCCCTTGCGGCCGTAGGTCTTCTCGATGGCCTTCTTGATGAGCGCGATGGCCCTCTCCCGGGGCAGCACCCCGGAGATGGCGAAGAAGCAGGTCTGCATGATGGTGTTGATGCGGCCCCCCATGCCGGTGTCCTTCGCCACCTTGACCGCGTCGATGGCGTAGAAGCGCAGCTTCTTCGCCAAAATCTCCTTCTGCACCTCGAGCGGCAGGTGGCCCCAGACGTCCTCGGGCGGGTAGGGCGTGTTGAGCAGGAAGACGGCACCGGGGTCGGCGGCCTCGAGCATCTCGTACTTCTCGAGGAATCCGAACTGGTGGCAGGCGACGAAGTTCGCGCGGCTCACGAGGTACGAGGAGCGGATCTGGCCGGGCCCGAACCGCAGGTGGGACACGGTGACGCTCCCCGACTTCTTGGAGTCGTAGACGAAGTAGCCCTGGGCGTAGTTGGGCGTGTCCTCGCCGATGATCTTGATGGAGTTCTTGTTGGCGCCGACCGTCCCGTCGGCGCCGAGGCCCCAGAAGTGGCAGCGGACCACGTCCTTGCCCTCCGTGCTGAAGGACGGGTCCACCGGGAGCGACAGGTGGGTGATGTCGTCGTTGATGCCGACGGTGAAGTGGCGCTTGGGGCGCGCCCGCGTCAGCTCGTCGTAGACCGCCTTGACCATCGCCGGGGTGAACTCCTTCGAGGACAGCCCGAACCGCCCGCCGACGACGGTGATCTCGTGGTGGAAGCGGTCGATGTGCGCCTGCTGCGCCTCGCGCAGCGCCGTCACCACGTCCTGGTAGAGCGGCTCGCCGAGAGAGCCCGGCTCCTTGGTGCGATCGAGCACCGCCACCGAGGTGGTGGTGCGCGGCAGCGCGGTCATGAAGTGGCCGAGCGAGAAGGGGCGGTAGAGGCGGACCTTGACGAGGCCCACCTTCTCGCCCTGCGCCACCAGGTGCTCGACGGTCTCGTGCGCGACCTCGGCGCCCGACCCCATCATGACGATGATGCGGTCCGCCTCCGGGTGCCCGACGTAGTCGAAGAGGTGGTACTTGCGGCCGGCGACCTTGGCGAAGTCGTCCATGGCCGCCTGCACGGCCTCCGGCGCGTCCTGGTAGAAGAGGTTGCAGGCCTCGCGCGCCTGGAAGAAGGCGTCGGGGTTCTGCGCCGTGCCGCGGATCACCGGGAGGTCCGGGGAGAGCGCCCGGGCGCGGTGGGCGGCCACGAGGTCGTCGGTGATGAGCCGGCGCAGGTCCTCGTCGTTGAGCAGCTCGATCTTCGCGACCTCGTGCGAGGTGCGGAACCCGTCGAAGAAGTGCAGGAAGGGGATGCGGCTCTTCAGCGCGGCGCGCTGGGAGATGACCGCGAAGTCGTGCGCCTCCTGGACCGAGTTGGAGGCGAGCAGCCCGAACCCGGTCTGGCGCACCGCCATCACGTCCGAGTGGTCGCCGAAGATCGAGAGAGCGTGCGTCGCGAGCGCCCGGGCGGAGACGTGCATCACGAACGAGGTCAGCTCGCCCGCGATCTTGTACATGTTGGGGATCATGAGCAGCAGGCCCTGCGACGCGGTGAACGTCGTCGTCAGCGCCCCGCCCTGCAGGGCTCCGTGGACCGCCCCGGACGCCCCGCCCTCGGACTGCATCTCCACCACGCTCGGAACGGCTCCCCAGATGTTCTTCTTGCCGAGCGCCGACCACTCGTCCGCCCACTCGCCCATGTTCGACGAGGGCGTGATCGGGTAGATGGCGATGACCTCGTTGATCCGGTGGGCGACCGAGGCCACGGCCTCGTTGCCGTCCATCGTCACCATTCGGCGCTCCTGGGACATGCTTCCTCCGACCGTAGCCCGCGCCGCCTGCGCAGGGTGGACCTCGCGACCGGGCCTGGTGGCACCGGTGGTGTGCGGGCTGTCTCGCCCGGCATCCGGGGGCTGCTCGCGAGGCTTGGGTTGGCGCATTGTAGCAAGGCGTCACGCCCCCGTCGCGAGCGGCGGGGCTGCCGCGTTGGGGGGGTGCCGGCCGGCGAGGTGACGCCGATCAAGGTTCCCGGGGCGGGCGACGGCGGAGATTGGGCCCCGTGCGCGTGTCGAGCCCGTGGAGTCCGGCGGCAGTCGCGGCGCTCGCCGCGCTCCTGCTTTTCGCCTGCGGCGACCCGCGCGCCTTCGCGGGCTCGGGGCGGAGTGAGTGCACCGCCTGCCACGGCGGCGGCGACAGCCCGGCTCCTCCCACCGGGCTTGGGGGCGAGACCTCGACCACGCAGCCGGCGGTGGGGGCGCACCGGCTCCACCTGCGCGACACGCCCATCCGCCAGGCCCTCCCGTGCTCGGAGTGCCACCGGGTTCCCGCCTCGGTCGACGCCCCGGGCCACTTCGGCGGCCCGTTGCTCGTGTGGGGCCCGCTCGCCGCCGCCCGCGGGTCGAGCCCGAGCTTCGAGGCGGCGGCCACCCGGTGCTCGGGCGTCTACTGTCACGGGGGAAACCCGTCGGTCACCGGCGGCGCCGCCACCGCGCCCTCCTGGACCTACGCCGAGGAGCCGGACTTCACGCTGCCCCCCGCGCAGAGCTGCACCGGCTGCCACGGCTGGCCGCCGCCGCCGCCCCACCCGCAGCTCACCTCCTGCGCCGGCTGCCACGGGAAGACGGTGGCGGCCGACGGCACCATCGACGTCGCCGGCGGCAGGCACGTGAACGGCGTCGTCGACTTCGGGGGCTCGGGCGGCGGCGGCCTCTCCTGCGACGCCTGCCACGGCTACCCGCCCGCGACCGGCGCCCACCTCGTCCACTTCGGCTGGACGGCCGGGGCCGACGTGGGCGTCTACGGCGACACCCGCATCCTCGCCGACTACGTGCCGCTCGGCGCGCCACGGGCGGCGTCCTACGCCTTCGGCTGCGGGAACTGCCACCCGCTCGACCCGGCGAAGCACATGGACGGCACCGTCGAGGTGGAGCTCTCGGGCTCGGGCGCGCCCCCCGGGAGCCTGAAGTCGCTCAACCCCGCCGCCGCGTCCTACGCCTCGGGGAGCTGCGCGAGCGTCTACTGCCACTCGAGCGGGCAGGCGACCGACGCGGCCTCGGCCACGCCGGTCTACGCGGCGACGCCCCCGTGGACGTCGGGGCAGGCGCTCGGGTGCGCCTCCTGCCACGCCGACCCGCCCCGCTACCCGACGGGCGGCCCGGGCGCGGTCACGGCCAACACGCACGCGGGCCTCGCCTACGACGGGTACGTCTACGGCCACTTCCTCGGCCAGCCCGGGCCCTGGCACCCGGGCGGATCGAAGCACGGGGGAGACGCCTGGGGCCCGCCCCAGGACGCGTCGCCCATCACCTGCCAGACCTGCCACTACGGGACCGTCGACCCCGCGAACACCGGGCCGTCGGGCTTCTACTACCTCGACGCGGGCGGCGACTACGCCTTCCCGGGCGAGAAGTCGGACGAGGGCTGCGCCCGCTGCCACCGGACGGGCGACCCGGCGGCGCCGGTCGGGTCCGGGCGGACGCTGCCGCTCCTCCACGTGAACGGGCGGCGCGACGTCGTCTTCGACCCGCGCACCGGCCTCCCGGGGATTTCGTGGCTCCCCGCCGCACCCTTCGCGCCCTCGCGGCCGGCCTGGGTGACCGGGGCCTCGCCGGGGGTGCTCCCCCCGTCGGGCGACGGCGTCCTCGCCCCGGTGCCGGTCCCGCCCGGGGGCGCCTTCGCCGCGCCCACGCTCTCGCAGTTCCTCTCGAGCGCCCTCTACGACCCGGCGACGAAGACCTGCTCGAACGTGGCCTGCCACCTCGCGGAGACCTCGGTGCAGTGGGGCGGCGCCCCGAGCCCCGACAACGCCACCTGCAAGGCCTGCCACGGCCTGTAGCGGCCTTAGGGGCGCGGCTCCACCCGAGGGGCGTCGGCCCAGAGCCCCTCGAGGTCGTAGAACTTCCGCGTCTCGGGCCCCATGACGTGGACCACCACGTCGCCGTAGTCGAGCAGCACCCACCCGCCGCCCGAGCGCCCCTCGGCGCCGAGCCGGGTGGCGCCGAGCGCCTCGAGCCGCTCGTCCACCGCGTCGGCGATGGCGGCCGCCTGCCGGTCGCTGTCGGCGGACAGGACGACGAAGTAGTCGGCCACCCCGGAGAGCCCGCGCACGTCGAGGACCACCGGCTCCTCGGCCTTCTTGTCGAGGCCCGCCGCCACCGCGCGCAGCGCCCGCTCCTGTCCCTCGTCGGGCTCGCGGTGCGGCGGGGCCTCGACGGGCGTCGCCGCCGGGGCCGCCCGCCGCTTCTTCTCGGGGGCCCGCCGGGTCCTCGGCCGGGCGGCCGCGGAGGCCGCCGCGCCGCGGCCGGGGCCCCTCGCACCCCGGGACGGACCGGCCTTCGCGCCCTTCCGGGCGGCGGACTTCGCCGGCCTCGCGCCCCTGCGGGGCGCGCCCTTCGCCGGCTTCCTCGACTTGGGAGCTTTCGCCATTCAGGTCCTCACGTGTCCCTGGCCCTCGACCAGGTACTTCTGGGTGGTGAGCTCCGCGAGGCCCATCGGGCCGAAGGCGTGGAGCTTGGTGGTGGAGATGCCGATCTCGGCGCCCAGGCCGAGCTCCGCGCCGTCGTTGAAGCGGGTCGAGGCGTTCACCATGACCGCGCTCGCCACCACCTCCCGCTCGAAGCGCCGGGCGTGGTCGATGTCCTTCGTGAGGATGGCCTCGGTGTGCAGCGAGCCGTAGCGCGCGATGTGGTCGAGCGCGCCGTCCAGGTCCGCCACCACCCGCACCGCCAGGATCTTGTCGAGGAACTCCTTGCCGAAGTCCTCCTCGCTCGCGGGCCGGCAGGGGACGCCGGCGCGCTTCAGGACGGCGAAGGCGGTGGGGTCGACCCTGAGCTCCACGCCCGCCTGGGCGAGCGCCTCGCCCACCGGGGGCAGGAGCCGCTCCGCCGCCGCCCGGTGCACGAGCAGGCACTCGAGCGCGTTGCACACGCCGGGGCGCTGGACCTTGCCGTTGAGGGCGAGCGCCACCGCCTGGTCCTCGGGGGCGCTCTCGTCGAGGAACAGGTGGCAGACGCCCTGGTAGTGCTTCACCACCGGGACGCGGGAGCGCTCCGCCACGGCGCGGATGAGGCCGGGCCCGCCGCGCGGGATGGCGAGGTCGATGAGATCGTCGAGCGCCAGGAGCGCGAAGGTGGCCTCGCGGTCCGGGACCGGCACCACCTGCGCCGAGGCGGCCGGAAGCCCGGAGCGGCGCAGCCCGTCGGCGAACGCCTCCCCGAGGGCCAGCGAGGACGCGAGCGCATCCGAGCCGGGCCGCAGGATGACGGCGTTCCCGCTCTTCACGCAGAGCGCGGCCGCCTCGATGGTCACGTTGGGCCGGGCCTCGTACACCATCAGCACCACGCCGAGCGGGATGCGCACCTTCTTCACCACCAGGCCGTTGGGCCTCCGCCAGCTGGACGTCACCTCGCCGACCGGGTCGGGAAGCCCGGCCACCTCGAGGAGCGTCGCCCCGATCCCGGCGAGCCGCCTCTCGTCGAGCGAGAGGCGGTCGAGGAAGGCCTCCGTCTGCCCCGCCCGCCGCGCCGCTTCCACGTCGGCCCGGTTCGCCTCGAGGATCGCCACGCGCCGCTCGGCGATGGCCGCGGCGGCCGCGCGCAGCGCCTGGTCCTTCTGGGCGGTCGGGGCGTGGGAGAGCGTCCGCGCGGCGCGATGGGCCTCCTCGGCAAGCACCCGCATCCGCTGCGCGATCTCGCCGCCCCGCTCGCCGGTCGCCTCGCTCATCTCCCCGCCTCTTCGTGCCCCGCGTCGAGGAGCACGAGGTCGTTCCGGTGGATCACCTCGTCGAGGTACTTATACCCGAGGGCACGCTCGATCTCGCCGGTCTTCAAGCCCGCGATCTTGCGAACCTCGTCGGCGGCGTAGCCGGCGAGCCCCCGGGCGAAGGGGCGGCCGCGCTGCTCGGCGATGTCGACCGGGTCACCCACGCCGAACTGGCCGTCGACGCCGCGCACACCGGAGGGCAATAGGCTCTTGCCCTGCTCGACGAGCGCGCGCCGGGCCCCGCCGTCCACGAGGATGGTGCCCTTGCCGCGGGCCGCCACCGCGAGCCAGCCGCGCCGGCCCGAGGTGCGCTCCGCCGCCGGGGGAAACAGCGTTCCCACCTCCGCCCCGGACAGCAGCGCCGCCACCGCGCCCTCGCGCCGGCCGGAGAGGAGCGCGGTGCCGACCCCGTGCGCGGCGAGCCTCTTCGCCGCCTTGAGCTTCGTGATCATGCCGCCCACGCTGCGCTCGCTGCCGGCGCCGCCGGCCATGCGCTCCACCTCGGCGGTGACGCGGGCGACCTCCGGCAGGAGCCGGGCCCCGGCCGCGCGGGGGTCCCGGTCGTAGAGCCCCTCCACGTCGGTGAGCATGACCACGAGGTCGGCCTCGACGCAGGTGGCGACGAGCGCGGCGAGGGTGTCGTTGTCGCCGACCTTGATCTCGTCCACGGCCACGGTGTCGTTCTCGTTCACCACCGGCACGACCCCGTCGTCCATGAGCCGTGCGAGCGTGCGGCGCGCGTTGAGGAAGCGCTTGCGATTGGCGAGGTCGTCGGCCGTCAGGAGCACCTGGGCCACCGCCCGCCCGCCCCCCGCGAAGGCCCGGCCCCACTCGGCCATGAGGTCGGGCTGCCCCACCGCGGCGCAGGCCTGCTTGGTGGCGATGTCCCAGGCCCTTCCCGGCGTGCGCTTGAGGTGCAGGCGCTCGGCCCCGAGCGCGATGGCACCCGACGAGACGACGAGGAGCTTGCGGTTCCGGGCCACCTCGCCGAGCTCGCGGGCCAGCCGCTCGCAGTTCTGCCGGTCGAACCGGCCCTCCCGGTCGGTGAGCGTGCCCGTGCCCACCTTCACCACCAGGCGGCGGGCCGAGTCCAGGGCGTGACGCTGCACGGCGCGCATCTTAGGCGAGCGGGCGCCGGAGGTGCCAGCCCGCGGTCGTGCGACAGCGGAGCGCCGGCCGCGCCCGGACGGCGGCCGCGGAGGCGCCGCCCGCCCGTCGCGAGCGCCCTGCCGCCGCCGTCTCTCGAGGCAGGGCGGGCCCGGCCTCCCGAAGACCCGTGGCCGCTCGGCCTTGCCCGGGCTATGCTCTCCACACGTGCACGACGTCTTCGGGAATACCCTCGGCCTCAAGCAGAGCCAGGTCCACGCTCTCCGCCGCACCTACCGCCGCCGAGTCGACGCCTCGCAGGTCGTCTCGCCCGAGCTGGCGCGGCACCTCACCGAGATCTCCCGGGAGACGAACCGTCAGGTCGGGGTGCTCCTCGACCGCAAGGGCGACGTGCAGTGGGTGATCGTCGGCGACGCCCAGAAGCTCGAGCTCCCCGACGTGGGCCGCGCCCGCGCCGGCTCCCACCGCCTCCGCGGGCTCCGGCTCGTGCACACCCACCTGCGCGGCGAGCCGCTGACCCGGGACGACCACACCGACCTCGCGCTCCTGCGCCTCGACCTGGTGGCGGCGCTCGAGGTCCTGCCCGACGGGCTCCCGGGCAAGGTCCACCTCGCCCACCTCCTGCCCGAGAACCCCCAGGGCGCGCTCTGGAAGGACGACGCCGCGCCGAGCGTGCACGACCTCTCCTACGACGCCGCCGGCGGCGCGCTGGCGCTCGAGGAGGAGTTCGCCCGCGCCCGGGCCGCGCTCAAGACCGGCGGCCACGAGCGCGCCATCCTGGTGGGCGTCGGCGGGCGCGGCCGCGACCGCTCGGCGGCGGAGGCGTCGCTCTCGGAGCTCCGCGAGCTCGCCCGGACCGCCGGCGTGGAGGTCATCGACGCGACGCTGCAGATGCGGCGCGACCCCGACCCGCGCACGCTCATCGGCAAGGGCAAGCTCGAGGACATCCTGCTCCGCTCCATGCAGGTGATGGCCGACCTCATCATCTTCGACGCCGACCTCTCCCCTTCCCAGGGCATCCACATCGCCGAGGCCACGAGCCTCAAGATCCTCGACCGCACCCAGCTCATCCTGGACATCTTCGCCCAGCGCGCCCAGTCCGCCGACGGCAAGCTGCAGGTGGAGCTCGCCCAGCTCAAGTACCTCTACCCGCGCCTGGTGGGCCGCGACGACTCCCTCTCGCGCTTGGCCGGCGGGATCGGCGGTCGGGGCCCGGGAGAGACGAAGCTCGAGATCGACCGCCGCCGCGTCCGGGACCGCATCACCGCGCTCGAGCGCCGGATCGAGGCCCTCTCCGCCGACCGGCAGGTCCGGCGCAAGAAGCGCAACGCCCGCGGCCTCCCGGTGGTCTCCATCGTCGGCTACACCAACGCCGGGAAGTCGACGCTGCTGAACGCGCTCACCGACTCCGCCGTGCTCGCCGAGGACAAGCTCTTCGCCACCCTTGACCCCACCAGCCGCCGGCTCCGCTTCCCGAGGGACCGGGAGGTGATCGTCACCGACACGGTGGGCTTCATCCGCGACCTGCCCGAGGACCTGGTGAGCGCCTTCCGCGCGACCCTGGAGGAGCTCGACGACGCCGACCTCCTGCTCCACGTCGCCGACGCCTCCGACCCGCGCCTCGACGACCACGTCGCCGCGGTGGAGTCGATCCTGGGGGAGCTCGGGCTCCTCGAGGTCCCGCGGCTCCTCGTCCTCAACAAGGTCGACCGGCTCGCGCCCGGGGAGGGCGAGACCGCGGCCCACGCGCGCGGCGGGGTGGCCATCTCGGCGGTGACGCGCCGCGGGCTGCCGGAGCTCCTGCACCGCTGCGACCGCATGCTGTGGGCCGACGGCAAGGTGACCCTCGCCGAGGTCGCGCAGAGCGCGGCCGAGAGCGAGCCCGCGCCGGCCCGGCTCCTGCCCGGAGCCGCGCCGCTGCTGCGGCGGGGCGCATAGGGCGCGGGCCTCGGCCGTGGCGCACTCGCCCCGCGCGTCATAGAGTGCCGCCCGATGCGCCCGCGCACCGCCCTCGCCCTCGCCCTCGCCCTCGCCTCCTGCAGCCGGTCGGAGCGGGCCAAGGAGCGGCTCTTCCGCCCGGGCGAGGAGCGGGCGGCCCCGGTCGCCTTCGACTGGAGCCGCCCCGAGTCGTCCCTGCGCATGGGCCCCGACGAGGTGGCCGCGCGCGTCGGCTCCTTCGACTGGTGGGGCACCGTCGCCTGGAGCGCGGCGCCGGGCCGCTTGGGCGCCCGCGTGCAGGCCACCGAGCGCCACCGGGTGCGCCAGCTCGCCGGCGGGGACTTCTTCGTGGAGGGCGACGTCGACCCCGGCCTCGGCCCGGGCTCGGAGGGGGGGAAGCGCGTCATCTGGGCGCGGGGGATGGCCTACGCCCGCAGCCGCTACGCCGCGTCCGGGGCCTGGCGGGAGCGCCCCACCGACCGCGGCCGGGACGCGCGCCGCTTCCGGGACGAGAGCTTCCTC
>Ga0335071_10006380_pt1 | contig 12176 bp, 9 predicted proteins | sample Lox_Sample_15_FD_206724 | JGI IMG/M metagenome (GOLD analysis project Ga0335071, IMG submission 206724) | Soil microbial communities from Loxahatchee National Wildlife Refuge, Florida, United States - Lox_Sample_1.5 | ecosystem: Environmental > Terrestrial > Soil > Wetlands | place: USA: Florida...
ACATGGTGTGCGCCGCGTCGCCGATCACCAGCACGCCCGGGCGGGTCCAGGCGAGCGCGCGGTCCGACACCGTCGAGAGCAGGAAGGGATGCACGGCGTCGTGGGCATGGCGCCGCAGGTGCTCCGACAGGTCCGGCGACACGTGCTTCGCCATCTCCTCCAGGCAGGCAGACATCCCGCGATCGCGGAGCGCGCCGAAGGCGCCCTTGCGGATGATCCAGGCAATCTGCATGAGCCCGCCGTACACCGGCGCGGCGAGCAGGAGGTGGCCGCCACCCAGATAGCCGCGGAAGCTGCGGTCGCGCGCCGCGAAGTCGGGGAGCGGCAGCTTGCACCAGACCACGTCCATCGGGACGGGGTCCTGCGCTTCGGGGAGTTCGGCGCGGCGCCGCACCACGGAGCCCCGCCCGTCGCAGCCGACCACGAGGTCGGCGCGCAGCTCGCTCTCGCCGGCGGCGGAGAGCACCCGCACGCCCGCGCAGCGGCCGCCGTCCTCGAGCAGCGCGCGCACCGTGGCGCCGCGCTCGAGCCGGAAGCCCGGGAAGGCGGCCGACTTCCCGACCAGCATCTCGAGGAGCGCCGGCTGCGACACCCAGCGCGGCGCGAAGCGCCCGAAGGATTCGGGCGCGAACTGCATGTGCAGGCGCCGCTCGCGGTTCACGTAGACCTCGAGCGCCTCGAGCTTCACGTGGTCGATGCGCTCGAACGCGTCCCACAGGCCCATCTGGTCGATCGCGTCGAGCCCGCCCGGCAGCAGCACCTCGCCGCGGAACTCGCGGGCGAAGTCGGTGTGGCGCTCGAGCAGCGTCACCTCGACGCCGCGCCGCGCGAGCAGGTACGCGAGCGCCGCGCCGGCCGGCCCGGCGCCGACCACGATCACCCGCGCGCCGCCCGCGCCCGGCGGGCTCACGGCGCCGTCGCCAGCTCGTCGAGCCGAACCACGCGCGACCGGATCTCCTCGGGCGGCGACTCCGGCAGCAGGATGCGCCAGAACACCGTCCCGAGCCGATGCCCCTCGGTGTCGAGCCAGTCGGGAACACCGGGATCGCGGTGCGCGATCACCACGCGGAACGAGCCGTCGGGCGCGAGCGACATCTGGCGGCGGTTCAGCGACGTGCGGTGGAAGCGGTACTCGAGCGTCTGCATGTGCATGTTCCACAGCATCACGTTGGCGAAGCGGCAGGGCGGGAGCCGCCCCTCCATCACGAGCGCCTCGTCGGGCTGGAGCAGGTACGGAGCCATCGCGTAGTGGATGTCGACGGCGCCGAGCGTCGCGGTCCCCGCGGCCCGGAAGCTCGAGGGCCGCGGCAGCACGTTGGGCGTGCGCGACACGAAGGGATAGGCGGGCGCCTCCGCGGGCGCCGGCATCCCGAGCGTGTTGGCGCGCAGGTACGCGGCGAGAGCGCGCAGACGGGCGGCCAGCGCTGCGTCGTCGAGCGGCGGCGGAGCGGTGGGCGGATCGATGGGCTCGATGCGCAGTGCAATCGACACGTCCGGGTCGGCCGCGACGCTCTCCGCGCGCTCGAAGTAGTGGCGCGTCACGAGCGACGTCGCGTCGGGCTCGAGCCGGAGCCAGTTGCCCACGGCGGGCTCCGGTGAGAGGACGATCTCGTAGCGCCCGTCGGCACCGATCGCGAGGTCGCGGTCGCTCACGTCCGCCACGACCCGCTCCATGCTGCCGCCGGCCGCGTCGCGGCCGTGCACGGTGAACGAGGTGTAGGCGGCACCGCCGATCGCGCCGCGGATGCGGTAGGAGCGGTCGCCGCGCACGCGGGTCCAGAAATAGATCGCGTCCGGGTTGTCGCCGAGCACCTTGCGCTGCGGGGACACGACGCGCGTGAACATCGGCCGATCGGGGTCGCCTTCGAGGTGATGCTCGCAGCCGGCCGCGAGCAGGTGCAGCAGGTAGCGGAAGCCCTCCGCCGCGGTCCCCTCCTCGATGACCCCGCGCTGCGGCGTGAAGTGCGTGTCGCCGATCTCGCGCAGCAGATCGAGCAGCTCGTGGAAGGCGCGCTGCGACGCGGGGGCGAGCCCGCTCATCGCCTTCCCGCGCCGGGCCGGGCGCTCACGAGGTGCCGCCGGCGCGCTCGCGGAGCGCGAACTTCATCACCTTGCCCGACGCGTTGGTCGGGAGCGACTCGACCACCTCGACGCGGCGCGGGACCTTGTAGTTCGCCATGTTGTCGCGACACCAGGAGATGACGCCCTCCGGCGTCGGCCGCGTGCCCGGCGCGGGCACCACGAAGGCCAACCCGACCTCCCCGAGCCGCTCGTCGGGGATCCCGATCACCGCCACCTGCGCGAAGCGGCCGCTGTCGTAGAGCAGCTTCTCGATCTCGGCCGGATAGCAGTTGAATCCGCCGACGATGAACATGTCCTTGATGCGGTCCGTGATGCGCAGGTAGCCGCGCTCGTCCATCACCGCGACGTCGCCGGTGTGCAGCCAGCCGTCGGCGTCGACCGTCCGGCGCGTCTCCTCCGGGTCGTCGAAGTAGCCCTTCATCACGACGTAGCCGCGCACCACCACCTCGCCCGGCTGGCCGCGCGGCACCTCCTTGCCGTCGCGGTCGACGCAGCGGACCTCGATGCCGGGGATGGCGCGGCCCGAGGTGGTGGCGATCGTCTCGGGGTCGTCGTCGTAGCGGCACATGCTCACGATGCCGCAGCACTCGGTGAGCCCGTAGCCGGTGATCACCGTCTCGAACCCGAGCTCCTCGCGCATGCGGCGCACCAGCTCCACGGGGATCGCCGCGGCGCCGGTCACCGCGAGCCGGAGCGAGCGGAGGTCGAAGTGCGCGCGGTCGGGATGCGCGAGGATCGACTGGTACAGCGTCGGCGGGCCCGGCAGCATCGAGACGCGCTCGCGCGCCACCCGCTCGAGCACCGCCGGCACGTCGAAGACGGCGTGCGGCAGCACCGTGACCCCGCGGAGCAGCGACACGAGCCAACCGGCCTTGTAGCCGAAGGCGTGGAAGAACGGGTTCACGATCAGGTAGCGGTCGCCCTCGCGCAGCCCGATCACCTCGCCCCAGCTCGCGAACGCGCGCAGGTTCTGCCCGTGCGCGGTCATCACGCCCTTCGGATTCCCGGTGGTGCCGGACGTGAAGAGCAGGTCGGAGAGGTCGTCGGGCGACACCGCGGCGGCGCGCGCCCGCGCCTCGCGCTCCGGAATCGCCGCGCCGCGGGCCAGGAAATCGGACCAGGCGACCGCCCCCGGTGTCGGATCGCGCAGCGCCACCACCTGCTCGAGCGCCGGCAGCTCCTCGCCGCGCAAGAGGTCGACGTAGCGGACGCCGAGGAACTCGCCGACCGTGAGCAGGATGCGCGCGCCGCTCTTGCGCAGGATGTAGCCCGCTTCGCGTCCCTTGAGGCGCGTGTTGAGCGGCACCAGCACGGCGCCGGCCGCCTGGAGCCCGACCGCGGCGACGATCCACTCCCACTGGTTGGGCGCCCAGATCGCGACCCGGTCTCCGCGGGTGACGCCGGCCGCGAGGAAGGCGCGCGCGGCGCCGAGCATCGCGTCCGCGAGCGCGGCGAACGAGAGGCGGGCCGCGCCGTCCTCGATCGCGGGGCGGTCGCCGAAGCGGGCGGCGGCCTGCAGGACCACCTCGGGAATGGTCTCGGCCGCGAGCGCGCGCTGCGCTGCTTGCATACGAAACGGAGCGTATCATAATAGGCCGCGTGCGTCTGGGCTTCAGCGAGGCCGAAGAGGCCTTCCGCCGCGAGATCGCCGCGTGGCTCGAAGCCGCGCTGCAGGGCGAGTTCGGTGTGCTGCGCGGGCGCGGCGGCCCCGGCGACGAGCACGCCTTCGTCGAGGAGCGCCGCGCGTTCGAGCGCACGCTCGGCGCGGCGCGCCTCTGCTGCCCCGGCTGGCCGGTCGAGTGGGGCGGCCGCGGCGCGAGCCTGGTCGAGCAGATGATCTTCCACGAGGAGTACGCGCGCGCCGGCGGCCCCGGCCGGCTCGGGCACATCGGCGCCGGCCTCATCGGCCCCACGCTGCTGGCCTTCGGCAGCGACGCACAGAAGCGTCGCTTCCTGCCGGCAATCGCGCGCGGCGAGGAGATCTGGTGCCAGGGCTACTCGGAGCCGAACGCGGGATCCGACCTCGCCAACGTCCAGACCCGCGCGCATCTCGAGGGGGGCGAGTGGGTCCTCTCGGGCCAGAAGGTGTGGACCTCGTGGGCGCAGTGGGCCGACTGGTGCTTCGCGCTCTGCCGCAGCGAGCCCGGCTCGCAGCGCCACCGCGGCCTCTCGTACCTGCTGGTGCCGATGCGCCAGCCGGGCATCGAGGTGCGGCCGATCCTCCAGATCACCGGCGACTCGGAGTTCAGCGAGGTCTTTTTCGACGGCGCGCGCACCGCCGCCGAGCACGTCGTGGGCGCGCCCGGCGACGGCTGGAAGGTGGCGATGGGCACGCTCGCCTTCGAGCGCGGCGCCTCGACGCTGGGCCAGCAGCTCCAGTTCCAGAACGAGCTCGAGCAGGTGTTCGCGGCGGCGCGCGCGAACGGCGCCGCGGCCGATCCGGTGATGCGCCAGCGGCTGGCGCACGCCTGGATGGGGCTCCAGATCCAGCGCTACACCGCGCTGCGGACGCTCGGCCGGGAGGAGCGGGCCGAGCTCTCGCGCGAGGCGATGATCACCAAGATCTTCTGGGCGAGCTGGCACCGCGAGCTCGGCAAGCTCGCCATGGACGTGCTCGGGCCCGACGCCGAGGTCGCCGACGGCGCGCCGTACCAGCTCGGCCGCCTGCAGCGACTCTTCCTGTTCAGCCGCGCCGACACGATCTACGCCGGCTCGAACGAGATCCAGCGCAACCTGATCGCGGAGCGCGCGCTCGGCCTGCCGCGAGAGCCGCGGTGAGCGCCGCACCGCCCTACCCCGCCGGCCGCGGCCTGCTCGCGGGCAAGACCGTGGTCGTCACCGCCGCGGCGGGAACCGGCATCGGCTTCGCCACGGCGCGCCGCTGCGCCGAGGAGGGCGCTCGCATCCTGATCAGCGACCTCCACGAGCGACGGCTCGCCGAGGCCGTCGACAAGATCGAGGCGGCCACCGGCGCGCGGCCCGCGCAGCAGCGGTGCGACGTGACCCGCCAAGCGGAGGTCGACGCGCTGGTGCACGGCGCGATCGACGCGCTCGGCCGCATCGACGTGCTCGTCAACAACGCCGGGCTCGGCGGCTTCGCGCACCTGGTCGACATGAGCGACGAGCAGTGGAGCCGGGTGCTCGACGTAACGCTGACCGGAACGTTCCGCATGACGCGCGCGGTGCTGCCGCACATGACCGAGCGGCGCAGCGGCGCCATCGTCAACAATGCCTCCGTGCTCGGCTGGCGCGCGCAGGCGGGTCAGGCCCACTACGCGGCCGCGAAGGCGGGCGTGATGGCGCTCACCCGCTGCGCCGCGATCGAGGCGGCCACGGCCGGCGTGCGCGTCAACGCGGTGGCACCGAGCCTCGCGCGGCACGAGCACCTCTCGAAGGTGACGCCACCGGGGCTGCTCGAGGAGCTGGAGCGCAAGGAGGCCTTCGGCCGCGCCGCCGAGCCGTGGGAGGTGGCCAACGCGATCGTGTTCCTGGCGAGCGACCTCTCGTCCTACCTGACCGGCGAGGTGCTCGCCGTCAGCAGCCAGCACCCCTGAAGGAGGCCCCGGTGGCGACGGTGTTCGAGACGCCCGCGGATCTCAAGCGCGCGATCGGCCAGACGCTCGGTCACAGCGACTGGCTCGAGGTGACACAGGAGCGCATCGACGGCTTCGCCGACGCGACCGACGACCACCAGTGGATCCACGTCGACCCGGAGCGCGCGCGCAAGGGGCCCTTCGGCGCCTGCATCGCGCATGGCTATCTGACGCTCTCGCTGGTGAACCGCTTCCTGCCGGAGATCGTCGAGGTGCGGGGCATCTCGATGGGCGTCAACTACGGCGCCGACCGCATCCGCTTCCCGGCGCCGGTGCCGGTCGGGTCGCGCATCCGCGGCGGGGCGGAGCTGGTCGAGGTCGAGGACACCAGGGACGGCGCGGTGCAGGCGAAGATCCGGGTCACGGTCGAGATCGAGGGGAGCGAGCGGCCGGCCTGCGTCGTCGACACCATCAGCCGCTACTACCCCGCGGCGGGAGGCGCGCGATGAAGTTCTGGCAGGTGGCCTCGTTCAGCGAGCCCGAGCAGCTCCCCGACATCGCGCGCGGCGCGGAGGACGCGGGCTTCCACGGCGTGCTCGTCTCCGACCACCTCTTCTTCCCGGGCGTGCTGCGCTCGAAGTACCCGTACTCGCCCGACGGCAAGCCGGCATTCGACGGCTCGATGCCGTTCCCCGATCCGTGGACAGCCATCGGGGCGATGGCCGCGGTGACGAAGGAGCTCCGCTTCGGGACGCTCGTCTACATCCTGCCGCTGCGCCATCCGCTCGAGGTGGCGAAGGCGGTCGGCACCGCCGCGGTGCTCTCGGGCGGGCGCGTGATGCTCGGCTGCGGCGCGGGATGGATCCGCGAGGAGTACGACGCGCTCGGCGTCGACTGGAAGACGCGCGGCCGGCGCTACGACGAGATGATCGAGGTGATGCGCAAGGCGTGGACCGGCAAGATGGTGGAGCACCGCGGTCGCTTCTTCGACCTCGGCTCCTTCCAGATGAGCCCGGCGCCGCGCGAGCCCGTCCCCATCTACATGGGCGGCACGAGCGACGCGGCGATGCGCCGCGCTGCGCGGCTCGGCGACGGCTGGATCGGCACCGGCCATAGTCCCGACGAGGCGCGCGCGCTGCTCGGCCGCATGCGGGCTCTGCGCCAGGAGGCGGGCCGCGCCTCGACGCCCTTCGAGGTGATCGTGCCGCTCGCCGTGCCGGCCGACCGCGACGTGCTGCGCTCGCTCGCCGCCGACGGGATGACGGCGACGACCGCCTGGCCCTTCAGCTACACGATCGGACCGACGTCGACCCTCCAGCAGAAGCGCGACGCCATGCGCCGCTTCGGCGACGAGGTCATCAGAAAGCTGGGCTGACGGCGCTCAACTCGGCCTCCGGGCGGGCCGATGCCTTCCTGACACATCCGAGGAGCACCCGGAGGTCGGGAATGCGCAACTACGATCCGATGGCTCCCGAGTTCTGGCCGGATCCCTATCCCGCCTACCGGGTGCTGCGCGACGAGGCGCCGGTCCACCGGGCGCCCGGATCCGGCGTCTGGTGCATCTCGCGCTACGAGGACGCGCTCTTCGTGCTGAAGCATCCGGACGCGTTCTCCTCGCGCGCGATGTTCACCATGCTGATGAACAACGGGAAGGAGGGCTTCCCGCCGCTCAACTGGGACGTCCTGCGCTTCCTCGTGCTCTTCCCGCTGCGCATCCGGATGAACCCATTCGCGTTCCCCAAGGCGCGCAACCTGATCGCCGAGGACCCGCCCGTCCATGCCACCCTGCGCAACGTCGTGAATCGGGGCTTCACCCCCAGGCTGATCGCGGCCTGGGAGCCGCGTATCCGCGAGATCGTCGCGGAGCAGGTCGCGCCGCTGCGCAGCGGCCAGCCCTTCGACCTGGTGCGCGACCTCGCGATCCCGCTGCCCGTCACGATCATCGCCGAGATGCTGGGCATCGAGAGCGAGCGGCGCGACGACTTCAAGCGCTGGAGCGACGCCTTCATCGCCGGCGCTACGGGACCTGGCCGCGCGCGGCCGTTCGCGCCCGAGTTCGTGGACACCGTGCTCGAGTTCCTCTCGTATCTGCGCGACGTGGTGCGGGCGCGCCGGCGGGCACCGGGCGACGACCTGATCAGCCGCATCATCGCGGACGCGCCGGGCGGCGCGGCTCTCTCGGACATGGAGGTGATCGCCTTCGTCCAGCTCCTGCTGGTGGCGGGCAACGAGACCACCACGAACCTGATCGGCAACGCCGTCCAGGCGCTGCTCGACCACCGCGATCAGCTCGAGCGCGTGCGGTGCGATGCCTCGCTGGTTCCCAGCCTGGTCGAGGAGGCGCTGCGCTACGAAGCGCCGGTACAGACCGTGTTCCGCACCACCACGCGCGACGTCGAGGTCGCCGGCACGCCGATCCCGGCCGGGTCGACGGTCGCGGTGCTTCTCGCGTCCGCCAACCGCGACGAGCGGCGTTTCGAGTCGCCCGACCGCTTCGACGTGACGCGCGACGCGCGCGGGCACCTCGCCTTCGGCTTCGGCGAGCACTTCTGCCTGGGATCGGCGCTGGCGCGGCTCGAGGCGCAGCAGGCGCTCGCGGCGCTCGTCCCGGAGCTCGCGCGGCTCGAGCGCGCCTCGGCCACGCGCGAGATGGTCGAGTCGTTCCTGGTGCGCGGCCCGCGCAGCCTGGAGCTGCGCCGGGCGGCTTAGCTCTGCGCGAAATCGGCCTCCGGCCGATCGGGTTGCTGAGCTGCAGCACGTCCTGATTGACTTCGCTCGCCTTCCAGCTGCTGACTTCGCTCGGCTTCGCCTCGCTGCGCGCGCCCTTCGGGCGCTTGCGGCTGCGCGCATCGGCCTCCGGCCGATCGGGTTGCTGAGCTGCAGCACGTCCTGATTGACTTCGCTCGCCTGCCAGCTGCTGACTTCGCTCGGCTTCGCCTCACTGCGCGCGCCCTTCGGGCGCTTGCGGCTGCGCGCGCCCGCTTCGCGGGCGCTTGCGGGGATATCCAGGCGATCGGATCGCCTCGGAGGGGACGAGTCTGGTCTAGGCAGCGCCTGGCGCTCCCTTCGTGATCCGACCGGCGAGGTTGCCGCCCTCACAGAGCAGGTCGGAGCCGGTGCAGGAGCGGCTCTCGTCGGACGCGAGGAAGAGGATCGCGTTCGCGACGTCGCCGATCAGCTCGTCGAGCTTGCGCCCGCGCTGCGTCGCGAGGTGCGGCTGCAGGCGCGGGATCACCTTCTCGACGTCGACTCCCGGCGGCATGTAGGGCTGGATCATGTGCGCGCTGCCCGCCTCGGGACACACGGCGTTCACCCGGATCCCGTAGCGGCCGAGCTCGAGCGCGGCGACGCGTGTGATGCCGCGCACGGCCCACTTGCTCGCGGCGTACGCCACGATGCCGTTCTGTCCGCGCAGCCCGTCGACCGAGGCCACGTTCACGATCGAGCCGCCCCCGGCCGCGCGCATCGGCTCGATGGCCGATTTGATGCCGAGGAAGGTGCCGAGCTGGTTGACCCGCACCACGCGTTCGAAGTCGGCGACCTCGGTGTCGGCGATGGCCGCCATGTGGAGCACGGCGGCGTTGTTGACCAGCACGTCGAGCCGGCCGAAGCGCTGCACGACCTCCGCGACCGCCCGACGCCACTCCGCCTCGGCGCCGACGTCGAGATGCACGAAGCTCGCGGCGTCGCCGATCTCCTTGGCGACCGCGCGGCCGGGCTCGTCGAGGACGTCGGCGAGCACGACGCGCGCGCCCTCCGCCGCGAAGCGGCGAGCGGTCGCCTCGCCGGTGCCACGCGCCGCCCCCGTCACGATCGCGACCTTCGACTCGAGCCGGCCCATGCGCCCCTCCCGTCGAGGCGGGAGGATGGCGGCCGCCGCCGGCGCCGGCCAGCGCCGCGGCCCGCGGGCGGCTTCGCGGTGGTACGCTCCGGCCGGAGGACGACGCGATGCAGCTTCCGCTCTACTTCGACTACGCCTGCCCCTGGGCCTACCTGGGCTCCTGCCGCGCCGAGGCCTACTTCCGCGACCTCGGCGTCGAGATCGACTTCCGGCCCGTCCACCTGCGCCGGCTGGTCGAGCCCGGCGTCGGGAAGCCGCCCGAGCTGGGGCCGCGCAAGCAGCGCAACGCCACGAGCGACGTCCGACACTGGGCGGAGATGATCGGCGTCGAGATCTCGCCCGACGCGCTCTACCGCTCGGACACGCAGCTCGCGCTGCGCTGCGCGCTGGCCGCGAAGGACGCCGGGCGCTTCCGCGAGTTCCACCATCCGGCGTACCGGGCGCGCTGGGCCGAGGCGCGCGACCTCTCCGACGAGGCGGTGCTGCGGAGCCTCCTGCGCGAGGCGGGGCTCGACGTCGAGGAGACGCTCGGGCGCGCCCGCTCGAGCGCGCTCGAGGAGTGCCTCACGCGCGACACCGAGGCGGCCATCGCGCGCGGCGTCTTCGGCGTGCCGACCGTCTTCGTGGGCGACGAGATGTTCTGGGGCAACGACCGCTTCGAGCTGGTGCGCTTCTACCTGCAGAAGGCACAGGCGGGCGGTTAGAGGAGGCCGACCCGAGAGTCGGCCTCCGCGCAGCGAGGCGAAGTCTACGAAGCCGAACGAAGGTCACCGGCGAGGCGCGGACGTGCGGCGTCGCGCGCTGCTGCTCGTGGTGGTGGCCGCCGCGCTCGCCGCCTGCGGCCGCCAGTCGCAGGAAGGCGCGCCGGTCCCCGTGGCCGCCGCGCCCGACGCGAGCGGCGCCACGGCGCCGACCTCGTTCACGGAGCAGGCGCAGGCCGCCGTTGCGAGCTCGCTCCCGCTCGCCGACCGGCAGGACTTCGAGGACGCGACGCGCGGGCTCCTCGCAACCGACGACGATCTCGTGATCCCCGGCCCGGGCGGCCGGCGCATCTGGGATCTCCAGGCCTACGCGTTCGTGACAGGCGACGCGCCCCTCAGCGTGAACCCGAGCCTCTGGCGCCAGGCGAAGCTCGACGGCACCCACGGGCTCTTCCAGGTGACCGACGGCGTCTATCAGGTGCGAGGCTACGACCTCTCGAACACGACGCTGATCGAGGGCCGGAGCGGCTGGATCGTGGTGGACTCGCTCACCTCGCAGGAGACCGCGGCGGCAGCGCTCGCGCTGGCGCGCCGCAAGCTCGGCGATCACCCGATCTCGGCGATCGTGGTGACGCACAGCCACATCGACCACTTCGGCGGGCTCGAGGCGCTGGTTCCCGATCCGCAGGCGAGGCGGAGCCTCCGCATCGTGGCGCCCCGGGGCTTCATCGAGGAGGCGACCAGCGAGAACGTGCTGGCGGGGCCGGCGATGGGGCGCCGCGCCAGCTTCATGTACGGCATGCCGCTGCCGAGGAGCGCGCGCGGCCACGTCGATTCGGGCCTCGGCAAGGCGCCCGCGCAGGGCACGATCGGGATCCTCGAGCCGACCGACCTGGTCGACCGCACGCCGCAGGCGATGGAGATCGACGGCGTCCCGTTCGTGTTCGAGTACGTGCCGGAGTCCGAGGCGCCGGCCGAGCTCGCGTTCTATCTCCCCCGGGCGAAGGCGTTCTGCGGCGCGGAGATCGTGACGCACACGCTCCACAACCTGTACACGCTTCGAGGCGCCAAGGTGCGCGACGCCCTGCGCTGGAGCGGATACATCGATCAGTCGATCGCGCTCTTCCCCGACGTCGAGGTGGTCTTCGCCAGCCATCACTGGCCGGTGTGGGGCCACGATCGCGTCGTCGACTACCTGAAGAAGCAGCGCGACACGTACAAGTACATCCACGATCAGACCCTGCGCATGGCCAACGAGGGGCTCGGGCCGGAGGAGATCGCCGAGACGCTCGAGCTGCCCGACTCGCTGCGCAGCGCCTTCGCCGACCGCGGCTACTACGGCACCGTGCGCCACGACGCGAAGGCCGTCTACCAGATGTACTTCGGCTGGTTCGACGGCAACCCCGCCGACCTCGATCCGCTGCCCCCGGTCGAGGCCTCCAGAAAGTACGTGGAGTTCATGGGCGGTGCGGCCGAGGTCAAGCGCAAGGCGCAGGCCTCCTTCGACCGCGGCGAGTACCGCTGGGTCGCGATGGTGATGAACCACGTCGTGTTCGCCGATCCCGACGACCGCGAGGCGAAGGAGCTCCTCGCGCGCGCCTACGACCAGCTCGGCTACCAGGCCGAGTCGGGGCCGTGGCGCGACGAGTACCTGACCGGCGCGTACGAGCTCCGGCACGGCGTCTCGAGCCCCGCCCTCACCCCGGCGAGCATCGCGGACGTGCTGCTCCACCTGCCCGCGGAGCGCTTCTTCGACTCGATGGCGGTGCGGCTCAACGGCCCGAAGGCGGTCGGAAAGGACGTCACGCTGAACTTCGTCTTCACCGATCTCGGCGAGTCTCACGTGGTCACGGTCGAGAATGCCGTCCTCCACCACGCGAAGCGCGACCCGGATCCGGGCGCGGCCGCCACGGTGAAGCTGACGCGCGCGTTCCTGGTGCGCCTCGCCACCGGCCAGGCCGGCCTCCGCGAGATGATCTTCTCACCCGACCTCCACGTCGACGGCAGCCGCCTGGCGCT
>Ga0335071_10006381_pt1 | contig 12176 bp, 10 predicted proteins | sample Lox_Sample_15_FD_206724 | JGI IMG/M metagenome (GOLD analysis project Ga0335071, IMG submission 206724) | Soil microbial communities from Loxahatchee National Wildlife Refuge, Florida, United States - Lox_Sample_1.5 | ecosystem: Environmental > Terrestrial > Soil > Wetlands | place: USA...
GGCCTGGTCGCCAGATTTTAAGTGACGATCTATGCGGCGAAGGATCCTCGCACGGTCAACACTGGACAATGGGCCCGCAGTTTGCCTTCAAACAGATACTGATTGCAGAACAAGACAGGCGGTACGGCCAGATCTGTTGTTCGCCAAGCAGCGTAGTGATGTAGGTTTCCGGCGTCACGGCACTGTCACAATGTCCCTTTCCGGTGGCGGCTTCTGGCGATCAGTGAAAGAAGATCTCTGAGCAGTTGGATTTTCAGACCACTTACAGTGTCCCTGGGACTCGTTAACACGTGGCAGCCTGTTGAATGCCACCCGACTATTTGTCACTTGTCAATTGACGATCAATGGTTTGACACTCCGATCAGGCGCGGGCTGCTACTCAGCAGCGCATCCGACTGGAAGGCTATTCAACGCATGTAAGCAAATCACGGCCCACCGCTCACAATGCGTGATCGCCCGAACTGGTCATGGAGATGTTCAATCTGAGGCGATGGGACCCGCAAGGGCTTCTCCAATCGTCGAACTGACGAGGTAGCAGCGGCAAAAGTTGCAAAAACGGCAATATTCTGGCGCTGGCGGCAACGCTACCGTGCCGACACGCGGACCATCAACCTGGAGCACAGAATCAGCCACGGCCCGCAATACTTTCCGGCCGGGCGGCAGCGATTCACGATTCGGTCTGTGACTTGCAACAAGTCTTCCCATGTCGGAGATAGGCAGCTTTGCGCTCCTACTGGCGCTCGGCCTGAGTGCTTACTGTTTTCTCGCAGGCATCGCAGCATTGTTTGATAAGGACGCCGTGTCGGCTCGTCTCGGCGAAACGGCCCGCCGTGCCGGGATCGCCACTTTCGCCGCCGTTCTGCTGGCGAGCTTCATACTCGTAACCGCCGCTTTCAACGACGACTTTTCCATCGCCTACATCTTCCACCACAGCAATCGCGACCTGCCGGCCGCCTACAAGTTCGCCGTGCTCTGGTCTGGACAGGAAGGGTCGCTGCTGTTCTGGTCGCTTCTGCTCGCAGGCTACGGATTCGTCCTCCGCCTGCGCTACAAAACCGATCAGCGCCTGTTCGCGTATGCCTCCGTCATCCTCGCATCGGTGCAGACTTTCTTTCTTCTGATTCTGAATTTTGCGGCGCATCCGTTCGCCATCATGCAAGGCACTCCGCCCGCCGACGGCGCGGGACTGAATCCACTTCTGCAATATCCCGAGATGGTGATTCATCCGCCGATGTTGTACCTCGGATACGTGGGCTTTACCGTTCCGTTTGCCTTCGCGCTGGGCGCGCTCATCATGAAGTATCCGGGCGATAACTGGATTCGCATTACCCGCAGATGGACGATGGTGACCTGGTGCTTCCTTACCATCGGAATTTTCCTCGGTGCACACTGGGCCTACTCCGTCCTGGGATGGGGTGGCTACTGGGGATGGGATCCGGTGGAAAATGCTTCCCTCATGCCATGGCTTACCGGCACGGCGTTTCTACATTCCGTCATTATGCAGGAAAAGCGCGGCATGTTGAAAATCTGGAATATGTCGCTCATCTTCGCGACATTCCTCCTCTCCATGCTCGGAACCTTCCTTACGCGCTCCGGCGTGATCAGTTCGGTGCATGCTTTCGCGCAGTCCTCCATCGGCACCTGGTTCCTGGTCTTTATTGCGTTGACCCTGGCGGTGTGCACCTTTTTCCTGGTGGAGAACCGGTCGCACCTTAAGTCCGAGCACAAGCTGGCGTCGCTCGTATCGCGTGAATCCAGTTTCTTGTTTAACAATCTTTTCTTGCTGGTCGCGTGCTTCACCATACTGTGGGGCACTTTTTTTCCGATCCTCTCGAACTTCGTGCAGGGACACAAAGTTACCGTCGGCCCTCCTTTTTTCAATCGCGTAGTTGTCCCGGTTGCCCTGCTACTGCTGTTGCTCACTGCGGTTGGCCCCCTGCTGGCATGGCGCAAAACTTCCATCGAAAGCCTGAAACGGAATTTCCTTCTTCCTGCCATCGGCGCGCTTGCAGTTGGCGGCCTGATGATTCTCTTCGGGGTGCGCCCGTGGGAGGACCCATCCTATTTCTATGCCACCATGGCCGCCATTCTCTCGGCGCTTGTGATCTTCACCGTCATTTCTGAATTCCTCCGCGGAGGTCGCGTCATCGCCGGCAAGACGCAGCAAAATCTCCTGGCGGCTATGGTCCAGCTGTGCCACAGAAATACGCGCCGTTATGGCGGCTACATCGTCCACTTCGGCGTAGCTCTGGTCGTCATCGGAATCCTTGGGACGCCGTTCAACAAAGAAGTGGAAAAAGAAATGGGCCTGGGCGACAAAATCGAAATTGGCCCCTACACTCTGGTCTGCCAGTCCTACACGCAGGATGACAATCCAAACTATGCCAACGAGTTTGCGATCATCAACGTCTTTCGCGGCGGCAAGCAGATCACGACGATGTATCCCGAACGCCGCTTCTATAAAGCCAGCGAACAGCCGCAGACACTTCCTCGTATCTACCCGAGCTTCGCTGAAGACTTCTTCTTAGTAAGCGACCTCTACGTAGTCTATGAAGGCAAGAACGAAACCAATCTGCGTCCGATCATTAAAGCGCATGTAAATCCACTCGTGCCCTGGATTTGGATTGGCCTGATCATTATGGTCCTAGGCACCGTCGTCGCTCTCGTTCCGAATACCGCCGCGGTCCGGGTTTCCGCGACCGCGCCGGTGCGCGTCCCGGCGCAAGCGGGAGCCGGTGACTGACATGAAATCCTCGATCACACTTCAGCTCTCATTTCGTAAGGTCTTAGGCCATTTTTCCTTCCATCGCTGCCTGCAGGCCGTGGGTCTCGCATTAGCGGTGATCGTCTGCATGGCTGCAGGCGATGATTCCGGGCGCTTCAAAAACCTTGGACATCGCATGATGTGCACCTGCGGATGCGGTCAAGTCCTGCTCGAATGCAATCACGTCGGCTGCCAGTCCTCCGATAAGATGCGCAACCAGTTGTTAACAGCGCTCGGCAAAGGCGACAACGACGATCTCATCCTGCAAAGCTTCGTCCAGGACTATGGGCCGACCGTGATGGCCGCGCCCACCGCCAGTGGCTTCGATCGCGTGGCCTGGATCACGCCTTTCTTAGTCCTAGCGCTCGGCATTGCAATCTCGGTTCATACTGTGCGCTCGTGGAAAGACCGGCCCGCTCCAGACCTCGCGGACGGCATTGCCATCCCCTGCCACGGCGAACTCGACGAGTTCCGCGAGCGAGCCCGCAAGGAGACCGCCCTATGACTCTCTTCCTTTGCGGCATCTTTACGCTCGCATCTCTCTGTTACACATTCTTTTTTTCCGGCCAAGTCATTTCCGGAAAAGAAATGACGCGCCTCGGATATCTGCGTGAGCGCAAGGAGGCGGTCTATGAGAACTTGCGCGACCTGAATTTTGAATACCGGGCAGGCAAGGTGCCCGATGACGACTATCAATCGATGCTCGGCTCGCTCGAAGAAGAAGCCGCTGCGATCATGGCGGAAATTGCGCGCCTGGAAGAAGCCCCCCGCGCTGCGACTCTTCGCCCCAGGAAAGGAACTACGAGATGAAATCATCTGAGGCTCGATTCCTGAATCAAGTGGCCGGCGCGCTCGCCACCGTCTTATTATTCTGTTCCCTGGCCGACGCTCAAACCATCACCGGCACCGTCAAGAATGGCACCACCAATAAACCCGCCGCCGGCGACGATGTCATACTGCTCAGCCTTGCCCAGGGCATGCAGGAAGCCGGACGCAGCAGGACCGACGCCCACGGCAATTTCACTGTTAAACTCGATGACACAAGCGCTCCACATCTGATCCGTGCCATCCATCAGGGCGTGCCCTACCACCGCATGGCCCCTCCGGGCACGACTTCCGTGGACTTGCAGGTGTACGACGCAGCTAAGAAGGTTTCGGATATCAGCGTCACCGCCGATGTGCTGCGACTCCAGGCGCAGCCCAATGAACTGCAAGGGATCCGCATGTTCGCGGTGAATAACGCCTCCAATCCCCCGCGCACCCAGATGAGCGACCAGAATTTTGAATTTTATCTACCTGATGGCGCTCAGATCGACCAGGGCATGGCGATGACCGCAGGGGGCCAACCGGTCAACTCTCCCGCCGTGGGCACTAAGGAGAAGAACCGTTACGCGTTCATCTTCCCTTTGCGCCCGGGCACCACGCAGTTGCAGATCGTGTTCCACATGCCCTACAGCGGTCAAGCCGATATTGACCCTAAGGCAGTCTACGGTGTTCAACATTTTGTCGTGATGCTCCCGAAGACCATGCAATTTACTGCCGGCCCGGATACAGCATTCCAGTTGGAGCAGGATCCGCGGCAAGCGGATGCAGTCGTACAGATAGCTTCCAACGCGAATGTGGGCCAACCCCTCAATTTCCGAGTCTCCGGCACCGGAGCGTTGTCGGTTCCCGGAGGAGGAGGAGAGGCGAACTCATCTCGCGCAGCGAAGGGTGCGGGAGGTGAGGCCACGGGACGAGACTCACGCCCTGGCGGCGGACTCGCGCCGCCCGTCGACGCACCTGATCCACTACAAAAACACAGCTGGTTCATTCTCGGCGGCTTTGGAACTCTGCTCGCCGCCGGAGCAATTTACATCACCAGACGGTCGAAGACTGTTTCCGCGGGGGACGTCGCGCCATCCGGCATCGAAGCGTCCCCAATTCCTCCAATCGCGAAGCGCCAAATCTCCGATCGCTCCAGCATGTTGCTGGAAGCGTTGAAGGAAGAAATATTCCAACTCGAAGTGGATCACAAGCAGGGCCGAATTTCGCAGCAGGAGTACGCAACAGCAAGAGCCGCACTCGATCAGACGCTGGAGCGAGCCCTAAAGCGGAAGACGACAAGGCAAGACTAGGAACTCAAGTTGAGATCGAAGAAGAATTTCCCTTCCGCGAGGCTGTAGAGGTGCGCGCGTTCGGCTCGATGATTGAAGCTGTCGATCATACTGACTTCTCGCGCTTTCGGGGCCCACACGCTGAAACAGGTTCCATGCTCGCCGCCCGCTTCCACTACCGCGCCCGAAAACGCTACAGCTTTGACGTTGCAGCCTTTCCCGACTTTATTTGGCAGCTGACAAAGTAACTCTTGGCGTTGCCCACTCCTGTTCCTGATCGCGATCCCATCCACGCCCTCGAACCTCGTCCATTCAGTGACTTGGGGATTCTCCGTGTCCGAGCGCCGTTTTGAGCCGACACTTGCTTCCTGTATCCTGCGCGCAACTGGTTGGGTAATTATGCTCAAGATCACTGTCGTCGAAACCCCGACTGAAATGCGCCTCGTACTGTACGGGAAACTCGTGGGACCATGGATCGGGGCGCTGCAGAAAGTCTGGGAAAACCTACTGCATCAACTTGGCAACCGCACGCCCATCGTCGACCTCAATGATGTGACGCTGATCGACGACAGTGCCGATCCGCTGCTCGAGGCGATGTTGGGGCAAGGCGCGGAGCTCGTGGCTAGCGGACTGGCCAATCGCTGGCTGATTGAAGCTTTGAAGGCGGGAAAAACCCGAGTCCCCGCCAGGGTACTGCCGCCGCAGCCTGCGGCTCTCTCTCACACGGTGGACGCTGAACGCAACGAGGTGACCACAACGGCCGAAGGAACCGTCACGCTCGAAGAAGTCCGCGCTCACCTAAACCGGGAGAAAAGCGACCTTGCGCTGCCGTACCGGGAGTTGATCGATGCTCGCCATGCGGTCGTGAAACTTTCCTCGTCTGAGCTTCAGGAGGTTGTCCGATTGTTGCGCTCCCTTGCCCGCAGCCACCGTCTGGGCCGAACCGCGGTCGTGGTCTCGACCGATGTGGCCTACGGAATCATGAGAGTGTTCCAGGTTCTGGTCGAAGACGTCTGCGAAGTGCAGCCGTTTCGTGATCTGACAGCAGCAGATCTCTGGTTGAACGCCGGAACACGGTAAATTCGCAACCTTCAATCCGCAGCGGTCTCGGCAAGGCTGGAACGACCTTCGGCGGTAAGCACCGGGGCAAATGGATAGTCCCGCTCGGTGCCGCCACGCGCACGCCAGATCACTCGCATCGACGCCATGAACGGTACCGCCAAGTAAACACCGACGATTCCACCGATCTCTCCGCCGACCAGTACCGCGAAAATCGCGGCCAGGGGATGGATCGCCAGGTTGCGCCCCATGATCCGCGGAGAAGTGAAATAGTCCTGAACCATTCGCCAAATCGCCAGCAAGGCAGCCATCCAGATCCAGTGCGAGTGATTGACTATGCCAACGCTGACAATCGCAGCGAACGTGCTCATCCAGCCAAACGCCGGGATGAACTCCAGCAATCCCCCCAACACGGCGAGCGCGATGGCGTGAGGAAATCGCAGAACAAGCAGGGCCGCGGCATAGAACGCGAACGAAAGGATACAAAGAAGGACCTGGGCCCTGATATATCGGGTGAGCACGAGGTGCAGTTCGTTGGCTATGCCCCGAATGCCGCGGCGCCGGTCCGCTGGAAAGAACGTCTGGATCAGCGCATCGGTGATGTGGTCGCCATCGCGCAGGAAGAAAATTGCCAGGACGGGAATCAGCAGCAGCCACGCCAGCACCTCTGCAAGATTGGAAAGATAATGGTCTGCGACTCGCACCAGGTCCTGGATGTCCTCTTTGTGTCTCGCCAGGAAGGCCCGGAAGCGAAATTCCTGTTCCTCGCTCCAACCGTATTTCCCTCTCAGCTCAGACGCGATGTCGCCGGTCGAAAGGCCGTCAAGCAAAACCGGCACCTCATCCAGCAACTTAGCGGTGTTTCGGGCGACACCGGGCGCCAGTGAATAGCCCAGCAGGGCGATCAGCACTACGAAGGCGAGATAGACCTCCACCACTACCGGACCTCTCAAGTTTCTGAAGAACAAGGAGTGGCGCTGCAGGAACTTGACCGCCGGATCAATCAAATAAGCAAAGAATACGGCGAGGACGAAGATCAGAATGATGCGCCGTGCGCTATAGACGGCTGCGCACACCACGGCAAAGAACAGTATGGTCAGCAAGACGTCCGCGGTACGGCGATCAGGGAATGCCATCTGTTTTTGCCAGCACGCAAAAGAATGTGCGAGGTTTTTGCCCCGCACCTTCAGCGCACCCTCGCTTCAACCTAGTCGAGTGCACACGGTGTGTGTTTGCAATCACATTGAATTTCGGTCTCGTGCACGCCGGCGGCGTCCGAGCAATAGTCACTGCAGTACGTTTCTGGATCCGCCACTGCACATTGGCACGCCGAGTACGCGCACTTGTGTTGTCCTTGAGCATTCATTTGTTCAAACTCCCACCTTTTCTCGACCTAGCATTGCTGATGCAAGTCACCAGCCACTCTGCTGAACGGGACGCTCAGAACAACCTGTCTTGAAACCCCAGCGGTAAGTGTTTTTGCCGACGCCTCCTTAGCTCCGCTGCTTGGATAGCGTCGCCGGTTGTTCGCGTTTGACAAACTCTTTGTCAAGTGACAAACAACCCGAGCAATTCCAAACGGGGGAAACTGCTTCTGATCAACAGGTTTTGGTCTTGGCACCGGGAATGCAACAACCGCTGCACAGTGGGGAGGCCTCGTGCACCCACGTACTCTGGCATCATGCCGCATCTTGACAGGAGGTAGACCGTGGCCCCAGAAGCTGCGAGTATCGCCATCACCGAACCCGCGAAGCCTACGCTTGCTGCAGCCCGACCCGCCGAGCCTGACCACCTTCCGGCTCCATCCAGGCCTAACTGGCAGAAGTATCTAACCCCGGTCCTGGTGGTACTGCTGGCTGCCGCCATCGTATTCACGATCTTTCGCAACTGGAATTCCTGGGAAGGCGGCAAAGCGGAGCAGGTTACCGACGATGCGTACGTCCGCGGCGATCTGACACCGCTGAGCACCAAGGTTGCCGGCATCGTTCGTGAGGTGAGGGTCTCCGATTTCCAGATTGTGCGCCAGGGAGATCTCCTGGTTCAGCTTGACGATGACGACTACCGGGCACAGGTAGGCCAGGCGAGCGCGGGGGTGGCCGCGGCAAAAGCCGCCATCGAGAACAACCGGCGCCAGAAACAACTGCAGCAAGCCAAAATTGACCGCGCGCTCGCCGGGGTATCGCAGGCGCAAGCCGAGATTTCCGCGGCGCAAGCGGGAATTGCGGCCGCGCAGGCCGACCTGGGCCGCACTCTTCCCGAACGCCGCCGCCAGGAGGCTCTCATCGCGACCAGATCCACTACGCCCCAGAAAGTTGAGCAAGTCGTTGCCGATGAAGAGCGCTCACGCGCCCAACTGCTCAGCCATGAAGCTTCGCTCGAGCAGGCCAGGGCGATGTTATCCAGCAGCCAATCGGCGGTCGAGGCCGAACGCCGCGGGCTCGACGTTCTGAACTCCCAGGAACTCCAACTCATCGCCGACCTCCATGGCAGAGAAGCCGCGCTTACCGTGGCACAGGTGAACCTGGGCTACACCAGGATTGAGGCTCCCGCGGACGGCACTGTCGGTGAACGGCAGGTCCGCCCCGGCCAGTTGGTCTCGCCGGGCACGCAGGTGATCCCGTTCGTCAACAAATTGAAATGGGTGCAGGCGAATTATCGTGAAACACAACTCACGAATGTGAAAGTTGGTGATGCCGCTGAGATCCGCATTGACGCGTATCCCGGAAAAGTTTTCCGCGGCAAAGTGATTGAGATTGCGCCGGCCAGCGGTTCGCAATTTGCTCTCCTGCCGCCCGACAACGCCACCGGAAATTTCACCAAGGTCGTGCAACGCGTTTCAGTAAAGATCGGCCTGGATGATGACAGCCTGGCACCTGCACTGCGACCAGGTCTTTCCGTAATTGCGACAGTGCGCACGAAACGATAGCCGGAGCGTCATGGCTGCTACAACGATTACAACTCGTCCACCCGCGCCGGTGGAGATTGCGCGCGCTACGGCTGCCGCGATCCCCTCGGAACTCTCGACCCGGCCTCTGTTGGGGATCATCGGGGTCCTGATCGGAGCCGGCCTCGTCACCCTCACCGGCCGCATGCTCTCGCTCGGGATGGCCGATCTGAAGGGCCACGTCGGCATCAGTTACGACCAGGGGGCATGGCTCGACAGCGCCTATAACGGGGCCCTCATGTTTATCGGGCCCTTTACCGTCTTCCTGGGAGGTTTGCTCGGTCCACGCCGCGTCCTGCTGTTTACAGCTGGACTTTTCACCGTGACCTGCACGTTCCTCCCGTTCATTCACAATTACAGTCTGCTGGTCGCGGCCTTGATTGTCGCGGGGCTCACATCCGGCACCTTCTATCCCCTCACGCTGACTTACGCGCTTCGCATCAGTCCCCTACGATTCCTGCCGATCACGATGGCGTTCTATGCAACCTTTATCGATGGTGCCGTCAATGTAGCGCCTTCCCTCTATGGCTGGTATCGCGACCATCTTTCCTGGCATTGGATGTTCTGGAATTCAGCCCTCATTGCGCCGGTGATGCTGACTTGTATCTATTTCGGTATCCCGAAAGCCCCCGCTCGACAGAAGAGCGGCCCTGCGCCCAGCTTCGTCGGATTTCTGTACCTGAGCGCCGGCTTGGCTCTAATGTTCATCGCGCTCCAGCAAGGCCAGCGGCTCGACTGGTGGCGCTCCGGCGTATTCACCGGCTTGTTTTGGTCCGGCGCGTTCCTGACACTGTGCGCGCTCATCCGGCGATTGCGCGGTCCCAACGCGCTGGTGGCGCTGCCGTATCTCTGGAAGTGGAACACAATCCTGCTCGGATCTTTGCTCTTCTGGTTTCGGTTTACTCTCACCGGAACCATCATCCTTATTCCGCAGTCGCTGGCCATTCACGGCTTCGAAGCCAGCCAGATCGGTCCGGCCATAATCTGGAGCGCAGCTCCCCTGTTGCTGATTGCGTTGACTGCCGGGCTTCTGATGCTCGGCAAGTTGGATCCGCGGCTGGTCCTGGCGGCGGGCCTTTCCTGCACCGCCTTCGCCGTCCTCTTGAACTCCGAGTACACCACCGCCTGGTCGGCGGCGAACTACTATCGCACCGAACTCCTGACGGGCGTCGGGCAAGCCATCTCTCTGATTGGGCTGGTCGGATGCATTATCCTGCAGGGCGTCTTCACGGGCGGTCTGGCGAAACCTCCGTGGATTCTGACCTTCTCTGCCTTCTTTCATACGATTCGCTTGTTCGGTGGACAAGCGGGGGCCATCTACATGGCCCACTTTCTCGACCAGCGCGAGAAGTTGCACTCGAACCTGCTGGGTCTGCACGTGACCTCGGGCAACTGGATTACTGACGCGAATCTTCACGGCATGGCTACGGGTGTGTATGCGAAATCATCCAGTTTAGCTGCGGCGGGCGCCCGTGCTGTCGATCTGATCGGAGCTCGGCTGCGCCTTCAGGCATACGCCTTGAGTCTCAATGATGGCTTCGTTCTGGTGGCATGGTCTTGCGTTGTGGGTCTCCTTCTGACTGCATTGCTGCGCAAGTCGCCACTGAACTACGGCGACCTCCCCACGTTTCAGCAACCATCGTCCGAGCCCAAGGAATCGACTTCATGATGACCCGCGCCTGGCCTTCGCGCTTCCGATCGCTCGCCCGCAGGCAAGTCTGCCTGGAGGCTCAACTGTTGTGCCTTGCACATTGCTGGAGGAATGTTTCATGAAAAAGCTCAACTGCGCAATTCTCCGCTGGATCGCCGTGATGGCATGCGCGTGCGCATTGATCACATCTGTTCAGGGTCAGGAACGCAGGCTGTCGCTCCAGGAGGCCATCGATCTCGCGCTCCGCGCAAATCATGGCCTGAGAGCCGCAACCTACCAGGTCGCAGCGGAAGAGCAGAAACGACGGATCGCCAGGTCCAGCTACTTTCCCTCGATCACGAACGAATCCACGCTTCTCCACATCACCGATCTGCAACGGGTCGAGGTACCCGCCGGGGCCTTCGGTCCGGGCATTCCGTCATCGAACATTTTTCTTACCCAAGGCACGAAGACCTTTGAAACCAGCGGAACCATGATTGCCCAGCCGATCACGCAGCTGATCAAGATCCACCAGGCAAATAAAATCGCGGCCGCCGACGTAAACCTGTCTCAGGCCTCGTTGAAGAAAGCGTCGACGGACGTAGTTTTCCGCGTGCATGAACTCTTCTATCGCGTCCTGACCAGTCAACTGCAGAAACAAGCAGCCGAGTTGCAGATTACGTCGGGAAGCGAGAATTTGAACGAGAGCACCGAGCAGGTCAAGCACGGAAGTCTGCTTGAAGTGGCTCGGGTTGAGAGCCGGGCCAACCTGCTCGAAGCCCAGCAGGTGCTGCTGACCACAGACATACAGATCGCCGACCTTACCATCCAGTTGAACGATGTACTCGGACTGCCCCTGAACACGAAGCTTGTGCTCGATCCCAACGTCGACGTGGCGCTCGATCTGCCACCACGCGAGGAGTCGCTGAAGACGGCGGTGAACGACAACCCGGAAATCAAAGAAGCGGTGCAGGCGCTTGCCAAAGCGCGGGCCGCGCACGCTGCAGCCAAGGCGGAATACATACCCGATGTCACTGCGTTTGCCCGGCACAGCTATCAAAACGGGGTGCCGTTTGTGGATCGGAACTTCGGCACCTTCGGCATTCATTTGAGCTACGACATCTTCGATGCCGGCAAGCGCCGGGCGCTCATTCGCGAACGCCGCGACGAAATATCCGCGGCCGAAGAGAACCTGCAGCGCGTCAAGGACGAGGTCGAAGTCCGCATCAACATGATCTACAACCGTCTCGAAGTAGCACGCGCCATGGTGGAAGTCAGGCAAGAATACCTGGCGGCGCGGCAGGAAAGCGCCCGTCTTTCCGAAGACCAGTTCAAGCAGGGCATCGTGCTGGTGTCGCAGCGCGACGCATCGCGGGCCCAGGCCATAAAGGCCCGGGCCGGATTATTGGATGCAAGCCTCAATTACCTGTTGGCGCGAGACGATCTGGATCGGGCCTTGGGACATACGAATCACTGATCGTCCATTCAGCGAGTCGCATACGAAATGGGGAAAGGACGCACGATGTCACAGAGTACAACCGGAGGTGGCTGGACGGCGGCTTCCAACGCAACCGTGCGAGCACATTCCGGCAGGACATCTTCGCAACACGCCGAATCCGAAGGTATTAGGCTGGCCGGACTCCACAATCCGACGCAGACAGGACACGCAAATCTGCGAAAACC
>Ga0335071_10006382_pt1 | contig 12174 bp, 10 predicted proteins | sample Lox_Sample_15_FD_206724 | JGI IMG/M metagenome (GOLD analysis project Ga0335071, IMG submission 206724) | Soil microbial communities from Loxahatchee National Wildlife Refuge, Florida, United States - Lox_Sample_1.5 | ecosystem: Environmental > Terrestrial > Soil > Wetlands | place: USA...
CGCCGTCCGCGAGCCGCAGGCGCTTGATCGAGAGGATCGGCTCCGCCGGCGAGACGTGCAGGATGCGCCCGAGCCGGGCGCCGGCGGGTATCTCGCGACGATCGATCGTGCGGCTTCCCGGCGTCAGGCCGCGCGCCCGCATGTCGTCGCTGAACGAGGCGATGTCGATGCCCTTCGCGACCTTCGGCTCGGCGACGAACGTGCCTGCTCCCCGCCGGCGCACGAGGTAGCCCTCGCGCACGAGCTCGTCGAGCGCGGCCCGCAGGGTCAGCCGCGAGACGCCGAGATCCACGCTCAGCTGGCGCTCGGAGGGAATCGAATCGCCGACGTGCAGCGGCTCGATCAGCTCGAGCACCCGCTCCCGCGTCTCGCGCTGCTTGGTCATGCAGCCGCCCCGGCGGTGACCGGCGCCGCGGCCCCGTCGAGCCGCTCGCCCGTTTCCGGGTCGAAGAAGTGGAAGCGGGCCGGATCGACGGCCAGCTCGAGCGGCGCGCCGACGCGTGCGCCGGTGCGCGCGTCGAGCCTCGCGGTGAAGAGCGCCTGCGACTCGGGCAGCAAACCGCCTTCCGCCGCGGCCTCCAGCACCTCTGCATTCATCGGCGGCGCGTCGACGTGGAAGAAGACGTGCGCGTCCGAGCCCAGCTCCTCGACGACCTCGACCTGCACCCGGATCGTCGGCAGGCCCGACGCGAATGCCGCGTCCTCGAAGCTCTCGGGGCGGATCCCGACCACCACGCGCTCGCGCCGCGGGGCCGGCCCGGCGAGCGGGACGGTGAACTGCCCGAAGCTCAGTCGATCGCCGGCGACGGTCGCCTCGACGAGGTTCATGGCCGGGGAGCCGATGAACGCGGCGATGAAGAGGTTGGCGGGACGCGCGTACAGCTGCTGGGGACGGTCGCACTGGAGGATCTGCCCGCTGCGCATGACCGCGACTCGCTGGCCGAGCGTCATCGCCTCCGTCTGGTCGTGCGTGACGTAGACGGTCGTGACGCCCAGCCGGCGGTGCAGCTGAGCGAGCGAGGCGCGCATGCCGACGCGCAGCTTGGCGTCGAGGTTCGAGAGCGGCTCGTCGAGCAGGAATGCCTGCGGCTGGCGGACGATCGCCCGGCCCATCGCCACCCGCTGGCGCTGGCCGCCGGAGAGCTGTGCCGGGCGGCGGTCGAGCATGTCCGTCAAGCCGAGGAGCTCCGCCACGTCGTCGACGCGGCGGACGATCTCCGGCTTCGGCGTCCGCCGAGCCTTCAGGCCGTAGCCGAGGTTCTGGCGCACGGTCATGTGCGGATAGAGAGCATAGGACTGGAACACCATCGCGATGTCGCGGCTGCGCGGCGGCAGGTCGGTCACGTCGCGGCCGCCGATCGAGATCACCCCGGCGCTCGTCTCCTCCAGCCCGGCGATCATCCGGAGCAGGGTCGACTTGCCGCAGCCGGACGGGCCGACGAGCACGAGGAACTCGCCGTCCTCGATTGCGAGCGAGACGTCGTCGACGGCCCGTACCGCGCCGAATGTCTTGCTCACCTCGTCGAGCCGGATCTCCGCCACGCCCGCGATGGTATAGACCAGATACGGTCGATACAAGCCCCCGCTGCGGGAAATGAGGAGAACTGGTATTGACCAGGACACCGGACCACTCGTAGACTGGCAGCAATGAGACTCGGCGTCGAAGCGGCCCTCGTGGACGGCACGCTCGTGCTCGGCGATGTGGAGATCGAGGACGGCCTGATCGCCGGCTTCGGCCTCGCCGGTGCACACGGGCAGGGAATCGCCGTCCCCGGCTTCATCGACCTTCAGGTGAACGGGTTCGGCGGCGTCGACTTTCTCGACGCGGACACCGACGGCTATCGCCAGGCCGGCCAGGCGCTGCTCGAGACGGGCGTCACCGCCTACCTGCCGACGTTGATCACGAGCCCGGAGCAGCAGGTGCTGCAGGCGATGGGCGAGGTGCCGATCGGCGAACACGCGCCGCGCATCCTCGGGATGCACCTCGAGGGGCCGTTCCTCTCTCCGAACCGCCTCGGCACGCACGAGGCGTCGTCGCGCCGCGATCCCGACCCGGCGCTGCTCGAGCGGCTGCTCGCTGCAGGGCCGGTCAGCATGATGACGCTCGCCCCCGAGCTCCCCGGCGCAGGCGTCCTGATCGACAAGCTGCTCGCGCGCGGGATCACGGTCTCGCTCGGGCACACGGATGCCACCGCGGAGCAGGCGAACGCCGCCTTCGCACGGGGAGCGCGCGCGGTCACACATCTCTTCAACGCGATGCGGCCGCTCCTGCACCGCGACCCCGGGATCGTGGGTGCGGCGCTCGCGCACGAGTCGGTGATCGTGTCGCTGATCGTCGACGGCATCCATCTCGCACCCGAGACGGTGCTGACCGTCTGGCGGGCGGCCCGCGGCCGGATCGCGCTGATCTCGGACGCGATCGCCGCGGCACCTCGCGCCTACGGGACGTCGAGTCTCGGCGAGCTCGACCTCCAGGTGCACGAGGGCGCGGTGCGCGGGCCGGACGGAGTGCTCGCGGGCAGCGTGCTGACGATGATCGAGGCGGTACGCAACCTTCACGCGCTCGGCGTCCCGCTCGAGGAGGCGGTCGAAGCCGCCACCACGACGCCGGCGCGCGTGCTCGGCGACTCCGCGCTCGGCCGGATCGCGATCGGATCGCCGGCCGACGTGGTCGTGCTGAACGACCGCATCGAGATCGAGCGCGTGCTCGTCGGGGGCGACGAGCCCGTCGCCGTCTGAGAAGCTCACCGCGTGGCAACGATCGTCTTCTTCCCCGAAGGGGCGTACGGCCCGACGAACAACTGCGTGGGCATCGGCCAGGTGCTGCAGGAACGCGGGCATCGCGTCGTCTTCGTCGTCGAGGAGTCGTTCGCGGGAACGCTCGACGCACAGGGCTTCGAGGAACGGCACATCCGGCTCGGGCCGCCGCCCGAGACCGAGGAGGTGCCCGGGCAGTTCTGGAAGGACTTCATCCGCGACACGGCGCCCGTGTTCCGACGTCCGACGATCGAGCAGCTCGAGTCGTTCATCGAGCCGACCTTCCGGGCGCTCTGCGACGGGGCGCGATATGCCGACGACCGCCTGCGCGAGATCTTCGGCGAGCTCGAGCCTGACGCGATCGTTGAGGACAACGTCGTCGCGTTCCCCGCCGTGAAGCACTCCGGCCGAAGATGGGTGCGCATCGTCTCGTGCAACCCGCTCGAGGTGAAGGATGCCGCGCTGCCACCGGTCTTCTCGGGCTACCCGCTCGACGAGCGCAGCGGCTGGGACGCGTTCCGCGCCGAGTACCTGCGCGCGCTCGGTCCACTGCACGCGGAGTTCAGCGCCTTCTGCGAGGAGCGCGGCGCAGGCCCGCTGCCCGAGGGAGACCTCATACACGCCTCCGAGCACCTGAACCTCTACGTGTACCCGGCCGAGCTCGACTATCCCCGCGCGGCGCAACTCGGGCCGCAGTGGCGTCGCCTCGACACCTGCGTGCGCCGGAGCGCCGACACGTTCGAGCTCGAGCCGGACGAGCGCCCGCTCGTCTATCTCTCCCTCGGCTCGCTCGGCTCGGCCGACGTCGAGCTGATGCGCCGCCTGGTCGAGCTGCTCGCCGACGCCCCGTACCGGCTCGTCGTCTCGAAGGGGCCGCAGGCCGACGAGTACGAGCTCGCCGACAACATGAGCGGCGCCGAGTACGTCCCGCAGCCCGCGATCCTCCCGCACGTCGACCTCGTGATCACGCACGGCGGCAACAACACGACCACCGAGTGCTTCCACTTCGGCAAGCCGCTCGTCGTCCTGCCGATCTTCTGGGATCAGCACGACAACGCGCAGCGTGTCGACGAGACCGGATTCGGAGTGCGGCTGCCGACGTACGAGCTCGACCGCGAGACGCTGCGCGATGCGATCGACCGCCTGCTCGCGTCCGGACCGCTGCGGGCCCGCCTCGCCGCGATCGCGGCCCGCGTGAACGCCGACCCCGGGACGATCCGGGCGGCGCTGCTGATCGAAGATCTCTGCGAGTGCTAGACGAGCACGCCCTCGCGGGCGGCGCGCACGCCGACGGCAAGTGCGCCGGTGAGCACGGCGGCCTCGCCGAGGCTCGACGTCTCGACGCGGGGTGGATACGGGAGCCAGCTCGCGAGGTGGGAGCGAATCGGATCGAGCAGGAGGTCGCCGTTCGCGCCGAGCCCCCCGCCGAGCACGACGAGCTCGACGTCCGCGACTGCGGCCGCGGGCATGACGTGCAGCGCGATCCGCCGTGCCTCCTCCTGCACCACCGCGTGCGCGAGCGGGTCGCCGGTGCGCGCCGCCGCGAACACGAGCCTCGGCTCGAAGGGCGAGCGCAACGACGACCGACCGACGAAGCCCGGGGCAAGGTGGGCGGTGAGCGACGCGACCGCCTGCGCGCACGGGTCGAGCTCCTCGGGCAGGCCGGCGAGCGCGTAGTCCAGCTCGCCCGCTGCCCCGTTGCGGCCGCGGTGCAGCTCGCCGTGCAGGACCAGCCCGCCGCCCATGCCGGTCCCGATCGAGAGAAAGAGGAAGTCGTCGACGCCGCGGGCGATGCCGCGCCATTGCTCCCCGAGTGCGGCGAGGTTGATGTCGTTCTCGAGGCGGACGGGCACCTCGAGCAGCTCCTCGAGATCGGCACGGAAGTCGCGCTGCTCGATCCCCGGCACGTTCGTCGCGAGCGACACCGCGCCGCTCGACGGGTCGACCACGCCGGGCACGCCGACGACGGCGCCGTCGAGCGCCTCGGGCCGGCCGGCCGCATCGAGGAGCGCCTGGCGCACCTCGACCACGGCGGCAAGCGCCGACTCGGCGGTCACGCCGCGCAACTCGATGTCCTGGCGGGCGCGGATGCGGCCGTCGAGGTCGCTGATCGCGCCGCGCAGGAAGCGCGCGCCGATGTCGAGACCGACCACGAGCGCCGCCTCCGGGACGGGCTCGAAGAAGACGGCGCCGTAGTGGGGCCGGTCGGGGTCGGGCGCGGTCTCGCGGACGACGCCGCTCTCGAGCAGCGCCTGCAGGGCGAGCGAGACGGTCGGCTTCGAGATCCCCGTGCGCCGCGCGATCTCCGCGCGCGAGATCGGCGCCCCCTCGCGGATCGATTCGAGCACCGCGCGGGCGTTCAGCCGCTTGAGCAGCGGGGGCGTCGCACGCGGTGCCGCCCTGTCGGCCATCTCGGCAACGATACTAACGATATGGCGTAAAACATGCTGGTTGACGCCGCCTTGCACGAGTGTTAGCGTCGCTTCTCGTTAGTTTCCCTTACATGATCGCCGATCGGAGGGTCACATGAGACGTGTGAGAGCGCTCGTCGCTCTGCTCGTGCTCGTCGGCGCCTGCGCGGCCGCCGTCGCGGCGGTGGCCGGGACGAGCAGATCGACCGGGCCGACCAAGCTCACCGTCTGGGTGGGCTGGAGCGCCCGCGAGCTCGGGGTGTTCCAGAAGGTGGTCGCGGAGTACGACCAGGCGCACCCGAACGTGACGGTCGACGTCGTCGGGTCGATCAACGACGACAAGATCGTCGCGGCGATCCGGGCCGGCACGGCACCCGACGTCGTCAGCTCGTTCAACTCCTACAACGTCGGGACGTACTGCTCGTCGGGCGGCTGGATCAACCTCGGCCCGCTGATGAAGCAGTCGGGGATCAGCGCGAGCCTCTTCCCCGCAGCGACGCAGTACTACACGCAGTACGACGGCACGCGCTGTGCGCTGCCGCTCCTGGCCGACGACTACGGCCTCTACTACAACAAGACGCTCTTCAAGTCGGCGGGCATCTCGGGGCCGCCGAAGACGATCGCCGAGCTCACGGCAGACGCGAAGAAGCTGACCAAGTTCAACCCGGACGGCTCGATCAAGGTGCTCGGGCTCGATCCGTTCATCGGCTTCTACGAGAACGTCCCCGAGCGGTGGGTGACGGCGTGGGGCGCGAAGTGGCTCGACGGCCAGAACAACTCGATCCTGTCGAAGCAGCCCGGCTGGTCCCAGTGGCTGAAGTGGCAGCGTTCCTACATCGACTGGGTCGGCTACGACAAGCTCGTCAAGTTCCAGGCCGGGCTCGGTGACGAGTTCTCGGCGTCGAACGCCTTCGAGGTCGGGAAGCTCGCGATGAACCTCGACGGCGAGTGGCGGGTGGCGTTCATCCAGGCCGAGCATCCGAAGCTCGACTACGGGACGGCGCCGATGCCGACCGCGAAGCCGTCGCTGTACGGGTCGGGGTACATCAACGGCACGATCATCGGCATCCCGAAGAACGGGAAGAACCAGGCGGAGGCGTGGGACCTCGTCAAGTGGCTGACGACGAACACGCACGCACTGGCCGAGCTGTCGAACGGGCTGCGCAACGTGCCGTCGACGCAGGCGTCGCTGACGTCGAAGGAGCTGACGCCCGACGCGCACTTCGCGACGTTCCTGAAGATCTTCGGGAACCCGAACTCGACGACCTCGCCGATCACTGCGGCGGGCGTCTCGTACACGAACCTCGTCCAGAACTTCGCGACGAAGTGGCAGGCGGGGAAGGTGTCGAGCCTTTCGTCCGGCCTCTCGAGCCTCGACAAGCAGCTCGACGCGATGGTCAAGCAGGCCAAGGGCGGCGGGGTGCCCTAACGGATGAGTGCCGCAGAGGCATCGGTCTCTGCGGCCCGTCCGGCGGTCGACCGCCGGCGGGCCAGGAGGCGCTCGGCATGGAGGCGGCGCAGGCTCGTCCTCCTGCTGCTCTCCCCCTGGCTCGCCGGCTTCGCCGTCTTCTTCGGATACCCGCTCGTGATGAGCGCGTACCTGTCGTTCAACCACTACGACCTGCTGTCTCCGCCGCGCTGGGTCGGCCTCGCGAACTACCGCTACATGTTCACGGTCGACCCGCAGGTCTGGACGGCGATCAAGAACACGCTGTGGCTGATCGCCGTGATGGTGCCGCTGCAGGTGCTGTTCTCGTTCGGGATCGCGAGCATGCTCGCGCGCGCGAAGTCGGGCGGCGGCTTCTTCCGAACCGTCTTCTACCTGCCGGCGCTCGCCCCCCCGGTCGCGGCGACGCTCGCGTTCGTCTTCATCCTCAACCCGTCGACAGGCCCGGTGAACATCATCCTCGGCCACCTCGGGATCACCGGCCCGCTCTGGTTCCAGGATCCCGCGTGGTCGAAGCCGTCGCTGACGATCCTCGGCCTCTGGGGCGTCGGCAACACGATGATCATCTTCCTGGCCGCGGTCCTCGACGTGCCGCGCCACCTGTACGAGTCGGCCGAGCTCGACGGCGCCGGCCCATTCCAGCGTCTGCGCTGGGTGACGATCCCGACGATCAGCCCGGTGATCCTGTTCGCCGTCATCCTCGGCGTGATCCAGGGCCTGCAGTACTTCACGCAGGCCTACGTCGCGGCGGGCGTCGCCTCGGGCCAGGCATCGCAGGCGGCCGACGTCACGTCCGGGAACCTCGGCTATCCGCTCGACTCGACGCTCGTCTACCCCGTGCTGCTCTACCAGCACGGCTTCACCGACTTCCAGATGGGATACGCGTCGGCGATGGCGATGCTGCTGCTCGCCGTCTCGTTCGCCGTCACGCTCGTGATCGTCCTCAACTCGCGCAAGTGGGTTCACCAGGGAGGCGCCGCGCGGTGAGCGCAACATCGGCTCCCGCGCCGCTCGTCCGCCGCCGGGCCTGGTCGCCCGGCCGCCGCCGCCGCTTCCTGCTCACGGTCGCGAACAACGCGGTGCTCATCGGTCTTGCGATCGCGTTCCTCGCCCCCTTCGCGTTCATCACGCTGACGGCGCTGATGTCGAACTCGCAGGCGCTCTCGGCCGACCTCTGGCCACATCCGTTCGCCTGGCACAACTTCGTCGACGTCTTCACCAAGGCGCCGCTCTGGCGGTGGACGCTGAACACGCTCGAGTACTCGATCCTCGCGACGCTCGGCGTCGTCGTCTCGAGCGTGCCCGTCGCGTACGCGCTGGCACGCATCCGCTTCCGCGGCCGCGAGGTGCTGTTCATGATCGTGCTCATCGCCCTGATGCTGCCCCCGCAGGTGACGGTGGTGCCCCTGTACGTGATGTGGGCGAAGTTCCACCCGTTCGGGTTCAACTTCATCGGGACGCTGTGGCCGGTGATCCTGCCGAACTGGCTCGGCGACGCGTTCTCGATCTTCCTGCTGCGTCAGTTCTTCCTGACGATTCCCGAGGAGTACCTCGATGCGGCGCGCGTCGACGGGTGCGGTGAGCTGCGGATCCTCAGCACGGTCGTCGTGCGACTCGCGAAGCCGGCGATCGTCGCGGTCGCGCTCTTCTCGTTCCTGTACACGTTCAACGACTTCTTCCTGCCGCTCCTCTACGCGGGCGAGTCGCCGCATCACTGGGTGCTCTCGATCGGCCTGTCCGAGTTCCGGTCGCTGCACCAGGTGCAGTGGAACCTGACGATGGCGGCGACGCTGCTCGTGATGGCGCCGGTGATCGTGATCTTCTTCCTCGCGCAGAAGGCGTTCGTCGAGGGCGTGACGCTGACGGGAGTGAAGGGATGAAGATCGCAGTCGTCGGCGCCGGCTCGACGTACACGCCGGAGCTCGTCTCGGGGCTCGGCGACCTGGACGTCGGCGAGCTCGCGTTGATGGACATCGACGCGGAGCGCCTCGACGTCGTCGGCGCGCTCGGGCGCCGAATGCTCGACCGTCGCGGCTTCGACGGCCGGCTCGTGCTCACGAACGAGCTCGATCCGGCGCTCGACGGCGCCGACTTCGTGCTCGTCCAGATCCGCGTCGGCGGGCAGGCGGCGCGGCTGCGTGACGAGACGATCCCGCTCGCGTGCGGCTGCATCGGCCAGGAGACGACGGGAGCCGGGGGCTTCGCCAAGGCGATGCGCACCGTTCCGGTCGTGCTCGAGATCGCGGCCCGGGCGCGCGAGCTCGCGGCCGACGGCGCCTGGATCGTGGACTTCACCAATCCGGTCGGAATCGTCACGCGAGCGCTGCTCGACGCCGGCCACCGCGCGGTCGGGCTCTGCAACGTCGCAATCGGCTTCCAGCGGCACCTGGCGCAGCTGCTCGGTGTCGAGCCGGGGCGGGTGCTCGTCGACCAGGTCGGCCTGAACCACCTCACGTGGGTGCGGGCGGTACTGGTCGACGGCCGCGACGTGCTGCCGGAGCTGCTCGCGTCGTCCGGCGACGAGCTGGCCGAGCATGTCGGCGTGCCGTCGCAGCTTCTCGCCGACCTCGGCGCGCTGCCCTCGTACTACCTTCACTACTTCTACGCACACGACCGCGTGCTCGCCGAGCAGCGCGACGGCGTGCCGCGTGCAGCGGAGGTGGCGGAGATCGAACGGCAGCTGCTCGAGCTGTACCGCGACCCCACCCTCACCGAGAAGCCGGCGCTGCTGGAGCAGCGCGGCGGCGCGTTCTACAGCGAGGCGGCGCTCGGGCTCGTGCGCTCGCTGGTCGCCGACGACGGCGGCGTGCACGAGGTCGACCTGCGCAACGACGGCACGCTGGCCGGCCTCGCGGACGACGACGTCGTCGAGGTCCCCGCCCGGGTCGGCCCGGCCGGGCCGGTCCCGTTGCCGCAGGCGGCGCTCGCGCCGGAGCTGCTCGGGCTCGTGCAGCACGTCGCGGCGTACGAACGGCTGACCGCGCAGGCCGCAGTGACGCGCGACTCCGTGCTCGCGCGCAAGGCGCTGCTCGCACATCCGCTGATCGGCCAGACCGACCAGATCGATGCACTGCTCGACGCGGCGCTGCTCGAGACCGAGGCGCTGCGATGAGAATCGCGCTCGCGATCGACGGCGGCAACTCGAAGACCGACGTGGCCCTCGTCGGGGAGGACGGGTCGCTGCGCGGGCTCGCGCGAGGCGCCGGAAGCTCCCCCCACCACCTCGGCGGCGAGCGCTCGCTCGATGTGATCGGCGCACTCGTCGACGAGCTCGCCCCTCCAGGTCGGCCGCGGCTCGCGGTGCTGACGATGGCCGGCGTCGACTTCCCGGAGGAGGAGCGCGAGCTCGCCGTCCTCGCAAGGCGGCGTGGCTGGGCGGAGCGCGTCGAGGTTCGCAACGACACGTTCGCGATCCTGCGGGCCGGCACCGACCGCGGCTGGGGCGTTGCCGTCGTCTGCGGAGCAGGCATCAACTGCGTCGGCGTCGCGCCCGACGGGCGGCACGCGCGCTTCCCGGCGCTCGGGCCGACCACCGGCGACTGGGGCGGCGGCTACGACGTCGGCCAGGAGGCGCTCTACGCGGCCGCGCGCGGCGAGGACGGCCGCGGCCCGCGGACACGCCTCGAGCGTGACGTGCCGGAGCATTTCGGGCTCTCAACGCCGGGCGAGGTCGCCTTCGAGATCCACCGTGGCCGGATCGAGCATCAGCGACTCGTGGAGCTGGCGCCGGCTGTGTTCGACGCTGCCCGCGACGACGCAGTCGCCGCGAAGATCGTCGCGCGGCTGGCCGCCGAGGTGGTCGCGTTCGTGCGCGTCGCCGCCGCCCGCCTCGGGCTCGAGGACGCGGAGCTCGAGGTCGTCCTCGGCGGCGGGCTGCTGCAGGAGGCCGACGACTCCCTCGTCGCGGAGATCTCACGCGGCGTGCACGAGACCGCGCCGCGCGCCGTCGTCCACCCGACAGCGGCCCCGGCGATCCTCGGCTCGGCGCTCCTCGCCCTCGACGAGCTCGGAGCAGACGATGCGGCGAAGGCGCGCCTGCGCGACGAGCTCGAACGCCGTACGTCCCCTGTCACGATCGGAGGTCTCGATGGCTGAAGTCCGCTTCGACCGGGCGACGCGGATCTACGCGGGCAACGACGTTCCCGCAGTCGAGGATCTCGAGCTCGAGATCGCCGATGCGGAGTTCGTCGTGCTCGTCGGCCCCTCCGGGTCGGGGAAGACCACTGCTCTCCGCATGCTCGCGGGGCTCGAGGAGGTCGACGCCGGGTCGATCTTCATCGGCGACCGTGACGTCACCGACCTGACGCCGAAGGACCGGGACGTCGCGATGGTGTTCCAGAACTACGCGCTCTACCCGTACCTCACCGTGGCGGCGAACATCGGCTTTCCGCTCCGCGTCGCCAAGGTGAGGCGCTCGGAGCGCGAGCGCCGGGTCGGCGAGGTGGCGGAGCTGCTCGGGCTGACCGAGTACCTGGAACGCAAGCCCGGGCAGCTGTCCGGCGGCCAGCGGCAGCGGGTGGCGATGGGGCGCGCGATCATCCGCGAGCCGAAGGTGTTCCTGATGGACGAGCCGCTCTCGAACCTCGACGCGAAGCTGCGCGTCCAGATGCGCGCCGACATCGCGGCGCTGCAGGCACGCCTCGCGGTGACGACCGTCTACGTGACGCACGACCAGTCGGAGGCGATGACGCTCGGGCATCGCGTCGCGGTGCTGAAGGACGGCCACCTGCAGCAGTTCGATCAGCCGCGCGTGCTGTACCGCGAGCCGGCGAACACGTTCGTCGCAGGCTTCATCGGCTCGCCCGCAATGAACCTGCTCACGGTCCCGGCGGCGAACGGCACGGTGCAGTTCGGCGGCCTCGAGATCCCTGTGCCGGCTGCGGCCGACGGTCGTGCCGAGGTCGTGCTCGGCCTGCGCCCCGAGGCACTCGAGCTCGCGCCGACCGGATGCCCGGCGGTCGTCGAGGTCGTCGAGGAGATCGGCGCCGACTCGCACGTCTTCTGCGAGGCGGAGATCGCCGGGCGGGTCGAGAAGCTCGTCGCACGCGTCGGGTCGGACGACGCACCCGAGCAGGGCGAGCACGTGCGGCTCCGCCCACACCCGGAGGCCGCGCACTTCTTCGACCCGGCCGACGGCACGCGGATCGCCGCCACTGCGGTACCGGTAGACGTCGGCGGCTGACCCGCCGCCGCAGGGTTCCGGGCCCTCGGGCCGAACCCCGGGGATGGCCCGTGTCCGGTCTCGCATCTCCGCTGCTCGTCGTCGTCTTCGTCCTCGGCGCCGCGGCGATCTGGGTCGCGGGTGTCTTCCTCTCCAAGACGACGGATGCGCTCGACGCACGGCTCGGCCTCGGCGAGGAGCTCGGCGGCATCCTGCTGCTTGCGATCGCAGGCAGCCTGCCGGAGCTCGCGATCACGATCTCGGCGGCGGCCTCCGGCAACCTCCCGCTCGCGGCGGGCAACCTGATCGGCGGCATCGCCGTGCAGACGATGGTGCTCGTCGTGTGCGACATCACGGTCGGCAAGCAGCCGCCGCTGACGTTCCTCGTCGGCGCGCTG
>Ga0335071_10006383_pt1 | contig 12173 bp, 7 predicted proteins | sample Lox_Sample_15_FD_206724 | JGI IMG/M metagenome (GOLD analysis project Ga0335071, IMG submission 206724) | Soil microbial communities from Loxahatchee National Wildlife Refuge, Florida, United States - Lox_Sample_1.5 | ecosystem: Environmental > Terrestrial > Soil > Wetlands | place: USA: Florida...
ATGGAGGCGGTATTCGCCCAGATACCGCGCGAAAACATCTACGATATTACCGGCATTCAGTTTCTGCCGTTCAATACTTTGTACCAGCTGTACGCAGCCTGCCTCTCGACTCCCAGGCTGATCCACGCCGCCGATGCCCTGGTCACGATTCCCGATCTGCTGAATTACTGGCTCTCCGGCACCTTGGCATCGGAATACACCAACGCAACCACAACCCAGCTGGTCGACGCAGGCAGCGGCAGTTGGGCCACCGGCTTGCTGGCCGAACTCGATCTGCCCTCGCGGTTGTTGAAACGCATCGTCAAGCCCGGAACGGTAATCGGCGAACTGAGGAGCTCCATTTCGCATGCTCACGGCGGCACGCCCGTCGTCGCACCCGCATGTCACGATACGGGCTCAGCCGTCGCGGCAGTGTCCTTATCCAATCGGAGCGCTTTCCTGAGTTCCGGGACATGGTCGCTGCTTGGCGCGGAAATTTCCGCGCCCGTGATCACACCGAAGGCGCGCGACTTGAATTTCACGAACGAAGGGGGAGTGTGCGGGACCATCCGACTGCTGAAAAACATCGGCGGTCTCTGGCTCCTCCAGTCTTGCAGGCGATGCTGGGCGGCTTCCGGCCGGGATTTCACCTACGAGGAGTTGATGGATGCGGCAGCCCTCGAGCGGCGCAGGTTCGAATCCCTGTTCGATCCCGATCATCGTGACTTCCTGAATCCGGCAGACATGCCGTCGGCTATCGCCGGATACTGCAGCCGCACGGGGCAGCAGGCACCATCTGCCCCGCCGGCATTCACGAGAGCGATCCTGGAAAGCCTTGCCTTGAAATATCGACACGTGCTCGACTCGCTCGAAGAGCTGACGGGCATCCATTTCGATGAAGTCCGGATCATGGGAGGCGGATCCAAGAACCGGCTGCTCAATCAATTCACGGCGGACGCCACCGGGAGAACGGTAGTTGCAGGCCCAACGGAAGCAACGGCGCTCGGTAATATTGCGATGCAGATGCTGGCGACCGGGGCGGTGACCTCGCTGGCCGAAGCGCGGCAGGTCATCGATCGCTCATTCCCGGCGGAAAGGTTCGAGCCGTCGGAGGCTGACGCGTGGGAATCGGAGTATCGGAGATTTCAGGACTACGTTGCATCTTCGGAGGATGTGTAACGCCGCAGTTTAGAGGGCGACGGCATTAATCGATCCCGGACAGCGATTCAGACAGTTGCGCGGGAGGCAAGGACACCGATGAAGGAAAAAAGCATTTCGCCGGCATACGAAATTGCAAGAGAGGAATTTGCGGAGCACGGGATCGATACCGATGTCGCGATGAAACGCCTGGAAACGATTCCTGTCTCGCTTCACTGTTGGCAAGGGGACGACGTGGGAGGGTTCGAAACTCCGGGCGCCGAGCTTTCCGGCGGAGGCATCCAGGCAACAGGAAACTACCCGGGCAAAGCCCGCACGATCGCGGAGCTGCGCGGCGACATTGAAAAAGCCCTCAGCCTGATTCCCGGACGTCACCGCCTGAATCTCCACGCCTGCTATCTCGACAACGGCGGAGTCTTTGTGGATCGCAACGCAATCGAGCCCCGGCATTTCCAGGGCTGGATCGACTGGGCAAAGTCCAACCAACTGGGGATGGATTTCAATCCAACATACTTTTCGCACAAAAAAGCGGCTGACGGCTTTACGCTAAGCCACGCGGACAGCGGCATCCGCGAGTTCTGGATCGAGCACGGCATCGCATGCCGGAGAATCGGCGCGGAGATGGGCCGGCAGCTTGGCTCGCCGACCGTCACCAATTTCTGGATTCCTGACGGCTACAAAGACATCCCTGTGGATCGCAGCGCCCCCCGGGAACGGCTTGCTGACTCCCTGGATAAGATATTTGCGGAAAAGATCGCCCCTTCCGTTCATCTGGACGCAGTTGAATCCAAGCTTTTCGGAATTGGAGCCGAGAGTTATACGGTCGGGTCCCACGAATTTTATCTGGGCTATGCAATCTCCCGCCAGAAGCTGCTCTGTCTCGACTCGGGGCACTTCCACCCGACAGAGGCAATTTCCGAAAAAATTTCATCCGTCCTGATGTTCTGTCCGCGCTTGCTGCTGCATGTCAGCCGTCCGGTCCGTTGGGACAGCGATCACGTCGTCATCCTGGATGACGAACTCCAGGCTATCGCCAAAGAACTGATCCGCGGAAACAAAATCGACCGGGTTCACATCGGCCTGGACTTTTTCGACGCCAGCATCAATCGCGTGGCGGCGTGGGTGATTGGCACGCGCAATATGCTGAAAGCCCTGTTGATCGCGCTGCTCGAGCCGTATGAAACTTTGCGGCAGCTTGAATCGGGCATGGATTACACGCGGCGGCTGGCAATGCTGGAAGAATTGAAATCGCTGCCCTGGGCCGCGGTCTGGAATTATTACTGCGCGCAGAAAAATGCCCCTGTGGGAATGCGCTGGATAGACGAAGTAAAGCAGTATGAAAGAACCGTTTTGTCCAAACGCAATAGCCGTTAGATTGCCCGGGAGAACGCTATGGACGCAGTGCCGGTCAATGTTCTGAATGCACCACTGGGAATCGGGATCTTCACCTTGGGAGGCCTGGCGGGAGCCGTCTTTTACCTGCCTTTCAAAAAGGTCAAAGGATGGGCCTGGGAAAGCTACTGGCTCGTGTATGCCGTTTTCGGCCTGATTCTTGTACCCTGGCTTTTGACATTCGCGACTTCCCCGAATGTTTTGTCCGTGATCAAAGCGGCACCCGCACGCGAGCTCACGTATTGCTTCCTGTGCGGCGCCGCATGGGGCTTTGGCGGATTGACGTGGGGGCTGATGATCCGATATCTGGGCATCGGCCTGGGTCTCGCCATGGGGGCCGGCCTGACATCCGCGGCAGGAACGCTGATCCCCCCGATGCTCAAGGGCAACGCAGCCATTGCCGCGATGTTCACCACTACCGGCGGGATCGCGTCCGTGGTTTCCGCGGCTGTATCTCTCATCGGAATCGTGTTTGTCGGCATGGCAGGCCGGTCCAAAGAAGGCGAACTTTCCGAAGAGCAAAAAAGGAAGACGGTCGCGGAATTCAACTTTCGTAAGGGCATCCTGTTGGCGATCTTTTCCGGATTGATGAGTTCGGCCATGAGCTTCGGCCTGCAGGGCGGGCAGTCCATGCAGAAAGCGGCTCTGACGCTCGAGCCCCGGACTTCGATGATCTGGTCCGGCATGCCCGTCCTGGCCGTGGTCCTATTGGGCGGTTTCGCCGTAAATATTATCTGGTGCCTTTTTCTGAACGTGAAGAACCATTCCTCCGGGGACTACGTCAGAAAAGGCGTTCCGGTTCTGCCGAATCTGATTTTTGCCGGTATTGCCGGCGCGGTGTGGTGTTCGCAATTTATTTGTTTCAAGACCGGTGAGCCTAAAATGGGCAATACGTCCTATATCGGCTGGGCTGTTCTGATGGCAAGCCAGATCTTTTTCAGCCAGCTGCTGGGAATCGCTCTCGGAGAATGGAAGGGCACCGGCAAAAAAACGCGGGGGTTGCTGACGACAGGGCTTCTGCTGCTGATCGCTTCCGCCGTCATCGCCGGATATGCCGGCTCCCTCTGACTCGAATGATGCGGGATGGCCGCAGAGAAACGGCGTGAACGGTCGGATGTGGAGTGGATTGCAAACTGCGGGTTGCAGATTCGCGAGTTTGGACTGATACCTGCAACCTGTAATTAGTTTCTGTCGCGAAACACCTATTCCAGCCCCGAAAGGGGCGGCAGAGAGTAGCCTCGGGCGTAAGCCCGGGGTAAGGATTGCGAAATTGGAAAGCCCTGTAGGGGCGACACTAAAGCCAATTCGTAGAATAGATTGTGCCGCCCCTACGGGGCTAAACATTTATTTTCGCTCACCCCCGGGCTCACGCCCGGGGCTATTCTCTGCCGGCCCTCCGGGCCTCAATTGCGAGTATCGCGGCAGATACTAGTGAGCAGCGTGAATAAATGTTTCTGGAATCAACGAGTGAAGACAGATGTGAAAGCGGTGAACGGGGAGACATGATGGAACTGGAAAAATATTCCATAGGCATTGGCGACAGGTTTGGATTTCAATGTGCCGCTCAATTGCGGGCGCTGCAGAAGGCCGCTGCGGACGGTTTCGGGATAGTGCCTGTCTGGAATAAATCCAGCCGGGAGCACACGATTGCGAGGACAGTGCCTGCGGATGCGAGCAAGGCCGCCGAAGAAGCGGTGCGCTCCTGCGGTTGGACCGACTCCTACTACATCGATGCCGATCACATCGGCCCGGCCACCGTCGACGCATTTCTCCCTTCCCATAATTTTTTTACCATCGATGTCGCGGACTACATTGGCAAGCGCCTGCATGGCGCTTCACCGGGATCTTTCCTGGCCGAAATGAAGAATTATCAGGGATCGCTTGACATCCCGGGAATTCAGGCGCCACTCCAGATAACGGATATCGCTCTCGAACATTTTGTGCGGAATTATCTCCACGCGATTACGGAAGCCGGAAAAATTTATCGGTATATCGCAGGACGGAAAGGGGCAGACAATTTTGTCACCGAAATTTCCATGGACGAGGCTCAGAGTCCGCAAACTCCCGTTGAGCTGTTTATGATCCTCAGGGCAATCGCCCTGGAACAAATTCCGATTCAGACCATCGCATTGAAATTCACCGGGGCTTTCCTGAAAGGGGTCGATTACGTAGGCGACTTGAAGCAGTTTACGAGAGAGTTTCATGACGACCTTGCCGTCATCGCGTTTGCCGTGGATCGTTTTCGCCTGCCCAAAAACCTGAAGCTGAGCATTCACACCGGCAGCGACAAGTTTTCTCTGTATCCCGTCATGCATGACGCCATCCAAAGCGTCGATACGGGAATCCATCTCAAGACCGCCGGGACTACGTGGCTCGAGGAAATCGCGGGAATGGCGGAGTCCAGCCGTGACGGATTGAGCCTGGCAAAGGAAATATATGAGCAGTCCTGTCTGCGCTATGACGAATTGTGCAGCCCCTATCTTGCGGTGATCAATATCGACAAGCATCAACTCCCGGCGCCGGCGCAGGTCGCTTCCTGGAATTCCGAGCAATTTGTGCAAGCGTTGCGGCACGATCCGTTATGCAGGAATTACAACCCGCACCTGCGCCAGCTCATGCACCTGGGGTTTAAGATTGCGGCCGAAATGGGATCCCGCATGGCGGAATTGCGCCGCGAATGCCGCAGTGCGATCGAGGGAAATGTCACCGCGAACCTGTACGAGCGCCACATTTGCCCGCTGTTTCTCGGGTCGGAATTCAGTGAGTAGTTGACTGCGCCCCCGATGGGTCAGGCTCCGGCAGGGATGGGGTGGAAGAAAGGACAATTCCGTGAATCTTGATGAACTGATCCAACAGTATGACTTCAGCGGTCGCGTGGCCGTCGTCACCGGCGGCGCCGGCGTGCTCGGAGGCGAAATTGCCTGCGCCCTTCTCGGGTGCCATGCAAACGTCGTCGTTATTGACCGCGCGCCCGCGCAACCTGAACGGTTTACGCCGCAGTTGAAGCTTTCCAAAGGACGGTACCTTGCGATCGAGGGCGACGTTCTGCAAAAAGAGTCGATGGAATCCGCGGCCGAAAAAATCGTTGCTGCATTTGGCAAACTTGACTTCCTGGTGAATGCAGCGGGGGGCAATAACCCCGGCGCAACAACGGGAAGCGACAAATCGTTTTTCGACTTGCCGGAAAGCGCGCTCCGGTTTGTTTCCGACCTGAACTTGATGGGAACCATCATCCCGAGCCAGGTTTTCGGAAAGCGTATGGCGCAGCAGAAAGCGGGAGTGATTTTGAATGTTTCATCGATGAATGCATTCCGGCCGCTGACACGAATTCCAGCATACTCCGCCGCGAAGGCCGCCATATCGAATTTCACGCAATGGCTGGCCGTGCACATGGCGCAGGAATATTCTTCCAAAATCCGCGTCAACGCCATCGCGCCCGGTTTCTTTCTGACGGAACAGAACCGCTTTCTCCTGACCGACAAGGATACGGGGGAACTGACTGCGCGCGGCGAGCAGATTCTCGCGCATACGCCGATGAATCGGTTCGGGGCACCGGCAGATTTGCTCGGCGCGGTGTTGTGGCTGCTCTCACCGATGTCTCAGTTTGTCACAGGCATCGTTCTCCCTATCGACGGCGGTTTCTCCGCATTTTCCGGAGTGTAAGTGCAATGATACTTTTCAGTCGTGGCTCGGCGCAGATGGCACTTTCACCCGTTGAAATCCGCGAAGCTCTTTTCGCCTCGCTGGATCGACTGGGAGAGAAGAGGCGCGTGCTGGCGGTCCCTCCCGATTTCACGCGCTATCATTCTCGGGCGGGACTCCTGACGGAATTGGCGTGGAACTATTACGGAAAGCGCATGGTCGATGTATTGCCGGCCATCGGCACGCACTATCCGATGACGGATGAAGAAATTCGAACGATGTTCGGCCACACGCCGCGCGACCTGTTCCGCATCCACGATTGGAGACAGGGTTTCGCCACGTTAGGCGAAGTGCCTGCCGCGTTCGTTCGGGAAATCTCGGAAGGAACGGTCGACACCGGCATCCCGATTCAGGTCGACAGGATGATCGCCGACGGATCTCATGACCTGATTCTCTCCATCGGCCAGGTCGTGCCGCATGAAGTGATCGGAATGGCGGGATACAACAAAAACATATTTGTGGGCACCGGAGGATCCGAAGGCATAAACAAAACGCACTTTCTCGGTGCGGTCTATGGGATGGAGCGCATGATGGGGCGTGCCGATACCCCGGTGCGCAGGGTTCTCAACTATGGCACGGAGCATTTTGCCCGGCACCTGCCGATCGTGTATGTCCTGACGGTCGTGGGAAAAGACGAAAGAGGAGACCTCGCCGTGCGCGGGCTTTTCATCGGCGACGATGCGGAGTGCTTTCATCAGGCGGCAGCGCTTTCGCTCCAAGTAAATTTTCAGCTTCTCGATGCGCCCATCCGAAAAGCGGTTGTGTATCTGGATCCGTCGGAATTCAAAAGCACATGGCTGGGCAACAAGAGCATTTACCGGACACGCATGGCACTGGCCGATGGAGGAGAGCTTCTCGTGCTGGCGCCGGGCCTTGCGCAGTTCGGCGAAGATACATACATTGACGGGTTGATCCGCAAATACGGTTATGTGGGAACACCCCGCGTGCTGGAGCTGGTGCGCACGCAGGAGGATCTCCGGCAAAACCTGGGAACGGCGGCGCATCTCATTCACGGGTCTTCGGAGGGCAGATTTTCCATTACCTATTGCCCGGCTTTCCTGACGAGGGAAGAAATTGAAAGCGTACATTTCCGCTATGCGGACCTGGGAGCGATGCTGGAAAGATACGATCCGGCAAAACTCAATGACGGCTTCAATAAACTGGCCGATGGGGAAGAGATATTTTTTGTATCGAATCCCGGCCTGGGGCTCTGGGCGAATCGCGAACGGTTTACACAAAACTGAGCAAGGAGGACGCATGAAAGAGAAAGCGGACATTGGGATGATCGGACTGGCGGTGATGGGCGAGAATCTTTCCCTCAACATGGAGAGTAAAGGCTTCACGGTCGCCGTCTACAACCGAACGGTTCCGGGTATTGAAGAAGGCGTTGTGGACCGCTTCATCCACGGCAGGGGACGAGGAAAGTGCTTCATCGGATCGGAAAAGATCGAGGACTTTGTGCGATCCCTTGCCAAGCCCCGCAGGATCATGATGATGGTGAAAGCCGGCAAGCCTGTGGACGAATTGATCGAGCAGCTCCTGCCTCTGCTGGACAAAGGCGACATCCTGATCGACGGCGGCAATTCCCATTTCCCCGACACAATCCGCCGCACGAAATACCTGGAATCCAGAGGCATCCTCTTCATCGGCACGGGCGTTTCCGGAGGAGAAGAGGGCGCCCTGCGCGGTCCCTCCATCATGCCAGGCGGATCGCCCGCCGCGTGGCCGCACGTGAAGCCAATCTTTCAAGCCATTGCGGCCAAGGTCGCCGATGGCACTCCATGCTGCGACTGGGTGGGAGCTAACGGGGCCGGCCATTTTGTCAAAATGGTCCACAACGGCATCGAATATGGGGATATGCAGCTGATCTGCGAAGCCTATCAGGTCATGAAGGAGCTGTTAGGCATGTCGGCCGGGGAAATGCACGAGGTGTTCAAGAAATGGAACACGGGAGACCTCGATAGCTACCTGATCGAAATCACCCGCGATATCCTCGCGTTCAAGGATACCGACGGCCGACCTCTGGTCGACAAAATTCTCGATACGGCGGGACAGAAAGGCACGGGAAAATGGACCAGCGTCGTCTCGCTGGATCTGGGCATCCCTCTGACCCTGATCAGCGAAGCGGTCTTCGCCCGCTGCCTGTCGGCGATGAAGGAGGAACGCGTCGAGGCGTCCAAGGTATTGCATCCTCCGGCTCAAAAGTTCGCGGGCGATAAGCAGGCTTTGCTGGACGACCTCGAACAGGCACTGTACGCATCGAAGATCATTTCTTACACGCAGGGATTCGTCCTGCTGCACGAAGCGGCCAGGGAATACCAATGGGATCTCAATTACGGCGGCATCGCGCTCCTCTGGCGCGGCGGCTGCATCATCCGATCGGCATTCCTCGCAAAGATCAAAGACGCATTCGATGCCCATCCGCAGCTGTCGAACCTGCTGCTGGACCCGTTTTTCAAGGAGCGCATCGAGCGATCGCAGCAGGCGTGGCGGCGCGTGGTATCCGCAGCGATCATGCATGGAGTCTGGATACCGGCCATGTCGACGGCGTTGTGCTACTACGATGGGTTGCGGAGTGCGCGGCTTCCGGCCAACCTTCTTCAGGCCCAGAGGGATTACTTCGGCGCGCACCAGTACGAACGGATCGACAGACCGCGGGGAGAATTCTTTCACACCAACTGGACGGGACACGGCGGAGATACGGCCTCGTCGGCTTATACGGTCTAGTGTTGTGCGTCATTGATCCCTTGACATTTGATCGGTTTGAACTAAATCCGCGCAAAGGCCTGAAAGACAAGAATCGCGACGGGTTACACGGATTACACGAGGATTCCAATTTAAGGAGCAGGCAATGAGCAATGGATTGACGATACCTTCCCAGGCGAGCCTCGATCTGGTTTCTCTCGGTGCGCTGGTGCACCGCCTGGACCCGGGAATCATTCCTTTCCGCAAAGCGACCTCATGCCAGATTCATGTCAGCGGCGGCGAATTCAACGTCGCGGCGAACCTTGCCGACTGTTTTGGCATGAATACGGCGATCGTCACTGCGATGGCGGACTATCCGATCGGGGACCTCATCGCGGAACGCGTGAAAGCGATGGGGGTGAAGCCTTTTTATAAGCGTTTCAAGCACAACGGCGTGAACGGACCGAATATGGCTACCGTTTACAGCGACCGGGGCCAGGGAGTTCGCGCGCCGGTGGTTTTTTATAACCGGTGCAACGAAGCGGCAGCGCTCCTGAAGCCCGGGGATTTCGATTGGAACACGATCTTTGCGGGAGGTGTCCGCTGGTTCCACAGCGGCGGTATTTTTGCTTCGCTCTCGGAGACGACCGGGGCCCTCATCGCAGAAGCCATGAAAGCCGCCCGGGCCGCGGGAGCCATCACGAGTTTTGATCTGAACTTCCGTGAGAAGCTCTGGAGCATCTGGGGCGGTCAGCAAAAGGCAGTGGCCGTGGTCTCGCGCATCGTCGAAAACGTCGATGTCCTGATCGGAAACGAAGAAGATCTCCAGAAGGGTCTCGGGATTCCGGGCCCGGAAATGGGTGCCAAGTCCAAACTGGATCCGAGCGCCTTTTTCAGCATGATCGGAAGCGTCGTGGGCAAGCATCCTCAGATCAAGGCGGTCGCCACAACGTTGCGCGAGGTTCATTCGACGAACCGACACAGTTGGGGCGCTGTCGCGTGGGTAAACGGCAGCACCTATATATCTCCGACCTGCGAACTGGATATTTACGATCGTGTCGGAGGCGGTGACGGATTTGCCAGCGGCTTCATTTATGGGTTACTCGCCGGCGAAAAACCCGAGGACGCAGTCAAGCTCGGATGGGCTCACGGGGCGCTGCTGACAACTTTTCCGGGCGATACGACCATGGCAACGCCGGACCAGGTCCGGGCATTTGCGGCAGGCGGATCGGCCCGCATTCAGAGATAGTCATGGGTTTCGGGGAAGAAAAAAGCAGCACCACGAATTACACAAATTACACAAAAATATATTTTTAAATCCATTCGTGTAATTCGTGTATTTCGTGGTCTGTATTTTTTTAAATAGCTGTCGGTCAGTCTGCTTTTTCGTGGTGGGCATCCCAGTAGAGGCCGAACGCCAGCAGCAAAAACATGATCAAGCCAAGCCAGTTGTGCCATTCTCGCAGCCATGGCCCGCACCATCTCAGGAGATCGGGAACGAGCATCTTATGTGAGGAATCCTCGATAAAGCGAATCAAGGCGGCAAGCACACCGACCAAGGCTCCGCCGGCGATGAATCCCGAAGCGACGAGAGTTCCCTTCTCGTGACGCGCTTTGTTCAGCGTTTCGTTATTTGACGAACGCTGCAGAAACCATGCGATGGCCGCACCGAGTACGAGCGGCGAGTTCAGCTCCATCGGCAGGTACATCCCCAGCGCAAAGGCGAGCGCCGAAACGCCGCACATCCCAACAACTACCGCGAAAACCGCTCCCAGCGCGTACAGGAACCATGGCGCTCCCTCCGCAGCCATCACGCCGCGAAGCACCGCCGCCATCGCGTTGGGTTGCGGCGCCGGCAGCGGGTTGGGGTGGCCTGGTCCGGGAGAAAATCCGTAGACGCGCGACATGAGGAGAATGACTGCAGTCGTTGCGGCGGAAGCGACGATCGAGCCGACCAGATTGCTGATCTCGATTCGCCTCGGCGTCGCGCCGAGCCAATATCCGATTTTGTATTGCGTCACAAGCGAGCCGGACATCGACAGGGCCGTGCATACGACGCCCCCGATCAGCAGCACCTGAAGCATGCCGGATTCTCCTCTCAGCCCGAGCGTCGAAAGCACCACGGCCGTGACGATCAAGGTCGTGAGCGTCATGCCCGAAATCGGCGTAATGGAAATCATCGCGACTGCCCAGGCAGAGACTGCCGCAAAAAGAAACGAGATGACCAGCGCGAGCAAGACCGAAACGAGCGCAAGCTTCGAAGCACCGCCGATCCCTGTCAGTATGGAGAAGCGGAAATAGAAATACACCAGCAAGGCCGTGGCGGCGATGCCCAGCAGGACCGAGGACATCGGCAGCGCCCGATCCGTACGGTCGACGACGGAATCGTCGTGCTTGTTCCGCACCAGATGCGTGATCTCGCCGACCGCCTGCCGCGTCGCCTGGACAATCACGGGCGACATCTTAAGGATCGAGAGTATGCCGGCGGCGAAAATGCCCCCGATCCCGATCGGGCGCACGTAGCTGAAAAAGATGTCCTCCGCTTGCATCTGCGCCAGGGGGATGGTTCCGCCCGCAATTGCTCCGGGAATATATTGGCCGAAATATGAGATAAACGGCACGAGCACGAAAAACGAAACAAAGGATCCCGCAAGAATAATGGCCGCATAATCCAGACCCATGATGTAGCCGAGCCCCAGCACAGCGGCAGACGTATTCATGGTGAAGACCGCTTTATACTTGTTCGTAAAACTGCTCAGTGCCCCGATGGCGCCGGTCGAAAAATTTTCAGCCCAGGCATGCATAGAGGGGCCGATAAAATCGAACAATGCTGCGGTAATCGCCGAATAACTCAGAACAATCGCGCTGCGGCCGCCACGCTTGCCGGCCATCAGGATTTCCGTCGTGGCACGCGCTTCCGGATAGGGAAGCCGTCCATGCAGGTCCCGGACGAAGTAACGGCGGAATGGCGCGAGGAAGAAAATCCCGAGGAATGCGCCGAGCAGGGGCACAAGAAAGATCTGAAAAAATGACGAGCGATTCTCCAGGCCCAGGATGTAGATGGCCGGCATGGTGAAAACGGAACCGCCGGCGATGATGCCTGAAGTCGCCCCGATCGCCAGCACGTTGATGTTTTCGGTCAGCGTTGAAGCGCGGCGCTTCATGAATTTGACAGCGAACACTGAGAAGCCCACAGCCAGTATCGAGATGGGAATGGCGGACTCGATTCCCTGCCCCAGCTTCAGCGCAATATAGGT
>Ga0335071_10006384_pt1 | contig 12172 bp, 7 predicted proteins | sample Lox_Sample_15_FD_206724 | JGI IMG/M metagenome (GOLD analysis project Ga0335071, IMG submission 206724) | Soil microbial communities from Loxahatchee National Wildlife Refuge, Florida, United States - Lox_Sample_1.5 | ecosystem: Environmental > Terrestrial > Soil > Wetlands | place: USA: Florida...
CCGACTTGTAGTACTGCCAGGCGCCCGACACGAAGCCGTGGCAGAAGTGGATCGCCTCCCGGGCGAGATGGTCGTCGGCCGAGACGGCGCACAGGTCGACCAAATCGCCGGCGTTCCGGATGTAGAAGTCGTCCTCGGTCAGGGCCGCGCGCGCCGCGGACGACCCTCCCATGGCGACCGCGATCGCGAGCAGGAAACCCAGTGCCTTTCGCATGACGCTCCTCGGGCTCTCGCCCCTCCTCCACCCCGAGCCCTTCGGAGTAGCGCATCGCGCGCGCGACGTCCCGCCCTCGCACGCGGCTCAGCGGTGCCCGTGTCGATGGTGGAGGTCGGGCCAGTGGGGATGCGCGTGCGCCTGCACCTCGTGGCGGTGCCAGTGGGTGTGGCGTGTCGAGGCGGACTCGCCCGCGTGCTCGTGCAGGTGGTGGCCGTCGTCGTGGCGATGGGCGTGGACGTGCTCGAGCGCCTCGTGCTCGTGTCCGTGCTCGTGACGCGCGCGCAGCAGCGCGGCGACCGAGATCGCGAGCAGCGCCGCGCCGAGGCCCTGCGCGCGCCCGAGCGGCTCGCCGAGCAGCGCGAAGGAGAGCCCGGCGGCGAGGAAGGGCGCGCTGGCGAAGATCCCCTGCGCGCGCGTCGCGCCGAGCTGCTGCGCCGCCGCGATGTAGAGCGCCACGCTCGCGCCGTACGAGAGGGCGCCGAGCGCGAGCGCCGCCGCCGCGCTCGCCGCCGATGCCGTGAACGGCGCCGTCGCAAGCCCGATCGCGAGGTTGGTGGATCCCGCGACCGCCCCCTTCCAGAACGCGGCGCGCGCCGGGGTCATGCCATCGATGCGGCCGGTGAGCTGGTTGTCCGCTCCCCAACACAGGCATGCGGCGGCGACGAAGCCCGCCGCGGCGAGCCCTGGCCATCCCGCGCCCCACGACACGACGGCGCCCGCCGCCGCGATGCCCACCACCGCGGCCGCGCCGCGCGCACCGAGCGGCTCGTGGAAGAGCCACGCGCCGAGCGCCGCCGTCGCCGCGATCTCGAGGTTCAGGAGCAGCGACACAGAGCTCGCGGTCGAGAGCGCGAGCCCGTGCAGGAGGAGCACGGGCGCGGCGATGCCGCCGAGCGCGACGGCCCCGGCGAGGCGCGCCCGATTCGCGGGATCGAGGCGCGCCGGCGCGGCGCCGCGCCGCGCGACGAGCGAGCCGCCGGTCCCGAGCGCGGCGCCGAGGTAGAGCAGACCCGCGAGCTGGAACGGAGACAGCGCGCCGAGCAGGAGCTTGCTCGCGGGCGTCGCAACGGCGAACAGGAGTGCCGAGCCCAACGCGAGCCCGATGCCGGCCATCGGGCGGAGCATGGCGCAGGGCCGGGGCGCGCCGCATCCTCAGACGGTGCCCCCCGCCGGCGACAAGACGCTCTCGGTGCGCACCCGCTTCGTGGGGACGCGCATCGACCTGCGCGCCTTCGAGAGCGGCAAGCCGCTCGCGCTCCATCCGCTCACGATCCGCGCCGGCGAGCGCGGCCTCGGCGTGCTCTTCCGATTCGGTGCGGTGGCGCTGGTCGACGTGAGCCCCGTCGAGGAGGCCGCCTTCTTCGAGGCGCTCGCGCCCTTCGTGGTGGGCGCCCTCGAGCGCCCGGAGAGCGAGGAGGCGGAGATCGCGATCGACCCCGAGGCGCCCGAGCGGGTGGACGAGAACGGCGTGCTGCGCCTGCATTCGGCGCAGCTCGAGCGCCTGCAGGTCGTGGCCCACGTGCTCGCCAAGAGCACCGTGCTCGCCTGGTACGAGCAGCGCGCGACGGAGCTCTTCGACCGCGTCGAGTCGCTCGCCGAGGAGCTCCAGCGCGGCGGGCGTGGACCCGCCAGCGGCCGCGAGCTGGCGCGGCAGATCGGCGACGTGCTGCTGGCGCAGACGCGGACCGTGGGCCGTGTCGAGGTGGGCGAGAAGCCGGAGATCACCTGGGACGATGCCGATCTCGACCGCCTCTACGAGCACCTCGCGGCGGAGTACGAGCTGCGCGACCGCGATCGCGCGCTCGCGCGCAAGCTCGAGCTGGCATCGCACATCGTCGAGACCTATCTCGACCTGCTGCAGAACCGGCAGAGCCTCCGCGTCGAGTGGTACATCGTGATCCTGATCGTCGCGGAGCTGGTGATCGTGCTCTATCAGATCCTGCTCCGGAAGTGAGGACCGCACGCAGCGAGGCGAAGTCGAGCGAAGTCCACAGAGGGCCGAGCGGTCAACAGCGCGGAACGAGTTCCAGCAGCGACGCCTCGCCGGGTACTCCGATCCGCAGTGGGAAGCCGTAGAAGCCGGTGCCGCGATGCACGTAGAGCCGGTTCGGGCCGTGTCCGAACAGGCCGTGATCGGGCCAGCGCGAGCGGGCCAGCACCGTCCAGTCGAGGCCCAGGCTCACCAGCCCGATCTGCCCGCCGTGGGTGTGGCCGGAGAGGGTGAGGTCGGCCTCGCCCTTCGGGACGTCGCGGAAGCCGAGCGGGTCGTGCAGAAGGAGCAGGCGCACGTGCTGCGGGCGGCGCGGGAAGCGCGCGAGCAGGTGCTGGATGCGCTGCGCGCGCGACTCGCTCGCCCAATCGGCCCCCAGGATCTGGACGTCTCCGATGCGCGTCGCGACGCACGCCTCCTCGTCGATCAGCAGGTGGACGCCGTTGGCGGCGAGCGCTCCGCGCACCTCGCTGCGCGCCTCGTGGTCGTGGTTGCCGAAGATCGCGAAGCATCGGCCGGGAATCGCAGCCAGTGGCTCGAGCGCGCGGGCGAGAGCGCCGGGCGTCCCCTGCCCCTCCATGGTGAGGAAATCGCCCGTCAGCAGGACGAGATCGGGCTCGTGGTCGAGCAGCCTCTCGATGCGGCGACGCAGGCGATGCACCGGCTGCCACGGTCCGAGGTGCGGATCGGCGATCTGGACGATGCGAAGCGCCGGCTCGCCGAGCGGCGGCGGGCGGCGGCGATGGCGCTCCACCGGAAGCCGCGCCAGAGCCTCCGGCTCGTTGCCTCCGAGCCGCACCCGAACCACCTCGCGCGGGAGCCGGAGCGACGTCGCGAGCGATGCGACGACCACCGCGAGCGGAGCGAGGTCGAGCCAGCGCAGCGCGTCGAGCGCCGCGCCCGCGCCGGCGAGCGCGAGCGCGCCCCGGAGCGGCGCGAGCAGGAGGAGCCACGGGCCGGCGATGGCGCCCATCGCGACGAACGCCATGCCCGGCACGCTCACCGCGTAGCGGAACCAGGGCGCGCGCAGCCGCGCGCGGACGAGCGATGCGAGGTGCACGCCCGCGGCGGCGAGCCCATACGCGAAGCCCGCCGCGAGCGCGGGCGCGGCGGGCGCGGGCAGCGTCCCGAGCAGCCGCGCGTACAGCACGAGCGCGGCGGGGAACGAGAGCGCGAGGATGATCGCGGCGAACGTGGCGTAGCGGCGGCCGCGAGAGCGAAGCGCGTAGAGCGGGACGCCGAGCCCGACCGCGGCAGCGGCGGCGAGCGGCGCGCAGCCGAGCAGCTCGGACGACGCCTCGGTCACCCGGGATTCGAGCAGCGCAGGAAGGAGCGCTCGTCGCCCGCCTTCACCGCCTGGTATCTCTCCCAGAATCCCTCGTCCACGGTCTGCAGCTCGGGCGAGGTGTCGGGCTTGCGATAGCGGCGCAGATGGCCGGGCCCGCCGTTGTACGCCGCGTAGGTGGCGCGCGCGAGGTTGTCCTCGCCGCCCGGCGCCAGGTGCTCGCCGCCGGCCAGCGCGAGGTCGTTCAGGTAGTGCTGCAGGATCTCGCTGCCGGCGCGGCCGTTGTAGCCGATGTCGCCGAGGATGCCGCCGAGCGAGTAGATCCCGCGCCACACCTTGGCGTTGATCTGCATCAGGCCGAACGAGCCGGCGGAGCTCGTGAGCGGCAGGACTTCGCCCTGGCGCATGACGAACTGCCGCCAGCAGCTCTCCTGCCACGCCGTCGCGAGCACGAGGTTGTGATAGACCTGCGCGTGCTCGGAGCCCGCCTTCGCGCGCGCCATCGCCTCGTCCGCCGTCATCGAGAGCATCTCGCGGACGAGCGGCACGTACTCGCGCAGCTCGCTGGTCTTGCTCGGGACCCAGGTGTTGAGGCGCTTCACGAGCGCGCTCTTCTCGGGCGCGGGCGCGGCCGACGCTGCGGGCACGAGCCAGTCGCCCACGCCGGCGGCGAGCCCTCCGAGCCACGCGAGCGGCGCCCGCGGGAGCAGGAGCTGCGCCCCGCTGGGCGCGTCGCCCGGCGCGCCGAGCAGCGGGCTCGGGGCCGGCGCCGGCAGCGGGGGCCCGAAGCCGAAGATCTCGCGCAGATCGGGGTCGACCTCGGTGTCGTACGAGAGCGGATCGGGGCCGCCGTCACCCACCAGGATGCGCGCGAGCTTCCGAAGGCTCTCGGGCGAGGACGCGAGATCCCGCGCGACGCCGAGCCGCTCCGCCGCCCGCAGCATGTCACCCCCCTCGACGAAGGATCGATACCTGCTCGCGGCGTCGGGCGGCAGGTCGGCCGCCACGCGGTCGAGCAGGGGAACGAGCTGCTGCCAGGAGGACTCGAAGAGCGAGGCGAGGAGGGCCGGGGCGTCGATCGTGAAGTCCGTGAGGAGCGAGATCAGCTCGTAGCGCTCCTCGATCAGGACCCCGAGCAGCTCGCTCCGCAGCTCGCCCTCCCGGCTGTCGCTCCCGGCGCGCTTCACGACCGCCGTGAGGAACGCGTCCCAGGTCTGGGCGATCTGCTCGCGGCTCGGGGGCTCGGCGGAGGACTTGTCGCCGTGCGCCTTCTTGTGGATCGCGTGGAGCGCCTCGGACAGGTCGCTGGCCCGGGACGGGGCGACGAGCGGCCCGGACAGGGCGACGAGCAGCACGGCGGTTCCGACCGCGCAGCGGCGGAGACTCGGGGGCATCGCGCACCTCCCAAACGCGACGGGGTCGGGCGACAGGGTCGGGCCGGGTCGGGCGACGGGTCGTCCGGCTGGCGCCCGGGGCACGGCCGCGGAGCAGAGTAGCGGATCGGCCGGTCGACAGGGCCCTCTTTAGAGCTGGGGACCGCCCCCGGGGGCCCTGGCCGGGGCCTTCGCGAGAGCCTCCACGAGCAACGGAGAGGCGGGCCCCGCATGGGTCAGCCAGAGCTGATGGATTGCACGCGTTGCACCGACGTGGAGGAGCCGCCTGCCCGACGGCGTACCAGGGAAGCTCGTGGGCGAGACGTCGACGAGCACCGCGTAGTCGAACTCGAGGCCCCGCGCCTGCTCGATCTCGGCCACCTCGACGCCGGGAGCGAACGAGAAGCGCCCGGCCTCGGCGCGGCGCAGGCGCGGGATCTCGCCGCGCTCGAGCCCCTCGAAGTAGACCTGGCTCGCGCTCCGGTTGGGGGCCAGGACCGCGATCGAGGCGAGGGGCTCCTCGGCAGCCAGCCGGCGCAGCGCGTCGGCAAGGAAAGCGACGCAGGCCCCCGCGTCGGTGAAGGCGAAGGACTCGACCCCCGGGCCGGAGTGGACCGCGGCCGGCGCCCCCTCGTCCTCCCAGAGGGGGCCGAGCACGGCGCGCGCGAAGGCCATGATCTCGCGGGTCGAACGGTAGGTGATCCGCAGCGTGCGGATCTCGGCCGACGGGATGCCGAGCGCGCGCACCCGCGACTCCCACGAGCTGGTGCCCGCGTGCACCCCGAGCTGCTGCTGCGTATCGCCCGCGAGGGTCAGGCTCGCGGGCTCCGCGAGGCAGTCGGCCACGACGCGCAGCTCGAGCGGTGAGAAGTCCTGCGCCTCGTCGATCGCCACGTGCGCGTAGCGCAGCGGCTCGCCGGTGCCGGAGGTCGCGGCGGGGAGCGGGCCGACTCGGAGCTGCCAGGCCCGCAGGAGGAGCGCGTCGTCCTCGGCGTCGAGCTCGCCGGGCGCCTCGGCGTCGCCCGCCAGGAAGGCGAAGAGCTCCTCGTTGCGCGCTCGACACCAATCGGTGGCGGCGCGCAGCTCGGCCGCCGCCAGCCGCCCCTCCGAGCCGAGCGTGCTCTCGAGGAGGGCCGTCTGGGTGAGGACGCTGGCCCAGTCGTCGAGCACCTGGGCGGCGTTCGCCGGACCCGGCACGCGCCGGACCTGCGCCTCGAGCGCGGCGCCCAGACCGGGATGGAGCTTGAGCCGCCGCACGTAGTCGGGCGTGTCGCTGCGCTCCGCGCCCGGCAGCGCGGGGAAGAGCCGGCGGCGCTGCCGCGCCGCCCACTCGGGGAGGGTCTGGACCCGCACGTTGCCGACGCCGAGGCCGGGCAGCACGTGGCTCACGTAGTCGCGGAGCGCGGGCGAGAGGGTGAGGACGAGCGTCCGCGGCGAGTCGATGCGCGGGTCCTGGAAGGCGAGATAGGCGATCCGGTGGAGCGCCACGGTCGTCTTGCCCGACCCGGCGCTCCCGCGCACGACGAGGCAGCCGGGGCCGGGTCGGCTGATCAGCTCGAACTGCTCCGGATCGAGAAGGCCCGCCACGTCCGGAAGCCGCTTGTCCGCGCGCCCCGGGAGCCCGCGGAGATCGCCGCCGAGCTTGCGACCCCGCCCCTCGGAGAGGCTGTAGGCGCGGAGGGCCGCGCCCTCCCCTCCGGCCAGGCGCGCGCGGCGCGCCTCGATCTGGATCCAGCCGCGGTCGGGGCCGCCCCGGACCCAGCTTCCCTCGGGCGCGTCGACGCGCTCGAGCGCGCTGGCGCGGATCGAGACCGTGCGCCGCGCCGCGACCTCCCCACTCACGAGGCGCCCCGCCAGCTCCTCCTCGTAGGTCTCGCCCTGCTGGTAGCGGTAGAAGAGGCGGGAGATCGGCGCATTGCGCCAGTCGACGATGCGCACGCCGCGCTGGATGCAGGTGGCTCGGCCGAGGAAGACGTCGCGCTCGCGCTCCGCCTCGCGCAGCCGCAGGTGTGCGAAGTAGGGCGAGCTCGGCTCCACCCGCGGCGCCGCGCGCGAGGTCCGGAGCTGGCGCAGGAGGGCGCTTCCCCGGTCCCACTGCTCGAGCAGGGCGAGCTGGTCCTTCTGCTCCTGGCCCGAGACGAGAAGGGCCCGCACCCGCTCCAGCTCCTGCACCAGCGACGCCTCGGCCGATCCGTTCTCGGGCGGCTGGACTGCGAGGACGCCCAGCACCTCGTCGAGCAGGCGCAGCTCTTCGGAGACGATCGGATGAGGGGGCTCGCCCAAGTGGGCTCCTGCTGGATCCGGGGCTTGGGTATGTAGGCGAGGTGGGCCGGGTTTGACAAGCACAGCCTTGACCCGGCGGGACGCGAACGACTATTGCTTCGGCCGGCGACCGGGGGCGAGCGCCGATCCGGGAGGCGGCAATGGCGGCGACCTCGAAGGCCGTGCTGATCACGGGCTGCTCGACCGGCATCGGCCGGGCGACGGCGCTGCGCCTCGCGCGCGCCGGCGAGACGGTCTACGCCACCGCGCGCCGCGCGGAGTCGATCCGCGACCTCGAGGCGGAGGGCTGTCGCCTGCTCGCTCTCGACGTCCGCGACGAGGCCTCGATGCGCGGCGCCGTGGCCGAGGTCGAGCGCCGCGAGGGCGCCATCGGCGTGCTCGTGAACAACGCGGGCTATGGCTCGGAGGGACCGCTCGAGGAGGTCCCGATCGAGGAGGTCCGGCGCCAGTTCGAGACCAACGTCTTCGGGCTGATCCGCATGATCCAGCTCGCCCTCCCCGGCATGCGTCGGCAGGGCGCCGGCCGCATCGTCAACCTCTCGTCGATGGGCGGCCGCCTGACGCTCCCGGGGGGCGGCGTCTACCACGCCACCAAGTACGCCGTCGAGGCGCTCTCCGACGCGCTGCGCTTCGAGGTGCGCGCCTTCGGGATCGACGTCGTGGTGATCGAGCCGGGAGTGATCAAGACCGAGTTCGGAGCCACCGCCATCGGAACGATCGACGCCGCCGCGAGGGACGGCTCTCCGTACGCCGCCTTCCGCGAGGTCCTGAAGCAGCAGATCCGCGCCGCCTACGACGGTCCGATGGCCGCCCTCGGCGGCGGACCCGACGACGTGGCGCGCGTGATCGAGAAGGCGATCCGCGCCCGCCGGCCGCGCACCCGCTATCCGGTCACGGCGAGCGCCCACGTCTTGATGGGCCTGCGCCGCTGGCTCCCCGATCGCGGCTTCGACGCGTTCCTGCGCACGCAGTTCAAGACGCCGCCGGGGTGAGCGCGACGTCCGGAGAGCCGAAGCGATACATCACCGCGCGGGGCTTCCGCGCCCTGCAGGCGGAGCTCGAGCGCCTGTGGCGCGAGGAGCGGCCGCGCGTGACCCGCGAGGTCGCGGCGGCCGCGGCGCAGGGCGACCGCTCCGAGAACGCCGAGTACATCTACGGCAAGAAGCGGCTGCGCGAGATCGACCGCCGCATCGAGCAGCTCTCGAAGCGCCTGGACGAGCTCACGGTCGTCCGTCCTGACCCGCAGCGGACCGACCGCGTCTACTTCGGCGCCTGGGTCAGCGTCGAGGACGAGACGGGCGGCGTCTCGAAATACCAGATCGTCGGCCCCGACGAGTTCGACGTCGCCTCCGGGCGCATCAGCATCGACTCGCCGCTCGGGCGCGCGCTGCTCGGCCGCAGGGAGGGCGACGAGTTCGTCCTCGAGCGCCCGCGCGGACCCGCGCGCTTCGCGGTGATCGGAATCCGCTACGAGACCGGCGACGATCCGGCCTGAATCCTCCGCCGTCCCGCCGCGCTGTCGTTTTTCGTTGTCCGTTGCGCACCGGAGCTGCCAGAATCGGGCCGTGCCGGGCGCAGGGCTTCGGGGTGCGGCGGCCGGCGCGGGTCTCGGGGTGGCGAAGGAGGGGGAAGGTGCGCGCTCGCCTTCGGATGCGGCTCGCGGCGTGGGGGACGCTCGCGGCGCTCGTCGCGGCGTCCCCGGCCGCGGCCTTCGATTTCTTCGACGGCCGGCTCTCCGTGCACGGCTATGCGGGCGTGCAGATCCGGGCGCTCGGCCAGGACTTCTCGACCAACAACAACATCGACCTGGCGCAGTGGTACAACGTGCTGAACATCGAGGTCGAGTCGAACCTGCTGGGGAAGAACGGCTGGGGGCCGATCGAGGTCGCGCACGTGTACACGCGCGTCGAGGCGCGCTTCGACTGCGTCTGGTACCACGCGTGCGAGATGTTCCCGTCGGTGAACGTCTACGGAGACGACGCCGAGCACCTTCCCAAGCGCCTGATCGACGCGCGCCAGTCGGGCCTCACCGGACAGCTCGAGAACGGTGACAACCGCTACTTCGCCGGCCTGCACCGCACCAACTACTCGCTCGCCGACCGCGACACCCCGGAGAGCGGCCTGCGCAGCCCGCTCACCTTCGAGAACTTCGGTCCGCTGGTGACGCTGTTCGGACTGGGCCGCGGCCCGAACAACCAGTTCGAGCCGATGAGCTCGGCCAACACCTTCGGCGACGATCCGCCGCCCTACTACTTCTTCAACTTCCTGGACCACTGCAAGTTCGCGGGGCGGGAGACCAATGGGCCCGAGAGCGGACAGGTCTGGAACGTCATGGGACCGTGGAATCCGGGCTGCAAGATCCAGGAGAACGGAGCGCTGCGGAACAAGCCGAACCCCTTCAGCCAGAGCGACTACATCCCGATCCTGGCGGGCGTCAACCGGAATACCAACGACACGGCGGACCTGCCGATCAACGTGGCGACCGGAGAGCCGATCGTGCCGGTCGGGCGCGGAGAGCTCCCGTTCCGCCCGCGGCCGCTCTACACCGCCGCCAATGGCGGCGCACCCAACTGGGAGGCGCAGGGGCTCTACTATCCGAGCCAGGGCCTGGTCCAGGCGCACCAGGACCACCGCCTCGACCCCATCGACCAGAACTTCAGCCAGCTCGATCTCGCCTGGAACCGGGGCGAGAGCCAGCAGCAGACCAAGGAGCTGAAGGAGGCGTACATCGATCTCGAGTTCGCCGAGGGACGGCTGTGGATCCGCCTCGGCAAGCAGAACATCGTCTGGGGCAAGACGGAGCTGTTCCGCAACACCGATCAGTTCAACCCGCAGGACCTCGCGCTCTCCTCGCTGCCGAGCCTCGAGGAATCGCGCATCGCGCTGTGGGCGGCACGCGGCACCTGGTCGTTCTACAACATCGGCAAGTTCGAGGACGTGCGCCTCGAGGTGGCCGTCGATCTCGACGAGTACAAGCCCGCCGACCTGGGGAAATGCGGCGAGCCGTTCACGCTCGACGTCGTGTGCGGAATCGACACCGGCTACTTCGCGCACGGGTTCTCGGGCAGCGGGCTCGCGGGCACCGATCGCCCGCCGTCGCCGTGGCAGAGCGTCCAGGGGCTCCAGGGCGGCGCGCGGCTCGAGTGGCGCATGGGCCGCTTCAGCTTCCAGCTCTCCGACTTCTACGGCTACGACGACTTCCCGCACCCGGTGCGGATCACGACCTACGAGCGCAACGTCGACCCCTCTACGGGCCGCCCCCGCGCGTTCGGCGAGCACGGGCCGTGCACGACGGGCGCCGAGCCCGCCTGCCTCGGCCTGACGAACGGCGTGCTCGAGGGCCCGGACGGCTGGCCGATCCGCTACCAGAACCCGGGGCAGTCGCCCGTTCCGGTGCCGCCGTTCGTGACCCACACCGATCCCTTCGACGACCACTACAACACCGGCACGCTCATCATCAGCAACGCGCAGCGCGCCGACGTGCTCGCGCACAGTCCCGAGAACATGACGGCGTTCGCGTTCGGCAGCATCCTGTGCGGCATCGCCCGGGCGAACGTCGATCCGGCGCTGTGCGGCTTCGTCGGCGTCAACGGCAAGGAGGGGCCGGGGGCCCCGCTCTCCACGGTCGCGAACGGCTTCTCCGCGCTGCTCGCGGGCAGCCAGCAGGCGGTGAACTCCGCGACCGGCTTCGCTCCCTACCTCTGCGTCTACGGCAGCGCCGTGGTCGCCGCCTGCCGGACGGCGTTCAAGAACTCGCTGGTTCTTCTCAACCAGGATCCGGGCGACGGCCTCGGCCCCTACGCGGACGGCGGCGGTCCCGGCAGCATCTTCGCGCTGCCCGGCATCGAGCAGACGCTCGGCCAACGGCTCACGCCCCAGCAGCTCGCGCTGCTCGGCTGCGGGCCCTACTTCAAGTCGGACTGCGACGACGACGGCATCGATCCTCTGAACGCCGAGGCCAGCGTCCTCGTGCAGTCATGGCCCGGATTCGAGGGCACGCACGGGAGCGTCTTCAGCTGGGACCTGCGCAACACCTCCGTGTGGCAGCCCGGCACGATCGGCTTCGACGGCGGCCCGGTCGCGACCCGCTTCGTGAACGGCAAGCTGGTCGTGCTGCCCGGCGCGCGCGGCCCGTTCCTGCCCGGGACGACCCGTTCGGACCCGAACTACAACCCGCTGATCGACGGCTGCATCAGTCCGGCCTTCGGCGGTCCCCTTTGCGCCGCGTCGCACCCCCTGGACAGTCCCTGGAGCGGGCAGCTGTTCCGGACCGAGATGGCGGCCGTCTCGAACAACTACATGATGATCCTCGTCACGAGCTCGTTCCCCATCAACGCCAACCGGCCCACGCTCGCGGAGTTCGATCCGAACGACCCGTTCGGCACCGGCATCATCAAGGCCGGTCCGCTCGCCGGGCAGGTGCGCCCGGGCGTGCCCCCGGGCAGCGCCAACGGGACCAACATCGTGGCCTGCGGCTTCTACAAGCCGCAGCTCTGCCAGAACGTCCAGAGCTTCCTGTCCGGCCTCGGCGTCTCGCGCAACGACGTCCGCGCGGGCGGCAACGGCGCGTTCGGCCGGCGCGACTTCGCCTGGGACTCCGGCGGCGAGTTCCTCCTCGGCTACACCAAGCGCAACGTGCTCGGCTTCGCCTTCGACGCGGCCGAGGACTACACCAAGACCAACTGGGGCGTCGAGGCGACGTGGGTCAACCGCTCGCCCTTCATGGACAACAACCAGTTCGACGGCCTCAACTACTCCGGCACCTTCAACCTGACGATCTCGGTGGATCGGCCGACCTTCATCAACTTCCTGAACCAGGGCCGCACCTTCTTCTTCAACTCGCAGTGGTTCTTCCAGTACATCAGCGACTACCACACCGGGTTCACCACCAACGGGCCGCTCAACGTCCTCGCCACCTTCACGGCCCTGACGGGCTATCACCAGGACCGCCTGCTCGTCTCCTACACCACGGTGTACGACTTCCGGTCGAACTCGGGCGGGCTGCTGCCGCAGGTGACGTACCG
>Ga0335071_10006385_pt1 | contig 12172 bp, 8 predicted proteins | sample Lox_Sample_15_FD_206724 | JGI IMG/M metagenome (GOLD analysis project Ga0335071, IMG submission 206724) | Soil microbial communities from Loxahatchee National Wildlife Refuge, Florida, United States - Lox_Sample_1.5 | ecosystem: Environmental > Terrestrial > Soil > Wetlands | place: USA: Florida...
GCCGCCACCGCGGAGCAGGTCGAGGAGACCACCGAGCGCCTGGGCGGGCGGCCACTGTCCTTGCTGGCGGAGAAGGTGGAGACGCCGGAGCAGTTCCGGCGCTGTCTCGATCTCGGCTTCGCGTACTTCCAGGGATTCCACTTCGCCCGCCCCTCGGTGCTCGAGAAGCGCCGGCTGGACGAGGCCGGGACGACGCTCCTCAAGCTGCTCAGGCTCGTGAACGAGGACGCCGACGCCCGGGCGATCGAGCGGGCCTTGAGGGAGAGTCCGGGTCTCACCTACAAGCTGCTCGTCCTCGTGAACTCGGTGGCCTTCGGCACCCGGCAGAGGATCAGCAGCGTCCGCCAGGCCATCACCATGCTGGGCCGGGCCCAGATGCGCCGCTGGTTGCAGCTGGCTCTGTTCGCCTCCGACGACCGCCGCGGGCTCGAGGATCCGCTGGTCGACCTGGCCGCGGTGCGGGCCACCTTCCTGGAGCGGCTGGCCCCCCTCCACCCGGCTCTGTCCGGAGCCCGATCTCGCGGGGTGCGCGAGCAGGCGTTCATGGTGGGGATCCTCTCGCTGCTCGACCGCGTCTTCTCCGTCCCCATGGCGGAGATCGTCGACAGCCTGAGGCTCACGGCAGCGGCCGGGGAGGCGCTCGCGCGCCGGGCCGGACCTTTGGGGCAGCTCCTCTCGGTCGCCGAACAGCTCGAGAGCCTGGACGTCGAGGGGGCAGGCGCGATGCTCGAGGCTTCCGGCATCGACCGGGAACGAGCCTTCTCGGCGCTTCGACTAGCCTATTCCTGGCGAACCACCTTGCGCTAGGCTCGGCGTCGGCCGCTTCGCCGCAGCCCCTTGTCACCCTGTCCGGTTAGGATCACCCCCTCACAGGACGGCTTCGTCGGTGCACCCACCCAGGCTCGAGCTCAGGCACGTGACCAAGCGCTTCGGCGCGGTCGTGGCCAACGACGGGGTGGCCCTGACCGTCGAGCCGGGCCAAATCCACGCGGTCCTGGGCGAGAACGGTGCCGGGAAGTCCACCTTGATGAAGATCATCTATGGTGCGGTCCACCCTGACGCGGGGGAGATGCTCTGGGACGGGCGCCCGGCCCGGATCGAGAGCCCGCACCAGGCCCGCGAGCTGGGCATCGCCATGGTGTTCCAGCACTTCTCGCTGTTCGAGACGCTCTCGGTGGCCGAGAACATCTGGCTGGGGCTCTCCCGCCGGATCCCGCTCCCGCGGGTGGCCTCCGACATCACCTCCAAGGCGCTCGAGTACGGCCTGGAGCTCGATCCGGCCCGCACCGTCTACACGCTGTCGGTGGGGGAGCGGCAGCGGGTGGAGATCGTCCGCGCGTTGCTCACGAACCCCCGCCTGCTGATCCTGGACGAGCCCACCTCGGTGCTCACCCCCCAGGCGGTGGAGAAGCTCTTCGCCACCCTGCGCCAGCTGGCCTCGACGGGCTGTTCCATCCTCTACATCAGCCACAAGCTGGACGAGATCCGCTCGCTCTGTCACCGGTGCACCGTGTTGCGAGCGGGCCGGGTGGCGGGCGTGTGCGATCCGACCGTCGAGACCACCGCCACCCTTTCGCGCCTCATGATCGGGGCCGATCCGCCGCGCCTGGAGCGACGAGCGCCCCATCCCGGAGCGGTGGCGCTGCAGGTGTCGGGGCTCTCGCTGCCGCGGATCGACCGTTTCGGCGTGGCGCTGGAAGAGGTGTCGCTCGAGGTGCGGGAGGGCGAGGTGGTGGGCATCGCCGGCGTATCCGGCAACGGACAGCAGGAGCTGCTCGCCGCGCTCTCGGGAGAGGACCCGAGGGCCGAGGCGACCTCCATCCACCTCTTCGGGGCGGCCATCGGCCGCAACGGCGTGAGGGCCAGGCGCCGCCTCGGCCTCCACTTCGTCCCCGAGGAGCGGCTGGGCCGCGGGGCCGTGCCCGGGCTGTCGCTGGCCCACAATCTCCTCCTCACGCGTCGCGAGGCGGTGCGTGGGCCGGGGTGGATCGACGGGCGCTTCCTGGCCGGCCAGGCCCGCAGCATCATCGATCGCTTCCGCGTGGCCACGCCGGGCCCGCGCACTCCGGCCCGCAGCCTCTCCGGCGGCAACCTCCAGAAGTACATCGTGGGGCGCGAGATCGACGCCGTGCCCCGGGTGCTGGTGGTGGCGCAGCCGACCTGGGGGGTGGACGTGGGGGCGACGGCGCAGATCCGCAGCGAGCTCGTGGCCCTGCGGGACGCCGGCTGCGCCGTCCTGGTCGTGTCCGAGGATCTGGACGAGCTGTTCGAGATCACCGATCGGCTGTACGTCATCGCCCGGGGGCGACTCTCCCCGAGCGTCCCCACTGCCTCCGCCACCGTCGAGCAGATGGGCGAGTGGATGAGCGGGCTGTGGGCGCGGCCGGGCGCCTCCGCCTCGGGAGCCTCCGCGTGATCCGCCTCCAGGTACGGCCGGCGCCCTCGCGCCGCATGATGCTCCTCTCCCCGGTCGTGGCGCTGGCCGTCACGGTGGGGGTGGCGGCGGTCCTCTTCGCCGTGCTGGGGAAGGACCCGGGCCGGGGGCTCGAGGCGCTGCTCATCGAGCCCTTCAGCGGGTTGCAGCGGGTCACCGAGCTGGGGCTCAAGACCACGCCCCTCATCCTCTGCTCGGTCGGTCTGGCGCTCTGCTACCGCAGCAACGTGTGGAACATCGGCGCCGAGGGGCAGTTCCTCTTCGGTGCCATCGGCGCCGGCGGCCTGGCCATGTGGGTCACCATGCACGGCATGGCGGTGAGCCAGTGGGGGTTCTTCCCGTTCGTCATCGTCTTCGGCGCCCTGGCGGGCGCGGCCTGGGCGGCGGTGCCGGCGCTCCTCAAGGACAGGTTCCACGCCAACGAGATCCTGGTGAGCCTCATGCTGGTGTACGTCGCCAACCTGTTCCTCTCCTGGCTGATGTTCGGTCCCTGGAAGGATCCCAAGGGCTGGAACTTCCCCCAGACCGTGAGCTTCTCCGCGGACACGACCGTCCCGCGCATCTTCTCTGGCTACCGGCTGAACTGGGGGTTCGCGGTGGCGCTCCTGGCGGCGTTCCTGGCGTGGATCTTCCTCTTCCGGACGTTGCGGGGCCTGCAGCTCGAGGTCGGCGGACCGGCGCCTGCGGCGGCGAGGTATGCCGGGTTCTCGGCCCGCTCGGCCCTGTGGACCACGATGCTCACCTCGGGCGCGCTGTGCGGGGTGGCGGGCGCCTTCGAGGCGGTGGGGCCCATGGGCCAGCTCACGCCCCACGTGTCGACCGGCTACGGGTTCACCGCCATCATCGTGGCCTTCGTGGGCCGCCTCAACCCGCTGGGGTGTGTGCTGGGAAGCGTGCTCCTGGGGATATTCCTCATGGGAGGGGAACAGGCGCAGTACGCGGTCCGGACGCCGGCCGCCCTGAGCGGCGTCTTCCAGGGCGTCCTGCTCATCGCGCTGCTCGCCTGTGACACCTTCATCCAGTACCGGCTGCGATGGGACCGTCTGCGGGCGGCTGTTCCGCCCGAGGGGGCCGGCGCATGAACCTGGCCTCGTTCGTCCACGATGCCCTGGCCGCCGGGACGGTCCTCTCCATGGCGGGGCTGGGCCTGCTCGTCAACGAGCGGGTGGGCGTCATCAACCTCGGTGCCGAGGGGCTCATGCTGGTGGGCGCGGTCACCGGGTTCGCGGTGGCGGCGGAGACGCACCTGCCCTGGCTGGCCTTCGTCGCGGGAGCCTTCGCCGCGGCTCTGCTTGCGGGGGCCTTCGCCTGGCTCGTGGTCTGGCTCAACGCCAACCAGTACGCCACCGGCCTGGCCGTCACCCTGTTCGGCAGCGGGTTCTCCGCCCTGGTGGGGGTGGGCTACGTCGGGCGCAAGCTCGACATCCAGCTCAACCACTCGATCCCGGGGTTGCGCGACATCCCCTTCCTCGGCACGGCGCTGTTCCGCCAGCACCCGCTCGTCTACCTCACGGTGGCGCTCTGTCTGCTCTTGTCCTGGTTCTTCTGGCACACCCGCACCGGCCTGGTCGTCCGGGCCATCGGCGAGTCCCCGGAGGCGGCGCACGCGCTCGGGTATCGCGTTCGCTGGATCCGGCTGGCCGCGGTGGTGGCCGGCGGGGCTCTCTGCGGGATGGCAGGAACGTTCCTCTCGGTAGCCTACACGCCGCTGTGGGTGGAGGGCATGGTGTCCGCCCGCGGATGGATCGCCCTGGCGCTCACGGTCTTCGCCACCTGGCGGCCGACCCGCCTCTTGCTCGGTGCCTACCTGTTCGGCGGCGTCAACGTGCTCCAGCTGCAGCTCCAGGCACGCGGCGTGCACATCATCCCCGCCCAGTTCATGAACATGCTGCCCTATCTGGCGACGATCCTGGTGCTGGTGGTGATCTCCAGCAACCCGGTCTGGATCCGGCTCAACATGCCCTCGTCGCTGGGCAAGCCGTTCTACCCGACGCAGTAGCCGACCTTCACCGGGCGACGCGATGCTCGTCCGGCATGCAGCAACGACGCACAACAGGAGACCAATTCCATGACGACGCGTTCCTTGCTCAAGATCCTCGCGGCCTGTGCCCTGGTCGCGAGCACCGCCCTCCTCGGCTGCAAGAAAAAGACGGAGGAATCGCAGGTCCTCAAGGCCGCCTGGATCTACGTCGGCCCGGTGGGTGACGCCGGCTGGTCCTACGCCCACGACCTGGGGCGCAAGGCGGTCGAGGCGAAGTACGGCGCCAAGGTGAAGACGCAGTTCGTCGAGAACGTGCCCGAGGGAGCCGACGCCGAGCGCGTCATCCGCGACCTGGTGGCCCAGGGCAACAAGATCATCTTCGCCACCTCGTTCGGCTACATGGACTCGATGGTCAAGGTGGCCAAGGACACGCCGAACGTGTACTTCGAGCACGCCACCGGGTACCAGACCCTTCCCAACCTGCGCGTGTACGAGGGCCGGTTCTACGAGCCCGCCTACCTGGCAGGAATCGTCGCCGGGGGCATGACCAAGACGAGCACCCTCGGCTTCGTGGCCTCGGTCCCCATCCCCGAGGTGCTCCGCAACATCAACGCCTTCACCCTCGGTGCCCAGAGCGTGAACCCCAAGGTCAAGACCAAGGTGGTCTGGATCAACGCCTGGTTCGACCCGCCCAAGGAGACCGAGGCCGCCCAGTCCCTCATGAACGAGGGCGCCGACGTCCTCCTCCAGAACACCGACTCGACCGCGGTGCTGCAGGCGGCCGAGAAGAACGGCAAGTATGCCTTCGGCTGGGACAGCGACATGAGCGCCTTCGCCAAGAAGGCGCATCTGGGCTCCTGCATCCTCCACTGGGACGTCTACTACAACCGGGCCATCGGCGAGGTGCTGGACAAGACCTGGAAGACGGACGCCATCAAGCTGGGGATCAAGGAGGGCGGGAACGACTTCATCAAGATGAGCGACGACATCCCGGCCGACCTGAAGAAGAAGGTGGAGGAGGCCAAGCAGTACCTCGTCGACCACCCCGGCGACGTGTATCGCGGGCCCATCAAGGACAACACCGGCAAGGAGGTCCTCGCGGCGGGCCAGGTGGCCGACGCCAAGATGAAGGCCGAGATGAACTTCCTCGTGGAGGGCGTCGAGGGCAAGGTCCCGGCCCCGAACTGACCAGGCGGGAGAGTGCGCCCGGCCGCGGTGGTGCGACCGGAAAATTCCCGCTCGCCCCGCCCCGCCCCATCGACCGGGGCGTGGGCGAGCGGGGTTGCCTTCGAGGCGATGGCCATGTCCGACGAACAGGCTCCCTCCCCGCCCCTCGCCCGGGAGAACCCGTACCGCGACGAGATCGTGATCTCCTGGCCAGAGCTGCACCGTGACGCCCGCTACCTCTCGAGCATCCTCGCCGCCATGAGGGACTGGAAGGGGATCATCGCCATCACCCGCGGCGGGCTGGTGCCGGCCGCGCTGGTCGCGCGGGAGCTCGAGGTCCGGCTCATCGACACCGTGTGCGTGGTGAGCTACGGGGCGGAGACCGCCGGCAAGGCCGAGCAGAGCCAGGGCGAGCTGAGGTGGCTCAAGCGAGCCGAGGGGGACGGCGACGGCTGGCTCCTCATCGACGACCTCGTGGACACGGGCAAGACGGCCCGGGCGGTGCGCGAGACGCTTCCCCGGGCCCACTTCGCCACACTCTACGCCAAGCCGCTCGGGCGCCCGGTGGTGGACACCTTCGTGAAGGAGTTCAAGCAGGAGAAGTGGATCTACTTCCCTTGGGACATCGACTACCGCTTCGTCCAGCCCATCAAGAACCGGAAGTAGCCGCGCTGAAACGCCGTCCGCAATGGGGTGGTCGGGCCCGCGGCCCGGGTGTAGTGAAGTCGGCGTATGCCTCCGCGCCCGCTCGATCCCGACCTGGTCCGCTACATCAACCTGAAGCTCACCGCCCTGGCGGCGCCGGTGAGCCGCGCCACGGCCGACCCCTCCTTCATGGAGATCGTCGCGCCGCTTCTGCGCAACCACGTGCAGAAGGACCGGCTTCTGGGCTGGCCGGCCTGTCCGGTCGACGCCCGCATCCAGGCCTTTCTGGACGCGTTGCTGGCGAGCGCTTGCCCGGGCGGCGCCCCTCGCCTGCCCGGCAAGACGTTTGTTCTCGATCGGCCGGGCATGGCCCGGGTGCTCTCCCTGCCCGCCACCGCCGACCGGTTTGCCTCGCCCTATCTCACCTCCTATCGGATCCAGCAGGGCGTGCTCCACAACCCCAAGGCCGATCGGCGCACCACCCAGGGCGTCTTCCATGTCGCCGACGGGGGCCTGCCCATCCCCGAGGACAAGCAAGCCGTCCCGCTGCACACCTTCGGGCTGCTCCTCGGGGCGGCGATCGACCCACCCGCCGAGGCGATGACCCTTCCCTTCACCGCCGACCAGACCGAGGCGGCCCGCCTATGGGTCTCGCTGCTGCTGCGGCCGCTCGTCTGCCCCGCCACGGACCGCGATCCGGCCCGGACCATGGAGATCCGGTTCTTCGCCCCGGCGAGCCTCGTCTCGAACCTCGACTTCGTGGAGGAGATCTTCGGAAACGGGGGAGACCCCTACCTGCCGGAGAACGACGCGGCGCTGGATGTGCGGGGGTGGACCGGTCACACCGGCTGCGTGCTGCTCGCCCCGCACCTCGTCGGGCTCCGGGCCAAGGACCTTGGCCTCCCCCACGTCGACGCGGCCACGGCTCGGCAGAAGCGCGACGGGATGTGCTGGCACGACCCGGCCGATGCCTACAATGGCGGAAGGCCCTTCAAGATCACCGCCCGCGACGGCGCCGGCCGGATCTTCACCATCATCGCCGACAACTACTACGGCTACTGCAAGAAGGAGGTGAAGACACAGGTGAGCTTCGCCGCCAACCTCTTTGGCTTGGCCGAGGAGGAGCACGCCGGCGGGGCGGTGGCCTACCCGAGCTACGTGCTCGGCGAGGACTTCTTCGCCGACAAGAGCTTCCGCATGTCCGAGGCCACCTTCGAGCAGGCGCTGGAGCTGCTGGGGGACCGGGCCGAGGTGCGGAGAGAGCGCTATGCCGTCGACCGCCGCCATCCCGACGTCTTCTACGTCCCGGAGACGGCCGAGTTCCACGTCCGCCCCGGGGTGGTGGCCTGGGAGCAAGAGGGAACCCGCCGTACGCTCAGCCTCAAAGCCGGGGCGGTGTTCGTGCTCCCCTCCGGCTACCGGGTCAAGCTGGAGAGGCAGCTGGGCGGCACCGCCTGGCGGCTCATCGGAACCCGGCCCGACGGCCTGCTCTGCCACAAGCCCTGCACCGTGTCCGGCGGCGGCAAGTCGGAGATCTCCAAGGCACTCGATCCCATGATCCAGCGGGCGCCGGTGTTCGTACGCGAGCATCAGCGCGACATGGAAGTGGTGGCGGAGATCGTGAAGCGCGACTTCTCCGCGGTCCACAAGACCCGACCGCCCGACACCCGTTCCCGCCGCCCGCTCCTCTCCCCGGAGCGCTCGCTGGGCTCGGTGATCAAGCTCCTCACCCCCTCGCCCGACTACACCGACGCCCACAACGACTGGGTCCGGGCGCTGCCCCAGACCCTCCGCCAGCTGGTCTTCACCCTGAAGCGCTACTACCGGCCGGAATGGGGCGAGGACTGGCAGCGCCACTTCACCGTCGATCGGATCAACGGCTACCCCGGCCACGAGCTCAAGTTCGGGGGGCAGCGGCTCGTGGCCAACTACCTGCGGGTGGGCTTCGAGCCGGACGGCTCCACCTGGCGCATGTACAAGCTCCGCCCCGACTTCCACCCGGCCCAGAAGGTCCAGGTGGAGGACGACATCACCGCCTCGGTGGTCCTGCCGAGCGAGCGGGTGGCGGCTCCGGGGGAAGTCTTGCCCCACCCGAGCGTCAAGCTGGTGGAGAACTGCGAGGCCTTGCTCTTCCAGCGGCCGGACGACGCCATTCACCGTGGGTATGATCTTCAGGCCGAGGCCGACATCGCCTCCCCGGGCACCCTTCTTTCCAACTTCGAGCCGCTCGAACGAGAGCAGGTCCAGGCTCTCCACGACCAGGTGGTGGAGTTCGACCTCTACTCCGAGCCGATGAGGCGGCTGCTCGAGGCCTTTTTGCGGGAGCCGCGAGCCGACTACGTCGTCTCCTCGGCCCACCCGCGGCTCGTGAACGGCAAGCCCTCCAAGAACCCTCGTTACCTGCAGCGCCGGCCCGACCGGGTGAACGCCCGGGACACCTACCTGGCCGATGTGGCCTCGCGGCTGCACCGCCGCCTTCCGGCACGGCGGCCGGCGCTCACCCCGGTGGGCGCGGTGCTGGCCGGCCGGCGAACCAACCCGCCCCAACCGGAGATCGGCGCTCCGCCCTTGGCCGTCTTCAACCCCATCCACTACCAGGAACTGCCCGAGCTGTTCATGGACTGGATGTGCAGCCTGACCGGCAAGTCACCCTCCACCACCGGCTTTGGCAGCGAGGGAGCGCTCACCAAGGCACCCTTCAACGCCGTCTGGCCGGTCGTGGACCTGAACAACGCCCTAGTCTCGGCCATCCTCACCGGCTACGCCGGGTTCACCACCGCCGCCGGGCACGTCGGGCCGCACTACCGGGTGGACCATGACCTCTCGATGCTCGTGCCCGAGGTCTTCTGCCGGATGCAGCCCGCCGAGCGCGATCCGGCCTGGCTCATCGAAAGAGGCTACCTGGAGAGGCTGAAGGACTTCGAGCTGGACGGGCGGAAGGTCCTGGCGAGCCGCCTGGGTTGGCGGATGACCGCCCGCTTCGCCGACCACTTCCTCGGGCGGCTCTTCGAGACGCCCAGCACCGTCTTCACCGAGGAGATGCTCCGGCCCGAGCTCCAGGGCTGGGACGTGTTCGCCGCCGGCGTGGAGGCCATCGTCGAGGCCCAGACCCGGGTGGCCCGCAGCTACTTCCAGGACGGCAGCGTCGAGGCGGCTTGCCCGCCGCTCCGGGCGCTGCTCCACGTCATGGTCCACGGCCAGTACGAAGGGATGGGCATCTCCCACCCGAGGCTCCGGGCGATGTTCGGCCGGGAGGAGACCCTGGCGAGCGGCTGGTACCGGGAGCGCCTCCTTGTGAAGCAGCAGCGCGACGTGGCCCTGTGGAAGCGCCATGTGGCCGCGGTCGAGTCGCACCGACCCGGCGAGGGGGACCTGCCCGATCTGGAGGACCGACGGGCGGCGGCGCGGGAGGGGCTCTTGCGGGTGAGCGCCCCCGCCTACCTGGAGGAGCTGTCCGGAACCCTGGGCGCCGATCCGTTCCACCTGCAGGTGCCTGCGGGCTCCTGACGCGGAGCTGCCCCGGTGGGAGTCCGCCACGGGGCCCTGGCCCGATGGAGGCTGGCGAGCGAGCCGGCGCCTGGTATGGAGTCTCGATTCCCCTCGGGCCTGGCAGTCGAGGAGAAGGCGAGGTGTCCGTGGCGCGGCGATTCCCGCCCCTCAGGTCCCAAGGTGCGGCGTGGCCGTTTGGCGGGCTGGCGCTGGCCGCGTTCGCGGCCTGCGTTCCCCTGCGCCCGCCCGTTCCCATGGCCGCGATCAAGGACGGGTTCCAGCCGGCTCCGGCCCGTTGCCTCATCGTATTCCTCCCGGGCAGGAGCGACGAGGCCCGCACCTTCGTCGAGGAGGGCTTCCTCGGGCTGGTCCGCGAGGCTCGCCTCTCTGCCGACCTGATCGCGGCCAACGCGACCTTCCCCTATTACGCCAGCGGCACCTTCGTGACCCGGCTCGAGGCCGACGTCCTCGCGCCCGCCCGGCTCGGTGGCTACGAGCAGACCTGGTTGGTGGGCGCCTCCATGGGAGGGTTCGGTGGACTGTTCTATGCCTCGCAGCATCCGGAGCAGGTGCATGGGGTGCTGGCGCTGGCGCCCTGGTTGGGCGACCGGCCCTTGCTCGAGGAGATTCGCGACGCCGGCGGGCTGTCCTTGTGGCACCCGCCGCCCGCCGAGGCCTTCACCGCCGACAACTTCCAGCGGCAGCTGTGGCGCTGGCTGAAGGAAGAGGCGGTGGAAGGGAGGCCCGGGCCGGCGATCTGGCTTGGCTGGGGAAGCTCGGATCGGCTCGGGCCCGCCGACCAGTTGCTGGGTGAGGCGCTCCCGCCGCAGCGGGTGCTGAGTGCGCCCGGGGGCCACAATTGGGGCACGTGGCGCGAACTCCTCCGGCAGTTCCTGGCGGGCTCCGAGGTGGCGACCTCGTGCGCGCCGCGGAGCGGGAACGCCCTCAGCGGCCCGCCCCTATCCGTTCGAAGCGAGCAGTGAGCGCCCGCACCCGGTCGAGGTAGGCCCGCAGCTCATGGTCGCCGCACCGCTCCCCGGGCCACGGCCGCAAGCCGTGGGCGGCCAGCGTCAAGGCCCGGCCGCGGCCGCACAGGTGGACGGTGGCGGCCAGGGTATCGCGATCACCCTCGGTGGCGGCGGGGAGCCTCTCCCGCGCGAGCGCCTCCCCGACGCCGAGGTGGATCCAGGCGGCGGTCATCTCGATGGAGTGGCTCGGCACGGTCCGGAAGTAGAGGGCGTTCAACCAGCAACGATCGGTGACGGGACCGTCGTCCCGCACCACCCGGTGGTCGTGGATGCACAGATGGCGCGCCTCCTCGAAGGTACCTTCGGTGATCTGGAGTATCCCGACTGCGCTGGAGGCGGGTGCGTACACCCGGAACGGATCGAGGGTGAAGCGCCAGCGCCAGTAGGTGCGGGCCAGCGGATCCCCGGCGCTCTCCACCTGCACCAGCGCTGCCAGGAGCTCGGCCCGGACCAGCGCGGTGGAGCTCTCCCGGCAGAGCGTCCCGTAGCGGGTCCAGGTCTGCTCCGGGGTCAGGGGGCTCGGGGCCAGGACCAGGCCGAGCAGCTCGGTGGGCTTGCGCACCACCTGCACCGCGAAGTTCGCCACCAAGAACAGGGTGACGGCCATGAGCGCCCAGCCCAGCGGCGGCAGTCGGGATAGACGCGGGCCCAGGATGCGCCGGTTGCGAGGCGCCGGGCGCCGCCGGGACCGCCGCGGTGCCGATCGCGACCTCTTCGTGCCGCCGCGTCTGCTCGCCATCTGCCCATCGTAGACCAACGGGAGCCGCCGAGCCCCGCGCCCGCGGCGTCCCCCGGTACCGGGCGCCGTCCCGAGCGGGCGACCCCTGCCGTGGCCATCCGCACAAACCGCTCGGCGCGGGGAGCCGGACCGAGTTAGCCTCTGAGTCGCTCGGAGGAATCGATGACCTACGACCCGTCGCCGCAGCGCTACCAGGAGATGAAGTATCGACTCTGCGGACGGAGCGGGCTCAAGCTCCCGGCCCTCTCGCTTGGCCTGTGGCACAACTTTGGCGACAGCACACCGATCACCAAGCAGCGGGAGATGGTCTTCCAGGCCTTCGATCTGGGGATCACGCACTTCGACCTGGCCAACAACTACGGCCCGCCCTATGGCAGCGCCGAGATCAACTTCGGTCGCATCCTGCGGCAGGACCTGGGCCCCTACCGCGACGAGCTCGTCGTCTCGACCAAGGCCGGCTGGGACATGTGGCCGGGCCCCTACGGCCAGGGTGGTGGCTCCCGCAAGTACGTGCTGGCCAGCCTCGACCAGAGCCTGCGGCGCATGGGGCTCGAGTACGTGGACATCTTCTACTCCCACCGCTTCGACCCCGAGACTCCGCTGGAGGAGACCATGGGGGCCCTGCACGCGGCGGTGCAGCAGGGCAAGGCGCTGTACGTGGGGATCTCCTCCTATTCCGCCGCCAAGAC
>Ga0335071_10006386_pt1 | contig 12170 bp, 8 predicted proteins | sample Lox_Sample_15_FD_206724 | JGI IMG/M metagenome (GOLD analysis project Ga0335071, IMG submission 206724) | Soil microbial communities from Loxahatchee National Wildlife Refuge, Florida, United States - Lox_Sample_1.5 | ecosystem: Environmental > Terrestrial > Soil > Wetlands | place: USA: Florida...
CGTGACGCCGGCGCTCCGACCATGCGGGCTGAACACGTGTGTATAATTTTGCCTGGATCAGCGCGATGCTGCGACTGCTTCAGAGGGTATCCGATAATAGCTTTCGGGAGGGCCGAGATAGGTTTTCTTCATGCCGCCCAAATCCACGACGATCTTCTGCAGCACAACGGCCGAGTCGACCATCCAGATCCTCAGTGTGTGATAGCCCGCGCCCGACAGCGCATGGGTGGACTGTACCACACGGCCGGCATTGCGGACGGACTCTTCCCATTCCCTGTTTCCGTTGCGGGCATCGAATCCTCGGGGGACGATTTCAACGATCTGAGGCGGCTGATCATCGAAGGAAATTGCATAACGCAATCCGCGGTCGGGAACAAAATTCAGCGTCGGCGCGACGGTAACGTGGACGGTGGCCTTTCGAGGGTGGAACAGATACATCCGGTATTCGAGGCAGGGGGAATCTTTCGGCGGCACGACACTGGCCGCCGTCATAGGAAGTATCGACATGGCCGACAGGGTCCGGCCGTACTCTGTAATCTTTTCCCAGCGGGCCTGCGCGGCCGGAATGCTTCGCGTGAAGTGTTCCGCCTCAATGGAAACGTATCCCTCGCCTTCTGCAAACCCATCCAGTGAAGACCGCGTCACGGAAGGCGGATTGAATACAGAGAGCTTTACGGCAATGCTTTCTCCTCCCTCTCTGTTGATTCTGACGAATCCGTCGGCTTCCCCTTTGGGAGCCTTGCTCCAGTCGATGTGGACCCAGACGCGTCTTGCCTTTTCGATCGTGCCGCGCGTTTCGCTGAGTAAAATCCACGGTGCTCCGGCTGTTGCCGAATAGGCAAACGGTTCCCGGCCGCGATTGAAAACATCGACGTATCTTTGTTGACGGTTGAGCGCATCGAAGCCCGGAAGTTCGGGACTGCCATCCGCTCCGGGCCACGCAAGGTCGGAGCCATCTACGGAAATGCCCATGGATGCCGCCCGGGGCGGATCGATGCGCGTGACAGTCGGCATGATGTTCTGCTTCGGGTCCTGCCAGATCGTGTAGCCGATGTGAACCTGGTCCATGAAATGGTTCCATTTCCCGCCGGCGAAGGCCTCGTTGTAGTGCTTCATCAAAGCCGCGTCGGCATCGAACAGCCGCTGAACCTGGTCCGCCATGTCGTTCGTATCCGCGCGGCCTTGCTTTGCATGGAGGGCATTCATCCCCGCCGCGACATACATCTCGTTGACCTGCGCACAGGCTTTGACGGGGAAGAGCACCAGCTCATAAAAAGCATCCCGGGCACCCTGCGGCATCTTCGCAAAGATCCCTTCAGCCTTTGCAACGAGTTCTCGATAATCCGCCACGACCTTTTCCGCCTCCCGATAGTCGGTCAGGCTGTACGTATTTTTCTCCAGCAATTCAGGCTTGCGGCGTGCGTTGAACCGCGTATAGGCGTTGACGATTTCCGCGACGGCTCCGGAGAATTCCGGCCCGAACTCCCGCGCGGCCCAGAGGCGCGTGTAGTCGCCGATATTCCGGTTTGTCCACCGCGCGGTGTTCCATCCGAGCTGCAGGAAGAACTCCATGGGCAGGAGCACGTGTTTGAAATGCCCTACATTCACGATCCAGACGCGATCGGCGCCGTATCCCTTCGCGAGGCTCATCTGTTCCCAGACAGTTGGGATAGAAACCGTATTGATCCACTTGTAGTTTCGCGGGCCGCCGACGTAATCCATGTGATAATAAATGCCCGCACCGCCCGCGCGCTTGCGTTCCGTCTCGGTGGGAAGGCGGCGGACATTGCCCCAGTTGTCATCGGCCCAGAGCAGCGTGACATCATCGGGCACGCGAAGCCCGGCGGCGTAATACTCCTGAACTTCTTTGTACAGGCACCAGAGCTGCGGCACTTTGGAGACATCCGGGTTGATCTCTTCCGCGATCATTTTGCGCTGCTCCGCCACGATCTCTTCCAGCAGCGCCATGCTCTGGGCGACCGTTCCTCCCGGAATCATCGGCGTATCGTTGGCTCCCCGCAGTCCGATCGTAAGGATGCTTTCAAAACTCTTATTACGCCGGATGCCCGCGCGCCAGAAATCCTGCAGCACGTCGGGATTTTTATAATAGTTCCAGCTTCCGAGTTTTTTCTGATACCGCCGGTCCCATTCCTTCTGCGCGCGGAGCATCGGTTCCTGGTGGGACGTGCCCATGACGATGCCGTATTCGTCGGCCAATCGGGCATTGTCGGGATCGTCCTCGTTAAACGCGTTGTTCCACATGGCGGGCCAGAGATAATTGCCTTTCATCCGAAGGACCGCTTCAAAAATCCTGGCGTAAAACCGGCTGCTATAATTGGCGACATTCGGCGGAATCGGGGGATCGGTCCTCGCGGGGACCGTCCCGAACTCGCCGGCTATCCAGCCGCTCAGGTCGGGGGACTCGTCGTTCAGAAAGATGCCCCGGTATTTCACGGATGGCGGTCCCTGCACATAGGTTCCGTTTTTAACGTATAACGCGGATCGGTGGGGCACAGGAACATCGGCCCACCAATAGAGGGGAGAAATCCCCATCTGCTCGGACAGGTCATAGATCCCGAAGATCGTCCCGCGCTTGTCGCTGCCCGCGATGACAAGCGCCGCGGTAACTTCCGGCAGGGGCCGGCGCACGACCTTCAGAAAAAATGTTTCCCATTTGCCCTTGATCCCTCCCACGTCGATTTTTCCGGCAGAAGCGAGGCGATCGAGGATTCGGCTCTTGCCGACGGTGCCAATAATGATGACATTGCCGGAGAGGGCATCCGTTTCGTGCAGGATCGAAGGCTTTCGCGACGTGACCCGGTCGATGTCGGACTGCAGATCGCCCGCCGCACGGATCACACCCGGCCAGTCCTGCGAATCCACATAAACGGCTGCCGTGCGGTTGCTCTGAGCGATAGGGAAACTATCGGCTTGCGCACTGCTCGTTACGTATTTCTCTTGCCCGACTGCAAAAATGGTTTGCGGGAAACAGCAGCAGCCCAATAGCAGGACAAAAAGAGCACGACGAAACACAGAACAGGAACGCAGGAGGATGCACGATTGCATATTGGACGCCGTGCCCTTCAGCCAAGTTTGGGCAGTTGTGAAACATCGATTGCGGCCATTTACTTCTTCGGATAATCCGGGCGCGCAGGGAATGTCCAGGGCTGATCCTTGATTTTCTTCAGCGCCACTTCAATAGCCTTTTCGAGTTGCAGATCCTTCCCGCTCATGACCGAAGCCGGATCGTTGTCCTGCACGATGTCGGGATCCGCGCCGTGATTTTCCACAAGCCACTTTCCCGCGCGGCCGAAAAAGGCGTTATTGGACTGTTCCACGTTCCCGTTGTCGATCGTGGTCTGGGAATTGAGGATACCGACCAGGCCGCCCCAGGAGGGAACTCCCACCACGGTTCCCAGTTTTTGCGCCTTGAAATGCTCGACGAAGGCTTCTCCATCCGACCCGTTGTCTTCATTGGAAATCAGCACAAAATGCGCATGGGAGGAGGAATTCGGATAGCGGTAGGGTTCCATGCCGCGCAAAACATCGTACGCGACCTGGCTGCGCTCCAGTTTGTCGATCATGAAGTACTCCGTCCAACCGCCGCCGTTGCCGCGCACATCGATAATCAAACCGTCTTTGTATCGGAAGGCGCGCCAGAACTTATCGAATTGCATGACACCGCCGCCGCCCATCGCCGTGATGTGCATATAGCCGACCTTGCCGCCGGAGGCCTCCAGCACCTTGTCGATATTATCCGAGACCCAGCGGGCATACCGGGCGTCCCTATCGGATGAGGCCGGTTTCACCTGGTAGGTTCTGGCCCCGTCCGTCACGGGTTTGTCGTTGGCGGTGATCGTCACATATTCGTCCTTGGCGACCTGGAGCAACTTGAAATAATTATCGCCGGCTTTCAGCGGCTGCCCGTTGATTGCCAGCAGGAAGTCGCCTTCACGAACCGAAACATCGGGACGGGCGAGAGGCATATCCACCTGGCTGTAATAAGGAGTAGGCCCGTAAATCCTGGCAAACCGGTACAAGCCGGATGCAGGGTCGGCGACCAGGTCGGCGCCGAGCAGGCCGGTGCGCCTGCCAACCTGCATGGGCTGTGCGGGTGAAGTATCTCCGCCGCTGATGTAGGTGTGTGACACGCAAAGCTCTCCGACCATCTCGGAAAGGAGCCAGTTCAACTGATCGCGGGATTGAATGTCGGGCAGGCAGGCACGGAACTTTTCCCCTATTTTCTTCCAGTCCCGTCCATGCATTTCTTTGTCGTAGAAAAAGTCGCGGTACCAACGCCATGTGTCCTCGAAAATCTGGGCCCATTCCTCGCGCGGTTTGACCTCATACGCCATTCCGCTCAGATCCACTGCCGTTCCGGCTTTCCTGGATTCATAGGCTCTTTCAACCGTAGTGCGGAAATATCTTCCCTCCTGCTGCAGGAGCAGTTGCTCGCCGTTGATGGAGACGGAGGCGCGGGCGATCTTCTCTTCCAATACCGCCTCCTTTTCATCCTTCCAGGAAAAAATATGAAAATTCCATTTGGTGCGGCCCTTCGGCTTATAGATTTCTTCATATTCGTCTTCCGTAAATCGGTCCACCGCACTCCAGGCTACATATTTTTTCCCGGCCAGCAAATGGAAGTAATTGCCCGGCTTGACGGGCAGAGAATAAACGCGGTTTTGAATCCCATCCAAATCGATGCGGTAGGCCTCCGAACTTGCGGCCGCGGGCTGAGCGGGCGCGGACTCCTTTCCTTCCAATGGAGCAACGGGGAGCACTTGCGCCGAGGCGGGCGCAAACGGAGGTTTCAAGCCTTTCTGAAGCTGGACGGCCATGATCAGAGCGGGATCGGCCACGATGTGGTCGTCTTCGAACAGATCCATGGCGATCTGGTAATTGCGATAGGAAATGAAATACAGATAGCTGCCGGCTGCATCCCAGCGCGGATTGACGTTTTCATAAAAATCGGTCGTGATCCGGGTCTTCTTACGCTCCAAGGTGTCGTAGAGATAGATGACGCTGTTGCGATTTTCCGTAGGCAGGGAATAGGCGATCCAGCGGCTGTCGGGGGACCATGCATAATCGCTGATCTCCCATGTGAATTCGTCATTGGCGAGGTAACGGCTTCCCTCGATCTTTTCCATTTTCCGCGTAGCCACGTCCAGATAGAAGAGATCGAAATCCTTATTGCCAAACAGGATCTTCTTGCCATCCGGCGACCAGCTCAAATAGTACACCGTCCGGTCCAGCGAATCGGTCAGTTGAGTCCAGGGTCCTCCGTCGGCTTTCTGTGTGTATAGCTGGTAATCGCCGCTTTTATCGGAGAAAAATGCAACGGTCTGTCCATCGGGCGAAAGGCTGCCGTAAATCTCCCTGGTTCCGGCCGTTTGAGAAAGATTTCGGGCGCGCGTTTCCTTGTCGGAAATTTGCAGGTGGAAAAGGTCTCCCCGGGCCGTGAGTACCAAGGATTTGCCGTCGTTGCCGATGCTGGCATGGTGAATGTATTCGGAGGGGTTAATCCATCGCGTATTCACGCGCCATTGGTCGCTGGGAAGGACCAGCGTCAACCGGCGGACTTTGCCCGAATCCGGATCTAATATGTGCAGGTAACCTGCCTGCACGAAGATGATGCGGTGCCGGTCCGTGGAAGGCCACATGACATCAAAATCCGTGAAGTGAGTGACCGGAGACACCGCGTTGGTCGAGAGATTCATCGTATACAGGTTCGTGATGCCTTCGGCGCCGCGGTCAGAGCCAAAGAACAATCGGTCGCCAACGACCATCGGATAAGCGTTTTTCCCCACGTAATCGCTGATGGCTTTATATTGGACGGGATTTCGGGAAAGATCCGCCATCCAGAGATCGCAGTACACGCCGCCTTTGTATCTTTTCCAGTAGTAGGTCTCGTTCCCTTTCCGGACATAGTACATGCGCTGCCCGTCGGCCGAAAAGCTGCAGTTAACCCCGCGATCCACGGGCAACGCCACCGGCATTTTGCCGTCCAGCGACACGGTATATAGCTTACTGTCGCGGGCGACCGGACCGACTCCCCAGCCGGAGCGGAAAATCACATTCTTGCTGTCGGGAGTCCAGCCGAGGCAGAGAGCCTGAGCGGGCAGATACGTCAAACGCTTCGGTTCGCCGCCTGCCGCCGGGATCACATAAATATCGGGCGTCCCATCATAGCTGCCTGTATAGGCAATCCATTTTCCGTCGGGCGAAAAATGCGCGGCGCCCTCGCTGCCGGGATGGGTCGTCAGGCGTTGCGGATTGGCTCCATCCGCGCTCGCGAGCCAAAGGTCGCCTTCATAGGTGAACACAATTTTGTCCCCGTGGATGTCGGGATAGGTCATGAATCGCGCTTCTTTTTCCGCCGTGCCGGAACAGACAGGAAGCAGTAACAGGATCAAACTCAGGAATCCACGTTGCATCGTTCTCATGCTCTTGGCTCCTCCAAAGCAGATGGTTTGCAGTCTATAATAAACCCGAATTGCACGATGATACAGGAATTCTGCAGTTCCGCCGTTCGCATTTTTTGTTCCTTATATTTTTGTCGCGTCTGCCGTTGCGATCTGGCGTATAGTCGGAGTAACCCATGGTAACAAAAGCTTCGAGTCGTCTTCCAGCAAGGAGGATATGAATGCAGAGAACAATTCGCAATACCGCGTTTGTTGTGTTGCTGATATGCATCGCTTCGGCATCGACTTTCTTCGCCCCGGGGCAGACGGGCGGTCAATCTCAGGGCAACAAAAGCCCTCAGCAGAAGTATGCCAAATTTATTTTTGACGATATCAAACCCGTCCCGCCGGAGATGGCGGCAATGATGAAGCAGATGCAGCAGAAAAGCCAATCAACCGTCGAAGGCACGCGCATCGTCGATCTGGATACCACCCGTGCACAAGGCGCTCCCTACATGGATTTTGTCTGGTTGTGGAAAGGATCGGCAAAGGGCTACAGCGAGGAGGAGCACGTCCATGATTTTGACGAGGTGATCGGTTTCATCGGGAGCAGGGGAGAGAAAAATCCCCGCGAATTAGGCGCCGAAATGGAGGTCTGGTTGGGTGGCGAAAAGTACCTGATTACCAGGAGCTGCCTGATTTTTGTGCCGAAGGGAGTGAGGCACTGTCCCATCCGATTCAACCGGATCGACTCTCCGGTCTTCTTCTTCACATTCGGCATGACAACAAAATACTCCCGCACACCCACGAAATTTGACGACAAGAAAAGCGCCGAGCGGAATTATGCCAAATACATTTCTTATGACGTCAATCCTGTAAAGGTTTCGCCACAGGCAGAGAACGAAATGAAAGAGCTGAATAGAAAAATCGGCTCGACGGTTCGGGGTATCCGCCTGCTGGATATCGACAATATAAAAGGCTCTTTTTACACCGACTTTGTCTGGATGTGGCAGGGAACATCGAAAGGAAATCTCGAGGAAGAGCATTCCCATGATTTTGACGAGATCATAGGATTCATCGGTTCAAAGGGCCAAAATGACCCACATGATCTCGGCGGTCAGGTGGATTTCTGGTTGGGCGGCGAAAAATATCTGATCACCCGAAGCTGCCTGATCTGGGTGCCGAAGGGACTCAAACACTGTCCCCTTAAGCTCAGCAGGATTGACTCTCCCGTCTTGGCCTTCACGGTGGGGATGACAAGCAAATACTCAACGGTGAAACCCAAGCCATAGGATGCTGGAACAAGTCGGGCGCGGATTGTCACGGATCCAGTGTCCGCATCCGCTCAGATCCGTGAAATTCCGTGTCATGCAAATCATCAAGACGAGTGTATCCAATTATATCGAAAACCGCGGCTGGAAAGGCGTGAAAGCCTAACCTCCGTCGGCATTGATCTGCAGTGTTTTGCCGACAACCACATATATGTCGCGGCTCAAAAGATCCTTGCCATCCCTCCGTATCTGAATCGCGTACTTGCCCGGGGCAAGTTTGAGCGTCTTCAGTTTGTCTACAGTGCCTGCAAATGCGCCGTTGACAAGCACTTCATCGGATCTGTTGTGATCCTTGATCTTTACCCAACCGACACTCTCGTAGTAATAGGGACCGTAATTCCAGAATGGGCCTCCCCAGCCCCATCCCCAGTAGGGATAATAGTAGGAATAACGCGGGACAAGGATGACACGCCCCCCGCCGCCCCAGCGATCACGGGCCACCGAGGATGCCGTAAACAGCGACATCAACAAGCAGCCCAACGCCAGTATTGTGAGGAATCTTAATGCAGTGCTTCGCATTTTGGGACCCTCCTTTCTTCTCTGCAAAACTTCACATCTATAAAGACGCTGATTGTGAAAAATAGTTTCATAAAAGGCGGGGCAGTTCATGCCGCATGGTTTTTGCACCTTTGAGAGATTTGGGGGCCGCGGCAGCGGCCAGGCGAATTTAGCCCGGCCCTTCAAGGCCGGGGATATGGACGGCTGCTATGGATACGCGTCGCGGTCAGCGACGCTTGAGTTGAGACTGACTCTCCAGAGCCGTACTCGACAGCATACTTGCCTGCCTGCCGGCACCTTTGATCATTTCCATCCTGGTACTTCGAGGGCGTATTGCTTGCCTTCGAGCAGGTCGTATTGAATCGTGCGGTAGTCCTCTAAAAGCTGCTGGAACGGCAAATCGGCCGTTTGCGGCAGAAAAAGGCGGCCATCCGCCGTACGCACGTAGTGCGAAAGCACGGGAAAATGCGATTGAACTGCCGCATTCAACGCCAGAATTCCATTTGCGCGCAATCCCATAAAGTGGAGCATCCGGACGGCGATGCAGTTTGCGCTGCAGACAAAATCCTCTTTGGCTTCCGGCCAGTTGCACCACAGGACCGCCGGCGCCTGATAGCGCTTTTGAATTTGAGTCAATTCCGGGCCCTTGAAGAATCCCGTCTTATCATAGACCTCTCCAAGGGCGGGCAAGTGGTCGCCCATAACCAGGATTGCAGTTTTCTGGCTGGATTTTCCAAAATACTCCAGCAGCTTTTTCAGCGATTTGTCGGCTACATTCAGGGAATTGACATAGGTCTTCAGGTGGGAACGGGAAGGCTCCGGCATGGGGCCGACAAAATCGAGAGAAGATTTCAAATAATCCGGGTAGTCCCACGGAAAGTGCGAACCTCCCGTAAATGCGAATATAAAAAAGGGACCGCTTTCCCGGCTTACCTCGATGACTTTGTCGGCGATGGCGCCGTCGGCTGCAAACTCGTCGTCCGGGCTGCGCGGGGTTTGTGGATCCGCTTCAGGGAATAGCCAGCGCTCAAATCCCAGGTGGCTGTAGACGGATTTGTGGTTGAACAGATAGGGAGGGTCGGCCGGGATGGCAATCGTCCGGTAACCGTAACCGCGGAGCGCGCGGGGTAGGGAAGGGATGTCCCGATTCACGTACTGTCGATAGGGACAGCTTGCGGGCGGGAGAAAGTACATGGAAAGCCCCGTCATCAGCTCGAACTCGGTATTCGCCGAGGTGCCGCCGAAGACCGGCACCACCACCTTGCCGCTGCTGTATTTGCTGCTGATGCTGCGGAAAGTCGGGATTGGATCGGAAGTGAAAGGAAGTCCGAGATCCTTCGGGTCCATGAAGGATTCGATCAGATAGAAAATTAGATTGATGGGCTGGCCGTCGCGCGTAACGGGGTTCCCTTCTTCCTGCTTGTAGGTTTGCGCGATCCGGTTCACTTCGGGCTGGCTGTAGCGCTCCGGACGGCTGATTTCGGGACTGGCCGTGCCGACCGCCCATTCGACCAGCAATCCATTGCCCCGCGCCGAGGCTCGAGGCTCGAAATGCCAGGCCAAAGGATTTACAATCCCGTGGCCTATCGCCCAATCCTGAATGGCATCGACGGACGGAAGCGTAAAGAACCCGATCAGCAAAGCGCAGGCAATCGCTCCGGTCCATATCCGCCGCTGGCGCGATATCGCGGGGCCATCCTTTCGCCAGAGAATCCAGCCAATCACAGCCACGGCGGCGACACCTGCTAGCGCCCCCACAAGCGTCCAGGCGCTGACGCTGGATCTGGCTACGACGCGAAGATCGGCGAGGTATTGAAAGTCCGTGGGGCGCACCGGATCGTCCAGGTAACTCAGCTTGAGAATATCGATGGCTATCAGGGAGCCATACGCGATGAGCCCCAGGAATAGCGATGACAGGAGGCGGTTCGTCAGCGTCAAAAGGATTATCAGGAAAAAGCTGAGGATCAGAATATTGCAGGCAAGCGCCAGCCATCCGCCGGCGAAGACAACGGATTCCCGGAAATATATCTTATTGATCAGGAACTCTCCCGCGACCACGGCCGCCGCAGAGATGCACAGTGTCGAGAACAGGCAAATGACGTAGTGAAGAAATCCGGATCGGGAAACCGGCCGGGAAGTATCTCCCGTTTCTTCTGACCAAGGAATCAGCAATCCAATCACGATAGGCAGAACCTCGCAACGCCGGTTTTTGAGAACAAAGTGAAATTGTATCATGCCGCGGGCAAAGCCTGTGAAGCTTCCTTTGAGCAATTATTCCAGGTTGATCATTAACCATCGTCTCAGGCGGAGCCTCTGATGCATCAGCGCGGACGGCCGGATGCTTTTATATTCCCGACCCCAAGAACTACTCTCCCAAATCCAGGATTGACCCAAATACAACGGATGTGCATCCTATCAACATGATACAAAACCTGCTTAAACTGGTATTCGGGGCTCTTCTGGCTTGTGGCATAACCGGCACAATGCTGCCTGCACGGCAGGAGCAGGACGTCTACTCCGAAGAGGAAAGCTCATACGGAACGAGGTTTTTTGAGCAGCTCCGCGCCATATTCGGCAAATTCCGCGACTCGGATCTGCAGCGGGTGTTTGACGGGGCGCATCCGATCCAATGCTCCGAACTTGTGGGCCGAAAAGGGGAGTGGCGGCCGGTCGCCTTTTTTAATGAAGATCGCAAATTGGGAGACTGGTGTCGGGAAAGCCTGCAGCAGGTTAAATCCGACCTGGTCGTATATACATTCAAAGGCACCTGCAGCGGAGATCAGGGAGCGGTCGATGTGGCGACAGAATTCCCGACTACCGAGAGTCTCGACGCCTTTTACCAGCGCAGTATCAAGCTGGAGGACGTAGACATTACCGTTAACGACCCGGTGAAAGCTTCGCTGAATCCCAAGACCATGGCGTATACGTTCGACCTGCCTTACCTCTTTCAGACGGAGCAGCGGGGCACATTGCGGACGTATAGCTTCAACGCCCCGAATCGCAATTCATCCTACGCCCCGGAGGTAACCAGCCACTGGGAATGCAAGCTGGTATCTTCTGAAGATGTAACCTTTCGATTCCTGATTTGCCGCACGGCCACAATCCCGAGAGGTCCTGCCGCACGAAACACCAAATATGAACCGTACTTCGGCGCATCCGCTTTTTTTATCCTGTCGGATGGGATGGAAGCGCAGACCAAGGTAAGAGTACTCGGAACAGCTTCGAGCGAAGAACCTACGGAAACCTCGACCCCTGCGAATACCCCGGGGCGTCCTTCGTTAATTCGAAAGGGAAAGCCAAATCCCCCGGACAAATAAGATGGCTCGTGCCGAGGCGCAGATCTTTTTGGAGGACTTGTCTGCGGCGAAGGTACGGATGGATTTGGCTGGAGGTGACTGCCGCCCGGTTTAAGCCGTCAGCCGGTGTATCCCGGGAATGGAGTTCGCTTTGGGGGCAAAAGAATGAGATGTTTTCAAATCCTGCATGCAGCCGAGCAGAGCCTCCGCCGGGTCTGTGACACGAGAAGCATCTTCGAAATCGTTTCCGACAAAATTCCTCAGAGAACGATGCAGCCCTCGTTCGCACTGCTTTAAAATCGCGTCCACTTCTTCAAAATCCAGTTTAAGCGAGCGCGAGATGTCTTCCAGCGATTGTCCGTGGTAGTGCGCCAGGGTAAACACTTTCCGTTCAAGCTCCGGCCATTGACGGACCGCATGAAAAATCTCCCGAAAGAGATCTTCGCGTTTTCTTTTTTCTATGACGGCCAGCATGTCGAGCCTCCACGTCCTGATTTTTCGCCACTACTCTCCGGCCACGGTTCAGAATCAAATATCAAACGAACACCTATTAAGACGTAAATGGCTCAAAAAAAGTTTCATTAGATTGCTGAAAGCCTTAGGTCTCCGGTTTGCGAGCATCCCCCGCCCCCTCCAATGCCGCA
>Ga0335071_10006387_pt1 | contig 12168 bp, 11 predicted proteins | sample Lox_Sample_15_FD_206724 | JGI IMG/M metagenome (GOLD analysis project Ga0335071, IMG submission 206724) | Soil microbial communities from Loxahatchee National Wildlife Refuge, Florida, United States - Lox_Sample_1.5 | ecosystem: Environmental > Terrestrial > Soil > Wetlands | place: USA...
GGCAGCGTGGCCCACGTCACCGCGGTCGTCTGGTACCGGCCGCTCATCGGCCCGCCGGTCGCGACCGCGCCGCCGAAGAGCTGGGAGCTGTCGGCCGACATCACCGCGCCGATGAAGTACTTCGACTTCACCGCCACCCAGTCGAACGGGCCGTCGAGTGCCGCGGTCTGCCCGGGCTTCAGCTTCGAGAACGCCAGGCTCACCGGCTCGGTCCGGCGGCCCACCACGGCGTACCCGCGGTAGTTGCCGAGGCTGTCGGCTTCGACGTTGGCGAAGCCCGAGCCGAGCCCCACGAGGAGCAGCGCGCCCTGGCCGCCGAGTCCTTCCACCTCGCCGTTGACGTCGAGCAGGTAGTCGGCACCGGCGCGCGCGGCGACGGTCATCTGGAGACCGACCGCCCCGCTGTGGCCGCGGAACGTCGCCCCCTCGGCGGTGCTCTCCATCGAGAACGACACCGAGTCGAGCGCGAGCGTGTCGCGGCCGATCACGAGCTGCGGCGCGAGCATCCGGTCGCCCGGTCGCAGCAGCTCCACCGGCTTGCCCTTGCTCGGGCCGGCGTAGGACTGGTAGCGCGGGAACTCCGCGCCGGAGATGGCGGCGCCCAGGCTGGTGAGCGTGTAGCGCGCCCCGGCGGTGACGATCGTGGTCGTCTCGGCGCGCACTGCCGCGACGGGCGCGGCTTCGCGCGAGGGCGCGGGCGGCACGGTGCGCGGTGCGCGCGCGGCGGCCCGGGTCGTCTCGGCCGCCGGCACGGCGGCGTGGGTCGTGTCCGAGGAGCCGGGGGTGGGCCGCCGAGTGGACTTGAAGAACAGCGACGGCACCACCGCGACCACGATCATGAGCAGGATGGCGATGACGAGTCGGCGTTCCATGGTCAAGGCACCGGGTCGTAGCCGCCGCGGGCGAACGGGTGGCAGCGCAGGATGCGCCGCATTCCCATCCATCCGCCGCGCAGCGCGCCGTAGCGCTCGACGGCTTCGAGGGTATAGGCCGAGCAGCTCGGCTGGTAGCGGCACGCCGAGGGCAGGAGCGGCGAGAGCGTCACCTGGTAGCCGCGGATCATCAGAACGGCGACGCGGGCGAAGATGGACACAGGGTCCCTACGATCTCGGCGCGCAAATGGTCGAAGCGGGCGTCGTACGCGGCCGGCCGGGCGCGGACCGCCACCTCCGCCGGCTCCGCCAGCACCGGCAGCACCGCCCGGCGGACGATCTCCCGGAGGCGCCGGCGCAGCCGGTTGCGCTGGACTGCCGTGTGCCCGTATCGCGCCACGATCACCGCCAAGCGTGAATGCTCAAGAGGGGAAGGCCGAATGAACAGATCGAGATGATCCGTTCGGCGGCGCTTCCCCTCGGTCAACAGCGCGCGCAGTTCCGCGGCGCGCCCAATCCGGAACGACTTCGGCAGTCGTTCGCTCGTCAACCGCCCCGATGCTTGGACGGTATGCGGACAGTGAGGCGCTTGCGCCCCTTCTTGCGGCGTGCCGAGAGCACGGCGCGGCCCCAGCGCGTCTTCATCCGGTGCCGGAACCCGTGCTTGTTCAAGCGCTTGCGATTGTGCGGACGATACGTCGGTCCCACGTTTCTAGCCTCCGGAAAGCCGCGAAACGTACACGGCTTCGAGGCCGCCGGTCAAGGTTGACTTTTCCACATACGGGGCGTACGTTCGGTCGCCCTTTGAGACCTTCCGCTTAACTCCGACCTCGGTTTGATGGAGCTTTCGGTAAAGGAAACCTGGAACCGCCTCCTCGACCAGGCACGTGGGCGTCTGCCGGAGCCCACGATCCGATCCTGGCTGGAGCCGGTCGAGCCCATCGGCCTCGAGAACGGTACGCTCGTTCTCGCCGCGCCCGATGAGTTCGCGGCCGACTGGAACAAGTCCAACTACGCCCCGCTGCTCTCCGACCTCTCGACCCAGGTGGTGGGCCGGCGCCTGGAGATGTCGTTCCGGGTGATGGAGGAGCGTTCCCGCCGGCCGCAGATGGACTTCTTCGTCGCCTCGCCGGCCACCGCCCCCGCGGCGGTCGCCAAGGCACCGGCCTGGTCCATGCCGCTCAACGAGCGGTACACCTTCGGCACGTTCGTCATCGGCAAGTCGAACGAGCTGGCGGCTGCCGCCGCCCACGCGGTGGCGGAGGCGCCGGGCAAGGCCTACAACCCGCTGTTCATCTACGGCGCGACCGGCCTCGGGAAGACGCACCTGATGCAGGCCATCGCGCACGCCGTGCTGGAGCGCTCGCCGCAGACCCGGGCCGTGTACATGAGCGGCGAGCAGTTCACCAACGAGGTGATCGAGCACATCCACGGCCAGAAGATGCCGGAGTTCCGGCGCCGCTATCGCAACGACCTGGACCTCCTGCTCCTCGACGACGTGCATTTCCTGGAGCGGAAGGAGTCCACGCAGGAGGAGTTCTTCCACACCTTCAACGCGCTGTACGAGGCCGGCAAGCAGATCGTCCTCACGAGCGACCGCTCGCCGAAGGAGCTGCCTGGCCTCGAGGTGCGGCTGGTGTCGCGGTTCGACTGGGGCATGGTCGCCGACATCGGCCAGCCCGACCTCGAGCACCGCACGGCCATCCTCCGCAAGAAAGCGGAACAGGACCACCTCGAGCTGACGATCCCGGACGACGTGCTCCAGTTCATCGCCGAGCACGTGCGGAGCTCGGTGCGCGAGCTCGAGGGCTGCATCATCAAGCTGCTCCTGTTCGCGTCGCTGAAGCACCGCGAGATCACCATCGAGCTGGCCCGCGAGGCCCTGTCCGACAAGATCAAGCCCGCGGAGGAAGTGGACGCCGCGGCGCTGGGCCGGCGCGGCGGTCCCTCGATCGACCGCGTGCAGGAGGTGGTCGCCCGGCGCTGGGGCGTCACGCCCGAGGGGCTGCGCTCGAAGGCGCGCACGAAGCGGCTGACGGTGCCGCGCCAGGTCGCCATGTACCTCGCCCGCGACCTGCTCGGGATGCAGCTCGTCGAGATCGGACAGGCGTTCGGCGGACGCGATCACTCGACAGTGATTCACAGTCTCGACAAGGTGTCGAGACAGCTCGCACGCGATCACAGCTTCCGCGATCGCGTCACACAGGCGCGCACGGAGTTGTCCGCGGTCTGACTTGTGTCGAGCGTGGTGAACGTGTGCGCTCGCTGTGGGCAGGTGTTGGAAGTTGTGGACGCCGGTGGTGTTTGGGTGGCAAGTCGCCGATCTTCAACATGGTCGCGCGGGCGCTCAGCGACGCAACGTGATGACGAGGCGTACGATAGCGGTGACGGCGAACAGTTCCACATGCTCTACGGTTACTACTAGTCTTTTCTTAATAGGTAAGAAGTAGGCTTCGGGACTCGCATCCGATGAGGATTGGATGAAGTTCACCATCACGCGAGAGAAGCTCCAGGAAGGCCTCCTGGCCGTCGTCTCGAGCATTCCGACCAAGACGACGCTCCCGGTGCTCTCCAACATCCTGATCGAGGCCACCAAGGAAGGCATTCGCCTTTCGGGTACCGACCTCGACATCGCGGTGTCCACCACCGTGCCGGCGGAGGTGGACGAGGAGGGGGCGCTGACCCTTCCCGCCAAGAAGTTGTCGGAGATCGCACGGGAGCTGCCCGGCTCGCCGGTGCGCGTCACCTCGGCCGGCGAACAGCGTGCCCAGGTCGAGTGCGGCAAGAGCAAGTTCCGCCTGCTGGGCCTGCCGCGCGACGAGTTCCCGTCGTTCCCGGCGGTGAAGTTCGACGGGGCGTGGAAGGCGCCGGCCAAGGACCTGCACAAGCTCATCGGCCACGTGGCGTTCGCGGTCTCGACCGAGGAAAGCCGGCCGATCCTGAACGGCGTCCTGTGGGAGCTGCGCAAGGACCGGATGCGGATGGTCGCGACGAACGGCCACCGGCTGGCGCGGATGGAGGTGCCGCTCGGGGGGGCGGCGGCCTCGCAGGCCGATCTGATCGTGCCGCCCAAGGCGCTGGAGCAGATCCGCCGGCTGTTCGCCGAGGACGTGGACGTCGAGATCGGCAAGAGCGAGAACCACCTCGGTTTCCGCAGCGGCGGGACGCAGGTGTACACGCGGCTCATCGAGGGCCCGTACCCGAACTACGAGCAGGTGATCCCGCGGGAGAACGACAAGTTCGCGACGGTGGACAAGGTGGCGATGGCGGCGGCGCTGCGGCGGATGAGCATCGTCGCGAGCGACCAGACGCACCGGATCCGCCTCGCGTTCGGCGGCGGGATGCTGAAGTTCAGCGTGCAGACGCCGGACCTCGGCGAGGCGCAGGACGAGATGGCGGTGACCTACGAGGGCGACGCCCTCGAGATCGGCTTCAACGCCGCCTACCTGCTGGAGCTGCTGAAGTACATGCCCACCGACGAGGTGCGCTTCACGCTCAAGGCGCCGGAGCGGGCGGCCACGGCCGAGCCCGTCGGCTGGGACGACCCGGCCTCGTTCGTGTGCCTGGTCATGCCCCTGAGGTTGATCGACTAACGCGGCCCGGGCGCCGGAGGCGTCCCGGTCGGCGGTCCGGCCGCCGTGTCCCGAGGTAGCGGGGGCGCGGCGGCCGAGTCGTTCGGAGCCGGGATCGTGTCCGGTCGCGCCGTGTCGGCCGGAACGAGCGTGTCGGGCACGAGGAGGAGCGGCGGAACCGTGTCCTCCGTCTCCTCGGGCGGCACGACCACGGGCGCGCCGCCGAGCTTGAGCAGGATGAGCTGCTCGCGCCACCGGGTCCGGCCAGGGCGGTACGAGGGATTGGACGTGAGCGGATGCGGCAGCGTGGCCACGAGGAGCGCCGCATCCTCGGCCGAGAGACGGTGGGCGGGCTCGCCGAAATAGCGCTCGCTGGCGGCCTCGACGCCCCAGAGGTTGGGGCCGAACTCCGCCACGTTGAGGTACAGCGCCATGATCCGGGACTTGTCGAGCACCCACTCCAGCCGGTAGGCGACCACCGCTTCCTTGAGCTTGCGCAGCGGGTTGCGCGAAGGGGACAGGTACAGGTTCTTCGCCAGCTGCTGCGTGATCGTGCTCGCGCCGCGCAGCCTGTCCCGGCGCTCCCACGCATGGGCGAGCGCGCGCCACAGCTCGGCGCGGTCCCCGGCGTCGGCCCACCGGAAGGTCGCGCGCCGGTAGCCCAGGGCCTGGCGCACGGCGTAGTAGTCGATCCCGTGATGCTGGTAGAACGCCTCATCCTCGCCCGCCACCGCGGCCTTGGGCAGCCAGCGGCTCATCGAATCGATCGGCAGGGGCAGGTAGTGCCGCGGCGCGAGGTGCCCGTCGTCGCGCTCCTGCCGCGCGCGCATCGCCATGAACGCGGTGCGGGCCGGCCAGTGCGTGCGCCACCAGAACGGTGGGGGCCAGACGAACGCGAGCCAGAGGACGAACGCGCCGCCCGCGACCACGACGGCCAGGGCGGCGCGGCGGAAGACGGACGCCACCGGAATCAGGGGCGCGACGGTCCGCGCGTGACCATGGCGCCGGAGAGGCCGAGCGCCTCCACCTCGCTGGCGCCCCCGGAGGCCAGCGCGAACGCGCCGGCCCGGCTCCCCGAGCCGTCGAACCCGATGGCGATGACGAGGCCGCGCCGCTTGAAGCCCGGCGAGAGGTCGGCGCGCAGCAGGAGGGCGAAGCCGCGGCCCAGGGCGACAGTGCCGCCGACCCGGTACGCGATCGAGCGCCAGGCGTGGGGCGCGACCTCCCACTCGCCGGCCGCCTGCAGCGCGCCCCCGAACAGGTTCACCAGCGCGCCGGGCACGAGCGTCGCCCAGTAGGTGGAATCCCCCAGTCTGGGCGAGCCGAGATTCACCGTGACGAGCGACAACTGGGTCCCGTCCCAGGCGCTCACGCGCAAGGCGGCGTCCCACCCGGAGCCGCTGACGGAGCCGGTGTACCAGGTCCGCGACACGCCGCCCGAGAATTGCTCGTCACCCATGCCGAGGCCGACGGCGAAGACGTTCGAGTACTGCCGGCCGGGCAGGTGCTCGTGCTCCCAGCCCGCCGCCAGCCCGCGGGCAGTGAGCGACACCCCGTACTCGGAGAGCTGGGGCCGTGGGCCGGGAAAGAAGCGATCCAGGGTCACGTCCGTGCCGATGCTCGCCTCGGGAGCGCGGGCGAGCCCCGCGGGATTCACCCACAGGGCCCGCCCGTCCGCCGCCTCGGTCGTCAGGAGGTAGCGGTCGGGCTGGGCCGGCAGGGTCTGGCCGGCGGCCGCCCCCGCGGCGGCCGCCCACCACAGGAGGCCGACCGCGAGGGCGAGCGCCGGCGGCCGCGTCACGGCAGGCGCGTGAGCGTGCTGCGCGTCGTGCTGTGGACCGGCACCACCATGCCGGCGCTGGCGATGTTCGCGTTCACCAGGGAGCTGTCGCTCACCGTGCCGCCCAGGTAGACGCCGGCGGCCGAGACGAACGAGTCCCACGTGCGCGCGCCGCCACCCGAGAGCTCGATCGTCTGCCCCTGGGCCTCACTGGTGCCGGAGACGGTGTACGTCGCCGTGGTGGTCACGTGCAGCGCCCGCGTGCCGGAGTGATCCTCCCAGCCCACGACGCGGTGCACGCGCGAGGTGCGAACCGTCGCCGAGCCCGACTGCCCCGTGGACGTGCTCGTCGTGTCCGACCAGGTGGCGCCCGAGTCGGGCGACCCGGCGGGCAGCTGCGGCAGGAAGTCCCGGAATCCCTGGGTGACCTGCTGGACGAAGCCGTTGACGCCGTCGGGCGGCGTCAGCGAGATCGACTGGCCCTGGGGCGAGGTCACCAGGCGCGTCGTCTTGCCGCGGGCGGCGGCGAGATCGGCGGGGTCCGGAGCGGGCATGGTCGGCGGCATGGTCACCGACAGCGAGTCGATGGTGATGCCGACGCCGAGGTTGCCCGACGAGTCGGCGGCGGCGACGGTGGTCAGGAGCACGGCGGTGGAGATGTCCACGTTCGTGGTCTGGCCCATCACCTCCTGCTGGATGTGCGATTGGGTCTCGAGCCGGTAGTGGCCCGTGCCCGGCGCGTAGCGCAGCGGCGCGGGCTTGGGAGGCGGCGCGGGAGCCTGGACGGCGGGCGCCTGCCGGGGAGAAGCCATCGGCGCGGCGTGCGGGGCGCAGGCGGTCACGGCGAATGCCGCGGCGGCGAGGGGCAGGATGCGACTCATTGCTGTCTCTCCTCATATCGGCGCCGGAAGTCCGGCGCGCGTGGGTGCGACCGATTCGACGTGCGACGGCGCCGCAAGCTTCCCCGTGGGGCGCTCGCGGCGCCGTCGGCGGAGCCGTAAGCCGAGTTCTGTTCGGCCCGAGGGCCGGACGGTCATCTCTCTGCGATGGCGGTCGCCCGCCACCTCTCGCGGCCTACCCGCGGCTCGCCGTTGCCGGCGTTGTCGGTCCGGGCCGGACCTCGCCGCCTATTTGGCCTTGCTCCGGCTGGGGGTTGCCGTGCCACGCCTGTTGCCAGGCGCGCGGTGGGCTCTTACCCCACCTTTTCACCCTTACCTCGCTCACAGGCGAGGCGGTGTCTTTTCTGTGGCCCTGTCCGTCGCCTCGCGGCGCCCAGGCGTTACCTGGCAGCCTGCCCTTGGAGCTCGGACTTTCCTCAGGCCCAAAAGGGCCCGCGACCGTCACGCTCCGCTCCGCAAGATACCTGCGCGCGCCGGACGTGACAAACGACGGCGGCCCTGCGACCGATTGCGTGACGCGGCGGTGACGCGCGCCGCTACCGTATCCGCGTGCGGAAGCGGAGAGTGCCATGCCAGCCACCGTTGCCACCGTCCTGCTGCCCGATGAGCGCGCCCGCGTCGAAGCCGCGGGGCAGGACTGCTTCGTCGCCCTGCACGGGGATTCGCTCGACGACGCGATCCGCCAGGTGCGGCGCCACCCGGTGGACGCCGTGTTCCTGTCCGTGCACCGCTGCGACGACGCGGCGTTCCCGCGGGTCGCGCAGTTCGTGCGCGAGTTTCCGCAGGTGCCCGCGGTCGCGCTCATCTCGCGCCTCGACTACGAGGCGCCGCGCCGGGTGCTCGGCCTCGGCGCTTCGGGCGTGCGGGCGGTGGTGGACGTGTCGGTGCCGGCGGGCTGGGGCCGGCTGCGCGACCTCCTGCACGAGCCCAGCTCGCCGGTCGCGGCGCGCGTGATGGGAGCGCTCGACCGCGACATTTCGGGGGTGCCGCCCGATTGCCGCCTGTTCTTCGAGGTGGTGGTGCGGCGGGCCCCCGAGCTGCGCACCGTCAAGCGCCTGGCCGGCGCGCTCAGGGTGGTGCCGAGCTCGCTGATGTCGCGGTTCTACCGGTTCGACCTGCCGTCGCCGAAGACCTACCTGGCGCACGCACGCCTGCTGCACGCGGCGTATCTCTTCCGCAACGGCGGTCTCTCGATCGCCGACATCGCCAACCGGCTGGATTACTCGTCGCCGCAGAGCTTCGGGCGCCACCTGCGGACGCTGCTGGGTGTGACGGCGGGCGAGTTCCGGCGGCGCCTGCCCTTCGATGCGGCGCTCGACCGCTTCCGGGAACGTCTCGTCACCCCGTATCGGGACCGGCTGCTCGCGTTCCATCCACTAGGAGCGCGGCCCGGGGATCACGGACAGATCGCCGTGTGAGCAGCCGGCCCCGCGGGGCGGGGCGGTCCGAAAGCGGGCTGCAGATCCGGGAGAGATCAGTCGCCGGCGAGGAGCTCGCGCAGGCTGCAGAGGGCGTGGACCTCGAACCCCGCGCGCTCGATCGTTTGGCGTCCGCCTTCGTCGCGATCCACCACGGCCAGGATCCCGCACACGGTCGCCCCGGCCGCGCGCACCGCGCCCGCGGCCTCGAGGGCGGACGCCCCGGTCGTGATCACGTCCTCGACCACGACCGCGACGTCACCGGGCTCGAGGCATCCTTCGATGCGCTTGCCGGCGCCGTGCGCCTTCGCGGCTTTCCGGACGGTGAATGCGTGGATGGGACTCGGCGTGCCGGCGGTGGCGCGGGCGACGGCGTACGCGACGGGATCGGCGCCGAGGGTGAGGCCGCCGGCGACCCGCGGGTTCCAGCCGGCGGCGCGGATCGCGGCGAGGCCGAGGGTCCCGATCAGCGCGAGTCCGTCGGCGTGCATCGTCGTGCGACGGCAGTCCACGTAGTGCGGAGACCGGCGCCCCGAGGCGAGCACGAAGTCGCCGTGCAGGACCGAGCGAGCCTTGAGCAGGGCGACGAGGCGCTCACGCGCGTCCGGCGCGGGCGGCGTCACGCTCTCAGCCGCGCGAGCCGAAGAGTCCCTTGATGGAGCCGAGCAGTCCGGCGCGCGGCCCCTCCAGCGGCTGGGCGGCGCCGGCGGCGAAGTCGTCGGCGAAGGCGGAGACGTTGGGCTGCCGCTTGCGCGGCTCGCGGCTGAGGCCGCGCATCACCGCTTCCTCGAGCGCGTGCGGGAAGACGAGATCGCGCCGGGCCTGCCCGAGCGGAACGGGCGGCTGGGTGAGCAGCTGGTGGAACAGCTCGCGCGGCGACTTCGCCACGTAGGGGAGCTGGGCCGTCAGCAGGAAGTACGCGATGGTGGCGAGCGAGTAGATGTCCGCGGCCTCGCCGACGAGCTCGCCCGAGAGCGCCTCCGGTGCGACGTACTGCAGCGTGCCGACGAAGAAGCCCGTGCGCGTCAGCCGCTCGGCCGGCGCCAGGTCCGCGTCGCGGGCGATGCCGAAGTCGAGCAGGCGCGCGCGCTGGGTGCGCGGATCGTAGATGATGTTCTCGGGCTTGAGATCGCGGTGGATGATCCCCGCCGCGTGGGCGGCCGTGAGGCCGTCGGCGACGTGCCGCACGACGATGGCGGCGAGCGGCGGTGCCACGGGCCCCGAGCGGCGGACGAACTTCGCCAGCAACTCGCCCTCGGCCCACTCGAGCGCGAGGTAGTGGAGCCCGCCCGGCGCTTCCCCGAACTCGTAGGTCTGGACGACGGCGGGATGCGCGACGCGGGCGCCGTACTCGGCTTCGCGCAGGAAGCGCTGCACCGCCGTCCGATCGGCGCGCAACTTGGCGCGCAGGATCTTGACGGCGCACAGGCCGCGCGCGGAGTGCTGGGCACGGTACACGGTCGCCGTGCCGCCTTCGCCCACCCGCTCGAGCAGGTGGTAACCGGCCACCGTAGTACCGGTGAGGTCTTCACCCTGCATTGGAATGCGCGAATGTACCCCGGCCTTCCGGATGCGGCAAGTCGAGGCGCGGCGCCGCCTTGACGGGTCCGGGCCGGGGTCCGTAGCTTGGCGCGACGGCCCGTCCTCTCACTGCCCCGAGGCTTCCCACGTCCCGCGCCGCGCGTCTTCTCGTCGCCGTCTCCGGCATGCTCCTCCTTGGCTCGTGTGGCCCGTGGCAACGGGTGGGCGCCCCGCGGCCGAGCGAGCCGGCGCTGCAGCAGGTGACGGCGCTGTTCGACCCGACCGCGGTCTACCAGGCCCTCGGCTACGTGACCGGTGCGGGCGAGATCCGGTTCGTCGGCAACGTCCGGATGCTGGCCGGCCACGGCACCGACACCGCCATCGCGCTCGTGGCGCTCTCGATGCAGAACCGTTACCTCGCGTTCCACCGCGAGGTCGGCGACTTCGCGGCGGGCTACCACGTCGAGCTCGCGTTTCACCGGGGCACGACGCTGGTCCAGCAGGTGGTGAGGGACGAGCGCGTGGTGGTGGGCAACTACGGCGAGACGCAGCGCGCCGAAGAGAGCATCATCTACCAGGAATTCGTGCCGGTGCCCGTCGGGTCCTATCAGTTTTCGATCACCGTGCGCGACCGCAACGGCCCGGGCGTCGGCCGCTACGAGGGTCCGTTCACGGTGCCGTCCCTCGAGGTTCCGGCGATCGCCACGCCCATCGCCGTGTACCGTGCGACGCCGCGCCACGGCCTCGACTCGCTGCCCGACCTGGTCGCGAATCCGCGCTCCACGGTGGACTACGGCACGGACTCGCTCCGCTTCTACGTCGAGACCTACGGCCTGTCCGCGGGCAGCCACGTGGTCGCCGACGCGCTCGACAGCCTCGGCAGCGCGACCTGGACCGACACCGTGGCCGTGGATTCCACCGCCACCGTGCGTCCCTTCGTGTTCGCGGTGTCCCCCGCGCAGCTCGCGCTCGGGCGCCACGAGTTCCGGGTGGGGCTCCCGGGCGGGGCCACCGTGGCGCAGGCGCCGTTCCTGGTGGCGTTTTCGGGCCAGTGGGTCGTGGCCAACTTCGACGAGATGATTTCGCTGCTGCGCTACTTCACCTGGCCCGACACGCTCAAGCGCCTGGCGCGGACGCCGCCGGACGAGCGGCCGGCCGCGTGGCGCAAGTTCTGGCACGACACCGATCCGGACCGGTCCACGCCGGAGAACGAAGCGCTCGACCGCTACTTCGCGCGGCTGAACATCGCGAACGATTTGTTCCGCGACGAGGGCGGGCCCGGCTGGCTCACCGATCGCGGCGAGGTGTACATCACGCTCGGCCCGCCGGAGGAGGTGACCGATCCGCGGCCCGACTTCCGGGGCCGGGGGCGCTACATCGCGTGGACGTACGACCAGCTCAAGCTCCTGCTCTACTTCGTCGACGACGCCGGCTTCGGGCGCCTGCGTCTCGACGCCTCCTCGCGGTCGGATTTCGACCGGGTCGCCAACCGCCTGCGCAGCGAGAAGTGAGCGCGCGCTCGGGGGCCGACGTCCCCGGGGCGGCGCACCAGGGGGCTGGACCGGATCCCGCTCACGACGCGGTGGGGCGGCGCGCGCTCCACGTTGCCTCGGGGGTCGTTGGGCCGGCGGCCGCCGCCCTCGGCCCGCGCGCCACGCCCGCGTTCGCGGGGTTGGTGGTGGCGGCGGCGATCGCCGAATGGGTGCGCCTGTACCGGCCGCGCGCGCGGCGCGCGCTGGACCGCGTGGCCGGCGCGTGGTTCCGTCCCGCCGAGGCGGCGGGCATCAGCGGCGCGACGATGCTGGCCGTCGGCTACGCCGTGACCTGGTGGCTGTTCCCGGGGCCGGCGGCCGAGCGTGCGATCGTGGTGACGGCCCTGGCGGATCCCGTGGCTGCCGCGGTGGGCACGCGATTCGGAGGCGGCCGGCGCAAGTCGTGGGCGGGCTCGGCGGCCTGCGCGGCGGCGGCCGCGCTGGTGCTGCTGCTGAGCGGCTCGCCGGTGCCCGTCGCGCTCGGGGCCGCGGTGGTGGCCGCCGTCGCCGAGCGCGCGCCGTGGCGCGGCGTCGACAACGTCGTCGTGCCGGTGTGCGTCGGCGCCGTGCTGCG
>Ga0335071_10006388_pt1 | contig 12167 bp, 12 predicted proteins | sample Lox_Sample_15_FD_206724 | JGI IMG/M metagenome (GOLD analysis project Ga0335071, IMG submission 206724) | Soil microbial communities from Loxahatchee National Wildlife Refuge, Florida, United States - Lox_Sample_1.5 | ecosystem: Environmental > Terrestrial > Soil > Wetlands | place: USA...
GCCAATACGGTTGCGGGGTTCGAGGGGATCCTGGCAGGGGCCAGCGTCTTGGTTTGCTCCAACACTTGCAAGCCTGGAACAGAACTACCCGAACCCGTTCAACCCAGGACCACAATTCAATATGGACTCCCTGCGAGATCGCACGTGACGTTGGCCGTCTTCAATACCCTCGGCCAGCAAGTCGCCACTCTGGTCGACGAGACTCAAGACGCGGGGTATCATGAGGTCCGTTTCGACGGGAGCGCGCTTGCGCGCGGCGTGTAATTCTACCGTTTGAGGGCAGGGGAGTGCGTGGCCGCGAAAAAGCTCTGCCTCTTGCGCTGACCATTTGCTGTAGCGATCTGAGCCTGGCTAACCACCAGGCTTTTTTGTTGCTCGCCTGAAATCTGGAACGAGAAGGCGTAGGTGAACTACCCGTTCTTATGCCAGAACTCAGGAGAGCTCTACATCGTGACTGCGAGAGCTGAAAACGGCGAGAGCCCAACCATCGCCGACATGCAATCAATCATCAGTGTGCGGCGTCACGATCATCCACGGGTGCTCCCAAGGACGCGAGCACGTCTATCATTCCCTACTGAGGTCTACACTACACCTCACGGCTTGAGGATTTCAATCTCGCGTTGTCCGATCACCGTTTGAACCTGTTTGCGATCCGTGGCTTTGACGATTAATCTGTAATGGCCAGCAGGCACATAGTGGACGTCAATCTGACAGAACTGTGCAGCCATTTCCTCCGTCCCGGTCTTGTCCTTCGTGTACACCAGAAGCCCCTTCGCTGGATCCGGGTCATCAAACGGCTGGAGGATGCACTCTGTCCGATAGGAAGTTACACCATCTACGTCAGCAACCAAGTGGTACATCTGGAAGTAGACCAAGAGCTTCTCGGTTCGAACATGTGCAAAGAGCGGGCTCTGGACTACTTTCACTCCGTCGATGTCAAGCCCGGTCTGATCACCCGAAGGTCTCAGGAGCTGGATAGAGCTTATCACGAAACCCGGGCGGGCAAAGTTGGCCGCACGGATCGTCCGTTTCCAGGTCGAAACTCTCTCCCCGATGAGCGACCGCATGTGCATGGCTACCGCGTACGAATCGGGCGGGACGGTATACCTGATCAAGTCAAGTATCATTCCCGTCCGGGAATGGGATATATCCACGTTCACCGTATCCAACTCTGTGAAAGCATGCTGCGACTTCGCATCGACGAGCGAAAATCCCACTTCCACTGGAACTGTCTGCAACGTATCAGGGAGTGATCGGGAAATCGATGTAAGCGGAATCCCAAAGCTCACATCCAAGAGACACTTTCCGCCGGGAGCACGGAAAATATCGATTGCATACGGGAACTTGAACGTTTCGACCTTCTTTTCCCTGGATATATTTTCCGTCGAGAGAGCGTGATTGACGAGATCACGGGAATCGGCGGTGATCTGTGTCTGCAGGGGAACACGATCATCCTCTCGCCCCCAGTACATCCTGTAGAATCTTGAATCCCACCCGGCAAGCTCTCCCAGCATCGGGTCGCTGTCGGGAAGCGGCGTGAGCCGCCAGTTGTTGCCGACCGTGTTGTGCTTCTGGAAGTGAAATATCATCCGGGGTGATTCCGGCGTAGCGTCATAGAGCCAGGACTCGAATGAATCATTGGGGCCAGAAAGATAGAAATGCTGGTCTTTGTGGCGCTGACGGATTTCCTTCAGCCACTCTTCGGCATCGTGAGTCATGGCTCTGCCGGCCACCCTTGGATCGTCCGTCGTGTCATTTGCGGCCTCTGTGCTTTCGTGCCGGACAATATCGTCCGGATGCCCGTGCCTGAGGAAGATCAGCCCCATATCATTAAACTTCTCGTTGAGGGAGAACGCAACGGGGAATTTGAGCTGATTCAATCTATCAGGGTTGCTAAAGCGTGTCCTCGCGCCGTAGAACTCGTACCGCTTCTCGGCAGTGACGTATCTCCCGATGTGTTCTCGGAGGCGGGGGTTGACTTTGAGCGCCAGTGAGGGATTCCGGAAATTCCAAAAGCTCCTGAAGAAATCGCGCTTTGCGCTGACAGAATCGAGGCTGTTGAAGAGATAGAGTTCCTGATCTGATACGATGTACTTCAGGTCTTCAAAGAGGACAGCGGAGCCGAGGAGGTCTGCAAGCTCCGCGACGGCTTTCCAGTACATATGTTCAGCGGCCGCCTCATCGCCCTGTCGCATCCTCAAACGCGCGAGCGAAAGCCTGACCGCCTGGGGAGAAACATCCCCTGTGTGAGCCAGAAGGCCCTGGAAAACTGAGTCTGCCTGGCTGAGGTTGCCGTTCCGCCTGCAGATCTCTCCCACGTAGTACCGCGGGAGCGAGCCCGGGAGATTTCCGAGCCAACTGACGATTTCAGCAGAATCCTCGGTGCGGATCCAGTACTCAAACAGTCTGTACTTGCCTATCCTGGGCCCAACGAGATCCGGGCGTAGTGCTGCCTCACGAGCGACAAGATCAAGCGCGCCCTCTTTGTTCCCTTCGTACCTGTTCAACAGCGCAAACTGGTAGAGAACATCCTCAAACGTTGAGTCCCGAGTAGCAATCCATGTGAACAACCTCCGGGCACGTCCCCAGTCACCGGCGATCGACGGACCATGATAGCCAGGCTCCCGGAATGCAAACGCTCCCTTTTCCCTGCGGGCCACGGCCTCAACGTACCGGCCGGCGAGGCTCGAAGGGTCGATCTCACAGATCTTTTCTCCAACGTCGACGGCTTGATCCCAGTCACCCACGACAAGTGCGGACTTGCCGAGACCGATAAGCGCGCGAAGGTTGGCAGGCTCCACAGATGAGACAGATCTGTACAGCAAACCCGCACTGTCGGCGTTGCCGATCCTAAGGAGTGAGTCAGCCCTAGCAGTGATTTGGTCCGTCTGCTGATATGTGAAGGCTGTCTTTTCGGCTTCGTAGCTGGAGCAAGAGAGCTGGAGTATCAAAGGGAGGCTAACGAGAGTCGGACGCACAGCCATGTCGACCTCTGCGGGAAGCGGGATACGTCAATTTGGGGCAACGACGAGAAGAACTCTTCCCTATATGTACATACGATCAAGGGGAGGTAGCCACTCAGAGCCTGTAAGAGTCAGCAGGCTGCCGAGAGAATTTACTCGTTCGCTTGGCAGTGTTCAACTCCCTTCTGTGAATTTGTGAGGTTCCCAGAAGATGCTTCCTCAAAACCTATCAATTTCAAAGGTCTAGGGGCGTTCCTCGTCCGAACCCAACTCGTTCATCGTGACCGTGAGTATCGGCCTTTGGCGTAATCGATATGAGTTGCCGGGATGGAAGAGAGCGCAGAAGGAGAGGGCTGTCGCTGGGGCTTGTCTTGCGATGGTCGGGTGAAATTCCGAAAGAAATTGAGGGCTTTGGACTTCGAGGAACTTCGAGTGGAGATCTTCTGCTTACGCCCTTGTTCGTCGGTGAACCAGATGTAGTAGATGCCGTTAGATCGCTTTGGGATGTGCATTGCCCCCCTCGTGGTTGTGAGGAAGGGGCAACAGATGAGGCGGTGGAAAAGGACGAGCTGGTCGACGATCACGAAGGGGCCATGGAGAGCCTGGCGCCGAGTCTGAATGGACGGTGAACAGCTCCTATCGGCAATTACTGGCTTCCTGTACTGTTCTGTATTTGTGTCCGTTGGCCTATTCATCTATATTGGAATTATGCGAACGACGACCCATAGATCATTACGATGAGAAGACGATTTAAGGTGATGGCGATTGTTGTGTTGTTGATGCCGGTGATTTTGCTTGGAGTTTTGATGATTCCCCGCGTGCAAACTAGCTTACTCTTCTATCCAGAGAAACTATCTCCCGAATTTAGATTCGATTCCACACAGCACCCTGAAGAGGTCTTTTTGCGGACGGAAGACGATCAAACCATCAACGGCCTTTTCTTCCGTTTGCCTACTACGAAGGTCATTCTATATCTCCACGGGAATGCGGGTAGCCTCTCTTCTTGGCAGTATGCATTCAAAGATCTGCAGAGCTTACACATTAGCCTTTTGATAATCGACTATCGGGGATTTGGCAAAAGCACTGGAGGGATTTCTGAGGAAGGTCTCTACGGTGACGCGAAGACAGCGTTTGACTATTTGCTGAGACAAGGGTTTAAGAATACTGATGTCGTGATTTATGGGCGGTCGATCGGGACTGCTGTTGCAGTTGATCTTGCAAGCAAAAGCACGGTCAACTCGGTCATTCTTGAAAGCCCGTTCTATGACTTTGGAAGATTGGTGAATGAGAAAATCCCTTTGGTTCCGATACCTACATTTCTCTTGGCCTACAAGTTTGATAATCCGTCAAAAATACGCAAAATGGAAATCCCCCTATTGGTCCTACAGGGGGACAATGACGAGATAATTCCACCGAGGCATGGCATAGAATTATATGATGCGTACAAGGGAAGAAAGTACATTGTTACCGTCAAAGGCGGGCAGCACAATACTCTATCTGATTTCGCTGAATCCGGACAGAGCATTCTTCTCTTTCTATCGAGTGTCGATACAGCCCACTGATTTCATCAAACAGCCCGCCATGAATTGGGACCCGTACACCGTCCTGGGCGCCTGGTGGTTCATATTGCGGACTGTCTCGTCACTGGGTTCTCCAGATATTCACCTTCTCCCCGTCGATCAGATTCTTCAATTGAACCCAGTGCATCTTATCGGGAAGTATCCCGGGGATCTCAGTGTTGCAGTTGGGGCATCGCGGTTTCGCGACAAACGTGAACCTTCCACCGCACGGGCAACCAATGACAGAAGACTCGACCTTGTGCTTGTCTTCTTCAGTCAATACCCAAGGCGCCTTGTCCTGCATGAGTGCCCGGTAGCCAACATCGTACATATTCCACGTCAGCAAGTCTCCACACTTGCTGCAATAGAGGAATCCGCAGTCACTAAAGCCCGAATGGATTATCTTCGGGTGATTGACCTCAATCGTCGCGCTGCAGAATGGGCATTCGTATTTCATGGTCAATTAGCTGGTATGTGTGTTCCCCCAAACCGCACACCGTCCTGGGGCGCGCTTCGTTCGCATAACAATACTTCAATCCGCCGCGTTAAACGTCACAATCTTCCCATCAATGAAGACATACCCGCAGGCCTCGACCTCCTTCCAATGGGACTCGCACGCCGGGTAAATCTGAATCACGTCCGTTGGCAGTATTATAGTATCCTCCGATGCCATCCTCCCATGTGCCGTGATGATATCCGCGTTTGAGAAGAAGGCCACTTCTGTGCCTGCCGCAACCACTGCCAAGAGTTTTTCTCCCCCTCCTTCATAGTGCCTGACCGTGTCAAGTACATTCAATTCGTAATTGCGCCCCTTAGAGACCAACGCGAGAAAGTACTCTACCGAGGCCGAATCGTGCCCCCTTGTTACGACGACCGCATAGTCTGGAATCCCATCGCCATTGAGATTGCACTTTTGGACAGCTGGAAATGAGGTTTGATCGCTGCCATACTGATCGCAAGGGTTGGGAATATGATTCGGTCGAAAAGCCCAGTCCGAGAAGCGCTGGTTAAGCGCATGACGAGCGGACGCCGGAAGATCCTGAGAGTGCAATATCCTGGCACCTACCAGAATCGCAGCGATCAGAATGAATTTCACTCTCATAATCCTTCCTCTTGTCCATAGTAGTCTAGGCCGCTCACCGTCCTTGAGCGCCTATCATTATACTGACGGGGCATGTTGAGTGCACATAAATCGAACCATTAAGCAAGGTTCAGTGCGTCCGTTGTTCGCGCGGAAGTACATACTTTTCATAGCATTCAGAACACAACCAATCCTTCCCATCGGTGTAGGCCATCTGCTCGTAACCCTCAATCAGAGAGATCTTCTTCCAGCAAAGAGAACAATGCTCATGATCCCAACCGTCCTTGATAATCCTCGCATCCTCTGGCAATTCGTCGAAATTGATCATTGGGCCGATAATGGTCTGACCGCCATTCGATAACTGAACCGCATCACTCGGTGCGAATGGTACTAGTTTCCATCTGCGTGATCTATCCTCCATCAATTGAATTTGTATGTGGTTCCAGGATTCGTCATTCAGTGTTTCGTCAGTCATTATCAGTCCTCCGGAAGGAGTATCGATATTCAAAGATAGCTCGGCTGCTATGGCAATCGGATGTTCAACCTCGAAACCGCAACACCGTCTGGGGCGCTCACCTGTGGTATATTATCGGATACTCACGCTTCACCCTCGAATAACACAGTACCGAATCAGATTTCATGAAATGCTACAAAACCAGGGAATCAGCGCTCAGGTACATGATTTTAGACGTCGAGATAACGGTATCGTTTGAGGTTAGGACCAAAGTGTCTCCTTCCACGGCATACCTTACCCAGTAGATCGTATCGATATGATTATCAATTGCGGCCGTCGAATCACCGTAGAAAGAAAGCCTTGTATAGAAAGTCCACTTGTTCAAAAACCATTCTCCCGCAATAGAGTTCTTAGCAGGCACGGCGTTTGTTTGATCTGGTTTCTTGGAGCAACCTTGGACTAGGGCTAGATAGGCTGCAATCACTGCAATCAAAACCCAGAATGAGTTTCTCATCGCCGTCTATTGATCGAGAGTGTCAATGTGTTGAGTCGGCTCCAGTCTACGGATGAGCTTATCATGCCGCACACCGTCCGGGGCGCCTGAAGGTACTGGATCAGAACACTAAGTTGGATAAGGTGGCTCGCATTCCTACTGCGAGAAGAAGCCCGAAAGAACATACTCGAAGATACCCCGCCCCCCTGCGATAGTCAACGACACTGGAGGAGAAGAGAGATCACTTCAACGGAATGACAGATATTCCTCGAGCTCGCACGGATGATCGTGACGCCGCACACGAGCATGTGATTGCATGTCGGCGAAACTCGCTCTGGTTCATCTCGTGCCCGAATGCCCGTCTGAGTGAATGGCGATTGACAGGTGTTTCTCCAGACAATTTGATGCGCGGCACATGCGATTGACTGTGGGCGATAGGAAAGATAGATTGCTGAGAATGGAGCTAAGAGGGTCTCTGCAGATGATGGGGGAATATCGATGGGGAGTGAAGAATGATCATTCGGAGCGCTAATGACGGATCATCCGACACAAGAAAAACTCCGCAAGCCGTTTGACGCTTTTCAACTCGCTTTCATTTTCCCGGGTCTCGGACAGGTGTACAACGGGCGCCTCAAGAGGGGTATTGCCGTTGCGATCGCTCTCTGGGTCTCCATGATGACGCTCGCGCTACCATGGTGGTCACATTTCTACGGCTTCGTAATATCGTTGATGCTAATTGTGGGAGCGATGCTCTTCGGAATACTTGATGCGATCCTACTGGCGGTTAGGACCAGGAGGCAGACGCTGCATTCCTACAACCGTTGGTACGTCTATGCCATTTGGATGGTTGTATCATACGCATTGCTTTTTTCGATCTGGACATTGATCAAATCATCTCGGTATCAATCGTACCAACAGCCGACCAGCTCTATGGAGCCCAGCATCATTCCGGGGGACGTTTTGATTGCCGATAGAGAGTACTACCGGTCGCAGTCCGTACATCCAGGTGACATCATGGTGGTTCGGTTTAGCCGTGATTCCAGCCATTCATACATTCGCCGGTGTGTCGCCCTTCCGGGACAAGTTGTCCAATTTCGAGATAGGAACTTGATCGTTGACGGCAAGACGTGGGCGCTATCCGGCTACTCTCTGGGCCGTGAGATACACATCCAGCCTGCTGAGTATCACGACCCAAACATAATGCCGCCAGGAGCAGGAAATTCAGATAACTACGGCCCTGTGACGGTTCCACCGAGCGCTGTTTTTGTTGTGGCTGATAACGTGGCCAATGGCCTGGATAGCCGCCAGTGGGGATTTGTTGACTTCAACAATATTGTTGGAAAAGCACTGTACGTTTCGTTTTCTCCCCAAATAGGAAGGTGGGGGACTTACTTCTAGCCGCAATTCATATCCACCTGAACGCCGGCATTATTGCCGACAGTAGCGGCAATCACAAACTCGGAGCCAACCATGAAACCCCGAATATGGAATGCACTGGGATCAATCCTCTTGGTTGCTGTGCTGCTTGTAACCGGCTTCGGCTTCTGCATGAATCAGAATCGGCAATATCCCGGATCGGGGAGTTTGCTCTGACGCGATACGCTGACGATCCCCATTGAACAGCAGAGCGCCCGCTTGCAGTATCTGACGTCAATTATTCAGCAGGGAGGTGCCGCAGAAGTCACCCTTCAAACCCATCGGGACGATTTCCGCAGTCAGACGCGCAACGTGCATGTCCTGATTTTGGTTGGTTTGATTTCGTTCGTGTTTTCGAAGGGAATCACGGACGGTACCAACCAGCTGCCGAGTTGGATCGGGAATATTGAGCGTTTCAAAGATCAGGTTTGCGCTCTTGCGGTCATTGTCTGTATGCTCATGTACGGGCTGGACGTTCACGTCAATGACTTGATGGAACGCGGAATACAGGTGAGTGCCTTTGGCACGAATGCCGTCATGGACATCCTGAAGGTTCAGCCAACGGATACCAGCTACTACACGCTGGACTATCGCCAATCCGATTCCACCCAGGTGGCAACAGCGAACTTCGGGAATCGCATTCCGCGGGAGGCATATCGTGCACTCCAACCGAACGTCGAACAGGTTGCGTTCTACATGCTCCCGCTCGCGCTATTCGCCCTTTTCTGGATGCGATCCCGTCCGGGACAATGATCCTGTGGCCGTGTTGCATACTTCATTCGCATGTGTGCTACATCTGACTCCAAGTTCCACTCCCGCGATGGCATTTGTGACCGGAGAGCGGATGAAGCGCATTGGTTTTTCAATCCCGAGCGGGCCTCGAGGTGACGTTGACGGAGCGGGTGAGCCGCATCAGCTATTGGATCCCAACCAGGGCGAAGCGGTGAAATCCGGACGTGGGAGCAGGTAATTAATACCAATGGAGGATACAGCTGAATGCAATCTGTAAGCGAAATTGTCGATCGCTTCATGCAACCTATTGACAGGGAGCCGGTTTCACCAGCTCTACGGGGCCTGCTTGAGGAGTTCTATACAAGGGCAGTAGAACGGCCTCCAAAACGATGCGAGCTCAAAGTGGCATTGATCCGCTTGCTCTCCTTCCTAGCAACGAAGGAGGGAAGAACGAATGCAAATTGTAATCAAGTGGATTCGTTCGTGATGATCGACGATCATTGGGCGCATCCGTGGAGTGAATTGCCTGAAGAATACATAGATGTCATCGCATTGATGGGCGAGGCGTTGCACGATGCCATATCGGCACCTGATATTGCAGAAAACTTTGGTTGTATGCCGGAACAGATCCTTGAGCGTGCAAAGTCATTGCCTGAATGACTATTCTCGCGCCACGGGTGGGTATGGACAATCCCCCGATCCCGACGGCCGAGCGGTGATGTCGGGAGTGTAGGAGCCGTAGATGAATTGCCAGGCGCCAGGTTGATGCCGGACAATGGAGCGTGAGATGTTTCGAACGATAGTCGTTTTGGTGGGAGTTGCGGGACGGTCAGAAACCATTCCCACACTGAGTCACCCGCGTTGAGAAGGTAAATCGACTTGAAAGCCCATCTGACTATTGTTGCGACGGTCTTTGCATTCTCCCTCCAAGCATGTGCGACTCCATATGTCCTGACTTCTCGTGCGCGGCAAACATATCCCTGGGAGACTCAATATGCGTCATTCGAGGAGCTCAAATCCATGGCTGAGGGAGAGACCGTCTCCATCGTCTTGATGGACGGCAGCTGCTCAAAGGGGACGCTCTTCCAGGTATCTGCCGACAGCCTGGCGTGGAGTGAATCGGCCACCGGAGAATGTCACAGACTCTCGACCTCTCAGATTGATCATCTGGAGATATCGCGACATCTGGGATGGGTATGTGCACCCATCGCTGCTGCACTCTGGGTTGGGCCGCTGCTCCTCAATGGAGGGTGGGAGCCTTATGTAGGACATGGCGTCACCCAGCACTCACCTGATTACAGTGGAAGGTATAGTATAGTGATTACCGGGATCGCGGTGGGAGGGTTTGGATATCTTATCGGAGAATCTTTTAGGAGTGAATATCGTTATGATTCGGCTGCGACTCACACATCGGGTGGGGTCGATATTAGCAAGTAAATGGTGCGTGGTTGGGAGGAAAGAGTAACGACCGTGATCCGAATGTTGCTGTCTTGCTTTCGACGGTGACATTCATCTGGTGGTGCCCACTTGACCTCCTTGCATACAGGAGCCTGATCCGCAAGGGTTAGGCTCTCTTTATGTCTGAACACCTTGGATCGGAGTAGATGGTGTATGTTCTCAACCTCTTCCAGCCCCTCCCAGGACAATGGACGCGGGTGCTCTCCTCTGGATCGGGAAGGGGTAAGTGATTTACCCTCTCTTATTCCAGATTTCAGGAGAGCTTGAGGATCGGCGAGCCTACGCCAACGGGTGGAAGGACAACAGAGGGCGAGGTTGAATTAATACAGAAACGGCCCAGAACTTCGGGCCATTTTCTTTGCCTCAATGGAAGCCAAGGATCAGCGGACCATAAGGAGTTTTTTCATCTGAACAAAGCTCCCCGCCTGAATGCGATAGAAGTATACTCCGCTCGCAAGATTCGTGCCGTCGAATTTCGTTTCGTGGTAGCCTGCGTCCTGGGTACCGTCTATCAAAGTTGCCACGTGCTGGCCGAGGGTACTGAAGACGGACAAGACAACATGTGATCGCTCTGAGAGGGCATAGCGAATGGTCGTGGTGGGGTTGAACGGATTCGGGAAATTCTGCTCGAGGCTAAACCCTGCCGAAATCACTGCAAGCCCGGGATTCTGAACAACCGTGCTCGGGCCAGTGCTCCGTAATATGTCCTGTGGGGAATTTCCGGAATTGCTGCTGCTCCAGAGAAAACCGGCAGAATCGACCCCGAGGAGATATCCAGCCCTGACGCCGAGATCGTACCACCGTCCGTCTTTTTCGCGCAGGCGCCACAAGGTGCCGTTCGAACCGTAGAGCTCCCCGAGCTGGTTGATGACTAACGTGGGCAGTACCGGATATGTGAGACCTATTTGGAAGGCGGCCCACGTCAAGCCATCATCTGTCGAACGAAAAATTGTCCCCTCGACATCTGCGTAGAGGTGCCCCAGAATCCCCTCCGCCACACGATCCTCCTGCCACAACCCGTTGTCGGGGAAGGGGTCATGCGGGACAAGAGACCATGTCGCTCCTCTATCCGACGATCGCAGCATTTTGTCGGGGCTGCTGAGGGCGATGACGGAACCCGACGAGGAGACAAGAAGCGATGTTACCATCCCCCAAGGCTGCATCTGGTTAGCAAGAATCCAGTTGTCCCCGCCATCGGTGGACTGGAAAATGCCGATGGTACTTCCGGCATACATGTCTTCAGTCGTGGACATGGCGAGAGAGAGAATGTTGTCGTCGAGGAGCCCGTTTGTGAGGTGTTTCCACGTCTCTCCATGATCAGATGACCTGTAGATTCCCGACGAAGGTGTAGCAGCAAAAAGTGCCCCTGCCGGACTGATAGCAAGCGCTGAGACCACGGGGTTTTCTTCGCTTACCCAAAAGAAATCCCACGTCAGTCCGCCGTCGGTTGTCCGGTAGATGCCGCCTTTAGAGGCTATGTAGACCCGAAGGGCCTTATCCGTGGCAAACGGGGGGGTTATGTAATTCTGTAGCACGAGTCCGTGAGTGATCTGTTTCCATGAGCGTGCTGTGTCCGTCGATACCAGGACGCAGTTAGGCGAACCCTCGACGAAAGAACCATCCGTACGCTGAATCACCACCCATGCTGTGTGCAGGGTTGCCTCGTTGCTGGGGTATGACCAGTTTTCACCTTTGTCTGTTGATTTCCAGATTCCACCCTGCGTTGCAGCCAGGAGAGTCCCGTCCGTGCAGAGAATCATCCCGGAAACCGGTGGAGGACGATAGCCCTCCCCAACCATAGCGACGCCCCGCCGGCCCCAGTGATCGCCGCGAACTATCAGACTGAGGACCCAGGCGCCGATTCCGAGGGGATCCGAGCAGACAATCAACAGGGAGTCGTTGACTGCGACGAGAGAGGAGATGTCTATGCCCGTGACATCTGCGCCGATATTCGTCCAGTGCGCGCCAGTATCACTGCTCCAGTAAATTCCATTCTTTTGGCTCGCACTAA
>Ga0335071_10006389_pt1 | contig 12165 bp, 11 predicted proteins | sample Lox_Sample_15_FD_206724 | JGI IMG/M metagenome (GOLD analysis project Ga0335071, IMG submission 206724) | Soil microbial communities from Loxahatchee National Wildlife Refuge, Florida, United States - Lox_Sample_1.5 | ecosystem: Environmental > Terrestrial > Soil > Wetlands | place: USA...
GCCTGGCCGGTGATGCGGGGCCGTCCCGGGGTGTCGGTCAGCCGGTACGTCTGGCCCACGGCCCTGCGCGCCTTGGTGGAATGGACCGTCTCGGGCCGCGCCTGCACGATGAACAGCTCGCCGGTGATGCCGTCCTTCGCCCACTCGAGGTCCATCGGTTGCGCGCGCTTGGCGAGCGCGGAGTAGTGGTCCTCGACCACGCAGGCCCAGCGCGCGAGCTGCAGGACTTCCTCGTCCGTGAGCGAAAAGCGGCGGCGTTCTTCGGCCGGGACGGCCTCGCCGCGGGTCGCCTTGCTGCCCCCGGCATAGACGAGCCGCACTTCCTTCGAGCCGAGGCTCCGTCCGACGATCGCGGGGTGACCCGATCTGAGCGTGGGCTTGAACACCGTCCATTCATCCGGCGTCACCAGGCCTTGCACGACGAATTCGCCGAGACCGTAGGCGCTACTGATGATGACCACGTCACGGAAGCCGGACTCGGTGTCCAGGGTGAAGATCACGCCGGCACTGCCCTTGTCGGACCGCACCATTGGCATGACGCCGACGGACAGCGCCACCTTGAGCTGGTCGTACCCGAGCCGCGCCCGATAGCTGATGGCCCGATCCGTGAACAGCGACGCGTAGCACTGGTGCACCGCGCGAAGGAGCCCGTCGCGCCCCCGCACGTTCAGGAAGGTCTCCGCCGCACCGGCGAACGACGCCTCGGGCAGGTCTTCCGCCGTGGCCGAGGAGCGCACGGCCAGCTCGGCGTCTCGGCCGAGCCGCGTGCAGAGGCGATCGTAGCCCTCGAGGATCGCCGTGCCCAGCTCGGGTGGAAGCGGCGTCGCCAGCACCGCGGCCCGCGCCGCGTGACCGCGCTCCTCGAGCTGACCGAGGTCTTCGGGATCGAACTCGGCGAAGACCGTGCGCAGCCTGGCTTCGAGACCCTGTTCCTGGAGCAGTCGCCGGTAAGCGTCGGCGGTGGTGGCGAAGCCGTCGAGCACGGGCACGCCCCTCGGTCCGAGCGCGTTGAAGAGCTGGCCGAGGGAGGCGTTCTTGCCTCCCACCCGGGGCAGATCGGCCAGCGTGATCTGGCTGAAATCGAGGGTGTAGTCCATGCTTCATGCCTCCAGCACGTATCGGCCCGGCGCTTCGTCGAGGGGAGGATCACCCCGCTCTCGCTGGCTCCGCCACCTCTCGGTTTCCCTCATCTCCCCCTCCCTCCGTCCAGGATCTCCACCGCCACGGCCTAAGCGTCGATGATCACCTTCAGGGCGCCCGTGTTGGCCGCGTTGGCAAAGGTCTCGTAGGCATCCAGGATCTTGTCGAGGCCGAAGCGATGGGTGATCAAGCACGCGGGATCGATCTTCCTGGACTGAACGGTCCTGAGCAGCATCGGCGTCGTGACCGTATCGACCAGTCGCGTCGTGATGGCGATGTTCTTGGACCAGAGGCGCTCGAGGTGCAGATCGACTTTGGTGCCATGCACGCCGATATTCGCGATGGTGCCGCCGGGCGCGACCAGATCTTCGCAGAGCAGGAACGTTGCCGGCACCCCAACGGCTTCGATCGCGGTATCCACGCCGCGCTCCCCCGTCAGCGCCCGGACCTTCTCGGCCGCCCGTCCATCCTTGCTGTTGATCGTGTGGGTGGCCCCCAGGCGCTGCGCCACGGCGAGACGGTTGTCGTCGAGATCGATCATGATGATGTCGGCGGGCGAGTAGAACTGCGCGGTGAGCAGCGCGGCGAGGCCGATCGGGCCGGCGCCGACGATAGCGACCGTTGCGCCGGGCTCGACCTTGCCGTTGAGCACCCCGCACTCAAAGCCGGTCGGCAGGATATCGCTCAACATCACCAGCGCCTCTTCGTCCGCGTGCGGCGGGATCCGATAGAGGCTCGTGTCGGCGTGGGGAATGCGGACATATTGCGCCTGCGTGCCATCGATCTGATTGCCGAGTATCCAGCCGCCCGTGGTGCAGTGGGAATACATGCCACGGCGGCAGTACTCGCACCGGCCGCACGCGGAGATGCAGGAGAGCAGCACGCGGTCGCCTTGACGAAAGGCGGTCACGCCCGTGCCGGCGGAGTGGACCACGCCGACGCCCTCGTGCCCGAGAATTCGACCCGGCGCGCACGTCGGGACGTCACCTTTCAGGATGTGCAGGTCCGTGCCGCAAATCGTGGTCTTCGTTATCCTCACGATTGCGTCGCCCGGTGCCCGGAGGTCGGGCTCGGGACGATCTTCGAGCGCTTTCTTGCCAGGCCCGCAGTAGATGAGCGCTTTCATGCCAGTCTCCCTTCATGACGTCAGCCGCTCGGGGCCGATCACTGCTCGAGGGGCAGCCAGACCCCCGAGTCCGCAAGCTCCAGATTGACGCCCGCGGTCGACGTCGTCAGCTCGACCTCCCGGTCCCCGCGTGGAGCCGGTGATCCACCTTCTCGCTCAGGCAGGCGACGCCCGGCAGCTCCTTGCCCTCGAGGAACTCGAGCGAGGCGCCACCGCCGGTCGAGACGTGCGTCACCTTGTCCGCGAGCCCGCACGCCTCGATCGCCGCGACCGAGTCACCGCCCCCTACCACCGTGATCGCGCCCGTGGCCGTGGCGTCCGCCAGCGCCTGAGCCATCGCGAGCGTGCCCGCGGCCGCCGCCGAGATCTCGAAGACCCCCATCGGCCCGTTCCAGATGATCGTGCGGGCCCGCTTCACGACCCCACAGAACGTCGCCCGCGTGGCCTCGCCTATGTCGACGCCGATGTCCTTCGGCCCCATCCTGTCCCAGGCAAGGGTCTTGAGGGTGCCGACCTTGCGCGCATCGAGATCGAGGGCGTCCGTCACCACGGTGTCGACCGGCAGCATGAGCTTGCTGCCCGCCTTGGCCAGGAGCGTTCTGGCCATGTCGAGCCGGTCGTTCTCCACCAGCGAGCCGCCGATCTCCTTGCCCTGCGCCTTGAAGAACGTGAACGCCATGCCCCCGCCGATGAGCAGCGTGTCGACCTTCGGCAAGAGCGACTCGATCACGTCGATCTTGCCGGAGACCTTGGCGCCCCCGATGATCGCGACGAACGGTCGCTGCGGCCGGTCGATGGCCTCGCCGAGGAAGTCCAGCTCCTTCTTCATCAGGTAGCCAGCGGCCCGCTGCGGCAGGTTCACCCCGATCATCGAGCTGTGCCCGCGGTGCGCGGTGCCGAAAGCATCGTTGACATAGACATCGCCGAGCCGCGTCAGCGAGGCGCGGAAGGCCGCGACCGCACTGGGATCGGCCTTGACGGAGCTGCCGTCCTCCCGCTTGACCTTGCCCTCCTCCTCGATATGGAAGCGCAGATTTTCAAGCAGGATCACCTCCCCGGGCTTGAGGGCAGCGCAGGCCCGCTCGACGTCCGCACCCGCGCAGTCGGGGAGGAACCTGACCGGCGTGCCGAGCAGCTCCTGGAGATGCCCGGCTACCGGTCGGAGCGAGTACTTCCCGATCCGCTGCCCGTCCGGGCGGCCCAGGTGGCTCATCAGGACGAGGCTCGCGCCGTGAGCCAGCACGTAGCGGATGGAAGGCAACGAAGCGCGCACGCGGGTGTCGTTCACGATCTTGCCGTCCTTCATCGGCACGTTGAAATCCACGCGCATGAGGACGCGCTTGCCCTCGAGCTGGAGGTCCTCGATGAAGAGCTTGCCCATGGCCCGCTTCTCCTACTTCGCGCCGTCCCGCTCCGCCATGAAGCGGACGAGATCCACCACACGGTTCGAGTACCCCCACTCGTTGTCGTACCAGGCGACGATCTTGAAGAACCGCTTCTCGCCTTTGAGGTTGTTCTGGAGCGTGGCGAGCGAGTCGTAGATGGAGGACCGCTCGTCGTGGATGAAGTCGGTCGACACGAGCTCCTCGCTGCAGTAGCCGAGGATGCCGTGCAGATAGCTCTCGCTGGCCTTCTTCATCAGGCTGTCGATCTCCTCGATCGACGTGTCCCGGACCGAGCGGAAGACGAGATCCACGACCGAGACGTTCGGCGTGGGCACCCGGAAGGCCATGCCGGTGAGCTTGCCCTTGGTCGCCGGCAGCACCTCGCCGACCGCCTTCGCCGCGCCGGTGCTGGAGGGGATGATGTTGATCGCGGCCGCGCGCCCGCCGCGCCAGTCTTTCTTGGACGGGCCGTCGACGACCTTCTGGGTCGCGGTGTAGCTGTGGATCGTGGTCATCAGGCCTGTCTCGATCCCGATCCCTTCCTTGAGCAGCACGTGCACGACCGGAGCCAGGCAGTTCGTGGTGCAGGAGGCGTTGGAGACGATGTGGTGCGTGGCCGGATCGTACTCACTCTCGTTGACGCCCATCACCAGCGTCTTGACGTCGCCCTTGCCGGGGGCCGAGATGATGACCTTCTTCGCACCTGCCGCGAGGTGGCCTTTGGCCTTGGCGGCGTCGGTGAAGAGGCCCGTCGACTCGATCACATAGTCGGCGCCCAGCGCCTTCCAGGGCAGCTGGCTCGGATCCTTCGTCGCCATGACGCACTTGACCTCGTCGCGGCCCACGACGAGGATGTCGTTGCTGTCCAGGGAGGGACTGCTCTTGCGTGTGGCGAGCGGGTGCCGGAAGCGGCCGTGGACCGAGTCGTACTTCATCTGGTAGGCGAAGTAGTCGGCGTCGGTGACGACGTCGACGACCCCGACAACGTCGATCTCCTTGCCGAGCAGGCCCTGATCACAGAGAGCCTGGAAGACGAGGCGACCGATCCGGCCGAAGCCATTGATGCCTATGCGGGTTGCCATGCTCGTTACCCTCCTTGGTGTCCGAGTCATCCCGGATACGCCGTCTTGTCCGCAGGGAGCCACGTCACTTCGAGACGACCGTGTAGCCTCGCGCTTCCACGCACCGGACCATCAGGAGTAGCGGCGCGATCGCCCCGGCAACTGGCGTCCTGTTCATTTCGGACCTCCCCGCGCCACCCTGGTCCCTGGGCCTGCCCTTGAAGATCCTGTTGCGTTCTCGCTCGATCTCCCGGGGAGCAATCGGGGTGCCAGGCAGAAATCCACACGGTATTGGGCACTTGCCTCGCTCTCTCGCTTGAGTCGGGAATGCTCGGGCTCCCCATCCGGGGCATCAGCACCCCAGCGCCGGCTGTTAAAGGACAGGTACAGCGGCCGATCTGATTGGCGGACCCGGGTAGGAACGTAACATTCTGCTTCGGGCGTCTCCGCTGGGGGGTCCTACTCGAACTAACCAGCCGTGGAATCGCACGTCAAGCCCTGTGCCTACTTCGCAGGCTGCTCACTGGGCGTGTTCGCGCGAGCGCGACTGGACTGCTTGCGTTCACCGCGGCTCGAAGAGCAGCGAGACGATGCCGTGCTCCACGCGGCGCTCGAGGATACGGGTCCGATTCGAAAGGAGACGCAGCATGCGGTGGTTGTCCCCGAGCACCTCGGCGCGGAAGCGCGTGAGCCCGCGCTCGACACCTACGCGGACGATCTCGTCGAGGAGCAGCCTGCCCAGTCCCCGACCCTGATAGCCGTCCTCGAGAACGAAGGCGACCTCGGCAGCGCCCGGTGTCTCCGAGGGCTCGTAGCGTCCGACTCCCACGATCTCGAGGCCGCCCACGGTCTCACGCTCGGCCACCAGGGCGAAGCGACGCTGGTAATCGACGTTGGCGAAGGCGTGGAGCCAGTCGGCGGGAAGACGGCGGCGCACCGCGAAGAATCGCTGGTACGCCGTCTGGTGGGAGAGCCGATCGTAGAGGGCGGTCAGTCTCGGCTCGTCGTCGGGCCGGATGGGACGGATGCGTAGGGTCTCGCCGTTCCCGAGGGTGACCGTGCGCTCGAGGGCGGTCGGATAGTCCGGCGGGGGCGGTTCCGTCTGTGGTCTGTGCATGTGCAACATCGAGCAAGATGGATGCCACAATCGTGCTGGGCTCGTTCGGGCTTTTCTCGAAATGGCCGGGGCGAAAACGACGCGCGGTGCCGCGAGAGTCGACAGGCTGGTGAAATGGGAGGCGGCTACTTGCGCGAAGCCTGCCGGTCGATCACGACGTCATGATCAGAGGTGACCTCGATGACGAACCGGGCTTCCGGCGCGCGTGTAGAGTTGAAGAGCTCCTCGTCGGCTCTCTACAGAGCCCCGGGCAGCGGGAAGGTCAGCACGAAGGTCGTGCCTCGGCCTGGGCCGGACTCCACATCCACGGTGCCGTGGTGGTCCTGGACAATCCCGTAGCTTATCGAGAGCCCGAGGCCCGTGCCGTCTGTCTTCGTCGTGAAGAAAGGATCGAAGATCTTCGGCAGATCCTCGGGCGCGATGCCTGGGCCGGTGTCGGTGATGACGAGGCGGACGAACCCGGGGCGATCGGCGGGCCTCGTCTCGATCCGGATCTGGCCGCCCCGCGTCATTGCCTCACGCGCGTTGGTCAAGAGGTTCAGCAGTACCTGATGGAGCGCGCTCGGATCGCCGAGGATCGGCGGGAGCGCGCGGTCGAGCGCGGCCAAGACCTCGATCCCGTCGGCCTCGAGGGGCTTCTGCATGAGCAGCAAGGTCTCGTCCACCACTCCGTTGAGATCCACCGGGACACGCTCGCCCGACGACTGGCGCCCAAAGGAGCGCAGGCTCCGCGCGATCTTCGCCACACGCTCAGTGTTCCGGTGCAGCACGCGCAGATCCGCCCGGAGCGATTCGGGCAGCCCCTGCTCCGGGGCCTCGAGCAGCATCACCTCAAGCCGGAAGCTGACAATAGAGAGCGGATTGGTCATCTCGTGGGCGACGCCGGCCGCGAGGCGTCCGAGTGCAGAGAGCTTCTCGTTGTGGAACGTGATTTCTCGCTGCCGCTGGAGCTCGGCCTCGACGCGCTTGCGCTCAGTGATGTCCGTCACGAAGGCCATGGCGAGCGTACCCTCCTCGGACTCGACATAGCTCAGACTGATCTCGACCGGGAATTCGCTTCCGTCGCGGCGCCGCGCTTTCAGATCGAGCCCGATGCCCATGGGGCGCACCCGCGGCTCCACGAAATAGCCGGCGAGATGCGCGGCGTGGCTGCCGCGGATTCGCGCGGGCAGCAGCCGCTCCAGCTGGGCCCCCATCAGCTCGGCGCGCGTGTAGCCGAAGAGTCGTTCAGCCGCGTCGTTGGCGAGGACAATGCGGCCAGCGGCGTTGACGAGCAGGATACCCTCGGACGCGGATTCCAGGAGGGCCCGCGCGGTCGCCTCGCTCTTGCCGAGCGCGGCCTCGGAGGCGTGGGCCTGCTTCTCGAGCGTGCTCATCGCTCGCTGATGATCCACCGCGGAGGACTCGAGGTCGACGAGTCGCCGTCGGAGCGTCTCGAGCTCCGCGATCAATTCGTCTTTCGTCTTGTCGTGGTTGCTCACCGCGTCTCTCCACGTCGACCGCCAGGACGGGGCGCGCACCCCGCCGGGAAAGACGGAATCCTCATTCCTGATACGCCCCGCCTCCACGGAAGTCAAGGCCGTGCCTCGTGGCCCCAGCATACGGCGGATACCGGTCTTTGCGTTGCTTACGGGTGCACCATGCCGTCACACGCGGAAGCTATCGGGAACGCTGCCTTACTCATGCGGAGCTTCGCGGGGCGGACGGGGCTCACCTCCGACCGGCCCAAACAACGGTACTTGTGGACGGACGCCTTCGCGGTCTGTAACTTTCTCGGGCTCGCGCGGCTGACGGGCGAGAGGTCCTACGCGGATCTCGCGCTCCGGCTGGTCGACCAGGTGCATCATGTGCTTGGACGGCACGGAGACTGGCAACAACCAGCGTCGCGGCGCCTCGCCTTCCGCGAGCTCGGCCTGGCCATCGGTCTGGCGGCGATGGAAAGGCTTCGGAAGGACACGGACGAAGGTCGGGGCGCCGTCCGCGGCGACGAGGTGCGCGCGCGGCTGCACGCTCTGGGCTCGCACGTCGGGCTCCGTAGCCGCGCGCAGTGATCTCCCGGGCCGCCGCGAGGGTCCGTGAGCGACACGTTGTCGTAGCTCGGGTCGCGTCGATGGTCCGGATGCGCCGCCTGGGCCGCGACACGCGCCGCATTCCCGTGTAGCGGACAATCACGAAGAAGGAGGCCCGGTCATGGCTAGAGGGGGTGCGGTGCGAGTATTCCAGCGCGTCCTTCACCCGTCGGACTTCTCCGCGGCGTCGCGTCCTGCTTTCCGCAAGGCGCTCGATCTCGCGCGCGCCGGTCGCGCTCAACTGCTCATCGTCCACGTGCTTCCGGTGTTGCCCCTGCTTCCGGAAGTCTATATCGCCACGACGACGCACCACGAGCTCCTTCGGGGGCAGCGCCTCAGTGCGCAGAAGCAGCTCGACCGGCTCGTGCGGCACGCCAGGGCCGCCGGTCTGGACACCCAAGGAATCCTCATCGCGTTCGGGGTGCCCGCCGACCGCATCACCCGGCTGGCCAAGGCGCGTCGTGCCGACGTGATCGTCATGGGAACGCACGGCCGCACCGGCATCCGACGCGCCCTCCTGGGGAGCGTTGCGTCGCGTGTCGTCGCCACAGCGCCGTGTCCGGTCTTGACGGTCCACGCCTGAGGGCCACGGCTCTCGAGACGCGATCTCTCACGGCGCCGCTCTGCGACTTCACCGCTGTCGACCCGCTGGACGCCCTAACTCATCGCTCATGCCGCGCTACAAGGCTTTGTAAGACGAGGATTTAGGAGCGATGAGTCCCCACCCGAGAGGTCCTTGTCAAAACGAGGGGTGAAAAGGGGACAATGGCCAAGCGCGGATCTGAGCTCGTGATTTCGAACCGGAACTCGAGAGGTTGGCTTGCCTGCGGGTGGTTGCGGGCCCATGATTCGAAACCCTCGCCCCCCATCTCTATCATGTGATCTCGGTCAGCCTCGAGCCGTCTCGAGAACGTAGCGTCCGGGCGATGCCTCTCCTTGACCGAATAACGGTGATTCTGCTAGGTTCTCGCCAGCCGTGATGCACCTCGTTGCCGTACGCACTCCTAAGTCGGGTGTTCCCAGAAGAGGACATCTACGGCGGCAGGAAACTGCTGGGCCGAGGGCCACCGGAGTCTGCCTGACTCACGTCACCCTCATCGAAGACCTTGGGAAGGGAAGAGGATGAAGCTGATTATCGGAGCATTAGTCTTGATGCTATCCGGATGCGCAACACATGGCAGCGGATCGGCGCCTCCGAGCGTCGAAGTCAGCGGAAGGTGGGCTGGGGACTGGTCGCTTCATGACCCGAACGCGTTTTTCCAGGAGAAAGCTCGCGGGAATATCGTCGTGGATCTCAAGCAGAATGGTGCCGACGTGACCGGCGATCTCATGATAACCGGATCACCGACGGACATTCCCAGATACCCCACGCACTTCGAGGGTACCGTCAGTGGTAACGACATCATCCTGAGATCGCCCTACTCCTCAGGCGTCCTCCATGTTAGAGGTGAGAAGATGACGGGCGTTGTCAGCGCCGCCGGCGCCGTCATGCTGGTAGAAGTAAGCCTGCGGCGTCAGCAATGAGTCCGATGGACAAAGGCCCGCTTCGTGAAGGCCTTCTTCTCTTTGCAAAAGGCTCTGGCGGCATCGAACGTGGAGGTTCTCGCCAGCCGTGATGCATCGTAGCCCAGTGAGGTATCTCGTTGCGGTACGCACCCCTAAGTCGGCCGTTCCCACAAGGGGACATCCAAGGATGAGACTTCTGCCAAGACTCGTGCGCTTTTCCCCGTGTGGTTTGGTCGTCATCGCACTTGTGCTGTCCGTGGCCGCTGATGGACTTGCGCAGAGTCATGAGTGGCTCCTCGGCAATTGGTCGGGCACGTATCGCGAGGCGACAGGGGTGAGTTCCGGTTCCGGCACGCTGACGGTTCGTGAGGAAGCGGGGACTTTGAAATGGACATGGACAGGGGGGGGGAGAGGGGGCAAAACCGAGGCAGAGGGCGTCGTCACGAAGGCTGACGCATCCTCGGCTGAGCTTCAGGGCAAACTCACCTTTCACTATGTTCCCACCTTCATAGGTGTCAGCGTGACGGTGAGACTCGCGGTTTCACCGAGTGGCCTGTCAGGGACAGGGTGGAACGACCAGCTAAATTCCACAGGCGTGTGGGAGTTCACCAAGGAGAAGTAAGCGGCCTCCGCGGCCCGAGCCTGAGCGCCTGGCCGCGGAGTCCGGCCGACATCGGCGTTACCAGAGCAAGTCCGACGGTGTGTCGCTTCGCTGGGGAATCCGCTCCCTAGTTGTCATCTCAGTTCCCCAGCATCACTACGGCGCTTCCCGCCAAGTGATTGAATCTCCGATCGTCTACTTTGGCACCTCCCTTGCTCTGCCGGGAAGCGACGGTGTGGCCCTTTTCCTAAGATCTAGAGGAGACGACGGCCATGGGCGGCAACCAGCTCCGAAAGCCTGGTCGGGCCATGAGATCCCGGACGGGGGCGAAGGGCCAATCGTCCCGATGGGCGGTCGTCCTCGCCGGAGGCCAGGGCATGCGCCTGAGAGGCCTGATCCAGCAGGTCTATGGCGAGGAGCGTCCGAAGCAGTTCGCCGTGCTCACGGGGACGAGGTCCCTCCTGGGCCAGACCCTCGATCGCGCGGGGCTGCTCATGCCGGGGGAGCGGACGCTCGTCATCGGCATGGCCGGCCAGATGGGCTATATGGCGGCCGAGATTCGTCGCTCTCAGACCGGACCGCATGTGCTCGAGCAGCCTCGAGACAGGGGAACCGGCGCGGCCATTCTTCTTTCGGCCCACTGGATAGGTGCTCAAGATCCCGAGGCGATCGTCGTCGTCCTCCCGTCCGATCACTTCGTGGGGGACGATGAGGCGTTCGCCGACCACGTCGCCGCGGCATTGGACGCGGTCGAGCGCATGCCGGAGCGCATCGTGCTGCTGGGAGCCCGGCCGACCGCGCCCGAGACCGACTATGGCTGGATCGAGGCCGGAGAGCCATTGTCGGGGTCCGGGGCATCCCCTATTTACGCGGTACGGCAGTTCATCGAGAAGCCCGGACAGGCGGTGGCGAGCCGGCTCCTGGAGTCCGGCGGACTGTGGAACACGTTCGTGTTCGCGGCCCGCGCCGCCACGATCGTCGAGGCGGGCCGGGCGCATCTGCCCGCCCTTCACGAGCGACTCGCCCGGATCGCGAGTTTCGCGGGCACCGAGCACGAGCGGTGGGCCTTGCGCCAGGGTTACGAGCTGGCGCCCCGGGCGAGCTTCTCCCGCGACGTGCTCGAGCAGTGCCCGGAGCGGCTGGGCGTCATGCCGCTGACCGGAGTCTCCTGGCGCGATCTCGGAACTCCCCGCGGGGTCCTGGAGACCCTCGAGGAGACAGGGAGCCGGCCGCCGTGGCTCGCCGCGGTACGTGCCGCTTGCGGAGCTACCGGCCGGTCCTGAGGGACGAGGCGAGACCATGGACCAGAACCGAGGCCGTGTTGCCGGGAATCCGGGCTTGCGGCAGGTCCTTCGCGTGGAGAGCCTCCACGGCCTTACCTATGATCGAGGCATGACGCCGTCGTCGAGCGGAGCCGCGCTAGAGCTGACCGCCAGGAACATGGCAACAGACAGAGAGGGCCACACAATGAGATTCACAACATTTTTGCTGGTCGGTCTCGTCATGCTTGGTGGCGCGAGTTGCGCGAGTGCCCCGTCGGCGCAGCCCGGTGCGGACGTGTCCGGCACATGGCAGGGGACGTGGGCGTATTCTCAGCAGTCGACGCTGGGCAGTGGCCAGATCACGATGACTCTCAGCCAGACGGGATCCAAGGCCACCGGCAGCATGGTCGTCACCGGAGCACCCGTCGATCGCTCAGGCCCGGTCACGATTCTTGTGAGCGGCAACGACGTACACTTTGTCTACCCGACCGGATTCACAGGGTATCTCACGGTGTCGGGGGACGACATGAAGGGCCAGATCGACGGTATGAACCCCGCAAATGTGGTCCTGAAGAGACAGCGTTAGGAGCCGAGCAGGACAGCATGAGTGGATCGCCCGACGGGCCGCCCGACCCCTCCGGGCCGCTCAGCCGGCACGCGTCGAGCGCGGTGACGCGATGATGCCCGACGACGGCGCGCGCACCGCGCTCGCGGCCCTCAAGGCGGCGTCCCGCCGGCCACGCCGCGCCTGCGTCGAACGCCGGCTGATGCCCGATCCGCGCCCGTGGGCACGCATCGCGCTGGTCGTCCTCGTCGTCGTCGCGCTCGGTGCGACGCTCCACCTCACCGGGCTCGACGCGTACCTCTCGCGCGAGCGCCTCCGGCACCTGATGGCGTC
>Ga0335071_10006390_pt1 | contig 12165 bp, 10 predicted proteins | sample Lox_Sample_15_FD_206724 | JGI IMG/M metagenome (GOLD analysis project Ga0335071, IMG submission 206724) | Soil microbial communities from Loxahatchee National Wildlife Refuge, Florida, United States - Lox_Sample_1.5 | ecosystem: Environmental > Terrestrial > Soil > Wetlands | place: USA...
CCGCCGCGCCGCCCCCGCCCGCCGCGCCGCCCTGCGCGGCGCTCATGTCCACGCCGCCTTTTCGCCGTTGGGGGCCACGATCACCTTCAGGCCCGCGCGCGACTCGTGGAACGCGAATGCTTCCGCCGTGCCCTCCAGCGGGAACACGCGCGAGATGTACTTCCTGGCCTGCACCGCGCCGCGCGCGATGAGGTCCACGGCCACGCGGTGGTGCCGGGGAAGCGAGCCGTGGCTTCCCATCACGAAGCATTCCTTGTAGTGGATGAGGTTGGAGTCGAAGGTGAGCTTGGGCTGGTTCTTCAGCCCTCCGAAGAGGTTGACGTAGCCGCGGTGGGCCACCATGCGGATGGCATCCTCGTGCGCCTGTACGCTGCCCGAGGTGGTGATGGCAAGGTCCACGCCTTCCCCGCCGGTCTCCTTCATCACCGTGTCCACCAGGTTCTCTTCCTCGGTGGCGATGAACCGGGCCTCCGGCAGGAACTGGCGTGCCATCTCGAGGCGGGCCTTCGAGCGCTGCGCGGCGAACACCTTCGACGCGCCGAAGACCTTGCACAGCTCCAGCATCATGCAGCCGATCGGACCCAGCCCGATGATGCAGATGCTTTTGCCGATGCCGAACCTCGCGAGCTCCAGACCGTTCAACGCGCAGGCAAGCGGCTCGGCGATCGCGGCTTCCGCGTAGGTGAGCCCGTCCGGGATCGGCGTCACCGGCCCGTAGTTCAGCGTGGTGGAGTTCAGGACCATGCGCTGCTGGAAGCCGCCGGGGAACTGGTAGCCAATGGCGTAGTTGATGGAGCAGTTGGTGCCCGCGTCGCTGGTGCACCACTTGCAGGTGCCGCACGGAACGTCGGCCCCGAGCGCGATGCGCTGGCCTTCCTTCACGCGCGTCACGGCCTTTCCCGCCTTCACGATCCTTCCCGCGATCTCGTGGCCAATGACCGTGGGTGGTTTCACGCGGTCGTTTCCATAATGGAAGATCCTGATGTCGGAACCGCAGACCGCGCACGCGTTGACTTCCAGGATGGCCTGGTCGTCCGCGCACGCCGGTTCCTGGACGGACTTCACGCTGATCGAGTTGAGGGATTCGAGGACCGCAGCCTTCATGGGGATACTCCTTCGGGGACGCCCCAGTATATCCGTGCGCGGGCTTTCGGCAAGGGCGTTGCGCTCGCGCGCGAAGTCTCCAGGGGCGTGCGGACTCATGGTTACGGGGATACAATGACGATGAGTTCAGGGAGGTGATTGCAGACATGAAAAGATCCGTTGTCGTGCTCCTGGCGGCCTCCCTCATCGTCTTCGCAGCCGTCGGGGCCTCTGCATTCTCTTTCAGCCAGTTCCAGACCGCCGGGTCGGACTTCGCAGGCGGGGTTGCCAGCGCGCTGCCGCTCGAGTCGTCGGTGGGGCTCAACTGGTCCGATGCGTGGATCGGGCAGTTGTTGGACGTGCCGCCGCATTTCGGGATCGGCGTAACGGTAGGCGCCGCCGCGATGCCGTACTCCGCGATCCAGGGGGCGCTCAGCACCTTCGGCGTGTCCCTGCCGTCGGGAGCCAACTTCATGTCGACGTACGGCGTGCCGCTTCCGGCCTACACGGTGGACGTGCGGATCGGCGGTTTCGTGCTTCCGTTCGACATCGGGCTGAAGTTCGGCTACCTGCCGCCCGGCGCCCTGTCAAGCCTGGGATTCAGCGGGTTCAGCGCGGACTACCTGAACGTGGGCGGTGACATACGCCTCGGGATCATCCAGGACCGGGGCCTTCTGCCAGGCCTGTCCGTCGGCGTGGGATACACCTACATGCGGGGCAACATCGGCATCCCCGGGATGCTGGGCGGCCCGATCACGGTCAGCAGCGTTTCCTACGGCGGCACCACGCACACCATCGGGTTCACCGACCCGTCGGTGAACTTCCTCTGGGACTCGAGCGTAATCGACGCCAAGATACAGCTCAGCAAGACGCTCCTGTTCATCACGCCGTACGTCGGCCTCGGCGCCTCGTACGGCTTCTCCAGTGCCGGCGTCGGTATGCAGTCTTCGATGACGGTGGACGGCGTGGCGGCCACGCAGTCCGACCTGGACCAGATCAACTCCGCCTTCGGCACCAGCTACACGCTCCAGAACCCCGGCTTCGGCGTGTACGCGACCGCCAACGGGTTCTCCGCGCGCGTCTTCGGGGGCTTCTCCCTGAACATCTTCATCCTGAAGATTGGAGTGGGAGCGGAGTACGAGCTCCTGAGCGGCTCCATGGCCGGCATGGCCAATGCCCGCATCCAGTTGTAGGGCATCACCGTAGAGCACTCCTGCGGGGCGGCATCCGCCGCCCCGTTTCCTGCACTTGATTCACCTCCCCAGGCCCGGGTAGGCTGGGGAACACATGAAAGCTCTCGTCCTGACCCGGGACGCCGTCGTGGAATACCTCGACGTACCGGATCCCGTGCGTCCCGGCCCCGGCTGGGCCCTCGTCAAGGTGGCGTACTCCGGCATCTGCAACTCGGACCTCCACCGCGGGTTCGAAGGGGCGGCCTACCACTACCCGTTGATCATGGGCCACGAGTTCTCGGGCGTCGTGGAGGAACCCGCCGCCGGCGGCCGGTTCCAGAGGGGGGCCCGCGTCATCGTGTTCCCCCTGATTCCCTGCCGCAAATGCATTCCCTGCCAGACCGGCGACTATGCCCAGTGCGTGGACTACGACTACCTCGGTTCGCGCCGCGACGGCGCGTTCGCGGAACGGGTCTGGGCGCCGGACGCCAACCTGTTCGCGGTCCCGGAAGGCGTCAGCATGCAGGACGCCGCCATGACCGAGCCCTGCGCCGTGGCGCTGCACGGCACCGGCAAGCTCACCATCCAGGCCGGGGACGCCGGGGCCGTGTTCGGGGGAGGCCCGATCGGCAACATGGCCGCGCAGTGGATGCGGCTTCGGGGGTGCGCCCGGGTCTTCATTGTCGACATCGATGACCGCAAGCTTTCGATTGCCGGCGAGATGGGCTTCATCCCGGTCGACTCCCGCAAGGGAGACCCGGTGGAGCAGATCAAGGCGCAGACCGGCGGCGCCGGGGCGGACCGCGTGGTGGAGGCCATTGGCCTCCCGCTGACGTTTCTCCAGGCGGTCCAGGCCGCCGCGCGCTTTGGCGAGGTGGTGTTCCTGGGCAACATCCGCGGCAGCTTCCAGGTCGGGGAGAAGGATTTTTCTTCCATACTGAGGCGCGAGCTGACCATCCGTGGCACCTGGAACTCGCGCGTGGTGCCCGAGTCCCGAAACGAGTGGACCACGGTGCTTTCCCACATGGGCACCCGGGTGCACGTGGCGGGCCTGGTCAGCCACACGCCCCGGCTGTCCGAGGGCGCCGACATCTTCCGCCGCATCCTGGGGCGCAAGGAGTTCTTCAACAAGGTGGTGTTCGTGCCCTCGGAGGGCGAGGCCGGGGCCCCGGGGCGGCGGTCATGAGGTTCTACCTCGGCGTCAAGAGCGATCCGATCGAGAGCCGCTACAGCTTCGAGTGGCTCTTCGATCTCATGAACGGCTGCGGCGTGCACCGGCTGCAGATGGGCTCTTCTTCACCCGTGTACTTCGCGGGGGACGACTACTTCCGCGGCCTGCGGCGGACGGCGGAAAAGAAGGGCGTGCAGATCACCAGCATGTTCAGCTCGCACCGCGACCTCGGGTTCGGCCACCGCGATCCCACGCTGGAGGAGTCCACGCGGCGCGGCTGGGAGCGCTTCATCCACGTCTGCTCGGTGGTGGGCGCGCAGTCCGTCGGGTCCAACGCCTCCCTGGTGATGCGTGACCAGCCCGACACGCGCGAGCCGGGCCTGCGGATGTTCATCCAGCAGATGAAGAGCCTCCTGGAAACGGCGCGGCAGAGCGGACTGCAGGCCCTGACCGTGGAGCCCATGTCGTCGGTGTACGAGCTCCCCTCCACCCCGGAGGACATCCGCCGCATCTGCGGCGAGCTGGACGCCTGGCACGCGGCGCACCCCGACACCACGGTGCCCCTGCAGCTGTGCGGGGACATCTCGCACGGGCTGGCGGACGCGGACGGCACGGTGACCCACGACAACTGGAGCCTGTTCGAGATGCAGGTGCCGTGGATGCGGGAGTTCCACTTCAAGAACACGGATTCCATCTTCAACTCGACGTTCGGATTCGGGCCCGAAGAGCGGAAAAAGGGGATCGTGGACCTCGGGCGGCTCCGCGCGCTCGTCCTGGCGCACGCCGGCCGCTTCCCCTGCTCGGAGCTCACGGGTTATCTTGAGATCGCCGGGCCCAAGGTGGGCAGGGAATACGCGGACCGGCACCTCGAGCGCATGCTCGTGGAATCCCTCCAGGCGTTGACCGCCGTGTTCACGGATGGGGAGAAGTTGTCATGACCGATCTGAAAAAGCTCGAGGTGTGGTTCGTCACCGGCAGCCAGGGGCTGTACGGCAAGGAAACGCTGGACAAGGTGGCCGAGCACTCGCGGGAGATCGCCCGGGAGCTGGACGCATCCCCGCTGCTTCCCGTCCGCGTGGTGTTCAAGCCCGTGGTCACCTCGCCGGAGGCGATTCTTTCGGTATGCCGGGAAGCCAACGCCGAGAAGAGCTGCATCGGCCTCATCACGTGGATGCACACGTTCTCCCCGGCCAAGATGTGGATTGCCGGCCTCACGGCGCTCTCCAAGCCCTTCGTGCACCTGCACACGCAGTACAACCGGGACATCCCCTGGTCCGCCATCGACATGGACTTCATGAACCTCAACCAGGCCGCGCACGGTGACCGGGAGTTCGGGTTCATGGTCACGCGGCTGCGCCGCGAGCGAAAGGTGGTGGTGGGCCACTGGAAAGAGAAGGACGTCCAGGAGGAGCTCGGCGCGTGGATGCGCGTGGCCTGCGGCTGGCACGAGCTTCGCACGCTGCGCGTGGCGCGCTTCGGAGACAACATGCGCCACGTGGCCGTCACCGAGGGAGACAAGGTGGAGGCGCAGGTGCGCTTCGGCTACGAGGTGCACGGGTACGGCATCGGGGACCTCGTGGACCGCGTCTCGCAGGTCACGGACGCGGAATCCGAGCGCATGCTGGCCGACTACGACGCGAAGTACGACGTGGACAAGGACCTGCGTCCCGGCGGGGCCAAGCGGGCAGCGCTGAAGGAGTCCGCCAAGATCGAGGTGGGACTGCGCGCCTTCCTGGCGGACGGCAACTTCGGCGCATTCACGGACTGCTTCGAGGACCTGCACGGCATGCTGCAGCTCCCCGGGCTGGCGGTGCAGCGGCTGATGGCGGACGGCTACGGGTTCGGCGCCGAGGGAGACTGGAAGACCTCCGCGCTGGTGCGCGCCATGAAAGTGATGAGCGCAGGCCAGAAGGGCGGCACCTCGTTCATGGAGGACTATACCTACCACCTGGATCCGAAGGGCCCGAAGGTGCTGGGCGCGCACATGCTGGAGATCTGCCCGTCACTCGCGGATGGCAAGCCCGAGCTCTCCATGCACCCGCTGGGCATCGGCGGCAAGGCGGACCCGGCGCGGCTCATCTTCACCGCGGCGCGCGGCCCGGCGCTCAACGTCACGATCATCGACCTGGGGACGCGCTTCCGCATGGTGGTCAACGAGGTGGACGTGGTGGCACCGGATGCGCCGCTCCCGAAGCTCCCGGTGGCGCGCGCGCTGTGGGTGCCGCGCCCCAACCTGAAAGTCGCCGCGGGCGCCTGGATCCACGCGGGCGGCGCGCACCACTCCGTGTTCAGCTACTCGGTAACCGCGCAGCAGCTGGAAGACCTCGCGGACATGGCGGGCATCGAGTACGTGCTCATTGACGCCAAGACCGAGGTAGCCCAGTTCCGCAAGGAGCTGCGCTGGAACGCCGCGTACTGGCACCTCGCCGGCGGGGTATAAGAGAGGCCGGCTCAGGACCTCGGCTTCTGGGGCACCTTGTCCAGTCGTGACAGGTCGTAGCCCTGGTCCTGAGCCATCTGCCTCATCTGTCCGTACAGCTCGTCGCTCACCTCCGGCGTGCGCGCGAGGAACCACAGGTAGTCCCGCGAGTCCGATCCGACCAGCGCCCACGAGTAGCTCTCCTGGTCCAGCCCGAAGACGAGGTAGTCCCCGGCGAACGGCCAGAAGAAGCTCACCTTGAGCGCGGCCGGGCGCCGGGCGTCGGGCACCCAGGCAACGCCCTTCGCCTCGGTATACGGGCCGTCCACGCCGTCGCGAAACCCGCTGTTCACCACCTGGATCCGGCCGTCCGGCCGCAGGCTGTACTCGGCGGTAGTGCCCACGATGTTCCGCTCGAATCCCTTGGTGAACCGCGCGATCTCGTACCATCGACCCAGGTACCGCTGCAGGTCCAGGCGGTCCACGAGTGCCAGGGAACCAAGGCCCCGGGGCGTGCCTGCGCAGCCGAAGAGCGCCGCGGCCGCCAGGACCGGGACCAACAGGAGCCGTCCATTTTGCATCATGGGGCCAGTATAGCGCACCTGGCAAGGAAGGAGCTGCAGCGGCGCGGGTGCGAGGAGGCGCGGGGCGGTGAGGGCACGGACCGCCGTGGACCGCCTTTGGCTACACCGCATAGTCGATGGTCATGAGCAGGCGGGCCGTGGCCGCGCCCGGGTTCTCGTAGCGGTGCGGCTGGCCGGCGGGGAACTGGATCACCTGGTCGTGCGCGGCCGTGGAGACCGAGTCCCCGATGGTGACCTTCACGCTGCCGGAGATGACCAGCACGGTCTCCCGCGCATCTCCCTGGTGGGGCTCGCCTTCGAAACGGACGCCGCCGTCGATCTCCGCGTAGTAGATCTCCAGGGGACGCTCGGGCTGGAATTCCACCAGCGGGTACAGGCGGTAGCCGCGGCGTCCCGACCGGATGGTGCCGCGGGAGGTGAAATCCGCCGCCTGCGCGCGCACCGCCCTGCGCGAGAGCAGCGCGGAGAACGGCACGCGAAGCCCGTTGGCGATCTTCCACAGGACGCTGATGGTCGGGCTGGACCGCTCGATCTCGATCTGGCGCAGCATGCTCTTGCTGACGCCGCTGAGGCGCGCCAGCTGGTCCAGGCTGAGGTCCCGCGCCTTTCGAAGTGCGCGAAGGTTTTCCGCCACCGAGATCTCGCCTGCGCCCATGGGCCCCCCTTGACTGCTATGACGCCCCAATGTACGCTATAACGTCCATTGGCCCGCCGTGCAACTTTAGCGTGGAGCGCGGCCGGCCGGCAAGGAGCACGGGATCATGGAGCTCTCCTGGGTCGCCCTGTCCAGTTTCGTGCTGGTGACCACCTTCACCCCCGGGCCCAACAACATCTCGGCGATGTCCGTGGGCATCTCCTCCGGCTACCGGCGGGCGCTGCCGTTCATCGGCGGGATCGTGCTGGGGTTCTTCCTGGTGATGTGCTCCTGCGCCCTGGTCGCCGCCGTGCTCCTGGCGGCGTTCCCCTGGCTGCAGCTGGCGCTGCGCATCGGCGGCTCGTCGTACATTGCGTGGCTGGCCGTGCACACGTTCCTCGGGGGCCTGCACCCGGACCCGGCCGGCCGCCCGGCCCTGGGGTTTGCCAACGGGCTGGTGCTCCAGCTGCTCAACGCCAAGGTGATCGTCTACGGGCTGACGCTGTATTCGACGTTCCTGGCCCCCTTCTCGGGGCGCGCGGCGATGCTTGCCGTCTTCGCGCTGGGGGCTGCCCTGGTGGGCTTCAGCGCGGTTTCCACCTGGGCGCTCGCGGGCTCCGCGTTGACGCGGCTGCTGGCGCGCCCGCGGGTCCGCCGCGTCACGTTCGCGGTCCTCGGGCTCGTGCTCCTGTACACCGCGGTGGAGTCGTCGGGCCTGCTTGAGCTCCTGGCCGGCCGCCCTATCGCGTGAACTGGATCTCGACGTTCCAGGGGTCGCGGGCGCGCACCGTCCCGTCGTCCCGGCGGACGGGTGCGCCGGCTTCTTCCAGCCGACGCGCGAGCCCGGCCAGGTCCTCGACCCCGGGGATCCGCACCACCAGGGACTCGATGCCCGTCGAATCTTCGGGGGCCGCCGGCGCGCCGCGGGACGCCCAGCTGTTCAATCCCACGTGGTGGTGGTAGCCGCCCGCGCTCAGGAACGCGGCTCCCTGCCAGCGCGCGGTCACGTCGAATCCCACCACGCCGTGGTAGAAGCTCACCGCCTGCTCCACGTCGGCCACCTGCAGGTGCACGTGTCCGATCTTCGTCCCCGCGGGGAGTACGCCCGGCGGGGCGGGATCACGGTCACCCTCCTGCAGCAGGCCTTCCAAGTCCAGCGGCTCGGTGGCCATTTCCACGGCGCCGTTGCTCCATCGCCACTCCGAGCGCGGGCGGTCGCGGTAGATCTCGATCCCGTTCCCGTCCGGGTCCGCGAGGTACAGCGCCTCGCTCACCAGGTGATCGGCCTGGCCGATCCCGATCTCCGCCCCCGCGAGTCGCCGGAGGGCCTGCCCGAGCGCGCCGCGCGTGGGAACCAGGACGGCAAAGTGGAAGAGCCCCGAGAATCGCCGAAGAGCGTGCGCACCGGGCACCCGGCGGAGCAGGAGCACCGGGGCGCCGCCCGCGCCAAGCGCCGCAAGGCCATCCGGACCGGGCACTTCCTGGAATCCCAGGATCTCACGGTAGAATCGCACGGAGCGCTCGGTGTCCGCGACCCGCAGCGTCACGGGACCGAGGCTCGTATCCGGCGGAAGGGAGTGCCGCACTACCTCAGGGACGGGATGGGCACCTTGGGATTGACCTCGGTCCCGTAATCCACCGTGGGATGGTCGAACCCGCAGATCCGCGAGAGCTCTCCCCGGTAGCCGTCGAAGTCCGCGACCTGGTTGAGCGTTTCCGTGGTGACGGACTGCCATCTCTCCTTCACCTGGCTCTGGACCTCGGGATCCAGCTCCATCTCGTCCAGGCGCACGCGCCCCTCGTCGTCCACCGGGATGGTGCCGTTGCCGTAGAGGCGGTCGCGGAACAGGCGATTGATCTGCTCGATGCACCCTTCGTGGGTGCCCCGGTCTTTCATGATGCGGTAGAGGATCATGATGTACAGTGGCACGAACGGGATGACCGCGCTCGCCTGCGTGACCACGGCCTTGTTCACCGCGACCACCGCCCGGCCGCCGATCCGGGACAGGGATGCATCCAGCGTCTTTGCCGTTGCCTCCAGGTGCTCCTTGGCCTTCCCGATGGTGCCGTCACGGTAGATCGGCGCGGTAATGCTGGAACCGATGTAGGAGTACGCCACCGTGCGTACTCCCTCTGCCAGCAGGCCGGCGCGGGACAGGGCGTCCATCCACAGCTGCCAGTCCTCGCCGCCCATCACCGCGATGGTGCCGGTGATCTCCTCCTCCTTGGCGGGCGGGACCGAGGTCTCGTAGACCTGCCCGGTCTGCAGGTTCACCGTCTTCGCGGTGAACGACTTGCCGATGGGGCGAAGCGCGGAGCTGAATGCGCCGCGGCGCGGGGCGGCAAGGCTGTAGACCACCAGGTCCACGGGCCCCGTCTTCTGCTTCAGCAGCTCGATGGTCTGCTCTTTCATCTGGTCGGAGAACGCGTCCCCGTTGAGGCTCCACGCGCCCAGCCCTGCCGCGTGCGCTTCCTGCTCGAAGAAGGCGCTGTTGTACCAGCCCGCCGAGGCCGTGCGCTCCTCGTCCGCGGGCCGCTCGTAGAACACGCCCACGGTGTCCGCCCCGGAGCCGAACGAGGCGGCGATGCGGGACGCCAGCCCGTACCCGGTGGACGCGCCGAGGATCAGCGCCTTGCGGGGGCCCCGCTTCATCCTGGGAAGCGAGTGCACGTAAGATATCTCTTCCTGGACCATCTCTTCGCAGCCGCGAGGATGGACGGAGAGACACACCGCTCCCCGGATTCGTCGTTCTATCAGCATGGCCAGAAGATAACCATTGACTCGGCAACCGGCGAGCGCAACGTGGCCCGGGGTTGCCGCCGCGCGGTGCCCGACAGTACGCTTACCGGACATGCCGCGCGGCAGCCTCGAGGTCGAAGGCGGACCGGCCCTGCGCTGGCTCGCCGCCGCACCCGCCTCCCCACGATATCTCGCGGTGCTCCTCGTCCTGGCCGGGCTGTACATCCTGTGCGCCAAGCTGGGGCTGCGCCTGGCGCTGCTCAACCCGAGCGCCACCGCGGTGTGGGCGCCCACGGGCATCTCGTTCGCCGCGTTCCTGCTGCTCGGGCCGCGGGCGATCCCCCCGGTGCTGATCGGGGCGTTCATCAGCAACCTGACCACCTCGGGCACGCTCCTGACCTCTGCGGTCATCGCCCTGGGCAACACCGCGGAAGGGCTCGTGGGCGCCGCGCTGGTCCGCCGGTTCGCCGGCGGGCCGCGCGTCTTCGATCGTGCCGCCACCATCTTCCGCTTCGTGCTGCTGTCCGCCCTGGCGTCCACGGCCGTGAGCGCTACCGTGGGTGTCGGGACGCTTGCCGTGGCGGGGTACGCGCGGCTGTCGAACCTTGGGGAGATCTGGCTCACGTGGTGGCTGGGCGACGCGGTGGGTGACGTGGTGGCCGCGCCGGTCATTGTCCTGCTGCTCACCTCCCGGGGCGGGAGGTGGACGCCGGCCCGGGTGATCGAAGCCGCCCTGCTCGCGGCGGCCCTGGCGGCGGCCGGCTGGGGCGGCTTTCACCTGCGCGGCGGCGAGCTGCTGTCGTTCAAGTTCCTGTGCATCCCGCCCCTGCTGTGGGCCGCGTTCCGCTTCGAGCCGCGGGAAGCCGCCCTGGCCCCGCTGCTCCTCGCCGCCGCCGCGGTGGCCGCGGCCACCAGCCTTGCTGCGTCGGACCGGTCGCTGTCGGGGCAGGACGAGAACAGCCTGCTCCTGCAGCTGCAGGCGTTCGTGGGGGTCGCCGCGGTGACCACGCTTGCCGTTGCCTCCGTGGCGTCGGAGCAGCGCGCGCTCACGGGGCGCCTGCAGCGTGCCGCCGAGGACCTGCAGGGCAAGGTGGATGCCGCCGGCGAGGCGCTGGCCGGCACCGCGGCGGAGGCGCGGCTGACCGCGGGCCTGCTCTCCCGGTCCGAGCAGCTTGCGCGCACGGGAAGCTTCCGCTGGGACACGGTGTCCAACCGCGTGACGTGGTCCGAGCAGCTGTGCCGCATTGCCGGGCGGCGCCGCTCCGAGCTGGACGGGACCTGGGAGGAGCTGCTGGGGTTCGTCCACCCGCTCGATCGCCGGCGCACGCGGGCCCGGGTCGCCCTCGCCGTGAAGCACGGCGGCTCCTACCACCTGCTCACGCGGATCATCCGCACGGACGGGGAAACGCGGTGGCTGGACGCGCTGGGGGAGGCTTCCGAAGAGACGTCCGGTCGCCTGCAGATCTACGGCGTCTGCCGCGACATCACCGGGGAGCGCCAGGAGGAGGCGCGGTTCCAGGGGCTGCTCGAGTCCGCGCCGGACGCCATGGTGGTGGTGGACCGCCGCGGGATCGTCGTCATGGTCAACGGGCAGGCGCAGCGGCTCTCGGGCTACTCGCGCGCGGAGCTCGTGGGCCAGGCGGTGGAGCTGCTGGTGCCCGAACGCTTCCGCTCGCGCCACCTCGGCCACCGCGAGAGCTATTTCGCGCTGCCGGCCACGCGGCCCATGGGAGCGGGACTGGAGCTGTACGTCCGCCGGCGGGATGGCAGCGAGTTCGCCGCCGAGATCAGCCTCAGCCCCCTGGAGACCCCCGAAGGCCTGCTGGTGACCGCGGCCATACGGGACATCACGCTGCGTCGGCAGGCGGAGGAATCCATCCGCCAGCTCTCGCACCGCCTGCTCCAGGTCCAGGACGAGGAGCAGCAGCGCATCGCGGCGGAGCTGCAGTCCGGCGTGGCCCGCACGCTGGAGGGCATCCGCACCGAGCTGACGGCGGTGCGCGAATCCGGAACGGTCTTCGACTGGAAGACCGCCGACGCCCTTCGCAGGAGCATGGACCTGGCGCGGCAGGCCGTCACGGAAGTGCGCACCCTCTCGCACATGCTGTACCCGCGGCTGCTGGAGGAGGCTGGGCTGGTGGAGGCGATTCGCTACTTCCAGGGCGGATTCCAGGAACGGACCGGCATCAAGGTGTACCTCGACCTGCCCGGCAAGTTGCGCCGCCTCCCGCCGGAGGCCGAGCGCACCCTGTTCCGCGTGGTGCAGGAATGCCTGGGCAACGTGCAGCGCCACTCCCACGCCACCCAGTCATGGGTCCGCCTACGGCGCGAGCCGTCCCAGGTGGTCCTCGAAGTCCGAGAC
>Ga0335071_10006393_pt1 | contig 12163 bp, 15 predicted proteins | sample Lox_Sample_15_FD_206724 | JGI IMG/M metagenome (GOLD analysis project Ga0335071, IMG submission 206724) | Soil microbial communities from Loxahatchee National Wildlife Refuge, Florida, United States - Lox_Sample_1.5 | ecosystem: Environmental > Terrestrial > Soil > Wetlands | place: USA...
CCCGATACCAGCGCCACCTTCCCATCGAACCGCATGTCGTCGCTCCTTCCGGGCCCGCACTAGCCGGGCCCGCATTAGGAACCCGCGGCCGGCCGAGTGTCAAGGCGCGAGAAGAGGTGGAACAGGGCCTTGTCGCGCTGCCGGGCAACCATGTCGAGCGGGCTGACCCCCTTGGCGTCACGCAGGCGCGGGTCGGCGCCGTGGCGGAGAAGCAGCTCCATGTATCGCCGCTCGCTGCGTTTCTTCACCAGCGCGTGGAGCGCGCTCACTCCCTTCGAGTTCTGGAAGTTCACGTTGGCGCCGTGGTGCAGGAGCCGCTCCGCAGCCTTGAATCGGCTCCACTTGATCGCCCCGAGGAAGGGCGTCTCGTCCTCCGCGACGGGGTCGAGGCGGGCTCCCGCCTTCACGAGGAGGTCGATGGCTTCTACATCGTCGTGAGAGCCCGCCGTCCAGAGGCAATACTCCGGCGTGGAGCCGCGCTTCAGGAGGAGTTTCGCCAGCGGGTGGTTGCGGCCCCGGGAGAGCGCATACCAGAGCGGAGTAGCCTTGAAGGCGCCGCCCCCCTCGACGAAGGCCGGCTCGTCGACGTCGAATCCGCGGTCGAGGAGGAGCCGGGCCAGCGCGAGGGAGCGGGCCCTTGTCTTGTCGCTCGCGGGAAGCCCGCAGAGGAAGTGGAGCGCGTTGCGGCGCCGCTCGTCCTTCACCTTCGACAGCTCGGGATGGGAATCGAGCAGCGCGGAGACCGCCTCGACATCGAGAGCCTTGATGGCGTTGAAGAGCCGCGCCTTGCTCATCGCCTCACTCCTCCTCGGGCACGCCGGCCCGCCGTAGCGCGTCCTGCACCGCCTCGCTTCCCCTCACCTGACGAGGAAGCCGGGCCCCCGCCGCGATGAGCAGCTCCACGATGGCGGGGTAGTCGCCGTGATCGATCTCCTCCGGGAGCTTCATGCCGGGGCCTCCGAAGACATCGTGACAGTTCAGCGAGCCGTGGATGGTCGTGTCGAGCGCGTCTCCGCCGTAGCGGTTCACCTGGTGGATGTCCGCCCGGCGCTCCACGAGGATCCGCGCGGCGTCCGCGCTCCCGCGCCAGGCTGCCCAGTGGAGCGGCGGTGTCCCGTCGAGTCCGCCCAGGGCGTTCGGGTCGGCCCCCGCGTCGAGATGTTGGCGCACGAGCTCGACATCGTCCCGTCCCGCGGCATAGCACAGCACGTCCGGGTCCACCTGCACCGGGCTCCGGTCGTCGCCCACGAGCGTGGATTCGTCGGCCCCGCGCTTACGAAGGAGATGCGCCACGTCCTCGCGTTGCTGGCGCACGGCGGAGCGGAAAGGCGTCAGGCCAAGATCATCGCGTGCGTTCGGATCGGCCCCCGCATCGAGGAGCTGGCGGATGATGGGCACACTCCGGCCGTAGACCACCGCGCGGTGCAGGTGCGTGCGGTCGTGCATCCATGGGATGCGGAAATTCGGGTCGGCGCCGTGACGAAGGTAGAGCTCGACTCCCGTGAGATTCTCGAAGTCGAGCATTCTCGCCAGACAGTAGGAGACGCGCTTCGGGTGCGGCGGCCGGGCGGCCTCGAGGAGAAGCTGCAGGCAGGCGGTGTCGGCAAATTCCGAAGCGTGATAGAGGGCCTCGAGTCCGTACGAGCCGGCGCGGATGTCGTCGTCAGGATCGTCGTGCCCTTCGTTCCCGTCGGCCCCCGCATCGAGCAGCATGCGCGTCAGTCCGGCATGATTGGCGATGCCCGCCGCACCGTAGAGGGCCGTCTGCGTCCACGTCTCGCCTTCCTCGACCACGGTGACCCGGGCGTTCACGTCGGCGCCATGGTCGAGCAGTAGACGCACGACCCGAACGATACCGTCTGTTCGCCGAGCGTCCGTCCGCAGGAACCTGGAGAAGCACGCATACAGGATGGGCTCGCGATCGAGCGGGCCTCCCTTGCTACGGGCGAGCGCCGGGTCGCGGTCCAGCAGTCGAGCCGCGTGCTCGGCGGCGCCGCACACGCACGCGGTGTAGAGATCGAATCGCTCGAGGCCAGGCTCGGCGGCGAGGAGCGCGGAGGCCCGGCGCATGTCGGCATGGCAGGCGGCACGCACCAGAAGGGCGGCGCGCTCGTGCGTGGCGAGCAGCCGCGCCTCCACGAACTGCTTCCAGCGCGGCCAGCTCGCGAAGCCGTACTCGCGGGCGATGACGAGCTGTGCGTCGTGCAGGGCGGCGGGCCGGCGGCTCGCCCCAGCCGGAAAGCGCGGATGGTGCCATCGGAAGCGCTCCTGAGCAGCCGCGTCGCCGGTATTGAAGGCGTCGAGCAGAGCGCGTGCCTGCTTGCGGTCGAACTCGAGCGACGGACGGGGCGGGATGGGACGGCTCGGCATGACACGACCTCCTTCATGTTGGCCCGTCGTCCGCACAGCGGGCGCTGAAGGGGTCATGACCGCCAGCGCACTTCCGGAGGATTCGCAGGTGGGACAATCCCTTCACGCGGACCGTGGGTCGCCCGATCGACCTGGCGCGGAGTATACGGCGGCGGGTCCTTGTCCGCTGAGGTATCCTCGGCCCCATGCCCGAGCTTCCCGAGGTGGAGCGCAGCCGGCTCATCGCCATGAAGATCGCGCAGGGTCGTCGCATCGTCGAGGCGATCTGCACGGACGATCCGATCGTGTTCGAGAAGGTGTCGCCCGCCCGGTTCCGCAAGGCCCTCGTCGGCCGACGGGTGCGAGCGATCCGGCGCCACGGCAAGCATCTCTGGTTCGAGCTCGACCGGCGGCCGTGGCCATGTCTTCACTTCGGCATGACGGGAGGCTTCCACACGGCGCCCGGCGGACCGCGGGTCAGGCTGCACTCCACCCCGAAGACGTCGGATGGGGCGTGGCCGCCGCGCTTCACCAAGCTCCTCCTTCGCTTCGACGACGGCGGCGAGCTGGTGATGGCTGATGCGCGGCGGCTGGGACGCATCCGGCTGCGCCAGGATCCGGCGAGCGAGCCACCGATCAGTCTGCTCGGCTTCGACGCCCACCGTGCCCTGCCCGCCCTCGCGAGCTTTCGCGAGCTCGTCAAGGAGCGCGGCGCCCCGCTCAAGGCTCTGCTGCTCGACCAGAGCTTCGCGGCGGGCGTGGGCAACTGGATCGCCGACGAGGTGCTCTACCAGGCGCGCCTCGATCCGCGGCGCCGCGCCAGCACGCTGACCGACGCCGAGATCGCGCGCATGCGCACGGCGCTCAAGCGCGTGATGGACACCTCGGTGCGCGTCTCGAACGACAGCGACCGCTATCCGCGCGCCTGGCTCTTCCACCGCCGCTGGGGGAAGAATCCGCGCGCGGTGACCATAACCGGGGAGCGCATCCGGCACATCACGGTGGGCGGCCGCACCACCGCGTGGGTGCCAACCAGACAACGATAGGAGAAGGGGATGGCACGAGAGGTCACGGTGCAGTGGGTGGCGGGGATGAAGTCCGCCATGACGGCGGGGCCGCATCGCGTGGTCTTCGACGCGCCGGCCGAGGCGGGGGGCGGCGACGAGGGCGTGTCGCCGGCCGAGATGCTGCTGGGCGCCATCGGCGCCTGAAAGCTCTCCAACGTTCGGCGGTTCGCCGAACGCCGGCAATGGCCGCTCGGACGGCTCGAAGCGCGCCTGGGGGCTTCCGAGGCTCAGGGTCGCATCGTGTCCATCGACGCCGAGCTCATCCTGCAGGGCACCTTCGATGACGAGCAGCTGGCGGGGCTGCGCCAGGCGGCGGAAGGTTGCCGCATCAGCCGCGCCCTCAGCGTGCCCGTGAGCCTGCGCCTCACGGTCGCCTGAGCGCGGCCGGGCGGCTTCCGCTCAGAGCGTTCCGACGACCTCGGCCGGCCAGGCGCGGGCGTCGACGCGCGCGTGCCACTCCTTGATCTTGCCGTCTCCGCCGATGACGACCCCGACGCGCTGCGCGCCCTTGCTCGGATCGGCGTTGGCGCCGTAGGCCGTGCCGATCGTGCGATCGGTGTCGCAGAGGAGCGGGAAGTTGAAGTGGAACTTCTCCGCGAACTTCTTGTTCTCGGCGGGCGTGTCGAACGACACGCCGAGGATCACCGCGTTCTTCTTGTCGTAGTCGGGCTTGAGGTCGCGGAACCCGCAACCTTCCGCGGTTCAGCCCGGCGTGTCGGCCTTGGGGTAGAACCAGAGCACCACCGTCTTGCCCTTGAAGTCCGAGAGCTTGACGGTGTTGCCGAGGTGATCGCGTCCGGTGAAATCGGGGGCCTTGTCGCCGGGCTTGAGCATGACTCCTCCTCTGGTCGCGCGAGAGCGCGCTGCCTACTTCGCGGCCGCCGTCGCCGTGTACCCCTTGGACTCCATGCAGGTGCGGAATCGAGTGCGGTCAACCTGGAAAGGCACGAGGATGCGGGACTGATCGTCGGCCGAGACCGAGGCGCGCAGGCACTCGTTCTCGTCCTTCTGCCGATCGGCCGGGCTCACGCCTGCCTTGGTGAAGACCATCTGGTCGGAGCTGGCGCACCCGGCCACCAGCACGAAGGACAGGAACGCGCTGGCGACGCCGGTAGTAGCTCCCGGGATGCGCATAAGCATGTAGCCGGACCTCCGTAGCTCGATGGTTCCCTTCCCTGCGTCGTCCCGATGCTCCGGCCGGATAGTCCCGCGAGTGGCGCAGGGAGTCAAGGCGGGAGATCCGGTACGTTTCGCGCTCTGGTACTCTCAGGCCATGAAGCTCGGCACCTCGCTTCGCTTCATCTATCCCACCGGACCGCAGACGTACGAGCGCTTCAAGGAGATCCTGGCCGCCATGCCTCCCGGCGGATTCATCGAGCGGCCCATGGGCGCTTTCGACACGTCGGAGCAGGCGCGCAACGTGCTCGAGATTGCGGCGGCCGCGCGCGCCGCCGGCCTGAACAGCCTGCTGTTCGGTGACAACCACGCGATACCGAGCGGCTACGCCAACTGCTTCGCGCCGGTGCCCACCGTCGCGCGGCTCATGGCCGTGACGGGCCCCATGCCCATCGGGATGGTGCTGCTGGCGCCCTTCCACCAGCCCATCGTGCTGGCCGAGCAGATCGGCACGCTCGCCGCCTTCGCGGAAGCGCCGCTCATCGTGGTGCTCGCCAACGGCGGCCGCGCGCAGACGTTCACCGCGTTCGGGATCGAGATGAAGAGCCGCGCACGGCGCCTGGAAGAGCTGGCGAACGTGCTCCGCGCCCTCCTCGCCGGCGAGCGCGTGACCTTTCACGGGCGCTACCTCACGCTCGACGGCGTGAGCGTGAGCCCGCGGCCGCGCGTGCCGGTAGAGATCTGGCTGGCCGGCACCGTGCCCGCGGCGGTAGAGCGCGCGGGCTCGCTCGGCGACGGCTGGCTGACGGGCCAGAACACGCCAGACGATGAGCTCGTGCGACAGCTCGATGCCTACCGCGGCGCGGCCGCGCGCGCCGGCCGTCCCTACCGCGCCGTGCTGCGCCGGGACATCTTCGTGGCGGAGAGCGACGCCGCCGCCCACGCGGAGGTGGACCGGATCCTTGCCGAGGGCTATCGCGGCACGGGCAAGGACGAGCTGCTCGTGGGCAGTCCCGGCACCGTCATCGGCCGGCTCCGGCACTATCGCGCGCTCGGCTTCGAGGAAGTCATGGTGCGCCACATCACGGGCGATCACGGCAAGATGCTCGACTCCTTCGCGCTCATCGGCCGCCACGTGATGCCGGCCATCCGGTCCCTCTGACCTGAGTCACCCTCACCCTCAGGCCCCCTCATCCGCCGTAGTAGATGTTGGGGCCCAGGTCCTTCAGCCACAGCGTCGCGTCGTCGAGCCGGCCTTCCGGCGCCTTCGCGACGCCCGCCTCCACCACCTCGCCGACGAAGATGGAGTGATCGCCGCGCTCCACGGTCTCCACCAGGCGGCACTCGACGAACGCCGGCGCCTTGTCGAGGATGGGCGCGCCGGTGGAGCCCCAGTGAAAGGGCTCGCCGGAGATCTTCTGGCCCTCGAGCACGGCGGGCTTGAAGAACGTGAACGCCGTCGGGCCCTGATCCTTGCCCAGCACGTTGAGCGCGAAGCTCCCCGACTCCTTGATGATGGGATGCCCGTGCGAGTCGGCCTTCACGCCCACCACGACGAGGGGCGGCGCGAACGACGCCTGGGTAACCCAGTTCACCGTCCCTGCGGTCACGGTGCCGTCCTTGCCCTTTGCGGTCAGCACGTAGAGGCCGTACGGAATCATGCGTAGTGCCATCTTCTTCACGTTGGCGTCCATGGCATCTCCTCCGGAAGGTGAGCTCCACTGATCGGCGAAGGAATTATATGCGATGATCCTCACGCTCATTCCGCCAATCACGCCTGACCCTGGGGAGAACGATGGCCAAGCGGACCCAGCGCAGCACGTCGGGGTCTCCGCGAGCCCGACGAGAGTCTCGACGCGCACCGGCACAGGAGGATGCGATGGCGATCGAATACCTGCTCGTGACCTATCCGGAGCAGCGCGCGGTGCTGGCCGACGGCAACGGAGTGGGCTTCACGAACCACACGCTCATGTTGCCCACCGACGAGTACCTCATCACCCTCGACGGAACCGGCTATCAGCCCGCGAGCCAGGATGTCGCGCTCAGCGGGACGTCCCTGGTGAAGCCGATGGTCATCTCCTTCACGCCGAGCACGCCGGTCGCCCGGGCGCCTGCTCCGGCTCCCCCCCCGGCCACGCCTCCTGCGCCCGCCCGAACCGGCAAGGGCCGGAAGAAGAATGGTTAGGGTCGCGGCGTGGGTCGCGGCGTGCCTCGTCCTCGCGGGGTGCGCCACTCGCTTCGAGAACTTCCCGCTCGCCCGGGGCCAGGACGCCAACGAGGAACGGCGCGCCGTCGATGTGTCGCACGAGGAGCGGCCGCTCATCCTCGTCGCGATCTCCGGCGGCGGCTCCCGCGCGGCCGCGCTCGGCTGGGTGATCCTGCGCGAGGTCGCCAAGTTCCGCTACGAGACGCAGGGACAGTCGCGGAGCCTGGTCGAGGACATCGGCGTCGTGTCCTCTGTATCTGGAGGAAGTGTCATCGCCGCGCACTTCGCGCTCTATGGGCCGGAGGGGCTGGAGCGCTTCGGGCCGGACTTTCTCGTGCCGGACAACATGCGGACCCTGGGCATCGACGCGGCCAACCCCGTCACCTGGTTCCGTCTCGCCGTGACGGGATCGTCGCGCATCGACGTGGTGGAGGAGCTGTTCGACAATCAGCTCTTCAAGGGCCAGACCTTCCGCGAGCTCAACCAGCCCGGCAAGCCCTACCTCATCATGAACGCCACGGACATGGCCTCCGGGGAGGTGTTCGCCTTCACTCCGCAGCGCTTCGACGACATCTGCTCGGATCTCGAGCGCCAGCCGATCTCGGCGGGCGTGGCCGCCTCGTCCGCCGTGCCCATCGTGCTGTCCCCGGTCGCGTTCCAGAACTTCTCGGTCACGCATTGCCAGGGCCGCGCCGTGCCCCAGTGGATCACCACCCGGCTCGAGGGTCGCTTCGCGCCGTACCTCAACCTCGAGACGTACCGGCGCGCCCTCTACGCGAACGACCTGCGTCGCGGTCCGAACCCCCTCCGGAAGATCGACTATCTCTACTTCCTGGACGGCGGCCTCGCCGACAACCTCGCCATTCACGGCCTCCTCGAGACGATCTCCTCCCCCTACGCGGCGCCCATCATCGCCCGGCAGGATGCGGGCCTGCCGCCGCGCAGCACCATCCTGGACGCGCTCAACACGGGCAAGATCAAGAAGATCGCCGTCATCGTCGTCAATGCGCGGGCCAATCCCGGCAACGACATCTCCCAGGAGGCCTCGCGCCCCGGCATCGCCAGCATGGTCGGCAGCGTCACCACGTTTCCCATCGAGTCCACCACCGCCAGCGTGGCCTCGCAGATGAGCGTGCTGCTGGCGCAGCTCAACGCCGCGGGGGGCGGCGGAGCGGGCAATCCGCAGTTCACCGGGCTCAGGGTCTACGGGGTCCAGGTCGACTTCGATCAGCTCCGCGTGACCGATCCGGCCCAGCTCGCCCTGCGCGACAAGGCGAACGCGATCCCCACGCTCTGGACGATCACGGAGGACAACCGCAGGGTCCTCGAGCAGGCCGGCGCGATCCTGCTGCGCCAGCATCCGTGCTTCCAGCGCCTGCTCCTGGACATGGAGATCCGGGCGGACTTCGTGGACGAGGCCTTCGCGAAGACGGGGTGCCGTCAGGCGGCGGACTGACCGGCCCTACCGCATCGACTCCGGAGCAACGGGCCGGCGCGTCTTCGACGCCTCGTAGATGGCCAGCGGCACCTGCAGCACCTTCCGCGCGGTGTGGACGTCCTGCGCGGGCTGGCGTCCCGTCAGCAGGCCGTCGACGAAATCGCGCGCCGCCCCGTCGAAGCCCGTGCGCCAGTCCATGGGCACCTGGTAGCTCGTGGTCTCACTACCCTTGATGAGGACCACGGGCGGCAGGTCCAGCATCTCGCCCGTGCAGCGCGTGACCCAGAGGATGCCGCGCGTGCCGTGGATCTCGAAGAACTCGTCGGCCTTGTAGTAGCGGCTGCGGATGGGCATCTCGGGCGCGTAGGTGTAGTCGATGATGCCGAGGCAGTCGCGATCCTTGAACCGGAAGTGGGCGACGCTCGGCGTCTCCTGGAGAAAGTCCACGCCCCCGCCCACGATGGCGGAGATCTCGCCGAAGTCGCCGATCCAGTACATGGCGGTGGCGTACTTGTGCACGCCGTCGTCGTAGAGGGCGCCGCCGGGGTTCCGGCCGGGATCGCGGCGCCATACCAGCGCCGCGGGATCGAGCGGGAGCGCGGCGCCCACGATGTCCTTCGCCCGCGTGGTGTGGATGCGCACGAGCGACGGCTCGCCGATCGCGCCGGCGTCGAGCAGCTCCTTGGCCTTCATGATGGGCGGGTAGTAGAGGAAGTTCTCCGTGACGCGAAACGTGGTCCGGGCCGTGGCCACGGCCTGGACGATCCGGTCCGCCTCGGCCACCGTGACCGAGATGGGCTTCTGACACGACACGTGCTTGCCCGCGGCGAGCGCGTCGACGATCTGGTCCGCGTGGAGATACGTCGGGGTGAGGAGCTCGACGGCGTCCACGCTCGCATCGTCGAGCAGCTGCGCGTAATCCTTGTAGATCCTCGGCTCGATCCCCCACTGCTGTGCTCGCATTCTTGCGCGGGCTTCGTCCGTGTCGCAGAGCGCCACCACGTCGCAGCGCGGATGCTCGAGGTATCCCGGCGCGTTGAGCTGGCAGATGTTGCCGCAGCCCACGATGGCCAGCCGCACGCGGTCCATGGCCCTCACCTCGCCTTTGCCTGCAGGCGCTCGGCGGCCAGCTCCTCGCGAAGCGCCTGGGCGAGGCGCGAGTACTCCTCGGGCTGGTTGTAGAGCTGCGCGGAGATCCTGATGAGCCGCTTGGGCGGCGCCGGCCACCGCATGATGGGCACCTCGATCTTCCACCCTTCGAAGAGCCGGCCCTGGATCGGATCGCGCACGCGCCACCCCGTCTCGGGCTTCGGGCTGTCGGGCAGGATCACGCTGGCCAGCGAGCCGATCATCGAGTCCGGGCACGCCGGCTCGCTGCCCGCAGCGGCGCAGAGGAGCTCGCGCGAGGCGAGCGCGAGGCTCCGGTTGCGGGCCATGAGCGCCGGCCAGCCGCCCGGGACCAGCTTGCCCATGTAGTCGATGGCCTTGGGCACCGTGAGCCACGCCGTCGGGTCCTGCGTCCCCGTCCAGTCGAACTCGAGGCGGAAACGCGAGCGCCCCGGCCGCACGCCCGTATGACCGTGGCTGATGGTCAGCGGATGGATGTCGGGCTGGCGGTCGCGCCGCACCCAGAGGAAGGCCGAGCCCTTGGGCGCGCAGATCCACTTGTGGCAGTTGGCGCTGTAGTACGTGGCGCCGAGGGCACGGAGATCGAGCGGGATCATGCCCGGCGCATGGGCGCCGTCCACCAGCGTCTCCACGCCGCGGCGGCCCACCTCCGTGATCAGGCGCTCCGCGGGCAGGATGCAGCCGGTCGGGCTCGTGATGTGGTCGAGGAGCAGGAGGCGCGTGCGCGGCGTCACCTTGGCCATCACGGTGTCCACGACCGCGTCCGGAGAGGACACGGGAAACGGCACGACGGCCACGGTGACGGTGGCCCCCGACCGCGCCGCCACGTAGTCCAGCGTGTTGCGGCACGCCTGGTATGCGTGATCGGTGGTGAGCAGCTCGTCGCCCGCCGAGAACGCGAGCGAGCGCAGCACCGCGTTGACGCCGCTCGTCGCGTTGGTGACGAAGGCGAGGTCGGCCGGGTCCGCGCCCACGAAGGCGGCCAGCGCCGCCCGCGCGGCATCCAGCCGGTCGTCCAGCTCGCGGCCGAGGAAGCGCACGGGCTCCGCCTCCATCTCCTCGCGGAGCGCTGCCTGCGTCTCCAGCACCTCGCGCGGGCAGGCGCCGTACGAGCCGTGATTCAGGAAGGCGAGCCCGCGCTCGAGCGGCCAGAGCGCGGCATATCCGTCGGGCCGGGCCACCGCTCAGTCCTTGAACTTCGGCATCACTTCCTTGCCGAGCCAGGCGAGCTGCTCGACCATGGCAGCCTGCGGCGTGCCCATGCTGTTGCTCAGGTGCACGTGCTCGAGTCCGGGAAACCGCTCCTCCAGCGCGCGCAGAGAAGCGATGAGCTCCTCCGGCGTGCCGGCGAACCACGCGCCCACCTTCATGTAGTCCTCCACGGTGGGAACGCCGGCGGCGCCCCAGCCACCGCGCTTCGTGGAAGCCTCGAGCTGCGCGGGCGTGATGCCCGGCACGAAACCGAGCGGCCCGAACATCTTCACGTGCTCCTCGTACCACGGCGTGATCTCGCGCACGGCCCGCGCGCGGGAGTCGGCCAGGTGATAGAAGATGCCGAGGCTCAGGCCTTCGCCCAGCTTGTAGTTGAGGCCGGCGCGCTCGGAGGCTTCCTGGAAGGCATAGATCGACTTCTCGGCCATGGTGGCCGCGCCGCCGCCGATCAGCCCCTTGATCCGGTGCTTCATCATGAAGTCGAGGCCGCGAGCGCTCGCGCTCACCACGGGCTGCCAGCATTCCACGGGCAGGTTGGCGGGCCGCGGCACCAGCGTGATCTCCTTGAGCTCGTAGCCGCGATACGGCACGGCCGGCGGCAGCGTGTAGTGCTTGCCGTGGTGCGCGAACGACTCCCGGGCAAACGCCTTCATCACGATGTCCACCTGCTCCTCGAACAGCTCGCGGTTGGCCTCGGCGTCCAGCATGGGCGCGCCGAATGTCTCCACCTCGCGCGTGTGATATCCGCGGCCCACTCCGAAGACGACCCGCCCCTTGGTGAGGATGTCCGCGGTGGCGAAGTCCTCGGCGAGGCGGAGCGGATGCCACATGGGCGCGATGTTGAACCCGCAGCCAATGCGCAGGCGCCGGGTGAGGTGCGCGAGGTGCACGCCCACCATCATGATGTTGGGGATGCACTCGTAGCCCTCGTGCTGGAAGTGATGCTCGGCGAGCCAGAGGGTGTGGTACCCGTGCTCGTCCATGACGCGGGCGATGGCCTCGCTCTTCGTGAACACGGTGGCGAGGCGCTCGTTGGAGTAGCGGCGCTCGTTGGCCGGCGTGGCCATCTGGCCCAGGTCGCCCAGGTCGATGTGTCCCGCATAGACGTTCGAGAACTTGGTGATCATGACCGCGTCCTTTCGCTATGGGCCCTCGCTGCCCGGAGACGGCAGGGCGCGCGGAGGAAACGGGCGGGCCGGGTAACGCGCGAGGGCACTCTCGTCGAGCTCGATGCCGAGGCCGGGCCGCGTGGGCACCATGATGTAGCCGTTCTTCACCTCGAAGGCCGGGCGCGCGACCTCACGCCCCCGCGGCTCGAAGTTCACGAAGTACTCCGTGATGAGGAAATTTGGAATCGCCGCCGAGACCTGCAGCGTGGCACCCAGGCCGACGGTCGTGCTGTTGTAGTTGTGGGGCGACACGGTCACGAAGGACGGCTCGGCCATCTGGGCGATGGCGCGCAGCTCCATGATCCCGCCGCAGTTGCACACGTCGGGATTGACGATGTCGGCCGCGCGCAGCTCGAAGGCGCGCCGGAAGTCGGCCCGCGTGTAGAGCTCCTCGCCGGTGACGATGGGAATCGCGATCTGCCGGCGGCACTCGGCGAGCGCTTCCAGATTGGTGGAGGACACCGGCTCCTCGTACCAG